>Ga0182016_10000152_pt1 | contig 81467 bp, 91 predicted proteins | sample 712S2MmetaG_FD_120491 | JGI IMG/M metagenome (GOLD analysis project Ga0182016, IMG submission 120491) | Permafrost microbial communities from Stordalen Mire, Sweden - 712S2M metaG | ecosystem: Environmental > Terrestrial > Soil > Wetlands > Permafrost | place: Sweden: Stordalen | collected...
GACATGTTTTTTCACCTTAGGCTGAAGCTTGCAGTCAATCCAATTCCAGAGCTGCCGGATTTCGAACGCGGCGGCTCCGGTTTCGTTAAATTCGGTCACGCCCAAGCCTGCCGCCATAGCGTCTTGATGGTCGGCGCGCTGGGACGCGGCAAGCGTCTTGCCCGTCTTCTTCTCGACCCAGGGAATCGCCTTGTCGACGTCGATTACCGGCCATGACGGCGATCCCTTGGCCAGCGCCAGGAGACGCTCGGCGATGCCGCGTTCGGCGAGATAAAGCCCGCGCAGGAACACGCAGGGCCGGTCGCCGATCGTGTCCGCCACCACCTCGCCGCCGGACAGTTCATTGGTCAGTGCGGTCCTGATGATCGCCGGGTCCACCTCGAGCAGCGTCGTCGCCAGCTTGATCAGATCCTCGACCGGCAGCCCGCAATGGCCTTCGTCGGTCGCCTCCTGAAGGGCGAAGGAAATGCCGGCGCGCACCCGCTGCGGCGATTTCCGCGTCATGCCGAGCTTCATGGCGATGGCGTCGGCGGTGCGAAACCCGATGCCGCGAATGTCGCGGGCGAGCCGATACGGGTCTTCGGTCATCACCTGGATGGCGTCGTGTCCGTAGGTCTTGAAGATGCGGACCGCCCGGGACGTGCCGACGCCGTTCGCGTGGATGAATTTCCCAGCGGAGATCGACGCCACGTGACCGACGACTGGCACGAGGTCGCGCTTGCCTCGCGCTTTCACCTTCAGCACGGCAAAGCCGTTGTCGTCGTTGTGGAACGTTACCCGCTCGACGGAACCGACGAGGGTCTCTCTTGGCGGCGCGGCGTCGAACGATGCTTTCAACGGGAGAACCGGAACTGGGCCAAGCCATCGCCACTTTGACGGCTCGCTGCAAAGTGACTTTAGACGAATATATGCTGCGGTGGAATTTTCATGGCGCGATAAAGCGATGGAGAGGCCCGTCTCGGACAGTGAGGCTCGGCGTCAATTGAACGACGCCGAGCTCGCTACATGGCCCAGTCCGGAAACCTCAATCAGAAGCTGCCTTTTTCGAGGGCACTTCGATTTTTCGTGGCCAGCGAAAGATGATTGCGCGGAACCTATTGCGGCCGTTGTCGATCTTCACGGTGCGCTCCGCCCACTTTTTGTTGTCTCTCGTTGCAGCGTTCGCTTGCTTGGTTTTACGCAACCAGCCCCTCTCATCGAGCCAGATTAGCGCGTCACGAGCCATGGTCTGATCCGGAAACATTGCGTCAAACCGCGTCGAATGAATGACCGCGATCCAGCCTTTCTCGTCCTTGGTCCATACACCGACTTTCGGCGTGCTCTCGAGCGTCGCGACTGACCTCACTGACGGCATTTTAAGTTTACGGACTGCGTCGACGAGATGCCGCCGGGCGCGCGTGATCGAGTCTTCCGGCCTTTCGCACGCGTTTCGGAAATCTTCAAAACAGCTCGCGATCGCCGATCGTAGCAGTTCGCGGTCCCAGTCCAGCAGTTCGGCTTTGATCGCGAGAGCCCCTCCCGCGAAAATTATCCCGAAATTGCTCGCGGCATGCATCAAGGGTCCGTCATCGTCGCTAATGCGTAACGACGAAACGAACTCCTGCACCAGAGCCGGCGCTTGTTTAGCTATTTCCGCCTGATGCTTGCCGACCAACTTGATGAAGTGAACCATGGCGCAACCACTACTCAGCGCGCAGGCTTGTCGCAGGGCGACGAGTCTCTTTCGCGCGCCCCGGGCGCCGCTCGGGGTATGCTCTGGCAGCCGATCAAAGATCGTCGTCGATCCTTTCGAAATTGCAGGCACGTCATGGGCCCTGGCGATCTCGCCATCGTCGCGAGTTTCTATGGCCTCATTCGCCTGTTGCTGGAACGATTTTTCAGAGGTGGACAGGAGAATTCCGCGAAATGTTACGCTGCCGCGCGGCGTGGCGAAGGATGACTCGCTGTGCCGGGTCGTGTCGCGCCCCTCGCCGAACGCGTAAATCAGCTGCTTCACGCGAATTCGGCGATCCGCCTTACCTCCCTTCATCAGCGCAAGTTCGTTCGCCGGAACCAGGCTGTCGTTGAACAGTCGCGCGACCTCCATGAGCCCGGCGTCGGTCGTGTTCCAGTTCGGCAATCCCTCTTCTTGGCCAATGCCGATGACCGAGGTCGCTGCGAGCAGACCTGTCGTCTTGCCTGCCTTTGACCGGCCGAAGACGTTGATGATGAACGGCGGTCTACCCACAAGGCGGAGCAAAGGGGCGGCGAAGGCGCAACTGATCATGAGCATCAGGCGCGTCGAATATTGCGCCTCGGCTGCGACGGTTTCCTTCCAGGTTTCGATCGTGCCGACCATAGAAACCGGGCCGAAGGGAAGCTGCTCCGTCCACGGCGGCGGGCACACTTTCAGTTCGCTCGAGCCGAAATTGATGACGCGATTTAGCAACACGAAGCACCGATCAGGCAATCGCCAGCCGGTGTGCTGCGACAAGAGACGGTATTCCTTGGGCGCTGACGAGATCGCGGCCCGCACGATCTGTGTCGCGGCTGCGTCCGACTTTGGCAAGACGCCATTCTTTTGCCGAATCTTTTTTAGCACCGCTGTTTCGATGACGGCTTCGTCTCGCGCGATCGAAACGGTGCCTACACGGCCGAGCGGCTTCCTGAACTCGAAAATATCGAAGCCGTCGCCAGTCTGCTCGTGCTCGGCGTTTGCGATTTTAGAAATAAAGGGGGCGGCGCTAGGCGGTCGCCCTGCGACCGCTGGCCCCCTCCACGGGGGCGCAACCGATTGACGTTGCGGTTGCGGGGCGCGATGCCGGTCACGTCCATTGTCGGGCTGGCGCTTGGCTTTTGTGGGTCTGCTCTGCATGTCATTCTCCATTGGTCAACGAACTTAGGTGCCGCGTGATCTACTCGTGCTTCGCCGTGCTCCTCCCGGCTTATGTTCTCGCGGCAGGTTAGGAGGCGCGCTTGGTCGCGCCGGCGTGCGCGTGGTTGTCGGCCTTCCGCCGCCCCTTTTTGATGGGGGACGCGTTTCTTGTCGTTCGCTGGTCGGTCGTTTGGTCGCTCCGGTTCCGACGATCCGTGCGCCGTCGGGCGTCTTCACGATGCCGAGTCCATGAAGGAAAATGCGCGCGCCTAGGCCGGCGCGATCGAGCGCGACCGCGATCTCCACCCGCTGGCGCCCGAGCAGGGGCCGGTCGCGCGTATTGCGACGCGTGACGCTACCGTCGGGCAGTGGTTGCCGCGGGAGCGATATCCGCCGAACAAAATCCGTTTTGATTGCGTAGGCCAGCCCCCTGAGGTCCCCGTCGAAGGACTTCGCAAATACCGGGCGTCGAATGGTCTTGCTCGGGGGAAAGAATCCGCGAAAGACCTTTTCCCCTCGCGCGAACTGAGACGCCGGCACCATGATCCATGCGTGCGGCCGGTAGTGAGATGCGAAGCGTTGATCCGCATGTTCGTTTGCCGAAACATCGAACCCGCCGATCGCTTGCCGCACGCCGGCCTTTCGCAGCGCCGCGCGCAGCTTTTGTGAGACTAAGCTGAATGGGTCGCCAGTCTGCGCAAGCTTGCCTTCGGCGATTCCAGCGCCGCGAAAGACGACGCTGACCGCGATCGTAGAGATTTCGGAGCGGGTAATAAGCCTGTCAGACGTCGCGACGAACAGTCGCTGAGTCGCGCGTGTGCACTCCGGGCACGCGCCGCTCAGGCAGCGTCGCCCCGGTCGGCACGCCGCGATCCTCTCCGCTAGGCGCAGGGCCGCGTTGTTGCCCTTGCCGTGCCGGCGCAGGGCCTTGACCAGCTGGCGGCGCTGGAGGCACGCTTGCCGCCTTGTCATCGCCGGCCGGTCCTTGCGACCCTGCGTCCACAGTGGCGGCCCATCGCCGAACCAGCGCTCGCCGTCGGCGCGGCGAAAGATTTCTTCGACAGGTGTCTGTTCCGATCCGGCGTGGTTACGCATTGACGTCTCCCCCGCGGTCGCTCGTGGAGATCCGGCGGCGCGCGTCGGTCCAAGTCTCCAAATCCTCTGCGGCGTAGCGCACGAGCCGGGAAAGCTTCCGAAAGGGCGGCCCTTGACCGGTGACTCTCCAATTTCGGAGAGTCTTGACGGACACGCTTAGGAGCGTTGCGACCTCGCACTCTGTGAACAGGGGCTGCGCCCCGTCGGTCTTTTCCGCGATCGGTCGGGTGGACCGCCGGAACTTTGTCGGATTTGGGCGGGTCATTGGCCAGTTCCTTGGTCGGGAATTGGCTTCCTTTAAATGCTGGCAGATCGGCCCTGTCCAAATGTGCGTTTCGCGGCCGAGAAGAATTTTGGCGGAATTATTCGCGGAAATTCGCTCGTTCAGGTTCGGGCAAGAACATGCTTGTTCTTCATGCGGTTACTGTCATCAGGTGAGTTGTCGCCGGCAATTCCGCGAAAGCCCCCCGGTGCCGGAAAAATCGTCCGCTCAATTTTCCCGTTTCTTGCGGCCGCGCTTACCTGGCGCGACCAGGGGTTCCGCGAAACTGACCGCCCTGTCACGGGTGACCTTACCTTTAGGGGAACCCCTCAATAGCTCGACCGCCTCCCCTCGATTCAACGGTCTGCCCAACTCTTGCTCTTTGGCGCGAATTTCCGACTCGGCGTCCGCCCTTGTCAGCGCCAGTCGCGGCTCAATTTTCCTTGGCGGCCACGCCTTCAAGATTCCGGATCTTTGGAAGGAGACGCCCCTCTCGCCTGCGACGGACTTTCCAAACCAGTACTCCCTCGGCTCGGCTTGTCCGCCTCGGTAGCCTACAACCTTGCCGGCGGACAGCGCATCTTCCAGGGCACGCTCTGGCCGCGCGTCGCCCGGTCTCCCGGCGATGCTTGGTCTCGATCGCCTTTCTGGCGATGGCGCCCAAGCTTGAAATCCGACGTGGCTGCGATTCTCGATCCAATGAAGAACCATGTCGGTGGTCCAAATGGGACGCCCAAACGCTTGCGCATCAAGCTCGTCGCGGCTCGGCCAGTTTTGGATTATGGCCGTACTTTCAACACTAACGTCGCGGTATCGAAGGCGGCCGGAGTTGTCGAAGACGCAATGATCAGGTTGCGACCGGTCATCCTCCAGCCAATAAATGTCCGACCAGTCGTCAGGGGAAATATTCTGTTGGATGCCAGTTTCGGGTGGTGTTCCCCTGGCGACGATGTCACTCGCGCGAAGAGCATGTTGCAGTTCCGACCACGCTGCATCTGGTTGGCAGATCGCATCGAGCCCCGCCAACCCCGACACGAGCTTCTCCGCCTCGCCGCCCGTCAGTGGGGTTAGTGGCTCTATTGTCCAGCTCTTTTTGCCTTCAAGGATTGCTCCGTCCTCGCCAGCCAGCGGGGACTCGACCCATTTGGTGCGCTTGGTGCGGTAATGGTTCCAAACCGCGCGGACGTCGTTCGGGTTGCGCCGGACGATCCAGGCGGCGGCCATGAACAGGGTCCAATGGCGCTCTCCCAGCGGGTCGAAGCCTGAGGGAAATTGGACTGCCAGTGGCCAGCATCCCGCATCCATCGCCTCCCACTCGGCGTGCTGCGGAGAAATTTCGCCGCGCTTTGCGCGTTGCAAGATGTCGTATCGCGCCATCGCTCCTCGATCGTCATTAGTTGACATTTTTCGATTCCCCATCGTTTCACTTTGGGCGACAGCGTTCCGGGCATATCGTATCGAGCAGGATATGGCGCTTCCTCCCTTGATCGTCTTGCCGGCAGCGTATGCGTGACGCCGACGACGGCGAATTCGCCGCGCTGCTCGCTGACGCGCGAGATAACCGTCGAACATCCTTTCGGCTCGATCAAGCAATGGCTGCACCAAGGCGCGCTCCCGATGCGGGGCCTCGGCGATGTCCGGCGCGAACTCAGTCCGGCCCCGCTCATCTACAATCTACGGCGAGCCCTCAACATTCTCGGCGTCGGACCATGACGGCGGGGCGTCCAGCCTGAAACGGCGGTCGAACCGGAGCCCATTCCCGACCAGAATGAGCCGCGCGGACGCCAATCAGGTCAGAACAGGCACCTTTCCCGGCGCCAACATGCGCAGAATTCGTCGCCACGCCGCGCGCCCTCGGCTTGGGACCAAATGGAAGCGTTTTCGCAGGATCTGATCGACTATTGTCAAGCCTTGGCTCGGACAGGGAGCCCTCTAAGGCTTAACAGCCGCCAGTGCGAGCCTCTTTGACGGCCACTCCAGCTGACAGGATGGTCACCATGTGGTCACCAAAACACATCGTCGGCCAGCGCCAATCTGGCGGGGCCCCGTTAAAATCTATAGTTTTCATATAGTTAGGTGGTGCCGCAAGAGGGATTCGAACCCCCGACCCCATCATTACGAATGATGTGCTCTACCAACTGAGCTATTGCGGCGATTCTCGCGCCTTGGCGCTGGAACCGGCGTCACTCTTATCTAGGATGCGCCGCGTTTTCAACCCGGGGCCGCGCCCAAGCGTAAATCAAATTCAATTCCTTTGGCGCGCGGTGTTCTGGCCCGACGCAGAAGGCAGACTCGCCAAGGCTTGCCGGCGCAACTGCTCGACCTCCTCCTTGGCCTTGGCGGCTTCCGCGAGCGCCCGCTTGGCGACCCGCCGCACTCGGCGATGGCTCAGCCAGCTGCTCGCGCCGCCGGCGATGACGCCGAGCGCCGCCGAAGTCAGAACAACAAGAAACAGTGGCGCTTCGAACGACGGGCCCGTCAATCCGCCCCCGGGAAACGGGTCGAGCGAAATTCTCACCGATCCTCGATTCGCCAGAGCGAAAAACAGGATCAGCAAACCAAGCGGGACAAAGACAAACACGCGCAGCAACGATCGCATCAAGGTTCCTTTTGTCTTTCGGTTCCTGTCCGCGAGCGGCGCGAAGCTCGCCCGACGCCAGCGTCCGTCCAGCTGGCTCAGCCCTTGTAGTTCTCGTTGAGGCGCTCGCGCATCTCCTTGCCTGTCTTGAAGAAAGGCACGTTCTTCTGTTGAACGGAAACCTGCTCGCCGGTCCGAGGGTTGCGTCCCGTGCGGGCTTCCCGCCGCTTTACCGAGAAAGCGCCAAACCCGCGCAGCTCAACCCGGTCGCCGCGCGCCAGCGCGGCGGTGATTTCATCGAGAATCGTGCTGACGATGGTCTCGACGTCGCGGTGGTACAGATGTTCGTTACGGCTGGCGATACGTTGGATCAGTTCTGACTTGATCATGGAACGGTTCCGCTTGCGAGGTGGCGCCATGGACATGCGATCGCACGGCCAGGGCGAAAAAAAAATCAATTGGCGCCAGAACCCTGCCAAATCGCTAAGAGCCCGTCAAGACTGGCGCTTTCGCTTTGTCCGCCGAACTGGTCGATGAACGAAGCAAGCTTAATGAAACCGGCGGCTCGGACGCCCGACGAGGCGAGGCCCAACAGGCCCACGCGTTCGATGCTCGGCTTCTTTTTCCAGTCCCGCACCGGCAATTTCTTGGCGATGTTCTTGTTTGTCTCCAGCCAGGCGATCGCGTCGCTCTCGCCGCCGATGAGGTCCGCGAGCTTCAGCGGAATGCCCTGGCGGCCGGTGAACACGCGGCCGTCGACGACCTTGGCGAGCTCGGCGTCGTCGAGATTGCGTCGCGTCTTCACCAGAGCCTTGAACCAGTCGTAACTATCGACCACCAGCGAGTTGATCGCCGCCTTGGCCGCCTCGGTGGTCGGCTCGAAGCCGTTGGGGGCGGCCTTCAGCGGCGTCGACTTTATCTCTTCGACTTTCACGCCCAGCGAGTCGAGGGCCTTGGCGAAATTGGGAAACTGGAACAGGACGCCAATAGAGCCGATCAGCGAATTGCCCCGGACGACGATCTCGTCGGCGCCGATCGCGGCGATATAGCCGCCAGACGCGGCGAGCGTGCCCACGACCGCCACGACCGGCTTCTTTTCGGCGAGTTTACGCAACTCCAAATAGAGCTTTTCGGCGCCCGCGGTCGTGCCGCCGGGGCTGTCGATCTTCAACAAAACGGCGCTCGCCTTGGAATCGCCGATGTCCTTGATGAGCTGGATGGTGTCTTCGTCGCCAGTGATGATGCCCTCGATGGACAGGCGCGCGATATGCGGCGCGGCTTTTTCCATCGTGTCGAGTCCGGAGAACTTCGCGACGGCGACCAAGGCCGCCAGCAGCGCGGCGCCAATGGCGGCGATGCGCCAAAAACCGAGTTTGCGCCGCAAGCGGCGGCGATCCACCATGTAGTCGCTGGAAGAGGACATGAGCGCGGTTCTCGGTTTGGGCGCGGAGGTGCGTCGCCAGGAATCAGAGGCGGGAGATTACATCGCTTTGCCCTAAGACAAAATATCGGCGCCATTGCATCGCGGCATTATCTGCGTTAGCTGGGCCGCATGGACTGGCGCCCGCGACCGCGTAAGGATAGGCGATGAAACTTCCCAATCAATTTTACCGTTCCCTGGCCATTGGCGCCCCGGCGCCCTTGCGCGAACTCCCGGTCAAGGTGGAACGCATGATTCATTTCGTGCCGCCTCACGTCGAGAAGATGCGCGCGAAAATCCCCGAGATCGTCAAGCAGGTCGACGTGGTGCTCGGCAATCTCGAGGACGCAATTCCGGCCGACGCCAAGGAGGCCGCGCGCAAGGGCTTCATCGAAATGGCCAAATCGACCGATTTTGGCTCAACTGGGCTTTGGACCCGCATGAATGCGCTGAACTCGCCCTGGGCGCTCGACGACATGATCGAAATCGTCGGCGCGGTCGGCGACAAGCTTGACGTCGTGATGCTGCCTAAGGTCGAAGGCCCCTGGGACGTCGCCTATCTCGACCAGCTGCTGGCGCAGCTCGAGGCCCGCAATGGCGTCAAAAAGCCAATCCTGATCCACGCCATCCTGGAGACCGCCGAAGGCGTCAAGAACGTGGACGCCATCGCCAGCTGCTCGCCGCGCATGCACGGGATCAGCCTCGGACCGGCTGATCTCGCGGCGTCCCGCGCGATGAAGACCACCCGCGTCGGCGGCGGCCATCCCGAGTATAAGGTGATCGCCGACGCCGCCGAAGCCGGCGCCGCCCGCCCGACCTACCAGCAGGATCTATGGCATTACACCATCGCCAAAATGGTCGACGCCTGCGCCGCCGCCGGCATCAAGGCCTTTTACGGGCCGTTCGGCGATTTTTCGGACGCCGCCGCCTGCGAGGCGCAGTTCCGCAACGCTTTTCTTCTGGGCTGCGCCGGCGCCTGGTCGCTGCACCCCTCGCAGATCACGATCGCCAAAAAAGTGTTCTCGCCCGACCCCGCCGAGGTGGCCTTCGCCCGTCGGGTGCTCGAAGCTCTGCCGGATGGCGCCGGCGCCGTGATGATCGACGGGCGGATGCAGGACGACGCCACCTGGAAGCAGGCCAAGGTGATCGTCGATCTCGCCAGGCAGGTCGCCTCGAGCGACCAAGAGTTCGCCCAAATTTATGGGTTCTGAAGGCGATCATGCTTGGGCGGAGCTTGCTCCGCCCCTCCCAGTTTTCCATTAACCATCTGTTTATTGAAGATAAAGTTTGTTTCTCGCCGGGCTTTCTTACCAAAACTTAATCCCGCTTACAGCCTCGCGAAACCTCACAGCCATCTTTCAGCCACGCTGTCGGCGCCCTATATTGGGCAAGACGCGACCGGCCGAAGAGGGGGTCGCCGAGCGGGTTCGCCCTCATCAGGGAACCCCATGGGAGGATAGATTATGGCGAACGCCTTGCCACTCGTCGCCGGCGAAAATGGGCTGGCGCGTTATCTGGCCGAAATTCGCAAGTTCGCGATGTTGGAGCCGCAGGAGGAATATATGCTCGCCAAGCGTTGGCGCGAGCATGAAGACCCCTTGGCGGCCCAAAAGCTTGTCACGTCGCATCTGCGCCTCGTCGCCCGCGTCGCGATGGGTTACCGGGGATACGGCCTTCCGATCGGAGAAATCGTCTCCGAGGGCAATGTCGGACTGATGCAGGCTGTCAAACGCTTCGAACCCGAGCGCGGCTTCCGCCTCGCCACATATGCAATGTGGTGGATCCGGGCCTCGATTCAAGAATATATCTTACGCTCCTGGTCGCTCGTGAAAATGGGCACCACCGCGAGCCAGAAGAAGCTGTTCTTCAACCTGCGCAAGGCGAAGAGCCGCATCTCCGCCTATGAGGAAGGCGATCTCAAGCCCGAAAACGTCGCCGCCATCGCGACGCGCCTTGGCGTCTCGCGGCAGGATGTGATCGACATGAACCGCCGCATGGGCGGCGACGCCTCGCTCAACGCGCCGCTGCGCGAGGAGGGCGAGGGTGAATGGCAAGACTGGCTGGTCGACGACGCCGCCAGTCAGGAATTGATCCTCGCCGATCAGGAAGAGGCCAGTCATCGACATCTGGCGCTCGTTGGCGCGCTCGACGTGCTGAACCCGCGCGAGCGGCGTATTTTCGAGGCGCGGCGGCTCGCCGAGGACCCGATCACTCTGGAAGAGCTGTCGGAGGAATTCGGCGTCTCGCGCGAGCGCGTGCGCCAGATCGAGGTGCGCGCCTTTGAAAAGGTGCAGGCCGCCGTGCGCGCCGGCGTCGCCCGCATCGAGGCTCCGCGCGCCCTGCTCGCCGCGCATTGACGCGGGCATACTCATAAAGCAAAGGGCGGCCCGAATAGTCTCGGGCCGCCCTTTTCGTTGTGTTCGCCTGATCTACGCAAGGCGGCTCAGAACCATTTCGTGTCGACGGTTTGGAACCAACTGGAGCGGGCCGGGAAAAACTCCTCATTGCCAGTATAGAAAATGCCCGGCTGGTTCTTCGCGCCCGTCCCGAACTCATACTTTCCGGAGAAGATGAAGGTCCGCTGCGGGAACGGGTGATACAGGAAGTATTTATAATTGCCGATATTGTCGATGCCGAAGTCGAACGATACCCGCTCGTTGACCTTGTAGCGGATTTTGGCGTCCACCACGAAGAACCGGTCGAACGACCCGTAGACCCCGTGCGCGATGTCGTTATTGGACAGCGTCGACCACATGCGGTCCTGCCAGCGTGCGTTCAAGCTGAAGGACCAGTGCTCGTCCGGCTTATAGGTCGCGCCGGACATCCAACGCCATTTGGGAACATAGGGCACATTCTTGCCGGCGACGGACAGCGCCCAATTGTCCAGATTGTTGCCGCCGCTCGGCGCCCACGCGCTGTCCGAAATGATGCGGGAGTTCACGAAGGTCATGCTGCCGTCGAACTCGAGCCCTCTGATGAAAACATTGTCCTTTTTCCACGCGAATTCGGCGCCGCTGTTGCGGATGCGATTAACGTTGACGTTGCTGGAGGTGAAGACTGGAACAGTGGTGGTGGTGACATAGAGATTTTGCGAAATGATCGCGTCGCGCGTTTCCTCGTCGAACAACGACAGGCGCGCCGAGCCGTCGACTCCCAGCTTGCGTTCGATGGCCAGTTCCTTGCTGAACGCGACCTCGGGGCGCAGATTGGGGTTGGGATTGGCGGCGACGTTGGAGCCGGTGAGGGTTGTCTCGTTATAGAGCTCTTTCGCGGTCGGGAAGCGGTTGGCCAGGCCGAGATTGGCGGTGACCGTCCAAACATTGTCCGGCGTCCATTGCAGCGAGCCCTTGGGCGAGTAGCGCGTATGTTCGAGCGTCGGAGAAAAGATCGGCAATGTGCTCTGAAAAGTGGCTGTCGAGCCGAGACCCGTCGCGTTTAGCCCGCCGAGCGACTGGTTGTAGCCCTGCGACGCTTGCCAATGCTCGCCGCGAATGCCGAGGGTGAGTTTATAGTTGGAGTTGATCTTCCACGCGTCCTGCAGCCAAAGGGCTTGAGTCTGCGTGGTGCCGTCGCCGATGGATGAAGCGACGCCGGTCGAAGCCGATGTTCCCGCCGTCCAGTTGGTTGTCAGCCACGTCGGGTTATTGAGATGAAACTGGTCGCCATGCGCGCCGAAGCTGAATTCGTGCCCTTGCAAATACCCGTCGGGCCGGACGATGCCCTTGAGATCGAGCAAGGTCCACCAGGTTCCAGTGTAAACGGCGTCCTTGCCGTTCTGGGTATAGCCGCCATAGGGCCAGGCGGCGCTGTAGGGCGACACCTGGTCCGACTGCAGATAGGTGAAATTCGAGGCCGAAACTTCCCAGTCGAACACGCCCTTGGTGTTCGATTTCACCGAGGCCGCGTTGGTCAGAATCTTCTCCTGCCAACGATAATAGGCGGCGCCGAAGCTCTGCATCGCGCTGTTTCCTAATGCGCTGATGCCTTTATTGGATCCGAAATAGGGTCCGCCGCCCTCGACCAGATAATTGCCGGGCGTCGAATTGCTGTCATTGGTGTAGAGGCCCACCATATAGGTGGCGCGGATCGTCGGCGTGAAGTCGTAAGCGAGTTTTACCTTGGCGTTGACATAGTCGCTCAGCAGATTGCCGGCCGAGCCAAGCACGGTCGCGGGCACGCCAAATTTGGTCGTGGCAAAATCTCCCCCAGGATATCCGTATAAATTCGCGGGCGAACTTGGGACAGTGCCCGACGCCGCCGTAATGAATGTGAGCGGCTGGGTCGTGGTGTGGTTCCAGTTGCCCGCGACGAACCACGAAAAGTCATTGATTTTGTCGCCAATCGTGAAGCTCTGGATATTGGTGTGGAAGGTGTTCGTTGTGCCCCAAAGCGAGAAGTCCTGCAAGGCGACCGTTTCCTTGGCGGTGATCTCCAGCTTCTCGGGCATTCTCGTGGTGATCTGCACGACGCCGCCGAGCGCGTTGCCCGGAAACTCCGCCGCGAAGGGGCCGTAGAGCACGTCGATCCGGTCGATTTCCTCGGGCGAAACGAGACCCCAGCGCGGCGCTCCCTCGGTGTTGTCATTGCCGACAAGGGCCGTCAGCAGCAGATCGTCGGCATATACGAGGCTACGCGCCGAGGAGTTGACGCCCCAGGTGCGGGTCTGGAGCACCGCCTGGTTGTCGCCGTTGTTGCGTTTGCGAAGAAACAGACTCGGCGTGTATTTGAGCGCGTCTTCCGTGTCGATGATGTTGACCTTTTCCTCGATGTCCTCGCGCGTGACGCTGGACACTGTGTTGGGCAATTGAAAGCGCTCGACGAAGGCCGGCTCGCCATTGGCGAGCGTTGGCGACCACGTTGAGGGGGTTGGCGTGGACGGCGGCGGAGGCGCGCCATTGCCGCCGCTGGCCGCCGCAGCGTCGATGTCGATGGCCGGCAGGGCCTCTTGGGCGAGCGCCGAGGCGCCCGGTCCTTTGGAGACGCACAGCAAAGCGAGAGCGCCGGCGGAGACGCCGCGCACGAGATAGTAGCGGAACATGGAAAAAATCCTTCCCTCGACGCCGGCGTTTCACGCGGCGCATGTCTGAGAGCGGCTTGGACGCCGCTTAACGCATTGAGAAGACTGAGCGTTCAGACCAGGGAAGGCGGCGCGCGCGGCGCGGCGCCATGCTTCAATATCTCGTGGACAAAATTTGGCGACAAGCCGCGCGGCGCGAAGCGGGACCACGCCGTCAGGCGCGGGGCCGTCCAGGCTGCCGCCCAGGCGAGCGGCGTGGCCCCGGCGAGGGGACAGAACGCGCAGGCGAGGTGATGAATATGCTTCCCGAGAGGGGATTTGTCAGAGTCCGCGGTCAACGCCGCCGTCCGCGCGTGCGCCACGAGAGACGCGTCGCAGATCTCCGCGTTCCGTCCGCGACGCTCAGCCGCCATCGCCCCCGCGCCCATGACGGGCGCCGCGATCTGCGCGAGCAGAGCGATGCAAAACAGCAACTTGGCGAGATTGCGGCTTAGCATTGGAATTCGCGACTCGATCTGTCTATTCGTTAACCATTTTGGACGTCGAGCCTCGACCTCTACTGTATCGCGCCACAATTTCAAGGCCCTGGCGATTGTCAGATGATAAAATTTCCGTTAAGAGACATTTATGTCACACCGGCGGACAATGCGTGTAACCATGCGTGCGATTTTCGCCGTAAGCCTTGCTTTTGCATTGATATCTGGCCTCTTTGTCTCATCCGTTCTTTATGGCGCGCGGGCTCCCGCCCTTGGCCGGACCGCGCAAGGATTGTCTGTCTCGTGCCATAATTGGGCCGTTTCCACGACACAATCCGCCAACGGAGCTCCCGCCCGCCCGGACCGACATTCCGGCGCCACCGGTTGTCCGGATTGTTGTCTTGCCGCGCACGCCGGCGCCGCCGTCCTGCCAGAGCGTTTCGCGATAGTGACGCGGCCAATGCGCGTCGCCGCTTCGCGCGTGCGCTATTTCGCGTTGACCACGCATGAAATGGAGGCCTCGGTCTCCAATGCGGTCAATGGCGCCCGCGCGCCGCCCGCGCGGCTCTCCCTTTCCTAAGCCACCGCCACTACTCCTCGATCACAATCGCAAGCAGTGAACAAGGCGCCCGCCGGAGCGAATGTCTCACGGGCGTCATATGAAAAATAAAGGACAACGACGTATCGCCGGCGTCGCGGCGCGGCGGTCAAACTCCCAAGGAAGAGCTGATATCATGGAATACACCACACTTTCGCCGCTGGCGATGTTCGTGAACGCCGGCCCCGTCGGCAAATTGGTTATGCTGACCCTCGTATTGGCTTCGGTCTATACTTGGGTGCTGATCGTCCTCGGCGTCTTTTCCGTCCTCAAGATTGGCAAGGCGACCCGCTCGGCGCGCGCCGGCGGAGACGTCGGCGTGTTGGCTCCGGTGGACGCCGCCGGTCGCGCGGCCGCGTCATGGGACCTTCCCGGCGAGTCGATTGGCGAAAAGCGCGAGCGCATCGCCGAAGTGATGAGCCGCACGGCCCGCGAGTTTATGGCCAAGGAAGAGGGCGGCCTGCCCAATCTCGCGGTTATTTCCTCGGTGGCCCCGTTTATCGGCCTGTTCGGCACGGTTTGGGGCATCATGAGCAGCTTCGCCGGCATCGCGCAATCGCAGGACACCAGCCTCGCGGTGGTGGCGCCGGGCATCGCGGAAGCCTTGGCGGCGACCGCCTACGGGCTCGCGGCCGCCATTCCCGCCTCGGTCGGCTATAACCGCATCGGCGCGGCGTTCTCGCGCGTCGGTCAGAATGTGTCGCACTATATCGAAGACGCGGCGCTCGCCCATGTCTCGGGCCGTCCGGTCCCGACGCACAAGAGGGAGGCTGCGTAATGGCGCTCCCCTCCCGCTTAAAAAACAACGACGATCTTTATCAGCCGCTCGCCGACATCAATGTGACGCCACTCGTCGACGTCATGCTGGTGCTGCTGATCATCTTCATGATCACGGCGCCGTTGCTGGCCAAGGGCGTGAAGGTCAATCTGCCGCAAGCCAAGGCCGCGCAGCCACTCAACCAGAAAGACCCGATCATCGTCACGATCGGCAAGGACGGAAAGATCTCGCTCGGCTCCGACGTCACGACGATCGAGGCGTTGGTCGACGGCGTCCGCACCCTGATGGGCGACGATCTCACCCGCGTCGTTCATGTGCGCGGCGACAACGACGCGGTCTACGGCGAAGTCGTGAAGGTGATGGACAGATTGGCGAGCAATGGGATCACCCATATCGCGATCATGACCAATTCCCGCAAGCAGGCCGACGCCGCGGGATCGGATCCGGCGCTGGCTTCCGCCGCGCCGGCCGCGACGGCGCCCTCTCCCGCGCCGGCTCCGGCCGCCGCTCCCGCGGCTGCTCCACCTGCGGGGGGGAAGGGGAAATGACAGAGATAGCGTCTTACTCGGAACTCCCGGGCGGCGCCGCTGCTGGCCAGCCTAGCTTTCCGCCGGTCAAGCCGCGCTGGCTAGGGCCGGCCGCCACGGTGGCGGTGGCGCTCGCTCATGCCGGCCTCGCTGTTTTTCTGATGACGGTCGCGATAGAAAAAGTCACGCCGCTTGAATCGGTGACCATGGATCTGGTGCCGGAAGGCGATATGTTCGAGTCCGAACAGGTGGATGCGACGGACGAGGTCGTGCCGCCCGAGGAGATGGAGCAGCCCGATCTCGCCATTCCCTTGCCCGAGGTGATGACGCCGGACGCGACGCCGATTCCGCTCAAGAAAGAAGTCGAAAAGAAGCGAGTCGTCGTCGAGCAGAAGCAGGTCGCCCCAGCCAAGGAGCATCGCGACGCGCAGGAGCGTCACCGCATCGGCGTCGCCGGGGGACGCGGCGCCGGCAGCCTGTCGCAAGCCGGTTACAAGGCGCTGTTGGCCGCCGCGATCCATCGCCACGTGCCAAGCAGTTCGTCCCTCGGCGAGGGATCGGCGTCTTGCAACTTCCATGTGTCGTCCGAGGGCGGCATGACGGGCATCAACTGCTCGGGTTCGTCGGGCGCGCACGCTTCGTTACTACGTAGCGCCATCGCCGCGACTCACGCGCCGGCGCCGCCGGGCGGGGGGTTCTTCGCGGCGCAAAGCGTCCACTTCCATTGAACGGTCCGCCGGACGGATGAGAAATACCCCCTTCGCCTTCCACGCGGAGAGCGAAGGGGCGCTTTTAGCGAGGACAGCCGCGACCGAGCGGCCCTGACGAGCCAACACAAGGAAACAACGTGAAACGCGGGACGATCTTGATTTTCGCCGCCGCCGTCGCGGCTTTTGGCGCGCGCGCGGAGAATGTTCAACAGCCTCCGGCGCCCGCGGCCGCGCCCCCTGCGCCCGCCTCCGAAGCGCCGGCCGCGCTTTCGCAAAGCAAATTTCTCGGTTTGCTCTATTCGGAGATCGCGCGTCACACGCCGCCGGAGAACAAGGCCGGCGCCGGCGACGTGGCGGCAAGCTTTCATGTCAACGCCCAGGGCAAGATCGACAAGGTCGTCATTGAAAAGACCACCAGCGCCGCCCACGCTGAAATCGTGAAAAAAATATTGGCGAGCGTCCAGGCGCCGCCTCCGCCCGGCGGGAGTTTCGACGTTTCGCAAAGCTTCAAATTCCATTGAAGCGAGACGGCGCCTAACTTTTTTCCGCTCGGAGCTGCTCCGGCTCCGGCAAGGGCACTCACTGGAGACGCCAATGAAAGCGCTAACGCTCGTGCTGCTCGCGGGAATCATTGCGGCGCCGGCTTACGCCGAGGATCGAGCGGCCGCCGCCGATCAAGCGGGCCAAGACCATACCCGCCATATGGCTCACGCCGCCGCGCCTCCCGCCTGCGCGGAGGCGAAGCCAGCATGCGCGCAAACGGCGGATCCTACCTTCGCGAAAGATGGTCGCCTGTGGCTGGCTTTTTCGGTGGGCGATACGATTTACGCAGCGTCCTCGCGCGACAGTCAAAATTTCGATCCCTCCGTGGTCGCCGCGACCGCGACGGGCGGCGTGATCGACGCGAATGGCGAGGCGCGTCCCAAAATCGTCGCCTTGGCCGACGGAACGCTGCTTGTCAGCTACACCGCGAGGCCGGAGAAGAGTTACAACGGGTCGATTTCGATCGCCCGGTCGACGGACGGCGGCAAGAGTTTTTCCGCCGCGCAACCGCTGGTCGACGGCGCGGGCCAGCGCTTCGATATTTTTCTTGCTTCGCCCAAGGGTCGCGTCTACGCGGCCTGGCTCGACAAACGCGACGCCGATGAGGCCAGGAAAGCTGGAAAAGACTTCGCGGGCAGCGGCATAGCGGTCGGCTGGTCCGACGATGGCGGCAAGACGTTCGCCGGCAAGAAAATCCTGTTGGATCACGCCTGCGAATGCTGCCGCGTCTCCGCCGCCCTCGATCGCGATGGTCTGCCGGTGTTCGCTTGGCGCCATGTGTTCGGGACCAATTTGCGCGATCACTATGTTGCGAAGCTGTCGGCGAATGGCGCCGAACTTCTGGGCGGCAGGGTGAGCGAGGACGAGTGGGCGACCACCTGTCCGCATCATGGGCCGTCGCTCGCCATCGACTCCGCCGGAACCTGGCACGTCGCGTGGTTCACCAATGGCAACGCGCGCAAGGGTTTATTCTACGCCAGGAGCGTCGATGGCGGCAAAAGCTTCTCCGAACCGGCCAAGTTCGGGGACGACGAGCGCACGCCTTCCCACGCGGCCCTGCTTTTCGCGAAAAGCGGTCTCTATCGCGTCTGGAAAGAATTCGACGGAACGACCACCAGCATCCTCGCGCAGATGTCGCGGGACGCCGGTAAGAGCTGGAGCGCTCCGCGCGTCGTCGCGTCGACGACGGGCGCGTCGGACCATCCTTTGCTTATCGAACACAAGGGCGCCGCTTATCTCTCGTGGTTGACCCACGAACAGGGCTATCGCCTATTGCCTTTGCCGCGCGAACAGGCTGCGGCGACGACGCGCGCGCAACCCGCCGCCGCTTTGACGGGGAAGTGATCGGCGAATGTTTGGAAAGTATTTGCGTTTAGTCGCCGCCGCCGGCGCCCTTTTGGCGCTGGCGGGCGGGGCGGCCTCGGCGGTCGAGTTCAAACCTTACGGACGCGGCTCCTTCGCCGAACTGCGCAAGCAGCACGCCGGGCGTCCGCTCGTGGTGCATTTTTGGTCAGTGACTTGTCCGCCGTGTCTCGCGGAACTGCCGGACTGGGCGAAAATCGCGAGCGAAAAAAAGTCTCTCGACATTGTTTTCGTGAACGCCGACCCCGACAATGACCGTCCGCGCGCGCAAAGCCGCATCGACAAGGCTGGGCTCTCGAACCTCGTTCAATACGGCTTCGCCAACGATTTCGTCGAGCGGCTGTATTTCGAAGCCGACAAGAGCTGGCGCGGCGAACTGCCCTTCACCGCGCTGATCGGCGCCGATGGCGCTCTCGTCACGGTGACCGGAACAATCGACGATCCGCAGGTCGCTGATTGGTTGGCGCGGGCCGGGAAGTGAGCGCGGCGCCTTAAACAGCGCTCGACAAGCCCGCGCGGGCGGTGTTGTTGAGGAGCGCCAGCCGCCTCTTTTCAGCGCCCGGCCAACAGGAAGGCCATGGCCAAATCCCGCTCGACTTTCGTTTGCCAAAATTGCGGCGCCGTCACCAACCGATGGCAGGGGCGTTGCGACTCCTGCCAGGAATGGAACAGCATCGTCGAGGAAGACGCGGGGCCGCCCACGGCGATCCGCGCCCATCGCGGCCGCGCCTTCGCGCTCGAAGGGCTGTCCGGCGAGGGCCGTGCGGCGCCGCGCATCGTCACGGGCATAGCGGAATTCGACCGCGTGACGGGCGGCGGCTTCGTCCATGGCTCGGTGACGCTGCTCGGCGGCGAGCCGGGCATCGGCAAATCGACGCTATTGATACAGGCCTGCGCGGCTTTGGCGCGGCGCGGCGCGCGCGTGATTTACATTTCGGGCGAGGAGGCGGTGGCGCAGGTGCGGTTGCGCGCGGCGCGGCTCGACCTTGCCGACGCGTCCGTTGAACTCGCGAGCGCCACCCAGGTCGAGGATATTTTGGCTACCTGTTCGACCGGCAAACGGGCGGCGCTGATCGTCATCGACTCGATCCAGACCATGCACACCGAAACCGTCGAGTCGTCTCCCGGCACGGTCACGCAAGTGCGGGCCAGCGCCCAGGCGCTGTTGCGCCACGCCAAGCACAGCGGCTCCTCGATCATTCTGGTCGGGCATGTGACCAAGGACGGCCAGGTGGCCGGGCCGCGCGTCGTCGAGCACATGGTCGACGCGGTGCTGTCCTTCGAGGGGGACGGCGCGCACCACTTTCGGATGTTGCGCGCCTCGAAGAATCGTTTCGGCGCCACCGGAGAAATCGGCGTGTTCGAAATGACCGGGCTTGGCCTCGCCGAGGTCGCCAATCCATCGGCCTTGTTCCTGGCCGGGCGAGACGCCGCCGCCCCGGGCGCCGCCGTGCTCGCGGGGATGGAGGGGCAGCGTCCCATGCTGATCGAAATTCAGGCGCTGGTCGCGCCGAGTTCGCTGGGCACGCCGCGTCGCGCGGTGGTCGGCTTCGATCAAAACCGCCTGGCTATGATTCTCGCGGTGCTCGAGGCGCATGGCGGCCTGAAGCTGGGCGCGCATGATGTCTACCTCAATGTCGCCGGAGGCATGCGCGCCGACGAGCCGGCGGCCGATCTCGCCGCTGCCGCCGCGCTCGTTTCGTCCCTGACCGGCGCCCCATTGCCGCCGCGCCAAGTTTATTTCGGCGAGATCGGGCTCTCCGGCGCGGTGCGTCCGGTCATTCACGCCGGCCTGCGGCTCAAGGAATCCGGCAAGCTGGGTTTTTCCTCGGCCGTGCTGTCGCAACTGCAGCAGCTCAACGACGAGGACAAGAGCGCCGGCGTGACGCCGCGCCCCTTGACCGATGTCGGCGCGCTGGTCGCGGAAATCGCGCGTTCCGCGACGCGGCGGCGCGAGGGCCAACATCAAGATATCGCGTAAAATAGTTAATTGGCAGTTAATCTCAGCGATTGCTTTGCATTAAAGTATTGGAACGCGAAACAACACGCCGTTGAACAAAATATTTTGTCGAGGGGGCTTTTCGATAACGCGAATCAGCTTATGAATAGGGCTCGAACGACAACAACGTCGGATCGTCGCGCGGCGCGGATTTGATCGATGCCAGCCAGAGAAATCGAATTTTCCACTTCCGAAATCGCGCGATGGAGCGAGCCCCTGATCGCGGACTTCATCTACTCCGCCTACGAACATTGCTTTGGAGGCCGCACACCGGCGTCGGAAGCGCTCGGAAGCCGCCACTGCCGTTTTTGGCGCAATCTGCTGAACGAGGAGCAGACCGTCGCCGTTTACCTGAGGCGGGAACTGCTCAAGGCCGCCGCCGTGGAAAGGCTCCCGATTTCGACGGTGGACGCCATCGACGCCGCCGTTCTCGACAGTCTGCTCGACGTGCTGATGCGCCCTGGACTGCGCTCGCGCGAGTCGGCCCGCAACGACGGCTTGTCGCTCGTCCACGCCGCTTCGACGCTCGGAGAAATCCGCAAGGTCGCGTGACCGGCGGCTTACGCCCCGCAGGCCGCCATCGCCGCGATCATATGCGGAGGCGCCGGCGCTTCCACCTCGACCGCCGGCTTTCCGTCCCGCATCGGAATGCTCACGCCGCGCGCGTGGAGATGCAGCGGCGGCGAGCCCGCCCTCAGGCCCGTTCCGTAAATCGGATCGCCCAATATAGGCCAGCCCATCGCCTGCATGTGCACGCGCAATTGATGGGTGCGGCCGGTGTGGGGCTTCAGCTCCAGCAGCGCCAATTCGCCGCGCTCGGCATCGACGCCGCGCCCGAGGACGCGCCAACCGGTTCGGGCGGGGAGCCCCAGCGGATCGACCCGCATCCACCAGCCCCGCGTCGCGTCGAGCCGGCCCAGCGCCAGGTCGATCTCGCCGCTGTCGTCCGCGGGCGCGCCCTCGACGACCGCCCAATAGGTCTTTTGAACCCGGCCACCCTTGAACAGATTGCCGAGACGCTCCAGCGCCTTGCGGTGCCGTCCGAGCACGAGACAGCCGGACGTGTCCTTGTCGAGCCGGTGGGCCAGCGCCGGCGCGCGCGGCAGGCCGAAGCGCAGTTGACCGAAACAATCCTCCAGATTGTCGCCGCCCTTCGGCCCGCGATGCACCGGCAGCCCGGCGGGCTTGTCGATGACGAGCATCAGCCCGTCGCGGTGAAGTAATCTGGAGAGAAGATCGAGTTCGGCCATCGTCGCCCGTTTCCGCCGTCCGCCCGGCGGACGGCCGCGCCCAGAACTACGCGCCGCCGGGCGCTCGGGCAAGCGCGGCGAAAATTGACGGATTTTCGCGGCTGGAACTTGCCCGAGCATTTTAACTTCGCGTTAAAGCATGGAAACATCAAATTTATTGACAATTTTTTAACCTAATCTGTTGGGGCGGCGTTCAGCTTGCGCGAGTTATTTTAAATTGTATCGATGTCGCCGTAACAGGACGCTTTCACATGGACCCCTGCCGCCAGGACAAGAACAACGCCGAAGGCGCGGGACCGGCGAACCAAAACGCCGGGCCGGACGACGCCATCATCGTCGGCCCCCAGGAGCTGATCCGCATGCCGCGCCGCGACGCCGCCGGCCGCCGCGAGCCGAACCCGCCGCGCGACGCACGCGCGGAACGCGCGCCGCCGCTGGTCGACATGACCTGCGAGAGACTCTATCGCCAATATGCGATGCCGCGCTCGCGCTCCGCCTCGCGCCGGCCGTCCCGCCCGTGGAAGTGGATCATCGGCGCGAGCGCGGGCGGGGCCTCGATCGCCGCCGCGATCACTCTCGTCTGGGCGGTCGGAACGGCGAAGTTGGACGACGGCGCGACCAGCCAGCGCGCCCTCGCCGACGCCGTTGGCGCGTTGCAGCACAAGGTCGCCACGCTCGAATCCTCCGTCGCCAAAAAGCCCACCGACAAGGCCGCCACCGTCAGCGCCGTGCAGCTCCGCGCCGCCATCGCTCAGCTCGAAGCGCGGCTCGACGCCGGCGCGGGCAAGACCTCCTCCAAGTTGACGCAATTCGCCTCGCAGCTCGAAAAACTCGACGCGCAGAGCGCGCGCGAGAGCGCCGCCAAGCTCTCGGAAATCACCGACCGGCTCGACCGGCTTCATCACCAGATCGCCACGATCTCGATGGAGACGACCGGCTCGATCCCAAAGCCCACGCCCGCCGCCGCGCCGCTGCTCCCGTTTCACACGACCGCCGCCGTCTCGCCGCCAAGGGAGATACGGGCCAAGGAAACTCAGGCCCACCACGCGGAGACGCCGCGCCCGCTCGACAATTGGGTTTTGCGCGGCGTCCACGACGGAACGGCGCTGGTCGAGGGAGCGCAAGGCCTGCGCGAGGTCTCGCCCGGCAGCGTCCTGCCCGGCGCGGGGCGGGTCAAATCGATCGAACGTCATGGCGCCAACTGGGTCGTCATCACCACGGCCGGGGTCATCGACCCGGAGGATTAGACCCGGAATCGGCGCGAGCGTAATCGCGCATGGAGCGCGCATTTTCGCGCATGGAGGCGCATGGTGACGCGAGAGAGGCCGCCGGCGGGGCGCCCACGTCTCGCCAATAAAGAACAATGTGCGCTGGCGGCGCCGCCGCAAAAAATGGACAGGCTCCGCGCCAAAAAGGCCAAGCTCCGGACGCCGCTCTACGACCCTCGATCCTTACAGAAGCGATCCGGCTAAATTTGGGCGCGCGGGGATCATGCTCGCCGTTACCCGCCTTGTATACGGTGGGGGGCTATGTCATAAAGAGGCATGACACATACTGTCCGCGATAAACAAAAGCTGCTGGCGCGCGTGCGCCGTATCCGAGGGCAAGTCGAAGCCATCGAGCGGGCGCTCGACGGCGAAGCCGGCTGCGAACAAGTCATGCATCTCATCGCCGGCGTGCGAGGGGCTACGGCCGGCCTGATGGCCGAGATCGTCGAGGATCATGTTCGCACCCATCTGGTCGACGCCGAGAAGCATCCAAACGCTCTAAACGCCGAAGCCGCGGAACAACTCCTCGAAGTTGTCCGCGCCTACCTGAAATGAGGGCCGCGATGAACGAGGGCGACGCCTTTTCGACTTTCCATCGACATGTGTTTCTTGGCGAGGGACACGAAAAAAGCGAGCGCAAGACATGGGCGGTGATCTGGCTCTGCGGGGCCATGATGATCGCGGAAATCGTCGGCGGCCTGCTGTTCGGCTCCATCGCGCTCGTCGCCGACGGGCTGCATATGAGCACGCACGCCGGCGCGCTCTTGCTCGCCGCGCTCGCCTACACCTACGCCCGCGAGCACGCCGACGATCCCAATTTCACCTTCGGGACGGGCAAGCTCGGCGACCTCGCCGGCTTCACCAGCGCGATCATCCTCGCGATGATCGCATTGCTGATCGGCTATGAATCCGTGAGCCGCATCTTCGCGCCGGTCGCGATCCACTTCCGCGAGGCGATCCCGATCGCCTGCCTTGGCCTGGCCGTGAACATCGCGAGCGCATGGCTCCTGAGCGGCGGCGGCCATCATCACGGGCACGGACACGGACATGGACACGCGCATGGACATGACCATGACGAGGCGCGCCGCATCGCGACCGGAGCCGGAGGCGTCACGCTGGAAATATTCGAGGACGGCGTCCCGCCGCGCTTCCAACTGCGGTGGGACGCGGGCGAGGTTTTGGAGACGCGCGGCGTAAAAATCGAAACGGCGCGGCCGGATGGCTCCTGGGAGCGATTCACGTTGGTGGATCGCGGCGGCTATATGGAGTCGATCGAGGAAATTCCAGAACCGCACGCTTTCACGGCGCAACTGAGCATTGGCGGCGAAAGCTACGCCGTCGAATTCGTGGAGCACGAACACCCACACATCGCGACCGCGCGCGACAACAATATGCGCGCCGCCGTCATCCACGTCGTCGCCGACGCCGCGGTGTCGGTTCTCGTCATCATAGGCCTGCTGCTCGCCCGCGCCTTTGGCTGGCTCTGGATGGACCCGCTCGCCGGCATCGTCGGTTCTGTCGTCATCGCAAGCTGGTCCTACAGTCTGATCCGGGACACCGGCGCGATCCTGCTCGATATGAATCCCGACCGGCATATGGCGGCCAATCTGCGCCAAGCCATCGAAAGCGAGAACGACGAACTCGCCGATCTCCATCTCTGGCGCTTGGGGCCCGGACATTTGGGGGCGATTGTTTCGGTCGTCACGACTAAGGCGCGCGACGCGGATTATTATCGCGCGCGGCTCGCTCGCTTCAGGTCTCTGTCACATCTGACCATCGAGGTTTCGCATAAATCCTGAAACACGCGCGCGGAGATGGTTGGATGGCTTGTTGCAAGGTCCTCGATCAAATACGTCGGGCGCGTCCCCTCTCCCCGTTTTAACGGGGAGAGGGTTAGGGTGAGGGGCTTGGGGCTTTTGCCCCGGATGCCGTTAAATCAATGGATTCGTTGGCGCAATTGACGTGGGTGATTACGGCCCCAGGCCCCTCACCCCAACCCTCTCCCCGCGGGCGCGGGGAGAGGGAGGCGCCCGGTCAATTCATGTAATCACGCACGCGTGCTATGGTTTTTGCGTCTGCAACGCCAAGAAAATCGTCTCGCAAAGGTCGTCGAGATTGTTGAACACCTCGTCATTGCTCACGCGTAGGACGCGATAGCCTTCCCCCGCCAAAAATTTCTCGCGGCGGGCGTCATAGGCGAGTTCATCTTCCGTGGAATGGGTCGCGCCGTCGACTTCGACGATGAGCTTTTTCTCGCGGCAAACGAAGTCCGCGAAAAACGGCCCGATAGGCTCCTGACGCACGAATTTATACTCGCCGAGTTGGCGCCCGCGTAATTTTCGCCAGAGCTTTTGTTCGGCGGGCGTCTGCGCGCGGCGAAGGTCGCGGCTGCGATTTCGTTCAAAAAGACGCAAGCCGCGCATGGTGTCTTTCTTGAAAAAATCCTCGATCAAATTCGCCGGGCGTGTCCCCTCTCCCCGTTTTAACGGGGAGAGGGTTAGGGTGAGGGGCTTGGGGCTTTTGCCCCGGATGCTGATTAGACCAACGGATTCGTTGGCGCGGTTGACGTTGGTGATTACCGCCCCGAGCCCCTCACCCCGGCCCTCTCCCCGCGCGCGGGGAGAGGGAGCGCGCCCCACCTCTATGTTACGGAACTTCCCGCACCGCCCCCCTGGCCGCGCTTGTCGTCATCGCAGCGTATGCTCGCAGCGCCTTCGACACCTTGCGCTCGCGTGGCGCCGGCACGAAACCCTTGGCCTGCTGCGCCGCGCGGCGGGTCTCGATCTCCGCCTCGCTTACGCCAAGCGTGATCTCGCGCGCGGGAATATCGATCTCGATCCGGTCGCCGTTTCGCACCAGCGCGATCAGGCCGCCTTCCGCCGCTTCCGGCGAGACATGGCCGATGGAGAGGCCCGAGGTGCCCCCGGAAAAGCGGCCGTCGGTGATCAGCGCGCAGACCTTGCCGAGGCCCTTCGATTTCAGATAGCTGGTGGGATAGAGCATCTCCTGCATGCCCGGCCCGCCGCGCGGCCCCTCGTAGCGGATCACCACCACGTCGCCGGCGACCACTTCGCCCGTCAAAATGCCGGACACGGCGGCGTCCTGGCTCTCGTAGACGCGGGCGGGGCCGGAGAATTTCAGGATGCTGGCGTCGACGCCGGCGGTCTTCACGATGGAGCCCTCCAGCGCGAGATTGCCGGTCAGCACGGCGAGGCCGCCGTCCTTCGAAAAGGCGTGCGCGGCGTCGCGGATGGCGCCGTTCTCGCGGTCGTCGTCGAGCGTCTCGTAGCGGCGCTCCTGGCTGAAGGCGGTTTGCGTCGGTACGCCGCCGGGCGCGGCGCGGAAGAATTTTCTCGCCGTCTCGCTCGAGGTGACGCCAATGTCCCAGCGGGCGATGGCGTCCTTGAGGGTCGCGCTATGCACGGTCGGCAGATCGCCATGCAGCAGCCCGGCCCGATAAAGCTCGCCCAGGATCGCGATGATGCCGCCGGCGCGATGCACGTCCTCGAGATGCACGTCGGAGCGGGAGGGCGCGACCTTGCACAGCACGGGCACGCGTCGCGACAGCCGGTCGATGTCGGCCATGGTGAAGGGAACCTCCGCCTCGTTGGCGGCGGCGAGAATATGCAGCACGGTGTTGGTCGAGCCGCCCATCGCTATGTCGAGCGTCATCGCGTTCTCGAAGGCTTCGAACGTCGCGATGGAGCGCGGCAGCGCGGACGCGTCGTCCTGCTCGTACCAGCGGCGCGCGAGATCGACGATCGTGTGGCCGGCCTCGACGAACAGCCGCTCGCGGTCCTTATGCGTCGCCAGCGTCGTGCCATTGCCGGGCAGAGCGAGGCCGAGTGCCTCCGCGAGGCAGTTCATGGAATTGGCCGTGAACATGCCGGAGCAGGAGCCGCAGGTCGGGCAGGCCGAGCGCTCGATCGCCGCGACATCGGCGTCGGAGACCTTGTCGTCGCCAGCCGCCACCATCGCGTCGACGAGATCGAGCGCCTGCTCCTTGCCGCCGAGCACGACCTTGCCGGCCTCCATCGGACCGCCGGAGACGAAAATGGCGGGTATGTTGAGCCGCAGCGCGGCCATCAGCATGCCCGGGGTGATCTTGTCGCAGTTGGAGATGCAGACGATGGCGTCCGCGCAATGGGCGTTGACCATATATTCGACGCTGTCGGCGATGATTTCGCGCGAGGGCAGCGAATAGAGCATGCCGTCATGGCCCATCGCTATGCCGTCGTCGATGGCGATGGTGTCGAATTCCTTGGCGACGCCGCCGGCCTTTTCGATCTCGCGCGCGACCAATTGGCCAAGATTCTGCAAATGCACATGGCCGGGCACGAATTGCGTGAAGGAATTGGCGACGGCGATGATCGGCTTGCCGAAGTCCTCGTCCTTCATGCCCGTGGCGCGCCACAGGCCGCGCGCGCCAGCCATGTTGCGGCCATGTGTGGTCGTGCGGGAGCGATAGGGAGGCATGAGCGGTCTCTTCTCGTTGGCGCGGGCCCATTCACCCGGCGCGAAAAACGTGAAGATGACCTAGCCGAAGGCGCGCCGCCCCGCAATATAGCGCGGCGGCGAACGGAGTGCGAGCGTCGCCGCCGCGGTTAGGCGGCGCGGCTGCTGGCGATCTTGTCCGACGAGCCGACGAGTTCGACAAGGCAGGCGGCGATGGCGTCGATCGACGCGAAGCTTTGCCGGCACAGCATGCGCACCGGAAATTCAATCTCGAATTGCTCTTCCAGCGCCAGCATGACCCTGATCGCGGCGAAAGGGGTCAGCCCGGCGTCGTAAAGGTCCGCGTCGGACGACAGGCCCGCGACGGGGCTGTGCAGGCGGCCATGCTCCTCGAGCAAACGGCGGACGATCTCTTGCATCACACAATACTCCTTGGCCTTTTGAAGACTTGCCACCTCTACACCTGGGGCGCGGCGGGCGCCGTGCGCTTCCGCACACGAGGCAAGTCGAGGACACCTGGAGGGAAACATGGGCTATGGCGCCTGAACGGTAAATGAACTGTCAAAAATTGTATGCGGGCATGGTTTCCAACTTCTTTACGGGGCGGCGTTTCACGCGGCGGCGCGCAAGCCCGAGGCTCGGGAATCCACGATCGCGCCGTTGCAATTTTTCGTCCCATTAAATATAAATGCTGCCCATCGATTTTCGGCCTGACGACGTAGACCGGCTCCGGCGACGGGGCCGCTGACGACTCTCCCAAACTCGATCGATCCGGCCCCGCGCACGCGGGCCTTCTCCTTAAGTTTTGGAGAGACGACCATGGCTACCGGAACCGTCAAGTGGTTCAACGCCCAGAAGGGCTATGGCTTCATACAGCCCGACGATGGCGACAAGGATGTTTTCGTTCATATCAGCGCCGTCGAGCGCGCCGGCCTACGCGACCTGCGCGAGGGCCAGAAGGTGAGCTACGAGATCGCCCAGGACCGCCGCACCGGCAAATCCTCGGCCGACCAGCTCAAGGAAATCTAAAGTTCGCATTATCGCGTTCGCGCGACCTTTGACGTTTGAAGGCCGCCGCTTCCCGCGGCGGCCTTTTTTTTGCGCGCCGATTCGCCGACGCGCCGCTTAACGCCTGGTGAATGAAGACTTCAAGCCGCGTTCAGATCGAATCCTGCATTCTTCGGGGGTCGCGAGGGTTTTGCGCTTGCGGCGGCGAGGCCGGCGGCGGGAATGGCGACCGTCCGGCCGAGCCCGTCGAGAGCTGTCACGCTCAGCTGGAGACTCGTCCCAATGCAACAGGAGCACTTGCCATGAATCGCTTCATTATTTCGGCCGCCGCCGGACTCATTCTCGCCGCCGGCGCGAGTTTGGCGCCCGCGCAAGCCGCGCCGCTGCCCTCGGGCGTCGCGCAAAGCGTCATCGACGATCAGGGCGCGGTCGAACAGGCCCGCTGGGTCCGCTGCTGGCGTCCCGACGGCTGGCGCGGACGAGGCTGGGGCTGGCGCCGCGGCCACGGTTGGGGTCACCGCCACGGCGGTTGGGGTCACCGCCACGGCGGTTGGCGTCACCATGGCCACGGGCATTTCCACCACGGCGGCCACGGACATGGGCACGGCCACGGACATGGCGGTCATCATCGCTGACATGGGGTAGAGGGCAGTCGTCACTTCAGCAAAGGAGTTCACTTGATGCAAACCAGATTTCGCCGCCGGCTATCGGCTTCCCTGAGCTGCGCGCTCGTTGTCGCCGCCGTCTGCGCGGGGATGGCGCGGGCCGAAACGCTCATCGTCGAACGCCCGATGCCGGCGCCGATGGTCGAGCACGCGCCGCCGCCGCCCAGCGCCGGCTATAATTGGGTTCCCGGTCATTGGGTTTGGCGCGGCTTCGAATGGACCTGGGCGCCGGGCCATTATGTCCAGGCGGCCGTGGCCCCGATGCCCGCCGTCATCGTCGAAACCCGGCCGCCGCAGCCCTCGCCCGAGCATGTCTGGGTGCAAGGACACTGGGGCTGGCACGACGAGCGCCATGGCTGGAGCTGGAACCCTGGTATGTGGTTTCATCACTGATATGATGGACGTCGGCCGCGAAGCGGCGCGGCCGGCGGGCTTTCAGTCGAGGGGTTTTTAGCATGGATATGCCCGCGCCAGATTTTGCCGAAGCGGCTGCCCCGGCGCGAATTCCGGTAAATTCCCATAATGAGTGGGATCCGCTGGACGATGTGATCGTCGGTCGGCTGGAAGGCGCCGTCATTCCCTCGAATCACCCCGTCGTCACCAGCAATATTCCGGGCCTCGCCGCGCGGGCCGAGGCGCTGGTCGCGGGTTTTCATTATCCGGGCCTCATCCTCGAACCCGCGCGGCGCGAGCTCGACGGCTTCATCGCGTTGCTGCAATCGCTGGGCGTCGTCGTGCGGCGACCAGACGCGACGGACTATCGCCAGCGCTTCGGCGCGCCGGGATGGTCGTCGCGCGGCTTTTGCAACGCCTGTCCGCGCGACAGCATGCTGGTGATTGGCGACGAGATCATCGAAACGCCGATGGCTTGGCCCTGTCGCTATTTCGAGACTCATTCCTATCGCGCGCTGCTGAAGGAATACTTCCGCGGCGGGGCGCGCTGGACCGCCGCGCCGCGCCCCCAACTCATCGACGAATTGTTCGATCCGATTTATCACGTCCCCGAACAGGGCGAGCCAATCTCTTATATTCTAACGGAATTCGAGCCGGTGTTCGACGCCGCCGATTTCTTCCGCTGCGGCCGCGATATCTTCGCGATCCGCAGCAATGTGACCAACGCCTTCGGCATCGAATGGCTGCGGCGCTATCTCGGCGACGACTATCGCGTCCACGAGATCGAAAGCCGCTGTCGCACCCCGATGCATATCGACACGACGATGCTGCCGCTCGGCCCCGGCAAGATGCTGGTCAATCCCGAATATGTCGACATCGAGCGCCTGCCGCCCATCTTGAAAAAATGGGACATTCTCGTCGCGCCGGAGCCCGACCCGATCGAGGACCGCTTGCTGAAAATCACCTCGCTGTGCGGAAAATGGCTCAATATGAACGTGCTGATGATCGACGAAAAGCGGGTGATAGTCGATTCCCATCACAAGGCGACGGTGAAGGCGATGAAGGAATGGGGGCTGGAGCCCGTTCCATGCGAGTTTTTGCATTACGCGGCCTTCGGCGGGTCCTTCCATTGCGCGACGCTGGACGTGAGGCGGCGCGGCGGGCTCCAGAGCTATTTTTGAGGAGCTGGTGGTCGAAGTCTGACACTTGGGAACCCTGTTTTAGGAGGAGGATGCCAAGGTCAGCAATGCGCCAACAACGGCCGAAATTGCGCAGCGGAGGCGTCGTGTCTATAGTTTTGGGCGACCGCGCCTTTTGCGCCATCGTACACGGGACCGCCCCATGTCTAAGCCGGGCTTAGCGCCGCGGAAATTTTTCGAGCGCGCGGTCGCCGCTTTCGAACGCGGGGACCTCGACACGGCCGCACAGCTCTGCCAAGCGACGTTGAAGGCGGACCCGGCCTATTTCGACGCGACGCATCTGCTGGCGGTGGCGATGAGCCATCGCGGCGCTCACGCGGCTCTGCCCTTTTTCGACCGGGCCGCGGGGCTGCGCCCGCGCAACGCCGACGTATTCAACAACCGCGGCAGCGCACTGACCGAACTCGGGCGTTACGAAGAGGCGTTGGCCGATTACGACAAGGCCCTGGCGCTCGCCGCCAACCATGCCGAGGCCTTGAATAATCGCGGTTGCGCGCTGATGCGTATGAAGCGCTACGAGGACGCGCTCGTCGCTCACGGCAAGGCGCTGGTTCTCGATCCGAACAACGCGGAGATCGTCAACAATCTCGGGCGCGCGCTGACAAAATTGGAGCGCATTGAGGACGCGGCGCACTGTTTTGCGGACGCGCTCCAACTGCGACCAAATTATTTCGACGCCCTGATCAACCGCGGTGTCGCGCTCAACTGCCTCCAGGGTTTCGAGGAAGCGCTTTCTTGCTTCACGAGGGCGCTGGAACTCGATCCCAGCTGTACGATGGCCTTGACTCATCGAAGCAGGACGCTCGAAGGGCTCGAACGTTACGACGAGGCGGTCGCGGACTGCGATCGCGCGATCGCGCATCTGCCGCCAAATTACGTCCTCCTGATGCGTCGTGGGTCGTGCCTCAAAAAATTGGGGCGCTATCAGGAGGCGGCGGTGGATCTCGAGCGCGCGCTCGTCCTGACTTCGGCTCCCGATGAAACCGCGGCGTCCGACGCGGCTGGACCTTCGCTCGACGAACTTCCCGACCGGCTCCATCAGCGCGCCATCGCCTTGATGCAGTTGGAGCGAACCGCGGAAGCCATCGTTTGCCTTCGCCGCGCGCTCGAACTGCGCGAGGACAATCCGGAGGCCGCCTGGAACATGAGTTGCCTCTCGTTGCTGCATGGCGACTTCATCGCCGGCTGGAATTATTACGAGGCGCGCCGCATTCAAAAGGGGACGCTCTGGACGCGCCTCGATGGGCCCGAGTGGCGCGGAGAGCCGCTGGCGGGCAAGAAATTGCTTCTCTATGGCGAACAGGCTTTTGGCGACGCGTTTCAATACGTCCGTTTCGTGCGTTTCGCGGCCGAGATGGGCGCCGAGGTGATTTTGGGAATGTGGGCGCCGCTCGTCGCGCTTTTCGGCGACATGGAAGAAAAACCGGCGATCGTTCGCCACGGCGATCCGACTCCGGCTTATGACTTTCATTTGCCGTTGATGAGCGTTCCCTGGGCGCTGAAGTTGCAGCCGAAGGATTTCGCCACGAAGCGGCCCTACCTCAGAGCCGATCCGCGACGCGTCGAGACATGGGAGCGCGGACTGCCGCGATCAACCTTTCGTGTCGGCCTCGCCTGGCAGGGCAGCAAGTCGGACCCCGAGCGATGGATACGGCTCTCCGAACTCGCCCCGCTGGGCCGCATTCCCGGCGTCACTCTGATCGCGTTACAAAAGAAGGACGGTCTCGATCAACTCGCCGGCATCCCCGCCGATATGCATGTCGTGACGCTCGGCCCGGATTTCGACGCCGGCCCCGACGCGTTCATGGACACGGCGGCGGTCATGATGAGTCTCGATTTGGTGATCTCCATCGATACGGGCGTCGCGCATTTGGCTGGCGCGCTGGGACGCCCATTGTGGATTATGCTCAAGCGCGTGCCCGAGTGGCGCTGGCTGTTGGATCGCGCCGACTCGCCTTGGTATCCGACGGCGCGTCTGTTCCGGCAGAGGACGACGGGTGATTGGGGACCGGTCGTCGAAGACGTGGCTGGCGAACTGGCTCGCCTGGTCGCGACACGCGTGGAGACCGGCGCTCCGGGGCTCCAGCCGCCGCCCGCTTAGGAAAGGCAATCCTTGTCCAACGCCATCGCTCCCTCGCCGCTCCCCTATGCGCCGATTTCGATCGGCGAATTGGTCGACAAGATCACCATCCTCGAGATCAAGGCGCGAAGACTGCGCGACCCGCGTAAGCGCGACGCGGTTTCCAAGGAGCTCTGTTTATTGAACGAAATCGATTTCGCCATGGGCGAGCGCGGCGTAACGATCAAGGCGATGAAGGACGAATTACGCCAGGTCAACGAGGCGCTCTGGGACATCGAAGACCGCATACGCGACTGTGAGCGGGAACAGAGCTTCGGGGAAGAATTCATTCAGCTTGCGCGCGCTGTCTACAAGACCAACGATCGCCGCGCCGAGTTGAAGCGCCGGATCAACGAAATCTCGGGCTCCGCGTTGATGGAAGTCAAATCACACGCCGTCTATTGACGCGCGCGCCGCGCCGGCGCTCGAACTGTATCCCATTTGCAACACCCGACGCAAAAAGTGAATTCGACAACTCCGATTATGGCAAAATGAGTTGAGGCGCGGTCCCGCTCATGTTCTGATGTGGACAATTCGCCGCCAACGATTCACTCGTTGGCAATCGAGGCGCTGCGCGGTGTTCATCACTCAGGGGAGCATCCCATGGAAACCCGTAAATCACTGGCCATTGCGCTCGCCGTGTCCGGCCTCGCTGGACAAGCGGCGCAGGCCGAGCCGGGGACATGGGCGGGTCCCTATGTCGGGGTTTCGGCTGGCGGCGGCACGGGCGCGCAAAGCCAGCACGGTGGCCTATTGCTCCTGCCGCTTCCCGCGGGCGCCACAACCGGGACCAGCATCGGTCCGACGAGCGTCCCTACGAGCACTTACTATTCCGACGGCGGATACGGAATTTCCGGGGCGCTGCTGGGGGGCGGCGTCGGCTTCAACTGGCAGCAGGAGCGCTTCGTGTTCGGCATCGAGGGCGACGGCTCCTGGTCGTCGATTTCGGGAAGCGGGACTTGCGGTTACTATTCGGCCGCGCCGCACGGCTGCGGCGGCGGGATCGACGCGCTCGGCACGGTGCGCGGACGCATCGGATACGACCTCGGAAATGTGATCGCGCCGTTCGGCAGTGTCCTCGCCTTCGTGTCCGGCGGTCTCGCGATCGGCGACGTTCACGCTTGGGATTCTCTCCTCGGGGCGTCGGGCAGTCAGACGATCGCGGGCTGGACCGTCGGCGGCGGCTTCGAGGCGATGATCATGCCGCATTGGTCGGTCAAGCTCGAATATCTGCATGTCGATCTCGGAGACCACGGCATATTCACGGCGCTCCCGCCGAATGTGGAGCACGTGTCGACGCATGCGGAAGTGTTCCGGCTCGGCGTGAACTATCACTTCGATGTCGCGCCGCCGCCGCCGCCGGTGATGAGCGCCAAATATTGATCGCCGCGCTTCCAACAATCTGAACCGCTCTAACGCCTCCGTGGCGGCACGGAGGCGTTAGAATCGCGGGAGCGCGACGATAGCGTCGCATCCGAGCCTAGATCCCACAACATTGTTTGCTTTTGGGTCAGCCGCTCTGAAGCCGAGAACCAACGAACACTCAAGTTCGTTGGAGAACCCCAAACTGGCGCTTACGGCTCCTATGGTACTCTCACGTATTGATCCGCGAGTTCTGGTTTGGGTTAAAAGCGGCTTAACGGCGACCGCTTGCGGCACTCCCTGTCGCGGGTATCAAGTGTTGGATTTTCACCACTAGGACCCAAGCCTTAATCCGACGATGCCCGCCAGAACGAGGCCGATGCACGACAACCGCCAAACGTCCGCCGGCTCGTCGAAAAGATAGATCCCGAGCCCCGCGGCGCCCGCGACGCCAATGCCGGTCCACACCGCATAGGCCGTGCCGACGGGCAGCGATTTGAGAGCGAGACTCAAGAGTCCCGCGCTGGCCGCCATCGCGGCGAGGATCCCGACGGAAGGCAATAGCCGTGTGAAGCCGCCGGCATATTTAAGCGCGACCGCCCAGACGATCTCGCACAGACCGGCGAGCAGCAAAATCCCCCATGCCATCGAACTGCTTCCCTCTCGCCGCCAAACCGATCGCGTCATCAGTAGCGACGCGCGGCGGCCGCGACAATCGGCGGGTTTCGCGCGGGCGTTTGACCCCCTCGCGCCCGCGTCTTACAAACGCGCTACCCTCTAGCGGCGCGACACCACCATGTCCCATAATAGTTTTGGCCACCTCTTCCGCGTCACCACCTTTGGCGAAAGCCATGGGCCGGCGCTCGGCGCGGTCGTCGACGGCTGCCCGCCGCGCATTCCCCTGACGGCGCAAGAGATTCAGCTCTTTCTCGACAGGCGCAAGCCCGGGCAATCGCGCTTCACGACGCAGCGGCGCGAGGCCGACGAGGTGAAGATTATTTCGGGCGTGTTCGAGGACGAGAGCGGCCGCCAGGTCACCACGGGAACGCCGATCGCGTTGATGATCGAGAACACCGATCAGCGCTCCAAGGACTATGGCGAGATCGCGCGCAAATACCGGCCCGGTCATGCCGATTACGTCTACGACGCCAAATATGGCGTCCGCGATTATCGCGGCGGCGGGCGCTCCTCGGCGCGCGAGACCGCCGCGCGCGTCGCCGCCGGCGCCGTGGCGCGCAAGGTGCTGACGGGCGTCGCCATCCGCGGCGCGCTGGTGCAAATCGGCCCGCACAAGATCGACCGCGCCCGCTTCGACTGGGACGAGGTGGAGAAGAACCCGTTCTTCTGCCCCGACAAGGACGCCGCCGCGCGCTGGGCCGATTATCTCGACGACATCAGAAAGGCTGGCTCGTCCATCGGCGCGGTGATCGAACTGGAGGCTGTCGGCGTTCCCGTGGGCTGGGGCGCGCCGATCTACGGCAAGCTCGATTCGGAACTCGCCAGCGCGCTGATGTCGATCAACGCGGTCAAGGGCGTCGAGATCGGCGCGGGATTCGCCGCCGCCGAACTCACCGGCGAGGACAACGCCGACGAAATGCGCCAGGGCCAGGATGGTTCGCCGACGTTCTTGTCGAACCACGCCGGCGGCGTGCTGGGGGGCATATCGACCGGCCAGCCGATCATCGCGCGCTTCGCGGTGAAGCCGACCTCGTCGATCCTCACGCCGCGCCGCACCATCGACAACAAGGGCGCCGAGACCGAGATCGTCACCAAGGGCCGCCACGATCCATGCGTCGGCATAAGGGCCGTGCCGGTCGGCGAGGCGATGATGGCTTGCGTGCTGGCCGACCAGTTTCTGCGCCATCGCGGGCAGGTGGGGTGAGGTTTTCGCGCCGCGAAGCGCTGGCCCTTGGCGCGGCGGCGCCATTGTCGGCGGCGGCGGGCGAGGCCAAAACGCTTCTCGTCGCGCCGCCATCGGCGCTTGTTTACGACCCCGGCCCCGGCCGCTGGGATCGCCCGGAGCGGATCGCGGCGATCGACGCAGCGCTGGCGGCCGAGCCTTTTGGCGCGCTGCTCCGCGCCGAGGCGCCGCGCGCGCCGAGCGAAGCGCTGCTCCGCGCGCATGACGCGGCCTATATCGCGCGGATCGAGGCGGGCCTGCCGACCGGCGTCGACGACGCGCCAATCGGCCCGGGCGCCTTCGAGGCCGCCGCGCGCGCCGCCGGCGGCGCGGTCCTCGCCGTGGACGCGGTCATGCGCGGCGCGGCCAAGAACGCCTTCGTCGCGACGCGGCCGCCCGGCCATCACGCCCTGCCCGGCGCGCCGATGGGTTTCTGCTTTTTCAACAACGCCGCCGTCGCGGCGCGTCACGCCATGGCGGCGTATGGCGCCGAGCGCGTGGCCATCGTTGATTTCGACGTGCATCACGGCAATGGCGCGCAGCAAATTTTTTGGGACGAGGAAAACGCCCTTTATTGCTCGACCCATCAAATGCCGCTCTATCCCGGCACGGGCGCGGTCTCCGAGCGCGGCGCGTTCGATAATATCGTCAACGCGCCGCTCGCCAAGGGCGACGGCGGCGCGGCTTTTCGCGCCGCGTTCAATGAGCGGATTCTATCGCGCCTAAACGCCTTCGGGCCGGACATCATTATTGTGTGCGCCGGCTTCGACGCGCGGCTGCATGACCCGCTCGGCGGCCTGCGGCTGGTCGAGAGCGATTTCGCCGAGGTGACGCTGCGCATCATGGAGATCGCCGCGCGCCGCTGTCGCGGGCGCGTCGTCTCGCTGCTGGAAGGCGGCTATCGCCCCGAAAATCTCGCGACTTGCGTCGCCGCCCATGTCGGCGCGCTGATGTCGGCGTGAGGTCCGAGCTACTCGACCAGCTTGGGCGCCGCCGAGTTGGTCGGCTCGTTCTCCTGCATGATGCCCAGCCGGCGCGCCACTTCGGTATAGGCCTCGACGAGGCCGCCCATGTCGCGGCGGAAGCGGTCCTTGTCCAGCTTGTCGTTGGACTTGATGTCCCACAACCGGCAGGAATCAGGGGAGATTTCATCGGCGACGACGATGCGCATCATCTCGCCTTCCCAAAGGCGGCCGCATTCCATCTTGAAGTCGACGAGGCGGATGCCGACCCCGAGGAACAGGCCGGACAGGAAGTCGTTGACGCGGATGGCCAACGCCATGATGTCGTCGATTTCCTGCGGGCTGGCCCAGCCGAAGGCGGTGATGTGCTCCTCGGAGACCATCGGATCGTCGAGCGCGTCGTTCTTGTAATAGAACTCGATGATCGAGCGAGGCAGTTGCGTGCCCTCCTCCATGCCCAGACGCTTGGCCAGCGAGCCGGCGGCGACATTGCGCACGACGACTTCGAGCGGGATGATCTCGACCTCGCGGATCAACTGTTCGCGCATGTTGAGCCGGCGAATGAAATGCGTCGGCACGCCGATCGCATTCAGGTTCTGAAACACATATTCGGAAATGCGATTGTTGAGGACGCCCTTGCCGTCGATGATCTCGTGTTTCTTGGCGTTGAAGGCGGTCGCGTCGTCCTTGAAATGCTGGATGAGGGTTCCCGGCTCGGGGCCCTCGTACAACACTTTGGCCTTGCCTTCGTATATGCGGCGGCGGCGGTTCATTGGCGTCAACCGAGGCTTGAGAAAATCCATGGGATGTGCCGCGGCTCCTTGGTTTGCGCTCCAACGGCGTCCGATGCGGGACTGGCTTGACCAGGCGCAAAAAGTCGCAATTCGTCGAGCGGCGCTGCCGATCGACCGCTGCCAACCGGTGGTAGCTGTTTCCCGCGCCCGTGACAACCCTTCAACGACAGTGTAGCGCAAAACTCTGGCGCCGCACAATGAATAACATCCCCCGCGCTCCCGGCGCTCGGTTAAGGACAATGACGATTGTGTTCTTTCAATTCGTTATATCAAGTCTCAATTCGTAAAATCGCATAACGACGCTCTTCCCGCCCGCGAAACGCGCGGGCGGGCGTCGAGGCTAGATTGGATGGATCAACCCCATGCCGGCGCGTCACCAGCAACGGCGACCCCAGCGAGTCCAGTAGCAGCGCCGCCAGTAGCGCCGATGCCAGTACCGGCGACGGTACCACCAAGCGTTTTCGACATTGCCCGCCGGCGCGAGAGTGTCGTGGGAAGGAAGACTCGGCAGCGCGCTCGCGGCACCCGCCGTCGCGGCGAGAAATCCGGCTGAAAGCAGCGCGTTAGTGATAAATGCTCGTCGATCCATGGACTCATCCTCCGGTCGGAACGCCGCGACGCTGAAATCCGTTCGACGCGGCGCGTTCAATTAACACATGAGCGGGGAAATGGTTCCGGTCACGTCAGCGCTTTTATGCCCAGGGAAGTCCAGCCATTCCCGCGAGGTGGTTGCTCCGACCGCGACGCGGCTCCATAAAGCGAGAGGCCATCGCGGCGGCCGCGCGCGGCGGCTTGCCAGGAATCATCGGGACGCCGGATGAAACGACAATTGCCAAATATTGTTCGCGCCGCCGCGGCGGGCGCCCTGCTGCTTTTTGGCGCGGGCGCCTCGCAGGCCGCCGAAGGAAAGCTCAAGGTGGCTTTCTTTGGTTTCGAGCTTATCAACACCTCGCCCGAGCCGGTCGGCGAAGGCGAGCGGCGCAGGATCGCGCTGATCGGCGACGTCTTCGCCAAAATGCTGGCGGACTCCGGCCGCTACGAGATCGCGCCGCTGCCGGAGGCCCTGCGGCGCAAGATCGCGCAAAGCGCCGAAATCACCGGCTGCAATGGCTGCGAGATCGAATGGGCGCGCGAGGCCGGCGCCGATATCGCCGCCTTCGGCACGGTGCAGAAGGTCAGCAACCTGATCCTCAACGAAAATATCTATATGAACCGCGTCGACGGCGGCGCGCCGTTTTTTTCGGGCAGCGTCGACATCAGAGGCAACACCGACGAATCCTGGTCACGCGGGATGAAATATTTGATGGGCGAGTATTTCCTGAAGCAGCGCTAGAGCAAGCTCCGAAAAAGTTGATAGACTTTTTCGATAAGAGCTTGCTCCAACATTTTGGTTTTGAGCGATTTCTTATCGTTCGAACGATTCCGTTCGAACGGAAAGCGCTCAAGCGGCGCGACGGATGCGCGCTCAGCCGCGCAAGCCGGGCGCCTCATGGCCCGTGCGCGCCACATATTCCGTATAGCCGCCGCCGTAGCTGTGCACGCCCTCGGGCGTCAGTTCGAGCACGCGATTGGACAGCGCCGCCAGGAAGCGCCGGTCGTGCGAGACGAACAGCATGGCGCCCTCGTATTTCGACAGCGCCTCGATGAGCATTTCCTTCGTCGCCAGATCCAAATGGTTGGTCGGCTCGTCCAGCACGAGGAAGTTCGGCGGGTCGTAGAGCATCCTCGCCATGACCAGCCGCGCCTTCTCGCCGCCGGAAAGCACCCGGCATTTCTTCTCGACGTCGTCGCCAGAAAAGCCGAAGCAGCCGGCCAGCGCGCGCAGCGAGCCCTGCCCCGCCTGGGGGAACGAGTCCTCCAGCGACTGGAACACCGTGCGCTCGCCGTCCAGCACCTCCATGGCGTGCTGCGCGAAATAGCCCATCTTCACGCCGACTCCCACGGCGACGTCGCCGTCGTCCGGCCGCGCGGCGCCCGCCACGAGCTTCAGCAGCGTGGACTTGCCGGCGCCGTTGACGCCCATGACGCACCAGCGCTCCCTGCGGCGCACCTGAAAGTCCAGCCCGTCGTAAATTCTTCGGGCGCCGTAGCCCTTGCGCACGTCTTTCAGGGTCGCCACGTCTTCGCCGGAGCGCGGCGCCGGCGGAAAGTCGAACGACACCATCTGGCGACGGCGCGGCGGCTCCACCTTTTCGATCTTCTCCAGCTTCTTCACCCGGCTCTGCACCTGCGCGGCGTGCGAGGCGCGCGCCTTGAAGCGCTCGATGAACTTGATTTCCTTGGCGAGCATCGCCTGCTGACGCTCGAACTGAGCCAACTGCTGTTTTTCGTTCAGGGTGCGTTGCTGTTCGTAGAATTCATAGTCGCCCGAATAGGTCGTCAGCGCGCCGCCGTCGATTTCGACGATCTTGGTCACGATGCGGTTCATGAACTCGCGGTCATGCGAGGTCATCAGCAGCGCGCCTTGGTAATCCTTGAGGAATTGCTCCAGCCAGATGAGGCTCTCCAGATCTAGATGGTTGCTGGGTTCGTCGAGCAGCATCGCGTCTGGGCGCATGAGCAGGATGCGAGCCAGCGCCACGCGCATCTTCCAACCGCCCGACAGCGCGCCGACGTCGCCGTCCATCATTTCCTCGGTGAAGTTCAGCCCGGCCAGCACTTCGCGCGCCCGCCCCTCCAGGGCGTAGCCGTCCAGCTCCTCGAAGCGCCCCTGAACCTCGCCATAGCGCTCGACGATTTTTTCAATGTCGTCCAATTGGTCCGGGTCCGCCATAGCGGCCTCCAGCTCCTTGAGCTCGGCGGCCACGAGGCTTACCGGCCCGGCGCCGTCCATCGCCTCGTACACCGCGCTGCGGCCCGACATCTCGCCCACGTCCTGGCTGAAATAGCCGATGGTGACGCCCTGATCGACGGCTGCCTGGCCCTCGTCGGGGCTCTCCTCGCCGGCGATCATCCGGAACAGCGTGGTCTTGCCGGCCCCGTTGGGGCCGATGAGACCGACCTTTTCGCCCCTAAGGAGCGCCGCGGAGGCCTCGATGAACAGGATTTGATGGCCATTCTGCTTACTGATGTTTTCGAGACGAATCACGCGCGCGGACCCCGGGAAGACGTTGCGCCGCCCCTTACGCGATGTGGAGCTTCCGCGGAAGGGTGTTCAAAACGGCGAGCCGCCTGTCTTGACAGAAGCGCCCCGCCCGTGCGCTTTTCCGCGCCAACGCCCCGGCCGGAGCATCCGGCCCGCCTTTTCCTTGAGCAAGAAGACCGCAAAATGCATCGCTACCGTTCGCACAACTGCGGAGAACTCCGCGACGGCCATGTCGGCCAGAAAATCCGTCTCTCCGGCTGGTGCCACCGCATTCGCGATCATGGCGGCGTGCTGTTCATCGATCTGCGCGACCATTACGGCCTGACGCAATGCGTGGTCGATCCCGACTCGCCAGCGTTCCAGGCGGCGGAGACGCTGCGCTCGGAATGGGTCGTGCGGCTTGACGGCGAGGTCAAGCATCGCCCCGCCGGCACCGAAAACGCCGAAATGCCGACCGGGCTGATCGAGGTCTATGTGCGCGAAATCGAGGTGCTCGCCGCCGCCGCCGAACTGCCGGTGCCGGTGTTCGGCGACCAGCCCTACCCCGAGGAAACCCGCCTCAAATACCGCTTCATCGATCTGCGCCGCGAAAAATTGCACGCCAATATCATGCTGCGCGGGCACATCATCGACAGCCTTCGCACGCGCATGAAGCGGGAAGGCTTCTTCGAGTTCCAGACGCCGATTCTGACGGCCTCCTCGCCCGAGGGCGCACGCGACTTTCTGGTGCCCTCGCGGCTGCATCCCGGCAAATTCTACGCGCTCCCGCAAGCGCCGCAGCAGTTCAAGCAATTGCTGATGGTCGCGGGCTTCGATCGCTATTTTCAGATCGCGCCGTGCTTTCGCGACGAGGACGCGCGCGCCGACCGCTCGCCCGGCGAATTCTATCAGCTCGACGTCGAGATGAGTTTTGTCACGCAAGACGACGTGTTCGCCTCGATCGAGCCGGTGCTGCAAGGGCTGTTCGAGGAGTTTTCCAACGGCAAGCCGGTGACGAAGGTGTTTCCGCGCATCGCCTATAGGGACGCGATGCTGAAATACGGCACGGACAAGCCGGATTTGCGCAATCCGCTGGTCATCGCGGATGTGTCCGAGGAATTCGCGCGCGACGACGTGTCGTTCAAGGCCTTCAAGGGCAAGACCGTGCGCGCGATACCCGCGCCCGGCGCTGGCGCGCAGCCGCGCAGCTTCTTCGACAAGCTCAACGACTGGGCGCGCTCCGAAGGCGCGCCGGGCCTCGGCTATGTGATCTTCGAGGAGGAACACGGCGCGCTCGCCGGCAAGGGGCCGATCGCCAAATTCATCCCCGCGGAGGCGCAGGCCGCCATCGCCGCCAAGGCTGGCGTCAAGGCCGGCGACGCGGTGTTCTTCTCGGCCGGGGAGGAAGCCCCCGCGGCGAAACTCGCGGGCGCGGCGCGCGTCCGCATCGGGACGGAGCTAGGGCTCTCCAAGACCGACGTGTTCGAATTCTGCTGGATCGTCGATTTCCCGATGTACGAATACAACGAGGACGACAAGAAGATCGACTTCTCGCACAATCCCTTCTCCATGCCGCAGGGCGGGCTGGACGCGCTCGACACCATGGATCCCCTGGACATTCTCGCCTGGCAATACGACATCGTCTGCAATGGCGTGGAGCTGTCCTCCGGGGCGATCCGAAACCACCGTCCCGACATCATGCGCCGCGCCTTCGAGATCGCCGGCTATGACGAGGACGTGTTGATCGAGCGCTTTGGCGGCATGTATCGCGCGTTCCAATATGGCGCGCCGCCGCATGGCGGCATCGCGCCGGGCGTCGACCGCATCGTGATGCTGCTCGCCGGCGAGGAAAACCTGCGCGAGGTGACGCTGTTCCCGCTCAATCAGCGCGCCGAAGACCCCCTGATGGGCGCGCCCTCGCCCGCGACGACGAAGCAATTGCGCGAGCTGCACATCCGGCTGAACCTGCCGGAGAAGAGCTGAGCCCATTTCCATGCCAAGCGACGAGGGAAGAAATTTCCCTCTTCGCGGGGTTGATGAGTAAAGACCGTCTCTATATTAACGCCGAGCGACCGTAATATTCTTTAAGTCGGCCGGCGTCCGCGCCGAGACTATTGCGCCTTGCCAGAATAGTTAAGTTGGCCCATTCTCCCCGGCGTAATTCTCGGATCAACGGGAATGAAATGGGAGACGCAAATTATGAAACTTATGAATCGTAGAACTTTCGCTCTCGCTCTTAGCCTCGGAGCCGCCAGCCTGCTAATTCCGAGTTTCGCCATGGCCGAGGACCATTTGGCCGAGGCGATCAGCCACACCAAGGAAGCCATCGACCATGGCAAGCAAGGCCACGCGAAGGTGCTCGTAACCCATGCCGAAGCCGCTCTGAAGCATGCCAACGCCGCCGAAAAGGCGTCGGATAACGAGCACACGAAAGAGGGCATCACCCATCTCAAGGAAGCCATCGAGACTGGCGAGAAGGGCCACGCCGAGGAAGCGACGAAGCACGCCGAAGCGGCTTTGGGGCATCTGGAACAAGCCGCGAAGTGAGGCTTCGGGGCGGAAAGCGCCCACGCGTCGCTTTCCGCCTTCGAAACTCCGGGCGAGGGCTGCTCCGTCCCCGGCGGGCGGAACATTTGTCAGCTATGCGCGAATGTTTTGAGAAGGTCCTTCAGCGCTTCCGGTCCAACTTGCACCGGTCCAGTGAAAGGATGATCAAACGATAGCGTCATAAGGATAGACATAAATATCATGACCGCCAAGATACCGGTCATTAATACTTGAGCGACAGTATTTTCTAATCCAAAGAAGAACGTAAATACAACTGTTAGCGTAGCGCCGACTATCAAAACACACCACATCATATTAGGAACTATGCCGCTAGAAAGGTGCACTCGTATTCGACGTGATTTAGTTATGTTATCAAGTTGCTTGATTAGCTCTATTGTCAATGCCTGAGCTATGACTTCATTCGGCGCCGGAACAGCAGCTACTTTTTGTGGACGACCCGTGGCTTTGATTTGTGCTGGCGCCATATTTTGCGCGGGCGCCACGGATGTTTTTTGTATAAGTCGAATAACATCGGTATAAAGCTCGGCAAGAGCGCCGCTTACCTCCTCGCTTTCCTGCTCAACTTCCATTGCTGGCCAATCTTTCTCGATTGCAAGCATCAGGTATTTGCTCAAAGCCGCACGGACCGCCAGTTGATCCTGTTCCAGCCCATTGGTAAGCTGATAAATTGCATTGGCCGCCGCCGCTTCTTCAATGACCGCGACGTGCGCCTCACTAAATTTTTCCCATGCGGAAATCGTGGCCAGGGTCAAAAACAATCCGTAGACTATGCCCACAACGGCGAATTTGAACCCCGCGACTTCGTTGTTGATGACGAGACGCTCCAGGCCAAATATGCGGCGCACGACAATCGAACCGACCATCGTCGCGGCGGTAGGCAGAATCACAAGCAGAATAGCCGCCTTCCATGGGGAAAGCGCGGAAAAGAATAGCTGCCAATCGTGTTCCATGAGGAGCGATACCCTTCAACGATTTGATAGGACGTTGCCAGTATAAATCTTTGCTGCCGAGCAAATCCTCCTCCGATTTGACGGTCTTGGCAAGCGCGGGCCGCGCGGGCGCTACTCCAGCGCTCTTCCGTCAGTTCTTGCTCGCGTAGTCGCCGATCACGCGCTCCAGCACGGAGAGCGGCACGGATCCCGAGAGCAAGCCGGCGTCGTGGAACGCGCGCAAATCGAATTTGGCGCCGAGCTTCCGTTTGGCCTCGTCGCGCAGGCGCAGCCAGGTCAGCTTGCCCACCATGTAGCTGCAAGCCTGTCCCGGCCATACGCAGTAACGTTCTATTTCCGTCACCGCCACGCTTTCATTCTCTCCGAGCGCGTCGACGAAATAGGCGATGGCGCGCTCGCGGCTCCAGTCCATGGCGTGCAGGCCCGTGTCGACGACGAGCCGCACGGCCCGGAACAACGCGGCCTGAAGCTGGCCGACGCGGCCCAGCGGATCGTCATCATACATGCCCATTTCGACCGCCAGTTGCTCCGCGTAGAGCGCCCAGCCCTCGCCATAACTCGAGAACCAGGTGGTCTTGCGGATCAGCGGCAGATCCGGCATTTCGTTGGCCAACGTGATCTGCAGATGATGACCGGGAATCGACTCGTGATAGGTCAGGGTCGGCAGCTTCCAGCGCGCCAATTCGGCGGTGTCGCGAAGGTTGATGTAGTAAGCGCCGGGCCGCGCGCCGTCGAGGGAGCCTGGCTCATAATATCCGCCCGGCGACCCCGCCTCGATTTCCTTGGGGATGCGCCTGATCTCGACCCCCGCCTTGGGCAGCGCGCCAAAGTAGGCCGGCAGCTTCTCGCGCACCGCCGCGACCTTCGCGTTGAGATCGGCGATCAACTTCTCCTTGGCCGCGTCGGTATTGTCGTAAAGGAATTTTGGATCGGCGCGCAGCGCCGCCAGCCTTCGCCCGACGCTGACGCCGCCGGCGACGTCCCGCGCGTCGAGCAAGGCGCCGATTTGCGCGGAATGCTCGGCGACGAGCGCTCGTCCCTGTTCGTGAAGCTCGTCCGGCGACAGCGTCGATGTCGTGCTTTCCTTCAACGACACCCGGTAGTAATCCGCGCCCTTGGGCAATCTGCCGACGCCGGCGAAATGCACGGCGCTCCCGCGCAATTCGCCGAGATAGGCCGCCTGTCGATCCAGCGCCGGAAGAATCTTGCCGACATAGGCCGCCTCCGCCCTGCCCGCCCAATCGCCGGGCAAATTTTTCGCCCCGGCGCGGCGGACCAGCGATTGCACCAGCGTGGCTTTGTCGGCCGGCGTTCCCAGGAACGCCCACATCTGCACGAGGGCCTTGTCGATCGCGAAATCCGGAGGGGTGACGCCAACGCCGACGTCGTGCCGCGCCAGTTCAAGCTCCTCGTCCATCAGCCGGGCGAATTCGTCGAGCCGCGCGAGATAGGCCTCGGCGTCGTCGACGGTGTCGATCCGGTGCTTGGTGTCGAGGAAATCCGGAACCTCGCGATAGGAGCCGCTCAATTGGCTCAGCACATAGGGCTCGCCCGATCCGCCGCCGCCGTAATTGAAACTTCTGTCGCCTTCGTTGCGGACCTCGGTGGTGAACAATACGGTGTCGTAGCTAACGGCGTCGGGGCCGGGCAGAGCGGCGCGGTCAATGCTCCGCAGTTCGTTAAGCCGTCGTTCCGTGTCGGCGGCGTTCCGGGCGACCGCCGCCGGCGAGCGCTCGCTCAAACGCCTCTTGAGTCCCGCCAGATCGCCTTTGTCGAGACCAAGACTGGTGGCGAGTTCGGGGCTGCGCTGTAGGTGCTGCTGAAAGAAAGCGTCGAATAGGGCGCGCAGTTTCGCGCTTTCGCTCAACCGCGCCGGCGCGGCTTGATCCGCGAACGCGGGCAACGCCGGCGCCAATCCCGCGGCCGCGCCGCCAATCAACAACTCGCGACGATTAAGCATGGCCAATGTTCCCTATGCGCGAGAAGCTCGGGCAAAACCGTCGCCAATTTAAACAATCCAGGTCAAAGGGAATAATATTATTGCGACAGGAATCGTTCCGCGCGGATTACGCGACAGTGGATGTAAACGAGGGAGCGCGATGATTTCGAAGGACGCTCATTTTTTGAAAAACGCCGCCGCCGCCGCGTTGGCCGCCTGCTTTTTCTCTCGCGCCGCCTCGAGGCGCGAGATCTCGGCGCGCAGCAGGGCGATGCGCTCGTCGAATTCGGCGATCGATAAAGCGTCGAGCGGCTGACCGAGCGCGTGGCTCGCCGCGGGACGGGGCTTTTCGTCGGATTCCTCGGGCATTTAGGATCCTTTCCGATAGGCGATTCGGGGCGCTCCCGGCGCGCTGAATATATGATAAGGTTTCGCCGGCGGAGAACCCCCGCTCCGCCGCTACCGGCTTTCCGCCTTAGCTTACGGTTGGCTCGCGAGCCAGGCCGGACGGGACAGGATTTTTGTCAGGAGCGAATGATGACCATCGGCGACGCCACTCCCCCGACCAGTCCGCTTCACCACGACATCGGCCATGTGCTGGAACATTTGCGCGGCCGGTGGCGGTGGTTCGCGGCATTTGGCCTGCTGACCATGTTTTTCGGCTTCGTGTCGCTCGGCGTCGCCGGGCTGGCGACGCTGGTTTCCGTTTACTTGATCGCGGCCTTCGTGATCCTGATCGGGGCGATCGAGATCACGATTGGCGTGAAAGCGCATAAATGGAGCAGCCGCGTCTTCGTCGTGCTGGTCGGCCTGCTCTATGTCGTGGCGGGCTCGTTCGCGCTGGCCAATCCCATCAGCGGCGCGCTGGGCTTTACGCTTATGCTCGGCGCCGCGCTGCTGGCGACGGGCCTGGTGCGCATAATTTTCGCGACGCGACTGCCCGAAGGCCCGAAATGGTATGTCGCCTTCGCCGGCGTCGTGACGGTGCTGCTCGGCGTGTTCATCATCGCCGGCTGGCCGGAAAACTCCGCTTACGTGCTGGGGATTTTTCTTGGCGTCGACATGGTCATTTACGGCGCGAGCTGGCTGAACTTCTCGCTGTTTCTGCGCCGCCGGGCGGAGCGCGCCAACTGACCGCCGCGCGCCGCCGCTTCGCGCTCCCACTCCGCCGGACATCTTAACGCATGAGCAAATTGGCCTATAATTTTCGTCAAGGCGAAGCGGACGGCGCGGCGTCGATGAAGGAGCTGCTGGGCGGCAAGGGCGCCGGCCTCGCCGAAATGGCGCGGCTCGGCCTGCCGGTGCCGCCCGGCTTCACGCTGACCACGGAAGTCTGCGCCTATTTTTACGCGCATGACAAAACGCTGCCGCCGGATTTGAGCGAGGAGCTCGACGCGGCGCTGACGCATCTCGGCGACGTCGCCGGTCATTCCTTCGACGATCCCGACTGGCCGCTGCTCGTCTCCGTGCGCTCGGGCGCTCGCGCCTCGATGCCGGGCATGATGGACACCGTGCTCAATCTCGGGCTGAACGACAACACCGTCGGCGCGCTGGCCAAAAAGTGCGGCGACGAGCGTTTCGCCTTCGATTGCTATCGACGCTTCATCGAAATGTATTCCTCCGTCGTGCTCGGCGTCGCGCATCACGAATTCGAGGAGGCGCTCGAACAATACAAGGAGCGGCGCGCGATCATTCTGGACGCGGAGCTTCACGCCGACGACTGGCGCGCCGTCGTCACGCTCTACAAGGAGATCGTGGCCGAACACAAGGGCGTGGATTTTCCTCAGAACCCGCATCAGCAGCTCGTGGGGGCGATCAAGGCGGTGTTCTCCTCCTGGATGAACCATCGCGCCATCGTTTACCGCGAATTGCACAATATCCCGGCCGACTGGGGCACCGCCGTCAATGTGCAGGTGATGGTGTTCGGCAACATGGACGATAATTCGGCCACCGGCGTCGCCTTTTCGCGCAACCCCTCCACCGGCGCGCGCGAGCTTTACGGCGAGTTTCTGATCAACGCCCAGGGCGAGGACGTCGTCGCCGGAATGCGCACGCCGCAATCGATCAGCGAGGAGGCGCGCCTCACCGCGAAATCCGACGCGCCGTCGCTGGAGGCGACGATGCCGGCTGTCTTCGCCGAGTTCAAGGCCTATGCGGAAAAGCTGGAAGCGCATTACCGCGACATGCAGGACATGGAGTTCACCGTCGAGCGCGGCAAATTATGGATGCTGCAAACGCGCGGCGGCAAGCGCACCGCGCCGGCCGCGCTGAAGATCGCGGTCGATATGGCGAACGAAGGGCTCATCACGCGCGACGACGCCTTGATGCGAATCGACCCGGCCTCGCTCGACCAATTGCTGCATCCGACCGTCGACCCCGAGATCGGACACGCCGTTCTGACCAGCGGCCTCCCCGCCTCGCCCGGCGCGGCTTGCGGCGAGATCGTGTTTGGCCCCGAGGAGGCGATGGAGCTCGCCGGCCAGGGGCGCAAGGTGATTCTGGTGCGCGTCGAGACCAGCCCGGAGGACATTGGCGGCATGCACGCCGCGCAGGCCATCCTCACCGCGCGCGGCGGCATGACCTCGCACGCTGCCGTCGTGGCCCGCGGCATGGGCAAGCCCTGCGTCACGGCCGCCGTGGGCTTGCGCATCGATTACGAGGACCAGAGTTTTTCGGTCGCCGGCCGGCGCTTTCGCAAGGGCGACATGATCACCGTCGACGGCTCCTCCGGCCAGGTGATCGCCGGCGCGGTCAAGATGCGGCGCCCGGAGTTGACCGGCGAATTCGCCGTGCTGATGGGCTGGGCCGACGCCGCGCGACGCCTGAAGGTGCGCGCCAACGCCGAGACGCCGATGGACGCCAAGGCGGCGCGCAAGTTTGGAGCCGAAGGCATCGGCCTCGCCCGCACCGAACATATGTTTTTCGAGGGCGAGCGCATCGTCGCCGTGCGCGAGATGATCCTCGCCGACAGCGCCGACGGCCGCAAGGCCGCGCTGGCCAAGCTGCTGCCGATGCAGCGCGACGATTTCAAGGAGCTGTTCGAGATCATGGCCGGCCTGCCGGTGACGATCCGCCTGCTCGATCCGCCGCTGCACGAATTCCTGCCCCATAGCGACGCCGAAATCGCCCACGTCGCCACCGCCATGGGCGCGGACCCCTCCAAGCTGCGCAAGCGCGCGCAGGAGCTCTCCGAATTCAACCCGATGCTGGGCTTTCGCGGCGTGCGTCTCGGCGTCGCCTTTCCCGAAATCGTCGACATGCAGGCGCGCGCCATCTTCGAGGCGGCGATCGCCGCGGCCGCCGAGACCGGCGAGCCCGCGCAAATCGAAATCATGGTCCCGCTGGTGTTCTCGAAAGCCGAGCTGGACCTGATCAAGCGGCGCGTCGACGAGACCGCGCAAGCCATCGAGGCGGAGACGGGCCTGCGCTCCAGCTATCACATCGGCGCGATGATCGAACTGCCGCGCGCGACGCTGCGGGCCGGCGACATCGCGCTTACGGCGGAATTCCTCTCCTTTGGCACCAATGATTTGACGCAAACGACGCTGGGCATTTCGCGCGACGACGCGGGCGCGTTTCTGGGCGCCTATGTCGCCAAGGGCGTCTTGCCGGCGGACCCTTTCGTGACCATCGACCAGGAGGGCGTCGGCGAACTCGTCGCGATCGGCTGCGAGAGGGCGCGCAAGGCGCGGCCCAACGTGGCGCTTGGCGTCTGCGGCGAGCACGGCGGCGATCCCGCCTCAATCGACTTCTTTGAGGAGGTTGGCGTCGATTACGTCTCCTGCTCGCCCTTCCGCGTGCCCATCGCCCGCCTCGCGGCGGCGCGGGCCGCGCTGCGGCGCAAGGGCTGACCGTCGTGAACCGCTTGGTTCGACCGCTCGGAGGCCCCGCCCGCTCTGCTCGGAGCGAGCGGGACGCCGCGTGAAAAAATCCCTTAGCTGCTTGGTTCGCGCTTCGGTGAGGCGCGAGAAGCCATAGGCGATCACGATGGCGGCGGCTATCAGCGCGAAAGCCAGGGCCCAGTGCGAAGGCGTCGGGAGCGCCTTGTACCAATCGCGGCCAAGCAGGCTTCCGACGCCGGCCCAAACAAAAAAGCAGAGCGGCGCGTGGGTCGCGTAGAGCGAATAAGAAAAATCCGACAGCCGCCGATGAATCGGCGAGAGATCGGCGAAAAACCCGTCTTCCGCCGCGAAGCGCAAGGACAGCAGCAAATTGGCGAATGTCGCGGCGACCCCGATGTCGGCGAGCGTCGACACGAAAGGATAAGCGGCGACGAGCGGACCGCGCGCGCCGAGGCGCATCAGCGTGGCCGTCGCGAGAAAAACGCCGAGCGACAGCCATGTGGACTTGATCAAAGGGCGCCGCGCCAAGCGAACAAGCGCGCCAAGCGCCCAAACGCCGTAACCAAACAGGAAAAAGCTTTGGGGAATGGACATGACGATCACGCTCAGGGCGCCGCAAGCGAAGGCGGCGAGGCGGAAGCCCGTCGAATAGGCGCGCGAAAGCGGGGCCAGCAGCAGCGGAAAGGTAATATAATACCACATTTCGCAGGCGAGCGACCATAGTGGGCCATTGGCGCCGGCCTGCGGCGCCCATATGTGCTGTTGCTGCAGCAATGTCCACACTATGTTGATCGGGTTGAAGACGCCGTCGAAGAAGGCGCCATCGTAAATTCCGGAGTCTGGAAAGATCCGCCGGCCGATGGAATCGACCACGAAGCCATAGGCCAGCGCCGGAACCATCACGATATAGATCCGGCTGAAGCGGTCGATCATGTACTGTTTCAGAAAAGGGTCCGTCCTGTCCAGCCGGCGCAGCAAATCGCCGCCGATCAAAAAGCCCGACATGACGAAGAAAACCAGCACCGCCTGATGCGAAAATCCGGCCAGGAACCACCAAGCGTAAACGCCGGGGCCGTGCGGGGCGACCATGATGTCGGAAATCTGGATCAACTGGCCGGCGTGGGCGATAACCACCGCCAGCGCGGCGATCCACCGGGCCAGCGCGAGAAAATTCGAGATCGATTTGTTCACGGAACTCTATCCATCGTCTCCAAGGGTCGCCGCGCGACTATTCTTTAATCATGTCATTTTGGCGTAATCCAGTCCCGCCGTTCGCCGCGCCAAATTTGGCGCCGACAACCATACTTCTTCGGCGCGCCTTAACCAGAAGCCAAGCTACGGGCGGGCGAGGCTTTTCTGTCGCGCCGGGTCGGAGTACGGTTTAACGAAATCCTTAGAGTGATTCGTGTACTTCGTTGGGCGCTTGTTCAAACCTACTCGCCCTCCCGCCGCGCAACTGTTGCGTCGTCGTGGATGTCTCTGACCAAACCAATCATTAGCTGGATGACCCCATGACGAAATTCGCGCTCGACTCCCTCGATCTCGCGGCCCTGCTCTCTTCCCGCGTCTGCCACGACGTTATCTCGCCGGTCGGCGCGATCGTCAACGGGCTGGAGGTTCTGGAGGAGGAGAAGGACCAGGAAATGCGCGGCCATGCCCTCGCGCTGATCAAATCCAGCGCGCAAGAGGCTTCCTCGCGCCTGCAATTCTGCCGCCTCGCCTTTGGCGCCGCCGGCTCAAAGGGCTCTTCCATCGACACCGGCGACGCCGAGAACGTCGCGCGCCAATTGCTCGCCGACGAGCGCACGCGCCTTGATTGGAACGTGCCACGCGTGCTGTTGCCGAAGAACAAGGTCAAGCTACTGCTCAATCTGTGCCTGATCGCCGATGCGTCGATTCCGCGTGGCGGCGATATTTCGATCTCCGCCAAAGGCGAGGACGACGACATGAGTTTTCATGTCCAGGCCAGGGGCGTCAACGCGCGGGTCACGCCCGGCGTCGCGAGCCTTCTTTCCGGCGAGCCCGAGGACGGCTCGGTCGACGCCCGCGCGATCCAGGCCTATTACGCCGGGCTCGTCGCGCGATCCTGCGGCCTCGAAGTGTCGCTCGCTTTGGCTGGCGACGTCGTGACCATCGAGGCCAAGCCGATCGCGGCCGAGGCGTCGGAGAGCCCGCGAGAACAAGTCAGCGCCGTCGCATAGCGCGCTTTCCGCTCGGATGGAAGCATCCGAGCGATAAGAAATCGCGTCTGTCAACTTTCGCGGAACTTGCTCTAGGGCAAACAAAACCATTTTCCAAAATCAAACCTCGCGGCGCGCGAACGCCGCGAGGTTTTCTCGCGCACCGAAGCGTTTCGCGCAGGTTCCAATTTTAACCGCGGTTTAACGCCGAGATTTCTGGTCTTTTAACACCTTCGCGCCAAAATGACTCTTGTTGGCCGCGCCCGCGGCGCGAGAGTCGCCATGGACGATTTACTTTCCGAATTTCTGGCGGAGGCGGCCGAACACATCGACGCCGCGTCGATGCAGCTCGTGCGCATCGAGAAAGACCCCGGCAACCCGGCGCTGATCGCCAGCCTGTTTCGCCACGTCCACACGATCAAGGGCAGCTCCGGCTTTCTGAGCCTGCCGCGCGTCGGCCGCCTCGCCCACGGAGCCGAGGCGCTGATCGGGCGCCTGCGCGACGGAGCGAAGGCCAGCGGCGAACATATTTCCCTCATTCTCGCGGTCGTCGATCGGCTATCATCGCTGCTCGTCGAGATCGGCCGGCTGGAAGCGGAGCCGGAAGGGGACGATTCCGATATTTTGCAAGCGCTGGAAGCACAAACAAAACTACTGAAGACCCCGGAATCGACGCCGCTGGCGCCCGTCTGGACGGCCCACGCGCCTGAAGCCGAACCCGGCGTCTCGACGCCGGCCAGCGCCGCCCCGTCGCGCGACGCCGCCAGCGCGGCCGCTCGATCGACCGAAACCGTGCGCGTATCGATCGGCGTGCTAGACCGGCTGATGGGGATCGTCTCGGAACTCGTGCTGACCCGCAACCAGCTGCTGGAGCTCTCTGCGGATGGGGGCGACGAGCGCGTCAAGGGCTCCGTGCAAAATCTGTCGAGCGCCACCAGCGATCTGCAAGACGCGGTCATGCGCGTGCGGATGCAGCCGCTCGATAAGCTGTTTTCCACCTTGCCGCGCCTGGTGCGCGATCTTTCGCTGGAACTGAGAAAAAAGATCAGGATCGAGACCTTTGGCGCGGAGACCGAGCTGGACCGCCAGGTGATCGAACTCATGCGCGCGCCGTTGACGCACATCATCCGCAACGCCGCCGATCACGGCATCGAATCCGTCGCCGAGCGCATCGCCGCCGGCAAGCCCGATACCGGCCTGATCCGCGTCACCGCCGCCTATGACGCCGGTCAGATCACGCTCGAGATCGAGGACGACGGTCGAGGTTTCGACGTAGCGCGCATCAAGAAGAAGGCCCGCGAACGCGGGCTCGCGAGCGCGCGGGCGCTCGAAAAAATGACCGACGCCGAACTCTATCCGCTCGTCCTGCTGCCGGGCTTCTCGACCGCCGAGCAGGTGTCGAAGGTTTCCGGCCGAGGCGTCGGAATGGATGTCGTGCGCGACAACATTCATTCCATCGGTGGAACGGTGTCGCTCGCGTCGCGCGCTGGGTTCGGCACGACGGTCCTGCTGCGCATTCCGCTCACCTTGGCGATCGCGCCGGCGCTCATTCTCTCCTGTGGCGGATCGCGCTTCGCCATTCCGCAAATGGCGGTCGTCGAGGTCGTCGGCGTCGGAGAAGGCTTCGAAAGCTTCGTCAACTTTGTCTATGGCGCGCCGATGCTTCGCCTGCGCGGCGAAGCCTTGCCCCTCGCCCGCCTCGCCCAAACGCTCGGCCTCGCGCCCGGCGCGGAAGAGATCGGGAGGTGCGGTTATGTCGTCATCCTGCGCGTGGCCGGCGTGCGCTGCGGCCTGCTCGTGGAGGCCATCGCCGATGTGCAGGAAGTCGTGATCGAGCCGCTGGTCGGCGCCTTGGCGCGTCTTGGCGTCTTTTCGGGCCAGACGATCCTGTGCGACGGTTCGGCCGTGCTCATCCTCGACCCAGCGGCCATCGTCGACCGCGCCGGGATCAAGAATAAGACGGAGGAACGCGAGCGGCGGCCGCTCGAGGCCTTCCAGCCCGAAAAGGCGAAAACCTGCGTCGTGCTGCTGCGCGCCGGCGCCGGCCCGCTGAAAGCCCTGCCGTTGTCGCTGATCATGCGCATAGAGGAGGTCGACGGCGCCCGGCTCGCGCGCTTGGGAGACGTTCACGTGTTGCCCTATGAAGGTCGGCTGTTGCCGATCTTTCGAGCGGCTGATGACATGACGATCGAGGCGCGGGCGTATCCGATCCTCGTGCTCGCTGGAGCGGGCCAGGCGGTCGGCGTGCTCGTCGACGAGATCATCGATGTCATCGAAGAGGCCCTGGAGCCGCAATTGGCGGGAGTCGACGACAGGATCGTGGGCCTCGTCAATCTTCGCGGCCAAACAGTCGAACTGCTCGACATGACTTATTTCATCAACCGCGCCGACCCTGGCGCGCTGGCGCGCGGCGTCAACCAGCGCCCGAGAATTCTCCTTGTCGACGACAAGCAGTTCTTCCGCGACATGCTGAGTCCCGTGCTTTGCGCGGCGGGGTTCGAGGTGACGGCCCGCGCCTCGGGCGTGGAAGCGCTGGCGCTGATCGAGAAGGGCATGAAGATCGACATATTGGTCACCGACATCGACATGCCCGATATGGACGGCTATTCGCTGACCCGCCAACTGCTGGCTCAGGAAGGCTGCGCGAATATTCCCGTCGTCGCCCTGGCTTCGCAGGCGACCGCCTCGATTCGCGAAGCGGCCAGGGCTTGCGGCGCGCGCGCGGTGGTCGGAAAATTCGACAGACGGGCGCTCGTCGACGTTGTCGATAGTTTCCGCAAACTGACGCCGACCACCGCGCAGGAGATCGAACAGCGGCTCATGACGGAGATCGCCGCGTGACCTTCGATCTCGCCGACTTCAGCTATAGTCGTCATCGGCCGCACGCTCGAGGCGGCGCCGCGGAGAGTCATTTCACCGTCAGAATCAAATCGCAAATCGTCGGCCTGCCCGTCCATCGCGTGAAGACCGTCTTCTATATCGACAGACTGACGCCCGTGCCGCTGGCGCCGCCGGAAGTCGCGGGACTCGCCAACCTGCGCGGCCGCATCGTCACGGCTCTGCATCTCGACAAATGCCTGCGCATCGACTCGGGCGAACCCAGCTCGGCGCTCCTGGCCGTCGGAATCACCCATAATGGCGACGATTACGCGCTGCTGGTCGACGACACCGGCGACGTTATCGTCAGCGAGGAGCAGGACCGCGTGGCCTGCCCGGCGCATCTTGACCCACATCTCGCCGAACTTATGGCCGCGTTCTACCGCCATCAAGGCGGCTTCCTGTCGATCGTCGACGTGGCGGCGCTGATCAAACGCGTCTCGCAACAAGGCGAACCAGCTTACCGAACCGGAGAATCCGGAAATTTCAAACGAGGAGAGAGACAATGAAGCAAGTTCTGGTCGTGGACGATAGCGCGGTCATTCGCAAGGTGGCGCGGCGCATTTTGGAGGGTTTGCATTTCCGCACTTCGGAAGCGCCAGACGGCAAGCTCGGACTGGCCGAATGCGAGAGGATGATGCCGGACGTCATTCTGCTCGACTGGAACATGCCGGAAATGGACGGCCTGGAATTTCTGTGCGCGCTGCGCAAAATGCCGGGCGGGACCTCTCCCAAGGTTGTTTTCTGCACCACCGAAAACGAAGTCGGGCACATAGCGCGCGCCATGCACGCCGGCGCCGACGAATATATCATGAAGCCGTTCGATCAAAATATCGTGCGCTCGAAGTTCCAGGAAATCGGCCTCGTCTAAGCCGATCGTCGCCGCGGAGCGCGCCGATGGTCGACGCGCTGTTTGCTTCGAGCGAGGCGTTGTTGGTGATGCGTAACACAATCGCGAGGAGCCCGCGCGAAGCAGCTCCCGTATCCAGCGTCGATGACGCGCGCGCGAGCTACGTCTTCGCGCGCTTTCGGCGCCAATGGGCGGCGTTGACCGGCGCCGACATCGGCGCCGACAAGCGGCGCGTCGTCGAACGCCGGCTTGGACCCGTGATGCGAGCCCATGACGTCTCCGATCTCTTCGAGTTGACCTTGCTCATCGAGCGAAACGGAAACGAAGCGCTTATCGAGGAGGCGATCGACGCCATGACGGCAGGTGAAACCTCGTTCTTTCGCGATCGCGCGCCTTTCGAGGCGTTTCGCGCCCGCATTCTTCCGGAGTTGATGGCGGCGCGCGGGCGCGAGCGACGCCTGCGCATCTGGTGCGCCGCTGTTTCGACCGGACAGGAAGCCTATTCGCTGGCGATGATGCTCGACGAAGCGGCCCGCGAACTGCGAGGCTGGAGCCTCGAAATCCTCGGCACGGATATTTCCGGCGCGGCGATCGAAACCGCCCGCAAGGGGATCTACACCCATTTCGAGGTGCAGCAGGGCCTCTCCACGACTCATCTGTTGCGCTATTTTCATCGCGAGGAAGAAAACTGGCGCGTCAACGAACATCTGCGCGCGCGCGTCGCCTTCGGTCGGTTCAATCTTCTGTCCAGCCCCGCCGAACTCGGCGCGTTCGACGTGATCCTTTGTCGCAACGCGGTGACGAGTTTCGCGCCGGAAGCCAAGCGCGGGGTTTTGGAGCGCCTCGCCGGTCTGCTCGCCGAAGACGGCTATCTGTTTCTTGGCGACGCCGAGACCGTCGACGAGGCGGCGCCGTGCTTCATCCCAACGGCGCACCCAAGCGTCTGGCGCCGCCGCGCGCGCCCGCGTCCGCGACTGTCGCTGGTTTGATCGAAGGAGGAGCCGTGCGTGGCGGCTGGAGGAATTCAGCAATCCTTCGGATTAATCGAAATGTCGGCGATCATGTCGCCGGAGTTGTTCCGCAGCGAATATCTCACGATCGTGTTGTTGTTTCTGTATGCCGGCATGACCGTGCAGACGCGCTCGCGCAGCTGGCTCCTCAACTTGTCGAGTTCCTTCGGATCGGCGACGATTTTGCTCGCCGCGTCGTCGTCGACGACCGTATAAATATAGTTGAACAAATTTCCCGGGCCGGCGGCCGCCTTGTCGAGCCGCACGCCCTCGCTGACCATCTCGGGAAGCGTCGCGTTCAACCGCGCGGCGTCGTGCTCCATGGTCACGGAGAACGGCTCCTTGTTAAACTCCAGCGGCTCTCCCGTGACGTAGTAGCGCGTCAACAGAAAGATCGCCGCGAACATGAGAACGCCGGCGACGTGTTTTAGCGCGCTTTTCGCCGTCATCATTTTCGCGCCCCTCTCGTCTTCAGCGGCCGCTAAATCGCGGCGCGCGCTTCTCCAGAAAGGCCGTGCGCCCTTCGACAAAATCGGCGCTGTCGAAACAGGCCGCCGCCAGGGCCTCGCATTGCTCCAGGCTTGGCGCGCGCGGCGCGCGGGAGGCCGCGCGAATAGCCGCCTTGGCCGCGCGCAGGGTGAGCGGCGCGCTGGCGGCGATCGTCGAGGCCAATTCGGCGACCGCAGAGTTAAACTCCTCTCCCGGAATGACGCGGGCGAGAAAGCCGCTCGCCGTCGCCTCTCGCGCCGACAGACGCCGCGCGGTGAAAAACAGTTCCATCGCGGTCTGCGCGCCGACCGCGGCCACGACATAATGCATCGCCGTCGGCGGATAACCGACGCCTAGCCGCCCAGCGGGAATGCCGAACACCGCGTCATCGGCCGCGACGCGCAGATCGCAAGCCGCGGCAAGCCCCATGCCGCCGCCCATGCAAAAGCCGCCGATCGCGGCGATCACCGGCTTTCCGAGCCGCGCCAAGGCGTCGAACGCTTCGACATTGGATTGCTCATAGGCGCGACCGCCTTCCGCCGTCGCGCGAAGGGTCGAAAACTCAGAAATATCGGCGCCGGAACAAAAGGGGAGCGAGGGCGCGGCGCGCAGCACCGCGACGCGCACGCCTTCTTCCGCGTCGAGCTGGCGCATCACGTCCGGCAGCGCGCTCCACATCGAATAGTCGAACGCATTGCGGCGCGGCGCGTTGTCGATCAGCACCGTGGCGACGCCGCCAGCGGTCTCGATGCGAATCTTTGGCGTTGAGGAACGTATCTCGCTCATGCGCCTCCAAAATAATCTTCGAGCACGCGAAAATACACCCGCGTCAACGCGTCTATGTCGGCGAGCGCCGCGTTCTCGTCGACCGCGTGAATCGTTTCGTTGAGAAGGCCGAATTCCACGACCGGACAGTCGCGCGTGATGAAGCGCGCGTCGGAGGTTCCACCGCTGGTCGAAAGCCGCGGCGCGCGGCCCGTCACATCCCTGATCGCGCGCGCGACGAGGTCGGTGAAAGGCCCGGGCTTCGTCAAAAACGCCCGCGCGTTGCAGGGCGAAAACTGGACGTCGATCACCGTGCCGTCAGCCGCCGCGAGCGCGACCTCGCGGACGCGCTCCGCCACGCTCTCGGGAGTCCAAAGATCGTTGAAGCGAATGTTGAAACTGGCGCGGCCGGCGGCGGGGATCACATTGGTCGTGGGATTGCCGACGTCGATCGACGTGACCTCGAGATTAGTGGGCGCGAAATGCTCCGTTCCGGCGTCGAATTCATGCCGCGAAAGCGCGGCGGCGACGCGCGCGAGCGCCGGCAGCGGATTATGCGCGCGCTCGGGATAGGCGACATGCCCCTGCTTGCCGCGCGCGAAGACATGGCCGTTCAGCGAACCGCGCCGGCCGATTTTCATCATGTCGCCGAGCGCGTCGACATTGGTGGGTTCGCCGACGATGCAGTGATCGAAACGCTCGCCCCGCTCGCGCGCCCAGTCGAGCAGCTTCACCGTGCCGTTGATCGAGGGGCCTTCCTCGTCGCCCGTGATCAGGAAGGAAATCGCGCCCTTCGGGACGCCGTGCCGGCGCACATACTCCAACGCCGCGGCGGCGAAGGCGGCGATGGCGCCTTTCATGTCCGAGGCGCCGCGCCCGAAAACTCTTCCCTCCGCGACCTCGCCGGAAAACGGGTCGAAGCGCCAGCGGCCCATGTCGCCCGGCGGCACCACGTCGGTATGGCCGGCGAAGACGAGGTGCGGCGCGCCGTCGCCGATCCTGGCGAAGAGATTGTCGACATCGGGCGTGCCGGCCTCATGGAAGATTTTGCGCGCGCAAGCAAAACCCGCGGCATTGAGCGCGCGCTCCAATACGTCGAGCGCGCCGGCGTCCTCGGGGGTCACCGAGGGACAGCGCAGCAATTCGCGCGTGAGTTCCACGGCGGGCGAGAGCGCCGTCATTTTTCCCGCCCCGGCGCGAATCCCAATTGGTAGAGCGTCCAGCCCGCCACGATGACCGCGGCCGTGTCGAACGGGTAGACCTGCCAGCGCGGCATGACTTCGGCGATCCGCAGTTGCAGCCAATGCGCCGCGGCGGCGAGAAAAACCGCGAGCAGCGGCAAGCTCGCAAGGCCTAGCGGCGCCGAAAGACCAATGTCGCGAAAGCGCTTGGCCGAAAGATTGACGAAGCTGATCGCGACCAGCATGGCGACGAAGGCGAAGAATATGAGATAGGCGTAAGCCAGCGCCGTCATCGGGACGAACAGCGGGCTCTTGGAGAGATCGTGTTCGGTATAGGGCGCGAGCAACAGCCCCACGCCGATGAACGGCGCGATGAACGCCAGCAGACCCAGCGCGGCGCGCCGCCAGACATCGCGGTCCACCCGCCCCTGATCGGCGCGGAACAGAAAGCGGATACGCTCGCTGGAAGGCCAGCCCATCAATCCCTCAAGAGTTCGTTGATTCCGGTCTTGGCGCGCGTCTGCGCGTCCACCGTCTTGACGATCACCGCGCAATAAAGCGAGGGGCCCGGCGCGCCGTCCGGCAGCGGCTTGCCCGGCAGATTGCCCGACACGACCACCGAATAGGGCGGCACATAGCCGACATGGATCTTGCCCGTCGCGCGGTCGACGATCTTGGTCGAGGCGCCGATGAACACGCCCATCGACAGCACCGACCCCTTGCCGACGACGACGCCCTCCACGACCTCGGAGCGCGCGCCGATGAAGCAATCGTCCTCGATGATCGTCGGATTGGCCTGCAACGGCTCCAGCACGCCGCCGATGCCGACACCGCCGGACAGATGCACATTCTTGCCGATCTGCGCGCAGGAGCCGACCGTGACCCAGGTGTCGACCATCGTGCCGGCGTCGACGTGAGCGCCTAGATTGACGAAGGATGGCATCAAGATCGCGCCCGGAGCGATATAGGCGGAGTGACGAACCACGGCGCCCGGGACGGAGCGGAACCCCGCGGCCGCATGTTCCGTCGCGCTCCAGCCGGCGAATTTCGACGGGACTTTGTCCCACCAGGTCGCGCCGCCCGGTCCGCCGTCGATCACCGACATGTCGTTGAGCCTGAACGACAGCAGCACGGCCTTCTTGAGCCATTGATTGACACGCCAGGAGTCGGGACCGTCCTTGCCCTCGATCTTCTCGGCGACGCGCAGCTTGCCGCCGTCGAGCAGGCGCAGCGCGCTCTCGACGGCATGACGAACATCGCCCTTGGTCGCCGGAGTGATGTTCGCCCTGTGTTCGAAGGCGGCGGTGATGAGGCTTTCGAGACCCGTGTGCGGCATGTTGCGACCAATCGTTCGAGATGTCGGCCCGGTTGTAGGCTCGGCCCAAGCCGTGTCAATGCGTTCGGCGCGAAAGAGCGTCAGACCTGGTCCAACGCGGGCTCCCGCGACGGCTCGGCGGCCTCCTTGGGCGGCGCCTCCCGACCGTCATAGCCAAAGAATAGCCGCCACAGCAGATTCCAGCGCACATAGAGATATTTGCGCACGGGGGTGTCGACGACGATCAGCAGGAAGCCGATCGACAGCAGGCACCATACCGCCGGCGCCTCGTTGAGGTTATTGGTCAGCATGCGCGCCATGAACGGCCCCATGATGAAATGATACAGCGTGAAGCGCCAGGAGCCATACATCAGCGGCAGGATGAAGGCGACGAACCCGTAGCTGAAATAGCCGGTGAGGTGATGCTCATAGGTCCAATTGCCGATGCCATTGGCCGGCACGTCCCAGGCGATATGCCAATTGCCGCTTACCGAGCACAGACGCGCGGCGCAAAGCGCGCGGCCCGGTTCGCACAGCCCCGCCCATTCGAAAGGATAAAGCTGCAACAACATGATGATCGACGAGACGAAGCACAGCCCGTAGACGGGCTTATACAGCCGCGCCGCCACCTTCTCCGGGACGAAGTGCAGGGAGATGGCGTTTATGAAGAACGGTTGGAATGCTATGTGTAAATAGCCCAAGACCGTCGCTATCTGGTTCGCCGGCAACTGACACTGGTTGATGACGGTATAGGTATAGGCCTGCAAGGCCTCCATCATCGCGAAATACAGCAGCGTGCCCCACAGCGACGCCGGCTCTTTCTTATAGGCCGCGTAAAGCGCGCCGCCGATGCCGACGGTCGCCAGAGCCGTCGACGCTTCACCACTCCAACACATGATTTTTTCCAGCCGTCGAGCGGCCCCCGGCGCCGTGCGCCCGCGAGGCGGTTGAAAGATAGGTTGCTCAGCTTTTAGTCCAGACGCCGCTCGCTCGGCAAGGAGGATGCTTTAGCCGACGTGGCTCTCGATCTCCTCCATGTCCTGATCGGAGAGGCCGAAGTGGTGGCCGATCTCGTGGACCAGCACATGGGTGACGATCTCGGCCAGGGTTTCCTCGCCGTCGGCCCAGAAGTCGATGATTGGACGCCGATAGAGCCAGATCATATTGGGCTGATCGCCGGTTTGCGCCAAATGCTCGCGCTCCGTCAGCCCCTGGCCGCGAAACAGGCCAAGAAGATCGTATTCGGTCTCGCATTCCATTTCTTCGAGAACGTCGTCCTCTGGAAAATCCTCGACGCGAATAACCAGCCCCTCGCACAGGCGCGTGAAGCGCGAGGGCAAAGCGGCGTAACCCGCACGCGCCAGCGTCTCGATGTCGGCGAGGGTCGGGGCCTTGAGCGCGGCGACCGCGCTGTCGGAGATTGTGCCTGCCATGATTGTCCGCCTTCGATCCAGTAGGTTACGAAAATCTCCGCGTCCGGGGGTCGCCGCCCGTCATCCCCAAGTCCGCACGTCGACGAAATGCCCGGCGATCGCCGCCGCCGCCGCCATGGCCGGCGAGACGAGGTGGGTGCGGCCCTTAAAACCCTGGCGGCCCTCGAAATTGCGGTTCGAGGTGGAGGCGCAGCGCTCGCCCGGCGCGAGGCGGTCGGGATTCATCGCGAGGCACATGGAGCAGCCGGGCTCGCGCCATTCGAAGCCGGCGGCGAGGAAGATCTTGTCGAGGCCCTCGGCCTCGGCCTGCGCCTTCACCAGCCCCGAGCCCGGCACGACCATCGCATTGACCCGCCCGTTGACGGTCTTGCCGTTCACCACGGCGGCCGCGGCGCGAAGATCCTCGATGCGGCCATTGGTGCAGGAGCCGATGAACACGCGGTCGATGGCAATCTCGTCGAGCCGCTCGCCGCCCTTCAAACCCATATATTCGAGCGCGCGAACAATGGCCGCGCGCTTGCCGGGGTTCTTGGCGTCGTCAGGGGTCGGCACGACGCCGGTGATCGGGACGACATCCTCGGGGCTGGTGCCCCAGGTGACGATGGGCGGCAGAGCGGCGGCGTCGAGCGTGACCACGCGGTCGAAATGCGCGCCCTCGTCGCTGTGCAGCCCGTCCCAATAGCGCCGCGCGGCGTCGAACTGCTCGCCTTTCGGCGCCTTCGGGCGATCCTTCAGATAAGCGTAGGTCTTTTCGTCCGGCGCGACCATGCCGGCCCGCGCGCCGGCTTCGATCGACATGTTGCAGACGGTCATGCGGCCTTCCATCGAAAGGTCGCGGATGGCCTCGCCGGCGTATTCGATTACGTGGCCCGTGCCGCCCGCCGTGCCGATCTCGCCGATGATCGCCAGGATGATATCCTTGGCGGTCGCGCCCGGCGCCAGTTTGCCGTCGACGCGCACCAGCATGTTGGCGGCCTTTTTCTGGATCAGCGTCTGCGTCGCCAGCACATGCTCGACCTCGGAGGTGCCAATGCCATGCGCCAGCGCGCCGAAGGCGCCATGCGTCGAGGTGTGGCTATCGCCGCACACAATGGTCGTGCCGGGCAAGGTGAAGCCCTGCTCAGGGCCGACGATATGCACGACGCCCTGGCGCAGATCATGTTCATTGTAATATTCGACGCTGAATTCGCGCGCGTTCACCGCGAGTTGCTCGATCTGGGCGCGGCTCTCCTCGTCAAGGATCGGCAGCGAGCGATCGGTGGTCGGCACGTTATGGTCGACCACGGCGAGCGTCTTGGCTGGCGCGCGCACCTTGCGCCCGGTCAGCCGCAAGCCCTCGAACGCCTGCGGACTAGTGACTTCGTGAATGAGGTGACGGTCGATATAGAGAAGGCAGGCGCCGTCATCCTGGCGGTCGACCACATGGTCGTCCCAGATTTTGTCGTACAAGGTGCGGGGCGCGTTCGAATCGACTGACATTGCTCATCCTCTCGCCGCTGCCCGGTCTTGAAGCTAAGATCTTGGCGGCTTGGTCTCGCGGGCGTTCGACGGTCTTTTACGCGCATCAAGCCCGTGGTGGAAGTATATATGCCGCCGCCATGCAAAAGGAGCCTTATGGCCGCCTCCTCATCTCCGCCCGCCGCGCTCGCCGCCGCCCTCGACAAACTGCTCGACGGCCAGCCGCGCAAGGAGCTGCAAGCTCGGGCCCAACGAATGTCGGAGGGTTTTCGCGCGCGAAAACCTTCGAGCGAGACTATCCGGGACGAGACGGACGCTCTAGCCTATGCGCTGACGCGGCTGCCGGCGACCTATGCCGCGACCGCGAGCGTGTTGCGCCGCCTTTGCGAGGAGGTTCCGGAATTTTCGCCTGCGAGCCTCCTCGACGCGGGCTGCGGCCTCGCCAGCGCCTCCTTCGCGGCGCTGGAAATCTGGCCGGATATCGCCAATGTCGAGCTGTTCGACCGCAGCCCGCAGTTTCTGGCGCTGGCGGGACGGCTGACCCAAGCCAGTCCGCATGCGGCGCTGGAGCGGGCGCGGGTCGTCGCGGCGGACCTGCGGGCGCCGCCGCGCGGCGGGGCCGCCGATCTCGTTGTCGCGAGCTATGCGCTGACGGAGATCGACGACGACGCCTTGCCGGGCGTCGTCGACGCGCTGTGGACGCGGGCCGGTCGCGCCCTGGCGCTCATTGAACCCGGCACGCCGCGCGATTACGCGCGGCTGATGACGCTGCGCCAGAGGCTGATCGGCGCGGGCGCGCGCATCGCCTTGCCTTGCCCGCACGACCGGCCTTGCCCGCTGACGGCGCCCGACTGGTGTCATTTCGCGACGCGTCTCGCTCGCTCGCGCGACCATAAACTGCTGAAGGGCGCCGACGCGCCGTTCGAGGACGAAAAATTTTCGTATATCGTCGCGTTGCGCGATCCCGAACCCGCCCGGCGCGCGAGGATCATCGCGCCGCCGCGCCTCGGCAAGTGGGGGGTCGAGCTGCGCCTGTGCGCAAGTCAGGGAATCGAGGAGACAACCATCGCCAAGCGCGATAAGGCTTCCTTCAAGAATATCCGCAAATCTGCCTGGGGCGACGCGTTCAACCTTGGCCCGGAAAGCGAACCATGACACGCCCGAGAGTCGCGCCCTATCTCACCGTGACGCCGGCGGCGGCGGCGATCGGCTTTTACACCGCCGCTTTCGGGGCCGAGCAAGTCGCGCTGATGCCCTCGGTCGACGGCCTGCGAGTGGCCCATTGCGAACTGCTGATCAACGGCGGTTCGGTGATGCTCGCCGACGCCTTTTTGGAGTTCGGGCAGACGCGCGCGCCGATGCCGGGCGAGCAAGTCACCATGTCCGTCAGCCTCGAATATGACACGCCCAAGCAAATCGACGACATCTGCGCCAGAGCGGCCCAGCTCGGCGCCAAGATCGAGACGCAGCCGACCAATTCCTTTTGGCGCACCCGCTACGCCAGCCTGCGCGACCCCTTCGGCCACCGCTGGATTTTCAACGCGCCGCTGCCGAAGTGAGGACCGCGACGAAAAAGGGCGGTCGCAACCGCGCCGCCCTTTTTAGGTCACCAAAGGTTTGCTCGGCTCACGCCGCCTCTTCGCGCACCTGAACGGGACCGGAGTCCTTGCCCTTGGCGTCGACGTCGCGGTCGACGAACTCGATCACCGCGAGCGGGGCGTTGTCGCCATAGCGGAAGCCCGCCTTCAGCACGCGGCAATAGCCGCCGTTGCGGTCCTTGTAGCGCGGCCCGAGCACGTCGAACAGCTTCCTGACCAGCGCCACGTCCTTGATCTGGGCGATGGCCTGACGGCGCGCATGCAAATCACCGCGCTTGCCGAGCGTCACCAGCTTCTCGACGACGGGGCGCAAGTCCTTGGCCTTGTAGAGGGTGGTGACGATCTGCTCATGCTTGATGAGCGCCTGGGCCATATTGGCGAACATCGCCTTGCGGTGTTCGTGGGTGCGGCCGAAGCGGCGCTTCTTGTTACGATGATACATTGGCTCTCTCCATTGTTTTTACGGCCGCCGTGCCAAGGTACGGCCGTCTCTTATCCGTCCGCTCCCGCGCGCGGGAAAACGGAAGCGGCTCAGTAGTGCTCCTCGAAGCGCTTGGCGAGGTCGTCGATGTTCTCCGGCGGCCAGCCCGGCACTTCCATGCCAAGGTGCAGCCCCATTTGCGCGAGCACTTCCTTAATCTCGTTCAAGGACTTGCGGCCGAAGTTCGGCGTGCGGAGCATTTCCGCCTCCGACTTCTGGATGAGGTCGCCGATATAGACGATGTTATCGTTCTTAAGGCAGTTGGCCGAACGGACCGAAAGCTCCAGCTCCTCCACTTTCTTCAACAGCGCTGGGTTGAAGGCGAGCTGCGGAATCGATGGCTGGGCCTCTTCGCGGCGCGGCTCCTCGAAATTGACGAAGACATTGAGCTGATCCTGCAGGATGCGCGCGGCGTAGGCCAGCGCATCCTCCGGGCTGATCGCCCGATTGGTCTCTATCGAAAGCGTCAGCTTGTCGTAGTCGAGCACCTGACCTTCGCGGGTGTTCTCCACGCGATAGCTGACCTTCTTGACCGGAGAATAAAGGCTGTCGACCGGAATGAGGCCGATCGGCGCGTCTTCGGCGCGGTTGCGATCCGCCGGCACGTAGCCCTTGCCGGTCGAGATGGTGAACTCGACGCGAAACTCGGCACCCTGATCGAGCGTGCAGATCACCAGATCGGGGTTCAGAATCTGCACGTCGCCCGTGGCCTGGATGTCGCCCGCCGTCACCGCGCCCGGCCCTTGCTTCTTGAGCGTCAAACGCTTCGGGCCTTCGCCGTGATATTTGACGGCGATGTCCTTGATGTTCAGAACGATGTCGGTCACGTCCTCGCGCACGCCGGGAATAGACGAAAATTCATGCAGCACCCCGTCGATATGGACCGAGGTGATGGCCGCGCCCTGCAAGGACGACAACAGTATCCGGCGCAGTGAATTGCCGAGCGTCTGGCCAAAGCCGCGCTCAAGCGGCTCCGCCACCGCCGTCGCCTGCCGGCGCGGATCGTCGCCCGGAATGACCACGAGCTTACTCGGCTTGATGAGTTCCTGCCAATTTTTCTGGATGCTCACTTTGGCGCCTTTCCTTGAGCTTCTCGGCCGCGGCGCCGGCGGATACCGCCTGGCGCGAATATCGAATTTTAGAAACCAAAGGCCGCGAGACCCCGCGAGCCGCCGGAAGCGACGGCGGGCGGGAAACACGCACCCGCCGATTAGACGCGGCGACGCTTGCGCGGACGGCAACCATTATGCGGAATCGGGGTCACGTCACGAATCGACGTCACGGTGAAGCCGGCCGCTTGCAAGGCGCGCAGCGCGGATTCGCGTCCAGAGCCCGGTCCCGAGACTTCCACTTCGAGCGAGCGAACGCCATGCTCGCCGGCCTTGCGCGCCGCGTCCTCGGCCGCCATCTGCGCGGCGTAGGGGGTCGATTTGCGCGAGCCCTTGAATCCCATCGTGCCCGCGGAGGACCAGGACACAGTGTTGCCTTGCGCGTCGGTGATGGTGATCATCGTGTTGTTGAACGTCGAGTTCACGTGCGCGACGCCGGAGACGATATTCTTGCGCTCCCGGCGGCGAACGCGGGTTGTTTCCTTGGCCATTTTTTTGTCCTTCGGGCGCGCCCGTAATTCCAGGCGCTAGGGCTGCTGTCGGGTCGGGAGCGCAAAGCGCGCGCCCGTCCCATCGATGTGTTTTCGAGTTGCGAAACTTACTTCTTCTTGCCGGCGATCGGCTTCGCCTTGCCCTTGCGGGTGCGGGCGTTGGTGTGCGTGCGCTGGCCGCGGACCGGCAGCTGACGACGATGGCGCAAACCGCGATAGCAGCCGAGATCCATCAGACGCTTGATGTTGATGGCCACCTCGCGGCGCAGATCGCCTTCCACCACATAGTCGCGGTCGATCGCTTCGCGGATCTGCAACACCTCGGCGTCGGTGAGCTGCGCAACGCGGCGCTCGGCCGGAATATTGACCTTGGCGCAGATTTCCTCGGCTATCTTGGGGCCGACCCCGTGGATATATTGTAGCGCGATGATGACGCGTTTGTTGGTTGGAATATTTACGCCCGCGATACGTGCCACTGTCATGCTCCATGTGAGGCGCCGCCCCGGAGGCGGCGCGATGGCGCGACGCCAAAAGGCGCCGCTCGGTCCCGCGTCCGGTGGAGGCCGGCCCATGCGGGCTGTGAAACGCAAAAACAGAAGCCCTCGCCGTGCGAGCGCTTCCCGTGTTTTGATTGTGTTGTGGCGATAACGAGCGTTTACCAAGGAGTCAAGCGGCAAAACGATATTTGCTACAAAATAGTGACGAGCGCCCGCCGCGAACAAGGCCGCCGGCAAATCAGTTGCGGCAATCAAACCGCAAACTATCCGAATTTTCGCCGCGCGTCCAAGCCTAACCCCAGGCCGACCGCGCCGAATAAATCGCCCTCGACGATCGCCGCCCGAGGCGTTCGGGCCGTCGCCACGGCCCGCACCGCCGGAATCGCCGTCGAACCGCCAGTCAGAAACACCGCGTCGATGCGTTCGCCGGTCAATCCCGCCGCCGCCAGCGTTTCGTCGAGCGTGCGCGCGAGCGCGCCGAGCCGGTCGGCGATGGCGGCTCGCAGAATGTCGCGGTTCGTCTCGACGACGAAATCGCGCTCGATGTCGGTGAGATCAATCGCGGCGCTCGGCCGCGTCGACAGCGCGATTTTCGCGGTCTCGACCGAGAGCGCGATGGAGTGGCCGCGCCGGCTCTCGACCACGGCGATCAGCCGCTCGATCAGTTCCGGCGACAGCGAATGACGCAACATGCTTTGCAATTCCCGCGCGACCTTGGGCGTATAAAGCAGATTGATCCTGTGCCATGTGGCGAGGTCGACGAAGAAAGCATTGGCGACCGGAAGGATTTTGGCCCCGAAATCTCCGCGTCGCTCGCTGTTCAGACCCAGCAAAGGCATCACCGCGCGAAGGCTGAGCAGACGGTCGATGTCGGTGCCGCCGATGTGCACGCCTTTATTGGCCAGAACGTCTTGACCGCGGTCCGTGCGGGCGCGGCCTTCCGGCGAGACCCGCACGATCGAAAAATCCGAGGTGCCGCCGCCGATATCGGCAATCAGCGCATATTGCTCGCGCTCGACGGTTTGCTCATAGGCCAGGGCCGCGGCTATGGGCTCGTATTGGAACTCGATCTCGGTAAATCCCTGCGCGCGGGCGATTTCCTCGAGGGCGTCGCGCGCCGCGCGGTCCGCCGCGGGATTGTCGTCGACGAAATGGACCGGACGGCCGAGCACGGCCCTGGCGACGCCGGCGCCCGCCGCGCGTTCGGCCGAGGCTTTGAGCCGGCCGACGATCAGCCCTATGATTTCCTTATAAGTGTATACGCGGGATTTGATCAGCGTGGTCTCGTCCATCAGACTGCCGCCGAGGACCGTCTTTAGGCTGCGCATCAGCCGTCCCTCGCCGCCCTCGGCGTAACAGGCGAGGGCGGCGCGTCCGAACGAGACCGAGCCGTCGGCGAAATCGAAAAAAACGGAACTCGGGAGCGTCCTGCTCTCGCCCTCCACCGGGGCGAGTTCCATATCGCCCTGGATCTGGCACGCAACCGTGGAGTTGGACGTGCCGAAATCCAGCCCGCAAAACGATCGCGAACTCATGCTCTGCGGCCTTCTCGTCGCGCGAAGGGGACGGCCCTATTCAGGCCCTTACGCCCACGGCTCCGTCAATCGCGGCGGTGACTTCGTCGATGGACGCCATTCCGTCCACCTGCTTCAACGCGCCACGCTCGGCGTAATAGGCCGAGACCGGCGCCGTCTGAGCGCGGTAGGCCTTCAGTCTGATTTTGAGGCTGTCCGGATTGTCGTCGGCGCGAACGACGCCGCCGGCCTTCAACGTCTCGCGGTTGCGGTTCTCGACCCTGGCGAGCAGCGCGTCCTCATCCACGACGAGTTCGATCACCGCGTCGAGATTCATTCGCCTTTCGGCCAGCAGCACGTCGAGCGCGCGCGCCTGCGCGATGGTGCGCGGAAAGCCGTCCAGAATGAAGCCGCGCGCGCATTCCGGCTCGCCGATGCGCTGGTCGATCAGATCGATCACCAGCTCGTCCGGAACCAGCTCGCCGCGGTTCATGATTTCCTTCGCCTGCGCGCCAAGCGGGGCGCCTTCGGCCACAGCCGCGCGCAGCATGTCGCCGGTCGACAATTGCGGAATGGCGTGTTTGGCGACGAGCCGGCCGGCCTGCGTGCCCTTGCCCGCGCCTGGCGGCCCCAGAAGCACCAACCTCATTTCGCGCGCTTTCCGCGAAGCTTGGCCTTGCGGATCAGGCCCTCATATTGTCCAGCCTGCAGATGGCCGTGTATCTGCGCTACCGTGTCCATCGTCACGCTGACGACGATGAGGAGCGAGGTTCCACCGAAATAGAACGGCAGATTGGCATAGGAAATCAGCATTTCCGGCAGCAGGCAGATCACCGCGAGATAGGCCGCGCCAAGGACGGTGATGCGCATCAGCACGGTGTCGATTTCCTTGGCGGTGCGCTCACCGGGACGAATGCCCAACAGGAAGCCCCCGTGCTTCTTGAGATTGTCCGCCGTCTCGGTCGGGTTGAACACGATCGCCGTATAGAAGAAGGCGAAGAACACGATCAGTCCGATATAGGAGAGCATGTAAAGCGGACGCCCATGCCCGAAATAGGCGGAAATCGTCGCGAAGATGTTGTCCGTGCCCTGCGTCTGATAAAAATTGGCGATGGTGGTCGGCAGCAGCAGCAGCGACGAGGCGAAGATTGGCGGAATAACGCCAGAGGTGTTGAGCTTCAGCGGAAGGAAGGAGCTTTGCCCTTCATAGACCCGGTTGCCGTGCTGACGCTTGGGATAGGTGATCAGCAGCCGGCGCTGCGCCCGCTCCATGAACACGATGAAAGCGATGACCGCGAAGGACATGGCGATCACGCCAAGGATCACGCCGGTCGAAATCGCGCCCTGGCGGCCAAGCTCCAACGTGGAGACGATCGCCGAGGGAAAGGCGGCGACAATGCCCGCGAAGATGATCAGCGACGAACCATTGCCGATGCCGCGCGAAGTGATCTGCTCGCCCAGCCACATCAGGAACATGGTGCCGCCGACCAGCGTCACGACGGTGGTGAGCCGGAAAAACAGTCCCGGCTCGGTGACGACGCCCGACTGGCCCTCGAGGCCGATGGCCATTCCGTAAGCCTGGAAAGTCGCGAGCACCACCGTCAGATAGCGGGTGTACTGATTGAGGACCTTGCGGCCGGCCTCGCCGTCCTTCTTCACGCTTTCCAGCGCCGGCACCACCGAGGTGAGCAGCTGAATGATGATCGAGGCGGAGATGTAAGGCATGATGTTCAGCGCGAAAATCGCGCGCCGTTGCACGGCGCCGCCGGCGAACATGTTGAACAGTTCCAGCACGCCCTTGGACTGGCCAAAAAAGCTTTTGGCGAAGGCGTCGGGATCGATGCCGGGCAGCGGAATGTACGTTCCGAGGCGATAGACGACCAGAGCAGCGAGCGTGAACCAGATGCGCTGCTTCAGCTCTTCGGCCTTGCCGAAGGCGGAGAGATTGACGTTGGCCGCAAGCTGTTCGGCTGCCGATGCCATGGACGAACTCCCCTTTTTCCGTGCGGCCGTCGCGGGCTACGGCCGCGCGGCGCTTTCTGATTTTGCCAGGGTGTTTTTGTCCCCGATCGTCCATCCAGGGCGGCGCCGCTTTCCGCGCGGGACGATCGAGCGAGAGCAAAATAGACGATGCGGGCGCCCTCGCAAGGGCTCCCCCATCGCTTTTATTTATTCCGCGGCGGAGGCCGCGAGAAGCTTCACCGAGCCGCCTGCGCCCTCGATCGCCGCGATCGCCGACTTCGACGCGGCGGCGACCTCGAACGCGAGTTTCGCGGTGATGGCGCCCTGGCCGAGGATCTTCACGCCGTCGCGGGGCTTCGAAATCACCCCCGCGGCGATCAGCGCCTCATTGGTCACGGCCGCGCCGGCGTCGAGCTTGCCAGATTCCACCGCCTGCTGGATCCGCCCGACGTTCACCTCATTGTAATCATGGGAGAACGGGTTATGGAACCCGCGCTTTGGCAAACGCCGATGCAACGGCATTTGGCCGCCCTCGAAGCCCTTCACGGCGACGCCGGTGCGCGCCTTCTGGCCCTTGACGCCGCGGCCACCGGTCTTGCCCTTGCCGGAGCCGATGCCGCGACCGACGCGCATGCGATTCTTGCTGGCGCCGGGATTGTCGGAAAGATCGTTGAGTTTCACCATTTGCCCGCCCTCACTTCTCGCCGACAATTTTGACGAGATGCGCCACCTTGGCGATCAAGCCGCGCACGGAAGGCGTATCCTCGAGAGTCCGGCGCCGCCCGATTCTGGTCAGGCCCAGGCCGATGAGGGACTTGCGTTGCCGATCGGGACGTCCGGTGGCGCTCCCGGTCTGCTCGACGGTGATGGTCTTGGTCGTCGTCATCTCGATGCCTCCCCTCACGCGTCGACGGCTTCGGCGTCGGTCCCCTGGCGCCGCGACTGCAAGGTCGAAACCTTGAGCGTGCGGCGCGCGGCGACGGCGCGCGGCGAATCTTCACGGCCGAGCGCGTCGAAAGTTGCCCGGATCATATTGTAGGGGTTCGACGAGCCCTGGCTCTTGGCCACGACGTCGTGCACGCCGAGCGTCTCGAACACGGCGCGCATCGGGCCGCCGGCGATGATGCCGGTGCCGGGAGGCGCCGCGCGCAGCACGACGCGCCCGGCGCCATGGCGGCCGTTGACATCGTGATGCAGCGTGCGGCCTTCGCGAAGCGGCACGCGGATCAGCGCGCGCTTGGCCGCGTCGGTCGCCTTGCGGATCGCCTCGGGCACCTCACGCGCCTTGCCATGACCAAAGCCCACGCGGCCTTTCTGGTCGCCGACGACGACGAGCGCCGCGAAACCGAAGCGGCGGCCGCCCTTCACGACTTTGGCGACGCGATTAATGTGGACCAGACGATCCACGAATTCGCTGTCGCGCTCTTCTCTATCGCGATCGCGACCGCGACCGCCCTCTGATTCACGCGCCATTTTCTCTTCCGTCACTTACGCGGCCTTAAAAGACCGCTCGCTTCGAGGTGATCGATTAAAAGTCCAGGCCGCCCTCGCGGGCGCCCTCGGCGAGCGCCTTCACGCGCCCGTGATACATATAGGCGCCGCGATCGAACACGACGGCCTTGATGCCCTTGGCGACGGCGCGCTCGGCGATGAGCTTGCCCACCACCTTGGCGGCGTCGATGTTGGCCCCGGATTTGAGGCTGTCGCGGTTCGCCTTTTCCATCGAGGACGCGGCGACGACCGTCACGCCCTGCTCGTCGTCAATGATCTGCGCATAGATCTGCTTCGACGAACGGAAAACCGACAGGCGCGGGCGCCCATAGGCGCGCGCTCGGATCGAACGGCGCACCCGCTGCTTGCGGCGGATTTCGTGTTGAACATCCCTGGCCATGACGGCAATCCTTACTTCTTCTTGCCTTCCTTGCGGAAGATAAATTCGTTGGCGTATTTCACGCCCTTGCCCTTATAGGGCTCGGGCGCGCGCAACGCGCGGATTTCGGCGGCGATCTGGCCGATCTGGCGCTTGTCGATCCCGCTGATGGTGATCTCCGTCGGCTTCGGAGTCACGATCGTGACGCCGGCCGGAATCGGATAATTCACATCATGCGAGTAACCAAGCGCCAACTGCAGGGTCTTGCCCTGCACCGCCGCGCGATAACCGACGCCAGTGATTTCGAGTTTCTTTTCGAAGCCCGTGGTCACGCCGAGCACGATGTTGTTAACCCGGGCCCGCGACGTGCCCCAAAGCGCGCGCGCGCGCTTGGTTTCGTTGCGCGGATCCACCTTGATCGCACTGTCCTGGTAGACGACGGAGACGTCGTCGGGAACCAGAAACTCGAGTTGACCCTTGGCGCCCTTGACCGAAACAAGCTGGCCGTCCACCTTCGCGGTGACTCCGGCCGGCACGACGACGGGCTTCTTGCCGATACGAGACATGATAGCAATTCCTGTATGGTGGCTTCGCGCAGGATCAGAAGACCTTGCACAAAACCTCGCCGCCGACGTTGTTCTCGCGCGCCGCGTGATCCGCCATGACGCCCTTTGGCGTCGACACGATGGTGATGCCGAGGCCGTTGGCGACACGCGGCACCGCGTTGACATCCGCGTAGACCCGACGACCGGGACGCGACACGCGCTCGATCTGCTTGATCACGGGGTGGCCGTCGAAATATTTCAGCTCCACCTCAAACTCGGTGCGGCCGTTGCCGAAATCCGTGGTGGTGTATCCGCGGATATAGCCTTCATCCTTCAAAACGTCGAGCACGTGAGCGCGCAGCTTGGAGCCCGGCGTCGCCACCTTGTTCTTGCGGCGCATCTGCGCGTTGCGGATGCGGGTGAGCAAATCGCCCAACGGATCGTTGATCGCCATTTCGCTGCTCCCCTTACCAGCTGGACTTCACGAGGCCGGGCACGAGGCCGCGGGAACCAAGCTCGCGCAGAGCGATGCGCGACATTTTCAACTTGCGATAGAAAGCGCGCGGACGCCCCGAGACTTCGCAACGGTTGCGCACGCGGTTCGGCGCGGAGTTGCGCGGCAACTCGGCGAGTTTGAGACGCGCCTCGAAACGCTCTTCCGCGGACAGCGTTTCGTCGACGGCGACCGCCTTCAATCGCGCCCGCCGAGGGGCGAGCGACTTGGCGAGCTTCACCTTTCGCTTGTTATTCTCTATCGCGCTCTTCTTGGCCATTTGGTCTTGCCTTTTCGGTTACCGCGTTTGAGGGCTGGAGCTAAGCTCCAGCTTTTTCATTCAACGCGTTTTCGTCACGCGAACCGGACGCCCGCTTCGCTCGAAAACGCTTTCAACGCCTCACTGCCGGAACGGGAAATTAAACGCCTTCAGCAGGGCGCGCGCTTCATCGTCGGTTTTGGCCGTCGTGCAAACGATCACGTCCATGCCCACGATCGACTCCGCCTTGTCGTAGTCGATCTCTGGGAACACGATGTGCTCCTTGATGCCGAGCGCGAAATTGCCGCGCCCGTCGAAGGACTTCGGATTGAGACCGCGGAAATCGCGAACGCGCGGCAGCGCGATGGTGATCAAGCGGTCGAGAAACTCATACATGCGCGTCTTGCGCAGTGTCACCTTGGCGCCGATCGGCATGTTCTCGCGCACCTTGAAGGTCGAGATCGCCAAACGCGCCCGCGTGATCACCGGCTTTTGACCGGCGATGAGCGCGAGGTCGCCCGCGGCGGCCGTCACCTTCTTGGTGTCGTTGACCGCCTCGCCAACGCCCATGTTCAGCACGATCTTCTCGATCGTCGGCACTTCATAGCTGTTCTTATAGCCGAACTGCTTGGTCATTTCGGCGCGAACAACCTCTTCGAAATGCTTCTTGAGCCGCGGCGTGTAGACGCCGGTCGGAAGCTCGGCCTTCACCGCGCCGCGCGAACCACGCTCCTCGCCGCCGGCGGCGGGCGTCGCCGCCTTGCGCTTGGCGGACTTCTTGCCTTCGGCGGCCTTGTCCGCGCCCTTCGCGGGCTTATCCCCGGCCTTGGCGGCCTTGGGCTTCTTTTCGTCAGCCATCGATCTGTTCTCCCGAACGCTTGGCGACGCGAACCTTGCGGCCGTCGTCGAGAATCTTGAATCCGACGCGCGTCGGCTTGCCGTCCTTGGGATCGGCGATGGCGAGGTTCGACAGGTCGATCGGGGCCGATTTGGTCACGATCCCCGCCTCGCGGTCCTTGGTCTGGCGCTGGTGGCGCTTGACCTGATTGACGCCCTCGACGAGGGCGCGGCCCTCGTCAGGCTGAACCTTGACGACCTCGCCGGTGCGGCCCTTGTCGCGACCCGCGAGCACGACCACCTTGTCGCCCTTCTTGATCTTGGCGGCCATTACAGCACCTCCGGCGCGAGCGAGATGATCTTCATGTGGTTCTTGGCGCGCAATTCGCGCGGGACCGGTCCGAAAATACGGGTGCCGATCGGCTCCTTCTGATTGTTGATCAGCACGGCCGCGTTCGAGTCGAATCTGATCGTCGAACCGTCGGCGCGCTTGATGTCCTTCGCCGTGCGAACGACGACGGCCTTCAGCACGTCGCCCTTCTTCACGCGGCCGCGCGGAATCGCCTCCTTGATGGACACGACGATAATGTCGCCCACGCCGGCATATTTGCGCTTCGAGCCGCCCAGCACCTTGATGCACATGACCCGGCGCGCGCCGGAGTTGTCGGCGACATCGAGATTTGTCTGCATCTGAATCATGGCTAATCCGCCTTTTTTATCCGGTCTGGTTTCGACGCGGGCGCCGACTTCGTCCGGAACCTTGCTTTACGCCCGCGGCCATCAAGCCTTGGGAGCGTTTTCCACCACGCGCCAGCGTTTCAATCTCGAAATCGGCGCGGTCTCCTCGATCGTCACGGCGTCGCCGACCTTGAAGGCGCCGGCTTCGTCATGCGCGTGATAGTTCTTGGTCCGACGCACCGTCTTCTGAAACAGCGGATGCGTAAAGCGGCGTTCGACTTTAACGACAACGGTCTTGTTCTGTTTGTCGCTGACGACGACGCCCTGGAGAATTCGCTTCGGCATGGCGCTCACTCAACCTTGGCTTTGGGCGCGCTTATGCGCGGCGATGGTCTTGATCCTCGCGATTTCGCGTCTCACGACGCGAACGCGGGAGGTGTTCTCGAGCTGCCCGGTGGCCCGCTGAAAGCGCAGATTGAACTGCTCTTTCTTCAGATTCAGGAGTTCGTCGTTCAATTGATCCTCGGATTGCGCGCGAAGATCGGACACATGCTGTTTGCTTTTCATGACGTCAAATCCTCACTCGGCGATGCGCTCGATAAAGCGCGTCTTGATCGGCAATTTCGCGGCGGCGAGCGTCAAGGCCTCGCGCGCCAGGGGCGCGGGAACGCCGTCGATCTCGAACATGATGCGGCCCGGCGCGACGCGCACCGCCCACAATTCCGGCGCGCCCTTGCCCTTACCCATGCGCACCTCGGTCGGCTTCTTGGAAATCGGCACATCCGGGAAGATGCGGATCCACACGCGGCCGGCGCGCTTCATATGGCGCGTCATGGCGCGGCGAGCCGCCTCGATTTGACGGGCCGTGATGCGTTCCGGCTCCAGCGCCTTCAAGCCGAACTGCCCAAAGTTCAGCGAGAAGCCGCCCTTCGAGGCGCCACGGATGCGGCCCTTGAAGGCCTTGCGGAACTTGGTGCGTTTGGGTTGCAACATGTTGTCGAACTCTCGAATTCGGCTCTAGAGCAAGCTGTTTGAAAAATCGCGGAGCGACTTTTCCGAGCAGCGTTGCTCGAAGTCATTTCTTGCGCCGTTACGCGGCGTCGCGTTCCCGGCGTCTGCCGCGATCGCGGTCTCTGTCGCGATCGCCATGATGATGGTCTCCGCCGCCGCTGGCCTGCTCGGCGAAACGCTTGTCTTGCGCCATCGGGTCGTGCTCGAGGATTTCGCCCTTGAAAATCCAGACCTTGATGCCGCAAGCGCCATAGGCGGTGTGCGCGGTGGCGACGCCGTAATCCACATCGGCGCGCAACGTGTGCAACGGCACGCGACCTTCGCGATACCATTCGAGGCGCGCGATCTCGGCGCCGCCAAGACGACCCGAGCAATTGATGCGAATGCCCTGGGCTCCAAGTCTCATGGCGGACTGGACGGCGCGTTTCATCGCGCGGCGGAAGGCGACGCGACGTTCCAACTGCTGAGCGATCGAGTCCGCGACGAGGGTCGCCTCGACCTCGGGCTTGCGCACTTCGACGATATTGATCACCACTTCGCTGCCGGTCAGCTTGCCGACGAGCTTGCGGATCTTGTCGATGTCCGCGCCCTTCTTGCCGATTACGACGCCGGGACGCGCCGAATAGATCGTCACGCGGCACTTCTTGTGCGGACGCTCGATCACGATGCGCGACACGGCCGCCTGCTTCAAGGCCTTCATGATGGCTTCGCGAATGGCGATGTCTTCGTGCAAGAGCTTGGCGTATTCGCCCTTGGCCGCGAACCAACGCGAATCCCAAGTGCGGTTGACGCCAAGGCGCAGCCCGATCGGATTGACCTTCTGACCCATGGGGCGCTCCTTTAGGCCTGTGCCTGCGCTTGAACTTCGCGCACGATGATCGTGAGATTCGAGAAGGGTTTTTCGACGCGGCTGGCGCGGCCGCGCGCCCTCGCGTGGAAACGCTTCATGACCAGCGCCTTGCCCACGAAGGCCTGAGCGACGACGAGATCGTCCACGTCCAGGCTGTGGTTGTTCTCGGCGTTGGCGATCGCGCTCTCCAACGTCTTCTTCACGTCGAGAGCGCTGCGCTTGCGCGAGAACTCCAGATCGGCGAGCGCGCGCTCGACCTTCTTGCCGCGAATGAGCTGGGCCAGAAGATTGAGCTTTTGAGGCGAGACGCGCAACATGCGCGCGACGGCCTTCGCCTCGTTTTCCGCGAGCCTGGGCGGGTTATTGGGCTTCGACATCGGCTTTAGCCTCTCTTCGACTTTTTGTCCGCCGCGTGACCGTGGAAGGTGCGCGTCGGAGAAAATTCGCCGAACTTATGCCCGATCATGTCTTCGCTGACATTGACCGGAATATGCTTGTGCCCGTTGTGAACCCCGAAAGTGAGGCCCACGAACTGCGGTAGGATCGTGGAGCGGCGGCTCCAGATCTTGATGACTTCCGAGCGACCCGTGCCGCGCGACGCATCCGCTTTCTTGAGCAGATAGCCGTCGACGAACGGGCCCTTCCAAATAGAACGAGCCATGGATCAGCCCTTTTTCTTGCGGGCGTGTCGCGAGGACACGATGAAACGATCTGTCGATTTGTTGCTGCGGGTCTTCTTGCCCTTGGTCGGCTTGCCCCACGGCGTCACCGGATGCCGACCGCCCGAGGTGCGGCCTTCGCCGCCGCCGTGCGGATGGTCGATCGGGTTCATGGTCACGCCGCGATTGTGCGGGCGGCGGCCAAGCCAGCGCGAACGACCCGCCTTGGCGATCGTGGTGTTCATGTGGTCCGGGTTCGACACAGAGCCGATGGTGGCGAAGCACTGCCCATGCACCAGGCGCTGCTCGCCCGAGTTCAGGCGCAGGATCACGTAACCCTGATCGCGGCCCACGATTTGCGCGAAAGTCCCCGCCGATCTGGCGATGGCCCCGCCCTTGCCGATTTTCATCTCGACATTATGGACGATGGTGCCGACCGGAATATTGGCCGCGGGCATCGCATTGCCCGGCTTCACGTCGACTTGCTGGCCGGAGATCACTTCGTCGCCGACGGCGAGCCGCTGCGGCGCGAGAATATAGGACAGCTCGCCATCCGCATAGCGGATCAGCGCGATAAACGCGGTGCGATTGGGATCGTATTCGAGCCGTTCGACCTTGGCCGGCACGTCGAGCTTGCGACGCTTGAAGTCGACGATGCGATAGGTCTGCTTATGGCCGCCGCCACGAAAGCGCACGGTGACGCGGCCATGGTTGTTGCGGCCGCCCTTCGACGACTGACCTTCGGTCAGCGCCTTCACCGGCTTGCCTTTATAGAGGTCCTTGCGGTCCACGATCACGAGCTGGCGAAGGCTCGGCGTGACCGGCTTGAATGTCTTCAGCGCCATGTTCTTGTCCTCGAGCCTTCCCTTAGAGTCCCGTCGTCACGTCGATCTTATGGCCTTCGGCGAGCGTCACGACGGCCTTCTTCACGTCGCTCTGCTTGCCGCGCACGCCGCGAAAGGCCTTCGTCTTGCCCTTGCGCACCAAGGTGTTGACGCCATCGACCTTGACATCGAACAGACCTTCGACCGCCGCCTTGATCTGCGGCTTGGTCGCGGTGCGAGCGACCCGGAAAACCACCTGATTATTCTCGGCGGCGAGCGTCGCTTTCTCGGTGATGACCGGAGCGACGATGACGTCGTAATGGCGGGGATCCTTGCTCATTTCAGCCGCGCCTCCAGCGCATCGACCGCCGAGCGGGTCAAAACCAGCTTATCGCGACGGATAATGTCGTAAACATTGACGCCCTCGACCGGCAACACGTCGATCTTGGGCAGATTGCGGGCGGCGAGCGCGAAATTAATCTGCGGCGCGGCGCCGTCGATGATCAGCGCGCTCGCGAGACCGGTCTTGTCGAAACCCGCCTTCAGCAACTTCGTCTTCGGTTCCGCGAGCTGGGCGTTTTCCCAGATCACGATCGCGCCGTCCTTGGCTTTCGCCGAAAGAGCGTGCTTGAGCGCCAACGCCTTGACCTTCTTGGTGAGGTCATGCTCGTGGCTGCGCACCTGCGGGCCGAAAGCCCGGCCGCCGCCGCGGAACTGGGGAACGCGCGCGGAGCCGTGACGGGCGCCGCCGGTGCCCTTTTGCTTATACATCTTCTTGCCCGTCCGGGCGATCTCCGCCCGGTTCTTCACGGCGTGCGTTCCCGCCCGCCGCTTGGCGAGCTGCCAGCGGATCATGCGGAAAATCAAATCCGCGCGCGGCTCGAGGCCAAACACCTCGTCGGAGAGCTCGATCGAACCGGCCGTCTGACCGTCGAACGACGTAACGTCGATCTTCACGGCTCAGTCCTCCTTCTTTTCTTCTTGCGGGGCGGAGGCGGATTCCGGCAGGCGGAACTTGCCGGGCTGCGGAGCCTCCGCCGGAAGCGCGCGCTTCACAGCGTCGCGCACGAAAATCCAACCGCCGGCGTGTCCGGGAACCGCGCCCTCGACCAGCACCAGACCGCGCGTCACGTCAAGCTGGACCACGCGCAGATTTTGCGTGGTCACGCGGTCGGTGCCCATATGCCCGGCCATCTTTTTGTTCTTGAAGGTCTTGCCAGGGTCCTGGCGTCCGCCGGTCGAACCGTGCGAACGATGCGACACCGAGACGCCGTGAGTGGCGCGCAGACCGCCGAAGTTCCAGCGCTTCATCGGCCCGGCGAAGCCCTTGCCGATGGTCGTGCCCGTCACGTCGACGAACTGACCGACCACGAAATGATCCGCGGTGATTTCCGCGCCGACCGGCAACAGGCCGGCCTCGTCGACGCGAAATTCGGCGAGCTTCATCTTGGGCTCGACCTTCGCCACCGCGAAGCGTCCGCGCTCCGCCTTGGAGACGTTCTTGACCTTGGCGCGGCCGATGCCGAGCTGCACGGCGGTGTAGCCGTTCTGCTCCTGCGTCCGGTGCGCGACGACTTGACAGCCGTCGAGCTTGAGAACCGTGACCGGCACATGTTCGCCCGCATCGGTGAAGATGCGGGTCATTCCGACCTTTTGCGCGATAACGCCCGACCGCATGATCCAATTCCTTCGCTGGGCGCTCGATTTCTAAGAGCCGCCCGAATTCCTCATATGCCTTACAGCTTGATCTCGACGTCGACGCCAGCCGCGAGATCGAGCTTCATCAACGCGTCCACGGTTTGCGGCGTGGGGTCGACGATGTCGAGAACGCGCTTGTGCGTCCTGATCTCGAACTGCTCGCGCGACTTCTTGTCGATGTGAGGCGAGCGGTTGACCGTGAATTTCTCGATCTTCGTGGGCAGCGGAATCGGCCCGCGCACATGCGCGCCGGTGCGCTTGGCCGTGGAGACGATTTCCTTCGTCGACGTATCGAGAATCCGGTGGTCGAATGCCTTTAGACGGATCCGGATGTTCTGACCGTTCATTGTCTCTTCCTCGATGGACCGCGATCCCTCTCGGATCGCTTCTGGACCGCGAGCCTTAAGGCCCGCAATCCTTATTCTTGCGTTTGCGAGCCTCTAGGCTCGCGGTCCATGAATGTTACTCGATGATGCTGGCGACCACGCCGGCTCCAACCGTCCTGCCGCCTTCGCGGATGGCGAAGCGCAGCTTTTCTTCCATCGCGATCGGCACGATCAGCGCGACTTCCATCGC
>Ga0182016_10000153_pt1 | contig 81242 bp, 73 predicted proteins | sample 712S2MmetaG_FD_120491 | JGI IMG/M metagenome (GOLD analysis project Ga0182016, IMG submission 120491) | Permafrost microbial communities from Stordalen Mire, Sweden - 712S2M metaG | ecosystem: Environmental > Terrestrial > Soil > Wetlands > Permafrost | place: Sweden: Stordalen | collected...
CGCTCTTCGGATCGGCCTGATACCGCGCGTAGAGATCCTCAATATAGGCTGCGTTGCTGCCGTTGAGGAAGGACGTTTCGAGCTGCGTCTCGTCGAGCGCTTGGCGTGTCATATCTTCACCTGAATCAGTCGTGGTCTGTTCCCATGCGCAAATCGCGGCAGAAATGCGGCCCGCGCATCAATGGCTCGCGAGCAATTCGACCAGCGTCTTGCCGAGCCGGGCGGGCGATGGCGAAACACGGATGCCCGCCGCCTCCATCGCCGCGATCTTGTCTTCCGCGCCGCCCTTGCCCCCGGCGATGATCGCGCCGGCGTGGCCCATGCGACGCCCCGGGGGCGCGGTGCGGCCGGCGATGAAGCCGACCACCGGCTTGGCGCGGCCGCGCTTGGCCTCGTCCTTGAGAAACTGCGCCGCGTCCTCTTCCGCCTGACCGCCGATCTCGCCGATCATGACGATCGACTGGGTCGCCTCGTCGGCGAGGAACATCTCCAGCGCCTCGATGAAGTCCATGCCTTTGACCGGATCGCCGCCGATGCCGACCGCGGTCGTCTGGCCGAGGCCCTCGCGGGTCGTCTGGAACACCGCCTCGTAGGTCAGCGTGCCGGAGCGCGAGACGATGCCGACGCTGCCGGGCTTGAAGATGTTGCCCGGCATGATGCCGATCTTGCATTCGCCCGCCGTCATCACGCCGGGGCAGTTCGGGCCAACCAGGATCGACCGGGCGCCGCACAGCGCGCGCTTGACCTTGACCATGTCGAGCGCCGGGATGCCCTCGGTGATGCAGACGATCAGCGGAATCTCGGCCGCGATCGCCTCGCAGATCGCGTCGGCCGCGCCCGGCGGGGGCACGTAGATCACCGACGCGTCGGCGCCGGTCGCCTCGCGCGCTTCGGCGACGGTGTCGAACACCGGCAGACCGAGATGCACGGAGCCGCCTTTGCCCGGCGACACGCCGCCGACCATCTTGGTGCCGTAAGCGATCGCCTGCTCGGAATGGAACGTGCCGTTCTTGCCGGTGAAGCCCTGACAGATGACCTTGGTGGCGGCGTTGATGAGAATGGACACGTCGACTCCACGAATGCTCGAATGAGCGGGTCTAGATCACGATGCGTCGCGCGGCGGTGGCCGGATCGCCGGTGTTCGGCGCTCCGGTCGGTTCGATCAGCAGGATTTCGACCTCGCCGGTTCGCGCCGCCGGACGATGCTCGACGCCCTTCGGCACGACGAACATCTCGCCAGGCCGCAGGCGAACGACGCGGTCGCGCAGCTCGATGTCGAGTTCGCCTTTCAGCACGAGAAAGAAGTCGTCGCTGTCGGGATGGCTATGCCAAGTGAATTCACCATCGACCTTGACCACCATGACGTCATGGCCGTTGTATGTCGCGACGGTGCGCGGCGCCCATCGTTCCGAGAATTGGGCAAGCTTCTCGGCCAAGTTGACGGCCTGGGACGTTCCGCTCATCGACCGCCTCTCACCGCCGCCACGATCTTCTGCGCCGCATCGTCGAGATCGTCGGCGGCGATGACGTTGAGGCCGGACTCGCGCAGGATTGTCTTGCCGACGTCGACGTTGGTGCCTTCGAGGCGCACCACCAGCGGCGCCTTCAACCCGGTCTCCTTGACCGCGGCGATCACCCCCTCGGCGATCACGTCGCAGCGCATGATGCCGCCGAAGATGTTGACGAGAATCCCTTTCACGTTGGGGTCGGCGGTGATGATCTTGAAAGCCGCCGTCACCTTGTCCTTCGAGGCGCCGCCGCCGACGTCGAGAAAGTTCGCCGGACTTTCGCCATAGAGCTTGATGATGTCCATCGTCGCCATCGCGAGGCCGGCGCCGTTGACCATGCAGCCGATCGTCCCGTCGAGCGCGATGTAGTTGAGATCGTGCTTGGAGGCCTCGATCTCCTTGGCGTCCTCCTCGCTCTCGTCGCGCAGCGCGACGATGTCGGCGTGGCGATAGAGCGCATTGTCGTCGAAGGCGACCTTGGCGTCGAGCACCCGAAGCTGGCCGTCGGTGGTGACGATCAGCGGGTTGATCTCCAGCATCGACATGTCTTTGGCGACGAAGGCCGCATAGAGCTTGGCGATCAGCGCCCCCGCCTGCTTGGCAAGTTCGCCGGACAAACCCAGCGCGCGCGCCGCCGTGCGGCCGTGGTGCGGCATCACGCCCGTCGCCGGATCGATCGAGAAGCTATGGATCTTTTCCGGCGTCTTGTGGGCGACGTCCTCGATGTTGACGCCGCCTTCGGTCGACAGCACGAACGACACCCGGCTCGCCTTGCGGTCGACCAGCGCCGACAGATAGAGCTCGCGGTCGATCGACGAGCCGTCCTCGATATAGAGGCGGTTGACCTGCTTGCCGGCCGGGCCGGTCTGCACGGTCACCAGCGTCGCGCCGAGCATCTCGGTGGCGAAGCGCTTCACTTCGTCGACCGAGCGCGCAAGGCGCACGCCGCCCTTGTCGCCGGCCGAAGCCTCCTTGAACTTGCCTTTGCCTCGGCCGCCGGCGTGGATCTGGCTTTTGACCACCCAGATCGGCCCAGGCAGCGCCTTGGCCGCTGCGACCGCCTCGTCGGGCGTGAAGGCGGGCTTGCCCGCCGAGACCGGCGCGGCGAACCCCGCCAGAACCGCCTTGGCCTGATATTCGTGAATGTTCATGGGCCGCTCGCTCGCTCCCCCTGAGAGAATGAAGTCGCCGATCTTGCGCCGGCGGCGGATGGATCAGCCGGCGAGCGCCGGATTGATGGTCTTGCAGGCGTCGGTAAGGACCTGCACCGCCGCGACCGACTTCTCGAACATCGCCTTCTCGGCGGCGTCGAATGAAATCTCGACGATGCGCTCGACGCCGCCCGCGCCGATCACCACCGGCACGCCGACGAACGTGTCTTTGACGCCGTACTGGCCGGAAAGATAGGCGGCGCACGGCAGCACCCGGCGCTGGTCCTTGAGATAGGATTCGGCCATCGCGATTCCGGAGGCTGCCGGCGCGTAGAAGGCGGAGCCGGTCTTCAGCAGATTGACGATCTCGCCGCCGCCCTTGCGGGTGCGCTCGATGATCGCGTCGAGGCGAGCCTGGGTCGTCCAGCCCATCTTGACCAGGTCGGGCAACGGAATGCCGGCGACGGTCGAGTAGCGCACCGATGGAACCATGTCGTCGCCGTGCCCGCCGAGCACGAAGGCGGTGACGTCCTCGACCGAGACGTTGAACTCCTCGGCGAGGAAATGGCGGAAGCGCGCCGAATCGAGCACGCCGGCCATGCCGACGATTTTGTTGTGCGGCAGGCCGGAGAACTTTTGCAGCGCCCATACCATCGCGTCGAGCGGATTGGTGATGCAAATGACGAAGGCGCCGGGCGCATGGGTCTTGATGCCCTCGCCGACCGCCGCCATCACCTTGAGATTGATGCCGAGCAGGTCGTCGCGGCTCATGCCGGGCTTGCGCGGCACGCCGGCGGTGACGACGATCACGTCGGCGCCGGCGATCGCCTCGTAGGAACTCGCGCCGGCGAGCTTGGCGTTGAACCCTTCGACCGGGCCGGATTCGGCGAGATCGAGCGCCTTGCCCTGCGGCACGCCGTCGACGATGTCGAACAGGACGATGTCGCCCAGTTCCTTCGTCGCGGCGAGCAGAGCCAAGGTGCCGCCGATCTGTCCGGCCCCGATCAGAGCAATCTTCTTTCGCGCCATCAAAAACTTCCCGCATGCGAGACGCCGCCTCCCCTGGCGGAGCGGCGCGACAAAACCGCGCGGTTTGTCGCCCCAACCCCTCGGGCGATCAAGCCTAACTTTTGGCGCAGACGGCTGCGGCTGGGTCACGATAGCCCACAGCTGTCTCCTGGGTCTTGCAATTTCAATGGCTTGTGCGCTCAAGCGGTTTCGCGATCACGTCGCCGCGATCTGGAAACGGCGTCTTTAAGTTACAATTTCTGTAAGCTGTAATGCAACGATTCGCCGCACTCGAACGCCCCGACGCCCGCCGCCTGGCCGTTCCGTCAGGCATTCTACAGCGCGCCGCGCGCCTTCTGAGAGTGAAAATACGCCGCCTTCCGCGCGCGCATGATCTCGCCGAGCGGGCGGTGGTCGGCGAGGCCGCCCCAGGGGTCGAACCGCAACCCCTCGACGTCGGCTTCCTCCGCCTTCAGCGTCAGGCGCGCGACGACGAGCGGCGGCGCGCGGTCCTCGGCCCAGGCGACGGTCGGGTCCTCGATCGGGGTCGTGGCCTCGTCGACGAAGAACTGCAGCGCCAACCCATAGACCAGCGGCGCAGCCGCGATGCGGTCACGGACGTCGTCGGCGTAGTCCTTGGCGCCCGCCTGCGCCGGCTTGAGCGGCGTCAGGCGCGCCCGCGCGGCGTAGGGGCCGACCGTGAACGGCGACAAGGTGTCGAAAGTTTCGCTGGCGAAGCCGGAGAACGGGCGGCTGACGGTCGCGGCGAGGCGCTTCAGCCGCCTGAGGCCGCCGACGAGGCCGTTGCGACGGACCAGGCCGAGCGCAACCGCCGGCAGGCCGCGCTGCGAGTCGGCGACAACGTCGACGAATTCGTCGCTGTCGCGCGCGCCGAAGCTGGTTTGATTGACGAAGAGGAAGTCCTGCGCTTCGGCCGTCCCGCCGAGCGCCGCCGCGCCGGCGACGCCGAGGACCTTCACCGCGAAGCCGCGAATGTCGGGCTTGGCGTTCAGCTGCACCGCGGCGGCGGCGTTGGACAGTCGCGCCAGCGCCTCGAAGACGCGCGGCGCCGCGAAAACGCCATGCCGCGCGTAATCCGGCAGGCCGTCGAGGATCTCGAGCGTTCCGCGCACCGCCAGCGCCGGCTTGCGATGGAGCAGCCGCCCGGGGCCGTAACGCGCCGACAGCGCCGCCTGCATGGGCGCGAGCTTCTCCGCCTGGCGGGCGAAGCGCGCCTCTTCGTCGGGCGCGATGCGTTCGCGCCAATCCGTGGACGGTCCCTGGGCCATTGCATGTCTCGCCTGCGAAATCCGGCCTCGGCCGGCGCTCGACACTGGCCCGGTCCGTCGGCGCCGGCAAGCGCCAGAGGCGTCAGCGGCTGGCGCGGATGTGATTGCGCAGCACCGGATAGACCTGCGTCTCCCAGCGTCGACCGTTGAACACGCCGTAGTGGCCGACGGCCGGCTGCAGATGGTGCGTCTTCATGTAGGGCCTGAGGCCCGAGCACAGGTCCTGCGCGGCGAGCGTCTGGCCGACCGCGCAGATGTCGTCCTTCTCGCCTTCGACGGTGAGCAGGAAGGTCTTGCGGATCGCCTTCGGCTCGACCGGGCGGCCCTTGTGCGTCATCTGCCCGAGCGGAAGCAGATGGCGCTGGAACACCTGGTCGACCGTCTCGAGATAGAAGTCGGCGCTCATGTCCATGATGGCGAAATATTCGCGATAGAAGGCGCTGATCGCGTCCGCCTTGTCGAAATCGCCGGCGATGCGATGCTGGAACAGATCGACGAAGGATTTGGCGTGACGGTCGGCGTTCATGCTCATGAACGCGCAGAGCTGGAGGAAGCCCGGATAGACTCGCCGCCCGCCGCCCTCGAATTGCGCCGGCACGACGCCGATGAGGTTGTCGCGGAACCATTCGATCGGTTTTTCCTGCGCCAGTTCGTTGACCTTGGTCGGCGCGATGCGCGTATCGATCGGCCCCGCCATCAGCGTCAGGCTCGCCGGCTGCACATTGCCGCCCTCGGCGGCGAGCACGGCGGCGGCGATCAGCGCGCTGACCGTCGGCTGGCAGACGGCGACGATGTGGCAATCGTCCCCGATGTGGCGGACGAAATCGATCAGGTGCTGTGTGTAATCGTCGAGCCCGAAGCCGCCGGCCCCGGGCTTGACGTTGCGCGGGTTGACCCAGTCGGTGACGTAGACCTGATGGTCACGCAGCAGCGTGCGCAGCGTGCCGCGCAGCAGCGTGGCGAAATGGCCCGACATCGGCGCGACCAGCAGCACCTTGGGATCGTCTTCGCCGCGCTCTTTGCGGAAATGGCGCAATTCGCAAAACGGCGTCGCTGTCGCGACGTCCTGGGCGATCTCGTATCGGCTTCCGCCGATCTCGATCGCCTCGACCTCCCACTCGGGCCGCGCGTGGGTGAAGCCGGCGAGCGCCACCAGCTCGTAATAGGCGGCCATCTTGCGCCACGGCGAGGCGAACGGCTGCGACGACCACGCTTCGAGGATGACCTGGGCATTGCCGGCGAGCCGTCGCACGCGGTCGCCGACATCGGCCATGCCCTGGTAGGCGTCGTACATCATGGGACGACTCGTTGCTGTCGTTTGCACTGCAGCAAACCATATGCCATCTGCAGACGCGAGCCGGCACGTCGCTTGCACCGACCCAACCGGGTCGCCCGCGCCCCTTCGCGCGTCTGATCTTGGGTCCTCGCCATGCCGAAAACGACCTTGACCCTCAGCAGCAAGAACTACTCCTCGTGGTCGCTGCGCGGCTGGCTGATGGCCAAACTCTCCGGGATCAAATTCGAGGAGGTCGTCGTCGAACCAAACGACGCCGACGCGCGCGCCGAAATCCTGCTGCTGTCGCCGTCGATCCTCGTCCCCTGCCTAACCTACGCCGAGCTGAAGGTGTGGGACACGCTGGCGATTGGCGAATTCCTGAACGAAATAGCGCCAAAGGCGGGCCTTTTGCCCAAAGATCGGGCAAAGCGCGCCCATTGCCGCTCCGTCTGCGGCGAGATGCATTCGGGTTTCGTTTCGCTCAGGCAGGCGCTGCCGATGAACATCCGCGCCGAATTCCCCGGCTTCAAGATCTGGTCGAAGGCCCAGGCCGACATCGACCGCATCCTGGTCATCTGGAGCGAATGCCTCGCCGCCTACGGCGGACCGTTCCTTTTCGGCGAGATCGGCATGGCCGACGCCATGTACGCGCCGGTGGTCAGCCGCTTCCGCACCTACGGGGTCAAGCTCGACGGCCCGGCCAAGGCTTACGCCGACAGCATCTGGGACCTGCCGGCGATGCGCGACTGGCGCGAGGCCGCGCTCGCCGAGAAGGAAGAGATCGAAGAGCTCGAGGTCGAGTTCTAGGTCCCCGCGCTCCTCCCTCCCCTCAAATCAGCTTCAGCCCGTTCAGCAGCACGATGGCGATCGCCAGCGGCGCGACGAAGCGGATGAGGAAGAACGTCGCCCTGATCAGCCCGCGGTTGGCGAGCGCGCCGTGATTGGACAGGCTCTGCTCCGTCTTCTCGGGTCCGTAGACCCAGCCGACGAACAGGCAGATCAGGATGCCGCCGAGCGGCAGCAGGACGTTCGAAGTCAGGTAGTCGAACAGGTCGAACGAATTGAGTCCGAAGAGCTTCACGTTCTCCATCAAGCTCTGCGACAGCGAGGCCGGGACGCCGAGGAGCGCGATCGCCGCAATGGTGAGGACCGCCGCCGACTTGCGGCCCAGGCCGTAGCGCTCCGACAGGATCGCCGCCGGCACCTCGAGCAGCGACAGGATCGCGCCGACGCTGGCGATCGCGGTGAGGAAGAAGAAGATGGTCATGAACACGATCCCGCCCGGCATCGAAGTGAAGACGGCGGGAATGGTCATGAACACCAGCGAAGGACCGGCCGACGGCGCGAAGCCGAAGGTGAACACCGCCGGGAAGATCGCAATGCCGGCCAGCAGGGACACCGAAAGGTCGGCGAGCATGACCCGCGTCGCCGTCCATGGAATGTTCTGCTCGTCGCGGAAATAGCTGCCGTAGGTCAGCATGGTCCCCATGCCGAGCGACAGCTTGAAGAAGGCGAGGCCGAGCGCAGTCAGCACGACCGCCGGGGTGATCTTGGCGAAGTCGGGCTGGAACAGGAAGGCGAGCCCCTTGCCCGCGCCGGCGAGCGTCAGGCTGCGGACGCACAGCACCAGCAACAGGATGAACAGCAGCGGCACCAGCCGCCGCGTCACCGCTTCGATCCCCTTCGACACGCCGAACATGATGATGCCGCCGGTCAGCGCCAGCACCACCCATTGCCAGGCGAGCACCGTCAGCGGCGAAGAGACGAGCGCGCCGAAGGCGGCGCCGGCCACTTTCGGGTCGATCGTCGAGATTTCGCCTGAAACGGCCTTGAAAATGTAGGCGTAGACCCAGCCGGCGACCTCGGAATAGAACGCCATGATCAGCAGCGCGGCGGCGAAGCCCATCCAGCCGATCGCCTTCCACCCCCATTGCCCGCGCGGCGCGAGAATTTCGAAGCTGGTGACCGCGTTGGCCCGCGCCGCCCGGCCGAGCATCGTCTCGGCGATCATCACTGGCAGGCCGACCAGCAAGGTCGCGGCCAGATAGACCAGCAGGAAGCTTGCGCCGCCGTTGGCTCCGGTGAGCGAGGGGAATTTCCAGATGTTGCCCAGCCCGATCGCCGAGCCGAGGGTCGCCACCAGCACGCCAAAGGTGGTGGTGAACGCGTCGCGGGGGGGCTTGGGCATGTTTCCTCTGACGGCAGAAGGGTTCGCTATGGGCGCCCCATTAGCCGCCGCGGCCAGGAATCACATGATCTAAGTCATCGAGTCCGCCCTTATGGGCGGGGCGAATTGTCGCCCTTTCGCAGTCCGCTCTCGCCTGCGCGCCGCGTCGGCGGCCGTTATCCCAGGATCGCCTCTTCGATCTCGGCGGCGGTCGGCATGCTGGTCTGGGCGCCCGGCTTGGCGCAAGCAAGGCTGCCGGCGACGACGCCGCGCTTCATCGCGTCGGCGAACGACAGTCCGCGGTCGCGCGCGGCGGCGAAGGCGCCGACAAACGTGTCGCCGGCGGCCGTGGTGTCGACGACCGCGACCTTCGGCGCGGCGGCGAACGCGCGTTCGCCGCCGGCGAAACCGACCGCGCCCGCCGGCCCGAGCGTGACGATGACGGCGAAGCCGAAGCGCCGCGCGAGTTCCGCGCCGATCGCCTCCGGCTCGCTGGCCTCGACCTCGAGCTCTCGGCCGAGCGTCGCCGCCTCATGCTCGTTGACGCAGAGATAATCGAGCGCGCCGAGCAACGCCTCGCTCGGCAGGCCGGCGGGGGCGAGATTGAGCATCACTTCGGCGCCGCGCTTCCTGGCGAGCAGCGCCGCGGCGTCCACTTCGGGTTCGGGAACCTCGCGCTGCAGCAGCAGCAGATCGCCCTTGCCGAACGGCAGCCCCTCGAGCTGCTCGGCGCGCGCTTCGGCGTTGGCGCCGGCGGCGACGACGATCGCGTTCTCGCCCTGCGGGTCGACGACAATGAAAGCGGCTCCGGTCGGCTTGGCGACGGTGCGCGTCGCGCTGAGGTCGACGCCCTCGGCGTTGATCAGCGCCAACGCCGCGCCGGCGAACGAATCCGCGCCGCAGGCCCCCACCAGCGCCACCTTGGCCCCGGCGCGTCGCGCCGCCAGCGCCTGGTTGGCGCCCTTGCCGCCTGGGACGGTGGCGTAATCGCCGCCGAGCGTCGTCTCGCCGGGCGCGGGAATCTTGGCCTGGGTGACGAGGTCGATGTTGATGGAGCCGAAGACGACGATCATGGGCGCGCGACCCTCCCGCGGCGGCCGGCGCCGGGCGCCGCGCGGTCTCGGATAGCACCGCCGCGGACCGAGATAAACCGACCGCGGCGGCGTCTCTCGCAACGGGCGCCGGCGGACCCGATCGTCCCGACGCCGGCGGCCGATCCCGTCCCGCCGCCGGCGCGGCGCACGACAGAGGCTTTCCGCCGCCCAGGCGGACAATTGCTTGGCAAAATTCGGAACTGCGCCGACAATGCTGGGGAAGCGCGGACGACCTCGCCGCCGCCACCCGGCCCGGCGACGCGCATCGCGAGGCGAAACGAAGCGCCGCACAAGGAGTTGAATCCGCACGGAATCGTGAAATCGCCGATTTCGCCGAACACGCCAAACGAAATCCTTTAGGGGGTGAAACGAAAGCGCCGGCTTCGCTTTCGTTTCGTCTGGCTTCGCTTGGTTTCGCCGGCGTTCGGCCGATCGGCTCGCCGGCCCTTTGGCCTTGAATCCGCCATCGGATTCGGGGCATGAAGATTTGACGCGCTGGACGCGCGAGGAGATTGCCATGAAGCTTCACTGGGTCGCCTTCGTCGCAGCGACGATCGGCTTGGCGGCGCTGGCGCCGCTCGCGCCCGCGGCGGCGGACGAATTCACCCCGGCCCAGAAGCAAGAGCTCGGACCGATCATCCGCGATTACCTCGTCAGCCACCCCGAAGTGCTGCGCGAGGCGATCGAGGCGCTCGACAAGCGCGACAAGGAAACCGCCGCAGTCGAGCAGCAGAAAGCGGTCTCAGACCGCGCCGGGCCGCTGTTCTCGTCGCCCTTCCAGGCCAACGTCGGCAATCCCAACGGCAGCGCGACGCTGGTCGAGTTCTTCGACTATAACTGCCACTTCTGCAAGGGCGCCCTGCCCGACATCGCCAAGCTGATGAAGGACGACCCCAACCTCAAGGTCGTGCTCAAGGACTTCCCCGTCCTCGGGCCGGGCTCGGTCGAGGCGGCGCGGGTCGCCAGCGCCGCGCGCAACCAGCTCCCCGGCGATCGCTTCTGGGCGTTCCACAGCAAGCTGCTCGCCATGAAAGGGCCGATCGGCAAGGCCGAGGCGCTCGCGGTCGCCAAGGAGATGGGCCTCGACATGGACCGTCTCAACAAGGACATGCAGGATCCGCAGATCGATTCCGGGCTGCAGGACATCATGTCGATGGCCGATGCGCTGCAGATCAACGGCACGCCGTCGTTCGTCGTCGGCCAGGAGGTGGTGGTCGGCGCGGTCGGCTTCGATCAGCTCAAGGACAAGATCGACGCCGTCCACAAGTGCGGTCGCAGCGTCTGCTGAGCGCCGCCGCCGGTCCGGATCCGTGCGGCTTTACCGTTTGAAAGGATCGCCTGCGCTAGTCTGGCGAGGCCGCCTGCCCCCCGGGGCGGCGGCCCCTGACCGCCAGCCCGCCCGCGAGACCCCTTGTCCCCGCTTCGCCGATCCGCCGCTGCGACCTTCCGCGCGCTCGACGTCGAACTGCGCGGTCGGCGGCTGCGTATCGTCCTCGCCGTGCTGATCGCGCTCGCCGCCACGTTCCTCGCGCTCTGCGTCCAATCGATCGTCACCGCGGGGCCGCCCTATAAATTCGGTGACTTCCAGGCGTTGTGGACCTCGGCTTACCTTGCGCATGAAGGCGAGGCGGCGACGAACTACGATCCCGACGCGCTTCACGCTCGCCAGGTTGCGCTCGGCATGCGCGCCGGCGAGCACAATCCGTTTCCCTACCCGCCGATCTTCCTGTTGATGCTGGCGCCGCTGGGCGGCCTGCCCCGCGCCGCCGCCTACGCGCTGTTCATGGGCGCAAGCCTCGCGTTCTATCTGTGGACCTCGATCGGCGGGCGCTGGCGCGCATGGCCGCGCCTGCTTGGCGCGCTCGCCGCGCCTTCGACCGGCGTCAACCTCATCTTTGGCCAGACCGGCTTTCTCGCCGGCGGGTTCATGCTCGGCGGCCTCGCCCTCGCCGAGCGGCGACCGATCGCCGCAGGCGTCCTGCTCGGCCTGCTCGCCTACAAGCCGCAGCTCGGCGCGCTGGTTCCCGTCGCGCTGATCGCTGCAGGCCTATGGCGCACGACCGCCGCCGCCGCCGCGACGCTGCTCGCATGCGCCGCGGCGGCGACCTTCGTCTTCGGCGCCGGCGTCTGGGGGCAATGGCTCGCTTCGCTGGCCGCCTATTCGCAGATGGCGATGGTCGACCGCCTGATGCCGACGATCGCCGGCGCTCTGCGCCTGGCGGGCGCGCCCGCCGCCGTTGCGCTCGCCGCGCAGGCCGCGGCGGCGCTCGCGGTCGGCGTCGTCGTCTGGCGCGCCTGCCGCTGGGGCGTCACACCGCGCGCCGCCGCGCTGGTCGCGGTCGGCGCCTTCCTCGCCACGCCGCACGCGCTGAACTACGATCTGCCGATGATGGCCGCTGCGGCGATCTGGTATGCGGACCGCCGCCTGCGCGCGACGCAAAGCCTGTTCGTCAGCGAGATCGTCGTCCTCGCGCTCGCGCTCGCCCTGCCGCTCGCCGAACTCGGTTTTGGCGACCATGCGCCGCCGATCGCCTGGACGCCGATCGTAGCGCTGTTCGCCTTGATCGCCGTCGATCCCCACGCCGCGCGCGCGGCGCCGCCGGGCCAAGCAAATTCGACCGAGTTTAGGCGGCCTTTACCAAGCGCGCAGCTCGCCGCGCAAGGTTGAATTCCTCGGGGTCAAATTAACCGGACCGCAAGGGGCGCCGCCTAAATTGCCCTTATTCCGAGCGGCGAAGTCAACGCGCCGGACGGCATGTTTTCTGGAGCAGGAGCAAGGTAATGGTCAAGTCCCTCAAGTCTTTCGTCGCCAACGAGTCCGGCGCGACCGCCATCGAATACGCGCTGATTGCTTCGCTGATCGCCGTGTTCCTCATCGGCGCTCTGTCGGCCCTCGGCACCAAGCTGTCGAGCGAGTTCGCCGAAGTCGGCAGCGCCCTCAAGTAAGTCGCGCCAAGCGCGACGCTTTTCGACGCCGGCGGGGACCTCCTCGTCGGCGTTTTCTTTTGCCTGCGCGGCCGAGGGGCGCCCGCCGCGCCGGCAGGGTCGCGCGAATGACACGAATCGGCGATGCTGTGAGCGGGAGCCGCACCGGACCTCCCCTCATCTTCGCGAGGCGCAACGCGTGACTGCCTTCCAAGCCGTCGTCATGGCCGTCCTGCAGGGCGTCACCGAACTCTTCCCGATTTCCAGCCTCGGCCACGCGGTGATCCTGCCGCCCCTCCTGGGGTGGGGCGACATCATCAAGAGGCCGGATTTTCTGCCCTACCTCGTTGTCATGCATCTGGGTACGGCAACCGCGCTGTTCCTCTATTTTTGGCGCGATTGGTTCGCTTTCGGCGGATCGTTGCTCAGCCGATCGAGCCCGCGCTCGGCGGCCGACCGCCGCATATTCCTCCTCGTCGTTCTTGCAACAATTCCAGCCGTCGTCGTGGGGTTCGCCCTCGAGAAACGACTCGCCGAGGTCTTTGGCAAGGCGGAGATTGCGGCGTTCTTTCTCATCGCCAACGGCTTCGTCCTCTATTTCTCCGACCAGATCGCCGGCAAAGCGACCGCCTCGCTCGACGAACTCAACTGGAAGGGCGCTTTGGCGGTCGGCGTCGCGCAGTGCTTCGCGCTGATCCCCGGCTTTTCGCGCTCCGGCCTGACCATCGCCGCCGGCGTCGTCGCCGGCCTCAGCCATGAGGCCGCCGCGCGGTTCTCGTTCCTGATGGCGACGCCGATCATTCTTGGCGCGACCGTCCTGGAGGCGCCGAAACTCATGCATCAAGGCGCGACGCTCGGGGGCGCGGCGATCCTGTCGGGAATCGTCGCCGGAATCGTCGCCTTCCTCAGCCTCGTTTTCCTGATGCGCTACTTCCACAGGAACGAATTCGAGGCGATGCGGCCGTTCTCCTATTATTGCGCGGCGGCCGGCCTGGTCAGCCTGGCGATCATGGCTTTCGTCTGACGCCCTTGGACGGACGGGCGCGGGCGCCTAAGTTACGGCGAACGGCGGCTCGGTTCCGCCCGACCGCAGCCGGGAGAACGGTCCCGTGACCGCCATCGTCGTCATGCCCCAGCGCCTGTCGAGCGCCGAACTCGACGAGCTCGCTTTTGCCGCCCGTTGCCTCGAAGGCGGCGGTTTCACCTCGCGCCTGGCCGAGCGGCTGGGCCGCAGCGCCGCAGCGCTGGGCCGCAGCCTTCCGGCCTCGTTGCGTCGCCTCGGCGCCCGCGCCGCCGAGCGCGCGCTCGAGGGGGCGCTCGCCGTTGCGCTCAAGACCATCGACCACGGCGCGCCCGCCAAGGCCGCGCGCGGCGCGCACAAGGCTGCGGCGGCGGCTTCCGGGGCGATCGGCGGGGCCTTCGGCCCATGGGGCGCCGCCATCGAGCTGCCGGTGTCGACCGCCATCCTGATGCGCTCGATCGCCCAGATCGCGCGCGAAGAGGGCGAGGACGCCACTCAGCCGGCAGGCGCGCTCGCCTGCCTCGAAGTGTTCGCGCTCGGCGGCGAGCCGGGCGAAGCGGCGATCGAGGGCGGCTATTTCGCCGTCCGCGCGGCGCTGGCGCGCTCAGTTTCCGAAAGCGCCCGTTTCCTCGCCAGCCGCGGCCTCGTCGGCGAAGGGGCGCCGCTGATCGCAAGGCTCGTGGCCCAGATCGGCGCGCGCTTCGGCGTCGTCGCCGGCGAAAAATTCGCCGCACAGGCCGTGCCGGTGGTCGGCGCGATCGGCGGGGCGGCGATCAATCTCGCCTTCGCCGAATATTTCCAAACCCTCGCGCGCGGCCACTTCATCATCCGGCGGCTCGAACGCCGTCACGGCGCCGAAGCGGTCCAGTTCGAATTTCAACGCTTGCGCGGCAAAACGGCGCATGCGGCCTGAGGCGGACTTGCGGCTTGGCTGTCGCGCCGGCGCGGATTGAGGCGGCGTGGCGACCGCAACCTGCGGCGCCGGCGCTGCGATCGCCCGAATTGGACGGGCGCGGCGTCCGTTCCGCGCAACGTCGGCGATCCAGCCCGTGTTGCAGCAGCGGGTCGGATCGTCTTTTGGCGTTTTGGCGCTCACGTCCATGTGAGCGCTCAGACCCTTGAGGCGACGCGGCATTGCTTCTAGGGCTCCGCAGCGGCTGGCTGGTCGCGTCGCGATTTTTGCCCGCGAGACGGGCCGGCCCGGCGCATTCGGGGGAAGCGGTTTTCAGCCAATATGCGAGTTCGTCGCTTCGCCGCGCTGATTGTTGCGGCTGCGGTCGTCTTGGGCCTCTACGCCGCCTACGACCCGATCGCCATCGCCTCGTTGTGGCCCGCCGCCGGGCCGCTGGCGATGCGGGCGCATGCGCTGCTGCGGGTCGGCGCCCGATCTCCGGCCGCGCCTGGCGACGCGCCGATAATCGTACGGCCGGCCTTGCCGCCGGTCGCCGTCGTTCTCGACCGCGCCGCCCGCAAGAATCTGCCGTGGAACCTCGACGAGATCGGAACCGCGCAGGCGATCGCCACGGTCGCGCTGCGGCCGCATTTCGACGCGACGGTCGAGAAGGTGCTGGTCGCCGACGGCGCCGAAGTCAAAGCGGGCGACACGCTGATTGAGCTCGACGGGCGTCAGGCGCGCGCCCAGTTGGACGGCGCCAGGGCCCAGCTCGCCAGGGACCAGGCCGCGCTCGAGCAGGCTCAGCGCGACGTGACCCGCTATACGGATCTGGTGCCACGCGGCGCGACGCCCCAGCTCAATCTCGACAACGCCAACACCGCCGAGGCGAGCGCCAAGGCGGCCATCCTCGCCGATCAGGCGGCGATCGAGAACCTCGAGGTGCAACTCGGCTGGTATACGGTGACCGCGCCGATTTCCGGCCGGGTCGGGGTCGTCGCGATCAAGGAAGGCAACATCGCCAAAGCGTCCGACAACAGCGCCAACGGCGTCTTCGCCACCATCAACCAGATCTCGCCGATCTACGTCGCCTTCTCGGTCCAGCAGTCGCTGCTTCCGGCGTTGCGCGAGGCGATGGACGCCAGCGCGCCGGTCGAGGCGGTCCCGCAAGGCTCGACGCGGCGCATCCCCGGCAGGCTCGCGCTCATCGACAATTCGGTCGATCCGAACACCGGCACCATTCTCGCCCACGCGATCTTCGCCAATCCCGACGAGATCCTGTGGCCCGGGCAACTGTGCGACCTGACGGTCACGCTGCGCACGGAGCCAAACACGATCGTCGTGCCGCGCGAGGCCGTGCTGACCGGCCAGAACGGCAATTACGTCTTCACCGTCGTCGACGGCGTCGCGCACGTGCAGCCGGTCGAAGTCACGCGCACCCAGGAGGGCGAAACCGTCGTCGCCAAGGGCCTCTCCGGCGACGAGACGGTGGTGGTCGACGGCGCGCTGCTGCTCACCGAGGGCGCCAGGGTCGCGGCGCGCAAGCCCGCGGGGGGAGCGAGCTGACATGACGCTGCCCGAACTGTGCGTCCGCCGGCCGGTGATGACCAGCCTGCTGATGCTGTCGTTCGTGGTCTTCGGCCTGTTCGGCTATCGCCAGCTTCCCGTGTCGGCGCTGCCGCGCGTCGACTTCCCGACCGTCGCCGTCACCGCCGCCCTGCCCGGCGCCAGCCCCGACACGATGGCTTCGTCCGTCGCCGGCCCGCTCGAACGCGCCTTCGCGACGATTCCGGGCATCAACATGATGACCTCGTCGTCGGTGCTCGGTCGGACCGACATCGTCATGCAGTTCGATCTCGACCGCAACATCGACGGCGCCGCGCTCGACGTGCAGTCGAACATTTCCGCGACGCTGCGCAAGCTGCCCCCGCAACTGCCCGCGCCGCCGAGCTTCCGCAAGATCAACCCCGCCGACAGCCCGGTGCTGTTCATCGCCCTGGTGTCGAAGACGCTGCCCTTGTCGCAGGTCGACGACTATGGCGAACAGGTCTTCGCCAACCAGATCTCGCAGATTGCCGGCGTCGCGCAGGTGCTGGTGTTCGGCCAGCAGAAATTCGCGGTGCGCGTCGCCGTCGACCCGGACGCGGCGGCGGCGCGCGGGCTGACGCTCGAGCAGGTCAACGCCGCCGTCGCCGCCGCCAATTCCTCGACGCCGGTCGGCGCGCTGCTCGGCAAGCGCCAGAACGTGACGGTCGACGTCACCGGCCAGATGACCCGCGCCGCAGACTACCAGAACCTCGTCGTCGCCTGGCGCGACGGTGCGCCGGTGCGCCTCGACGAGATCGCGCGCGTCTACGATTCGGTCGAGAATAATCAGATCGCCGGCTGGTCGGGCGCCGACCCAGCGATCGTGCTCGCCGTCTTCCGCCAGTCGGACGCCAACACCGTCGAGGTCGTCGACAACGTCAAGGCCAAGATTCCCTACTACCAGTCGCAGCTGCCGCCGTCGATCGAAACGCAGGTGCTCAACGACCGCTCGGTGTCGATCCGCCAGTCGATCGACGACGTGCAGAGGACGCTGCTGATTTCGATCGCGCTGGTCGTCGTCGTCATCTTCGTCTTCTTGAAGTCGGGCTCGGCGACGCTGATCCCCGCCCTCGCGCTGCCGGTGTCGCTGATCGGCGCCTGCGCGTTCATGTACCTGTTCGGCTTTTCGATCGACAACATCTCCCTGCTGGCGATCACGCTGTCGGTCGGTTTCGTCGTCGACGACGCGATCGTCATGCTGGAGAACATCACTCGTCACATCGAGGGCGGGATGAAACCGTTCGACGCGGCGCTGAAGGGCTCGAAGGAGATCGCCTTCACCATCCTGTCGATCACCTTCTCGCTGGTGGCGGTGTTCATTCCCGTGCTGCTGATGAGCGGCGTCGTCGGGCGCGTCTTCCATGAATTCGCGGTGACGATCACCGTGGCGATCCTCGTCTCGGGCTTCGTCTCGCTGACGCTGACGCCTATGCTGTGCGCGCGCATTCTCTCGGCGCCGAAGCGCGGCGCCGCCGCAGGCTGGTTCGCACGTGGCTCCGACGCCTTCGTCGACGGCCTGCTCGCCGGCTACCGCGTCTCGCTCGACTTTGTGCTGCGTCACCGGCTGATCGTCCTGTTGCTCACCGTGGCCACCGGCTACCTCGCGGTTTCGCTCTATATCGGCATTCCCAAGGGCTTCTTCCCCGAAGAGGACACCGGCTTCCTGCGCGGCGTCAGCGAGGCGCAAGCCGACACCAGCTTCCCGGAGATGGCGGCGCGGCAGAAGGCGGTGAGCGAGATCGTCGCCAGCGATCCGGCGGTCGACTCGGTCACCTCGGCGGTGGGCTTCGGCGGCGCGACGAACAAGGGCTTCCTGTTCATGCGCCTCAAGGACAAGGACAAGCGCGACCCGATCGAAGTCGTGATGAACCGCCTGCGCACGGCGACGGCGGCGGTTCCCGGCATGCGCACCATCCTGATGCCGGTGCAGAACCTCGACTTCACCGGCGGCCGCATCGCCCGCGCCAAATATCAGTACACGCTGCAGTCGGGCGACATCGATGCGCTCTACGCCAAGGCGCCGCAGATGGAGCGGGCGATGGCGCAATTGCCCGGCCTGCGCGACGTCAACAGCGATCTGCAGATTTCCAATCCGCAGTGGCGGGTCGACATCGATCGCGAAAAGGCGGCTGCGTTCGGCGTCACCGCCGACGCGGTGCGCACGGCGCTATACGACGCCTACGGCACGCGCCAGATTTCGACGATCTACACCGAAGCCGACGACTACCAGGTGATCCTCGAGGCGAGCGACAAGTTCCAGAACGACATGGGCGCGCTCGGTCGCATCCGCGTCGCGACGCCGACTGGCCAGCTTGTCCCGCTCGACGAGGTGGCGACGATGCGGCGCACGGTGGGTCCGCTGGAGATCAACCGCCAGTCGCAGCAGCCGGCGGTGACGATTTCGTTCAACCTCGCGCCCAACATGTCGCTCGGCCAGGCGATCGAGGCGATTCACGAAGTCGAGCGCAGGGTCGACTTGCCGCCCAGCGTCATCACCGGCTTCGCCGGCAACGCGCAATTGTTCGAACAGGCGCTCGCCGGTCAGGGCGCGCTGCTGATGGCGGCGGTGATGACGATCTACATCCTGCTCGGCGTGCTGTACGAGAGCTACATCCACCCGATCACGATCCTCTCCGGCCTGCCGTCGGCCGGCATCGGCGCGCTGCTGGCGCTGAGTTGGCTGCACATGGATCTGTCGGTGATCGCGATCATCGGCGTCCTGTTGTTGATCGGCATCGTCAAGAAGAACGCGATCATGATGGTCGATTTCGCGCTCGATCGTCGACGCGAGGGCGGCATGGACGCGCTGCCGGCGATCCGCGAGGCGGCGCTGGTTCGCTTCAGGCCGATCATGATGACGACGCTTGCAGCCCTGTTCGGCGCGCTGCCGATCGCGCTAGGCGCCGGCGCCGGGTCGGAGCTGCGCCGGCCGCTCGGCGTCGCCATCGTCGGCGGCCTGTGCGTGTCGCAATTGCTGACGCTCTACATCACGCCGGTCGTCTATTATTATCTCGACAAGATCGACTCGGCGCTCGCCGGCCGGCGTCGCAGCGCGCGCAAGTCGGCGGCGGCGAAGCCGGAAAAACTGGCCGCCGCGGCCGAGTGAGCGGCCGGGGCCGGCGTTGCCGACGCGGCGGCGGAAGCGCTACGATCCCCCGGACGCGCGGCGCGCGACCGACCACGCCGCGCCGACCAGGGGGAAACGCATGTATCCGCCGGAAATCGAGACCCTCGACGATCGTTTCGCCAAGCTGGCGCTCGACAACGTTCGCCTCGAGAAGCTCTATACCGGCTGTCGCTGGGCGGAGGGGCCCGCCTACCTGCCGGCGGCCAAGTATCTCGTCTGGTCGGACATCCCCAACAATCGCGTGCTGCGCTACGACGAGACCAGCGGCGCGGTCTCGGTCTTTCTTGCCCCGGCCGACAACCACAATGGCCATTTCGTCGACCTGCAGGGACGGCTCGTCTCGTGCGAGCATCGCACCCGCTGCGTCTCGCGCACCGAGCATGACGGAACGCGACGCGTGCTCGCCGACCGCTTCGAGGGCAAGCGCTTCAATTCGCCCAACGACGTGGTGGTGAAGTCGGACGGTTCGGTGTGGTTCACCGACCCGACCTACGGCATCGATTCCGAATACGAGGGCGACGCGGCCAGCGAGGAGATCGGCGGCAGCCACGTTTATCGCGTCGATCCCGACAGCGGCGCGGTGACCGCCGTCGCCTGCGATTTCGTCAAGCCGAACGGCCTCGCCTTCTCGCCCGACGAGAAGCGGCTCTTCATAGCCGACACCGGGGCGAGCCATGAGAAGAACGGCCCGCGCCACATCCGCGTCGCCGAGGTCGGCGCCGACGGCCGGTCGATCGGCGTCGCCAAGCTGTTCGCCGAATGCACCGCCGGTCTGTTCGACGGCTTCCGCATCGACTCGAAGGGCCATATCTGGACATCGGCTGCGGACGGGGTGCACGTCTACGCGCCCGACGCGACCTTGATCGGCAAGATCAGGGTTCCGGAAGTCGTGGCCAACGTCTGCTTCGGCGGCCCGAAACGAAATCGGCTCTACATCTGCGCGACGAGTTCGCTTTACGCGATCTACGTCAACGCGCGCGGCGCGAGCTGGCCGCACGGAGAGGTCGGGCCGTTCTGAGCCTGATTCATGAGGTTAGGCGCAATTCCTGGCGACGCGCGCGAGGTTCCAGCGCCGCGCCGCTAACCACGCGCCGCATATTCGTTTGCTTGAACCGCTTGGCCGCCTTAACGCCTTGTTAGCCAACCGGGCGCGCCGCGCCCGCCGGAAAAACGTGGAGCGTCGAGCGTGCTGCGCAGAGGCGCCGTCTTGGTCGTCGCCTTCAGCCTCGCCGCCACGTCGCTCGGCGCGGCGGCGAATGAACGCGGCCTTGCGGCCGGGTTCGAACTGCTGCCGCTGATTGCGCCGCGCGCACCTTCGGCGCGTCCGACCCCCGCCGCGACGCCGGCTGCGCGTCCCGTGTGCGTGCGGCTGTGCGACGGCTATTTCTTCCCCGTCGCGCCATCGTCCGGGCCGACCGGGCGGGCCGACGAAGAGGCGGCCTGCCAGGCCCTGTGCCCTGCGGCGAGCGTCGCGCTCTATTTTCTGCCTGGCCGTTCGGACCGGATCGAGGACGCCTCCGACGCCGGCGGCGCGCCCTATTCCGCACTGCCCGCCGCCTTCCGCTATCGCTCGGCGCCCGCGGCTGCCTGCGGCTGCCGCCGCGCGGGCGAACCGGGGCTCGCCTACTGGCGCGACCCGACGCTCAAGACCGGCGACGCAGTGATGACCGGCGAGAGGGTCGTCGTCTTCCGCGGCGCTATCGGCGGCGCGCCCTACGGCGCCGAGGCGTTCACGCCGGTCGAAGATGCGCCGCTCGGCGCGACGCGTCGAAGCGAGCTCGGCGCGCTCGAGCCCGCGCGCGACGCAACGGAATCCGTCGAGCCGGCGATCGGCGAAGCGCGGCGCGCGGCGGGCGCGGCGGCGGGCGAGATCCGTTTTCTCGCGGCGCCGACCGCAGGAGGCGGTTGACCGTCAATTTTCGCACTGCGCCGCCAAAGTGTTAACAAGGACGCCGTGACTCGGTTGGCTCTCACCGGTGGGGAGGGGCGCGCCTCGGCGACGCCAATAACTCGGAGCGACGAAGGCGGATGCGTCGCAGTGTGAAATGGACGATCGCCGCCGCGGCGATCTTGGCGCTGTTGGCCGGCGTGTGCCGCTGGCCGATGGCCTCGGCCCACGTTGGCGTCGAGCTCAATCGCGCCACGCCGCCGATCGGCCTGCATTGGCGCGGACCCGCACGCGTCACGTTCACGCTGCTGCCCTGGCCGACCCTGCGCGTCATCGGCGTCGATCTCCTCGGCGCGGGCGGCCGCAGCGTGCTGACCGCGCCGGAAGCGCGCTTTCCGCTGTCGATCTTCGCGCTGCTGCGGGGCCGGTTCGTGCCGCTCGGCGCGACGCTCGAAAGTCCGACGGCGCTCGTCGACCTCGACGCCGCCCCGGCGCTCGCCGCAGAGCGCGCCGTCGCCGAGGACCTGGGCGGCGATTCGGGCGCCTGGGCCCACATGCGGCTGCGCGGCGGCGTGCTGCACGTCGTCAGCGCTTCGCGCGGCGTCGACACGCTGATCGAAAGCCTCAGCGGCGGCCTCGACTGGCCGCGCACCGACGCGCCGCTGCAATTCTCGCTGGTTGGCGCCTGGCGCGACCAGCGCGTCACTGTGCACGGCCGCATCGGCAATCCAAGCGACGCCTTGACCCACCGTGCGACCGGCGTCGCGCTGAAGATCGACTCGCAGCCGCTCAGATTCCAGGCCGAAGGCGTGTGGAGCGGCGACGGCGAGACGCGCTTCGCCGGAACGCTGAGCGCCGACATCCGCTCCCTGAGCGCGCTCGAGCGCCTCGTAGGCGGCGAGGGCGCTCGGTCTCTGTTCGTCGACTCCTTCTCCTTCGCCGGCAACGCGCAGGCGGTGGGCGAAGCCTTGACGTTGAGCGAGGCGACGCTGACCGCCTCGGGCCAGAAGTTCGACGGCGCGTTGACGTTCACGCGCCAGGGCGCGCATTACGCTGTTTCCGGCACGCTGGCCGCCGATCAGCTCGACCTCGATCCGCTGACCGGCCCGCTGCCCGCTCTGTTGACCCCGTCGGGCGACTGGAGCCAGACCCCGTTCGCCTACGCGCCGCCGGCAAACTTCGACCTCGACCTGCGGCTGTCGGCGGCGCGCCTGGTGTGGCGTGGACACGCGATCGAGGACGCCGCCGGATCGCTGATGTGCAAGGGGGGCGCCTGCTCGGCGAACCTGCTCGATGGAAGCGCCTATGAGGGGACGCTCAGAGGTGGATTGTCGCTGGTGCGGGGCCCGCGCGGCCTGACGGCGAAAGCGACGATCGCGCTCGCCGACGTCGATCTGGGCGCGGCCTGCGCCGACTTCGGCTGGAGCGGCTTCCATGGCCGCGGCGATGTCGAGGCGGATTCGCGAACAACCGGCTTCGCCGCCTCCGATTCGATTCTATCGCTCGCGGGACAGGCAAAAGTGACCTTGGCGGCGGGGGCCATCGACGGATTCAGCATCGAGGAGCTGCTGCGCCGCGGCCAGCGTCGGCAGATTGACGTCGCGCGCGACTTCACCGACGGCGCTACGCATTTCTTGCGCGGCCGATTGCGCCTGACGATCGCCGACGGCGTCGCCTCGATCGACGAGGGCCGCATCGAGGGGCCGGGGTCGGCGGTCGATCTCGGCGGCATGATCGACGTCGTCAACCGATCATGGCAGGCCCAGGCCCGCGCCGTTCAGGCCGACGCCGAGGGGGCCCCCTCGCCCGACGCGGCGCACCTGACGATCGTCCTTTCCGGCCCGTGGTCGGCGCCGAACGTCTCGGCCGCGCCCGGCGACTGAGCGCGGGGCGACCAAAGTCGTGCCCCGACCGGGCCCGCGCGACATTGCCGCGGCTGGCGATTGGCCGTAACGATCCGTCGATCTGCTCGAAGCGGCGAAGAGACGATGAGAGCCCCGCGCAAGTTCTATGAACCCCTGGCGATCGGCGCGCCGCGGCCGCTTCGCGAGCCGCCGGCGCGGGTCGAACGCATGATCCATTTCGTACCGCCGCACGTCGAGAAGATGCGCGCCAAGATCGGCGAATTGGCCGCCCAGGTCGACGTCGTGCTCGGCAATCTCGAGGACGCGATCCCGATCGAAGCCAAGGCGGCGGCGCGCGAGGGCTTCATCGCCATGGCGCGCGCGACCGAGTTCGGCTCAACGGGCCTCTGGGCGCGCGTCAACGCGCTCAACTCGCCCTGGTTCCTCGACGACGTGACGCGGCTCGTCGGCGAGATCGGCGGCAAGCTCGACGTCATCATGCTGCCGAAGGTCGAGGGCCCGGACGACATCGCCTTCATCGACCAATATCTCGCGCTGCTCGAAGCGCGCCACGGCCTGAAGAGGCCGATCCTCGTCCACGCCATTCTTGAGACGGCGGAAGGCGTCAACAATGTCGAGGCGATCGCCGCCGCTTCGCCGCGCCTGCACGGCATGAGCCTTGGCCCGGCCGATCTCGCCGCCTCGCGGGCGATGAAGACGACCCGGGTCGGCGGCGGCCACCCCGACTATCGCGTGCTCGCCGACGCGGGCGAATCCGGTGCGCCGCGCGTGACGGCGCAGCAGGATCTCTGGCATTACACCATCGCCCGCATGGTCGACGCGTGCGCCGCCAACGGGATCAAGCCGTTCTACGGACCATTCGGCGACTTCGGCGATCCCGCCGGCTGCGAGGCGCAGTTCCGCAACGCCTTCCTGATGGGTTGCGTCGGCGCCTGGACGCTGCACCCGAGCCAGATCGCTATCGCCAAAATGGTTTTTTCGCCCGACCCCGCCGAGGTCGCCTTCGCCAGGCGCATCCTGGAAGCGATGCCAGACGGCGCCGGCGCGGTGATGATCGACGGCAAAATGCAGGACGACGCGACCTGGAAACAGGCCAAAGTGATCGTCGATCTGGCCCGCCAGGTTGCGGCGAAAGAGCCCGCGCTGGCCAAGCGCTACGGCTTCTGAGCCGCCGCGCCGTTGACAGCATCCGGTCGCCGGCGTAGCCGTGGGCGCATAAAATTCAACGAGTTCCAGGGTCGATGGAAGCCCGCGTCGCAAAATTCGGCATCGGTCAGGTTGTCCGCCACCGCCTTTACCCGTTTCGTGGTGTAATTTACAACGTCGACCCTGCCTTCGCCAACACGGACGAGTGGTGGCGGTCGATTCCCGTGGAGGTGCGGCCGTCGAAGGATCAGCCGTTCTACCACCTCTATGCCGAGAACACCGACAGCCAGTACGTCGCCTATGTATCGGAGCAGAATCTCGTGCTCGACGACACGGGCGAACCGGTCAGCCACCCACAGGTCGACGAGATGTTCGTGCGGACCGACAAGGGCGAATATCGCCTGCGTAACCGGCCGGTGACCTGCTAAGTCAACCCGCCGCCCAAGGTCGCCGCGTCTCCACCGGCCCATTCGGGCCGGCGTTTGGTTTCGTCGCGGTTCCCAATCCCCGAAAAGGGGCCGGGCGCCCCTCCTACTTGGCCGGGGTCGCCGGAGCGGTCGGGGCCGCCGCGGGCGGCGCGCCGCCAGACTGCTGCTGCTCGAGTTTCTGGCGCTGCTCGCGCGCGCGCTCCTCGAGTTGCTTCTGCAGCTCTTCGTTCTGCTGCTCGAACTGCTTGGGGTCCATCGCCGGACCGTCGAAGGCGGCGCCGAAGTCCTTCGTCGGCAGGTCGAAGGTGACCTCGACGTTGCCCTGATTGCGAACGATGATGCTTGTGACCTGCGATTTCTTAAGGTCGGCGATGGACTTGCCGTTCAGGTCGGCTTCGGCGATGCAGCCGTTGGCGAAGCAGATTGAAAACTTGCCGTCGATCGGTTCGCCTTTGTCGATCACCAGACGGAATCCCGGGCGCAGCAATAGACCGAGCGGCAGGAAAATCCGGGCGATGCGGCGATCCTCGTTGGTCATCTGGTAAACGGCGATCGCCAGCGTCGGCGTCTGGTCGGCGGACTGGCCGAAATCTCGGGTGGTGTAGCAGACTTCCTTGCCCGACTCCGGGTTCTTGCCGCACACCTTGGTCCATTGGGGCTGGATCGGCGTCAGCTCGACTTTCACCGGGCCTTGCGGTGCCGAGGGCGCGCCGGCCACCGGCGCCCCGGGGCCGGGGGCCGCAGGCGCCGCGGGGCCGGGGGCCGCTGGCGCGCCCGGCGCGGGCTTCGTCGTTTGCGCCATGGCGCCGCTCGCCGCCAGGACCACCGCAGCGGCCAAAACCAAGGCGCCGCGGCGTTCGAACGGGAAGGTCATGAATCGTCCTTTCGATCGGGTGATCAGCAGCACTCGGCCGCGTTCAGCGCGGCGCCGCGTCCCTTGTCGCTTCATTGCGGCCATAAAGGGGCGCCCGGCCGCGTTCGCGTCGCCGGCGCCCTCTTTCCACATTCGCGGCGACAATCCAACCGAAATTTCGCTCTCTGCGGCAGAAGCCGGCGACCTGTGGCGGAGCCGCCGCGCCGTGACGGGCGGCAGGCGGCCGATTAAGCTCACGCGATGCGATTGATCGCGATTCTGTTCGCCCTGGCGGCCGCGGTCGGCTCGGCGCCCGGCCAGGAGACGGCGCCGGCCGGCGCGATCGCCATCCACGGCGCGCCGGCGCTGCCGGCGAGCTTCGACCATCTGCCCTACGCCAATCCCGACGCGCCCAAGGGCGGCCGGCTGAACCTTGCCTATCTCGGCGCCTTCGACAGTCTCAACCCCTATAACGTCAAGGCCCTGTCGACGGCTCAGGGCCTCGTCGGCAATGTCTATCAGTCGTTGATGGCGCGCTCGGCCGACGAACCCTTCACCCTCTACGGCCTGATCGCCCAGTCGATCGAAACCGACGACGCCCGCGACCGCGTCGTCTTCCGCCTCGACCCCCGCGCCCATTTCTCCGACGGCGCCAAGATCGTCGCCGCCGACGTTCTCTTCACCTTCAACCTGCTGAAAACCAAAGGTCTGCCGTCCCAGCGCGCCGCTTACGCGCTGGTCAGGAGCGCCGACGCGCCGGACGAGGAGACCGTACGCTTCGACCTCGCCGGCGCCGACGACCGCGAGCTGCCGCTGATCCTCGCGCTGATGCCGGTGCTGTCGCGCGCCCACACCGACGCCGCCCATTTCGAGGACCAGACGCTGGCGATCCCGCTCGGCGCCGGCCCCTACAAGGTCGCCGAGGTCGTTCCCGGCCAGCGGCTAACGCTCGAACGCGACCCCAATTATTGGGGGCGCGACCTGCCGATCAATCGCGGCCTCTACAATTTCGACGAGATCCGCATCGACTATTTTCGCGACGCCTCGGCGATGTTCGAGGCGTTCAAGGCGGGCCTCGTCGACTTCCGCCTCGAGGACAATCCGACCCGCTGGCGCGACGGCTACGATTTTCCCGCCGCGCGCGACGGCCGCATCCTGCGTATGAGCGCGCCCTATGGCCTGCCGAAGGGAATCTCCGGCTTCGCCTTCAATACGCGGCGATCGATTTTCGCCGATGTCCGCGCGCGCGAAGGCCTGGCGACCATGTTCGACTTCGAGTGGATTAACGCCAATCTCTATGCCGGCGTCTACAGGCGCTCGAAGAGCTTCTTCGACGACAGCGAACTCTCCGCCGCCGGCCGGCCGGCCTCGGCCAGGGAGCGCGCGCTGCTCGCGCCGTTTCCCGGCGCGGTGCGCGACGACATTCTCGAAGGGCGCTGGGCGCCGCCGGTCTCCGACGGCACCGGCCGCGACCGCGCGCTGGCGCGCAAGGCGCTCGCGCTCCTCGACCAGGCGGGCTACCGGTTGCGCGGCGGCGCGCTGGTCGACGGGCGCGGCCGGCCGCTCGATTTCGAGATCCTGGTCAAGGACCGCCAGGAGGAGCGGCTGGCGCTCGCCTATTCCGCTAGTCTCGCGCGCATCGGCGTCGCGGCGAACGTGCGCCTGGTCGACGACGTGCAGTTTCAGCGTCGCCGCTCGCGCTTTGACTTCGACATGATGATCGGCTCGTGGATCGCCTCGCCCTCGCCCGGCAACGAGCAGCGCAATCGCTGGAGCTCGGCGGCGGCGGCGATGGAGGGTTCCTACAACATCTGCGGCGTCGCCTCGCCGGCGATCGACGCGATGATCGCCACTATCGTCGCCGCGAGCGGGCGTGACGATTTCGTCGCCGCGGCGCGCGCGCTCGACCGGTTGCTCCTGTCGGGCTTCTACATCGTGCCGCTGTTCTACGCTCCCAACCAGTGGGTCGCCTATTCCGCCGAGCTCGGCCATCCCGACAAGACGCCGTTGTTCGGCGTCACGCTCGAAGCGTGGTGGCGCAAGAGGCGCTGAGCGTGGTTGCGCCGCGGGCGACCGCCCCTACATAGTGATTTTCGCGCCCCGGCGCATGGAGGCCGACATCATGACCAATTCCGCCGCCGAGTCCTTGACGATCGACGTCGTCAGCGACGTCGTCTGCCCGTGGTGTTTTCTCGGCAAGCGGCGGCTCGACTCGGCGATCCGCGCCAGCGTCGGCCATGCGCCGATCGCCGTGCGCTGGCGGCCGTTCCAGCTCGACCCGTCGATCCCCGCCGAGGGCCTCGATCGCCGCGCCTACATGAAGACCAAGTTCAACGACGACGCGCGCCTCGCCGCGGTCCACGACCGCCTGACCGACATGGGCAAGGACGTCGGCATCGCCTACGCGTTCGACCGCATCGAACGCGCGCCCAACACGCTCGACGCGCATCGCTTGATCCGCTGGGCGGGGGCCAGCGACCATCAGGACGCGGTGGTCGACCAGCTGTTCCGCCACTATTTCGAGGAAGGGCGCGACATCGGCGACCGCAATCTGCTGATCGAAGTCGCGCGAGAGGTGGGCATGGACGTCGAGATCGTCGGGAAGCTGATGGCGGAGGGCGACGACGTCGATTCGGTGCAGAGCGAAATCGCGCAGGCGCAGGCGATCGGCGTCACGGGCGTGCCGTTCTTCATCTTCGCTTCGCGTTTCGGCGTGCCCGGCGCGCAGGATACGGACGTGCTCGCCCAAGCGATCGTTCGGGCGCGCGCCGCGCAGGACGGCGTCGAAGTCGCGTGACCGGCCGCTAGGCCGCCTCGGCCAGCGCCGCGAGCATGTCGGCGGGCAATTGCACCGGAGGCGCGGCGCTCGCTTCGTCCTCGAGTTCGGCGAGCGTCGGCTCGACGAGCGGCGCGAACGGCGCGAACGGCGATTCGAGCAACGCCGGCGGTTCGACCGGCGGCGGGTCAGACTCCTCCAACGCGGCGGCGACCGCCTCGAGCAGCAGCGGCGCGTAGTTCGGCCGTTCGAGCGGCGGCGGCGCGCGCCAGGCGTCTTCGGCGTATTCGCGCGCGCTCGCCCGAGCCGCCTCGGAGGCGAAGCGCCACAGCAGGGCGAGCATTGGCCCCTGCTCCACCTCGCCGCGCCCCTCGCAGGCGGCAATGACTCTCTCGCACAAGGTGCGCGAGAGCGTCTCGCCGCGCGGCGGGTCGACGGCGTCGAGCGCGGCCAGCGCGGCCCGAAAGGCCGTCAGGAACGCATCCGGCAGCCGCGCCTTGGCGTAGAGCGCGGCGAAGCCCTGCCCCTTCGGCGCGCGCGCCAGAGCGGCGGCGCGGTGCGAGGCGAGGCCGGACAATTCACTCAGCGCCTGGGCGAAGAATTCGCGATCGCCGCAAAGCAGCGCCCGCATCAGCATGGCGACGGTCAACCCACCGGAAGCCCGCATGCGCCGGGCCAGTTCGGCCAGTTCGTCGCCTCTCGCGCCGCTGACGATGGTCGCGGTCGCCTGCTCGCGGGCGTCGCGAGCGATGCGCTGGGCGCGCTCAGCGGTGAGCCAGCCGCAGCGCGCGGAGAAATCGGCGAGCGCTCGCGCCGTAGCGGCGGCGAGTTCGTTGCGCAAGGCCGCCGGCAGATGCGGACGCGACGCGAGCGCGTCGCGGACTTCGGCGTCTTCGCTGAATCGCTCGAACAGGCGCCACAGCGCGCTCGGCCTAACGTTGGCTTCGAGATTGTCGGCGAGCGCGATCGCCGCCTCGCGCCGGCCGACTTCGGCCAACGCCGCCGCGACTCCGGCCGGCAGGCGCGGCCGATGTGCGATCGCGGTCTGGGCGGCGGCGTCGCCGACCGCGACGAAATCAACGAGTTCGGCCTCGGTCAGCAGCGGCGAGCGACCGAGCACGACCGAGGCGACGTCAGACTGGTCGGCGGCGAGCCCCAGCACGACCGCCCGCGGCGCCTCGGACGCGCCGGCCAGCGCTTCGGCGAGGGCGCGCCGAGCCACGGCGGATGGGTCGTCGAGCACGGCGGCAAGGCCGAGCTCGGCCTCGGCGCGTTCGTTGGCGGGGAGATCGGAGTAGAGATAGGCGCGAGCGAGCGCGCTCGCCGCTTCGGCGCGTTCCTCGGCGTCTGCCCGTTGCCTCCAGGCAAGGAATCGGCGCACGATCCCCGTCTCGCCGGCGGCGAGCGCCAGCGGCCGTTCGGCGGCGGTTGCAACGGCGCTGGCGGATGGCTCGGCGGCGGCGGCGAGCGTAAGCATCGCCTATTCTTCGCCGATTTAAGGTAAACGCGCGATTAAGACGCCGGCCCAGGAGTTCGGAAATGGCGGATCTGCATGCCCTCCATCCGCGCGGCGGGCTCTATTTCGAGGATTTCGAGGTCGGCCGGATGTTCCGACACCGGCTCACCCGCACCGTCAGTCAGATGGACAATCTCCTGTTTTCGAGCCTGACGCTCAATCCCCAGCCGCTGCACATCGACGCCCATTTCTGCGCAACCGAGACCGAATGGGGCCGGCCGCTGATGAATTCGCTGTTTACGCTCGGCCTGCTGATCGGCATTTCGGTCAACGACACGACGCTCGGGACGACCATCGCCAATCTCGGCATGAGCGAGGTCAAGTTCCCCGCGCCCCTGTTCGAGGGCGACACGGTCAGCGCGACGACCGAGGTGACGGCGAAGCGCGAATCGAGGTCGCGCCCCGACGCGGGCGTGGTCGAATTCCTCCACTGCGCGTTCAAGCAGGATGGGACGCTCGTCGCCGAATGCCGCCGCGCCGCCTTCATGCGGCGGCGGCCGACGACGACGGCGGCGTGAGCGATGCGCTCGCTGCTGTTCGTTCCCGGCGACGACGAAAAGAAGCTCGCCAAGGCGCTCGACGCCGGCGCCGACGCGCTGATTGTCGACCTCGAGGATTCGGTCGCCGAGACGCGCAAGGCCGCGGCGCGCGACTTGGCCGCCGCCTTCGTCGCCGAAGCGCGGCGCGGCGCGGTGCGACCGCGGCTTTACGTCCGGGTCAATCCACTGGCGAGCGGGCTGACTGAGGCCGACCTCGACGCCGTCGTCCCCGCCGGCCCGGAGGGAATCGTCCTGCCCAAATGCCTCGGCGGCGCCGATGTCCAGCGGCTTGGCGCGAAGCTCGCGGCGCGCGAGGCGGAGAGCAACCTCGCCGACGGCGCGACCCGCATCATCGCCATCGCCACCGAGTCGGCGCGCGCGCTGTTTGGCTTCGGCAGCTACGTCGGCGCCAGCCGGAGATTGGAGGGCCTCGCCTGGGGCGGCGAGGATCTTTCCGCCGATCTCGGCGCCGAAACCAACCGCCTCCCCGACGGCGCCTACGCCGGCCCTTATGCGCTGGCGCGGACGCTGACGCTGGTCGGCGCGGTCGCCGCCGGGGCGCGGCCGATCGACGCCGTCATGACCAATTTTCGCGATCTCGACGGATTGCGCGTCGAAGCGCTCGCCGCCCGCCGCGACGGCTTCGAAGCCAAGATGGCGATCCACCCTGCGCAGGTCGCCGTGATCAATGCGGTTTTCTCGCCTTCGCCCGAGGCGCTGGCGCACGCCCGCGCGATCGTCGCCGCCTTCGCCGCCGCGCCGGGGGCGGGCGTCGTGGCGCTCGGGGGCGAGATGCTTGACCTGCCGCATCTCAAGCGGGCGAAGAGGTTGCTGGAACAGGCTGAAGCGGAACGTGAGCGGACCTAGAGCGTGCCGCGGATCTCGAAGCCGATCGGCGTCTCCTTCTCGTCGACCGAAACGATCCTGAAGTCGAGCACATGCGCGCCGAGCGGGCCGCGCCGCAGTTCGGCGACCGTCGCCTCGACCTTGTCGGCCGGCCCGGCCACCAGCGTCTCGACCACGCCGTCGCGCCGGTTGCGCACCCAGCCCGCCACGCCGAATCGCAGCGCGACGCGGCGCGCGAAATGGCGATAGCCCACCCCCTGGACGTGGCCTTGAATCTCGATCCGCCAGACCAGCCGCGGCGCCTCGCACATCAACGCGCATTCCTCCGTCGCGCCCCTTCGCCAGCCGAAGGGCGCGCGGGAAGCCAGCTTAGCCCATCAGGCTCGCTTTCAGCTCGTCGCGCTTGATCTTGCCCAGTGGCGTGCGCGGCAACGATTCGACGAAGAACACCCGCGCGACCGCGAGGCCGCGTTCGCTGCACCAGTCGATCAGCGGCCGTTCGGCAATTGGCGCCCGGGCGGCGACGGCAAGATGGATTTCGTCGATGCCGTCAGCGCCAAGCGCGCCGAATGCGGCGGCCTCGACGACGTTGGGATGGCGCAACACGATCTCCTCGATCAGCTCGGGCGCGCGCTTGGCGCCGCCGGCGTTGATGACTTCCGAGGCGCGGCCTTCGAGCGCCAGCATGCCGTCGGCGGTCAGCCGGCCGCGGTCGCCGGGGTAGAACCAGCCGCCGCGCAGATTGGGATGGGCCCCATCCGAGCCGGGCGGAAAAGCGCGACCCATCGCCGGCGTGCGGACGCGAACGACGCCGGATTCGCCGGTCGGCAAGAGACGGTCGGCGGCGTCAACGATTTCGATCGTCACGCCCGGCAACGGATAGCCGGTCGCCCCCTCTTCCTCCATCAGCATATCGGCGGGAGTGATGGCGATCGGGCCGGTCTCGGTCGCGCCGTACTGCACGACCATTTGAACGCACAGTCGCGCGCGGGCTTCTGTCAGCAAGGCGCGAGTCGGCAGTCCGCCGCCGACCAGCGCCGCCCGCAGCGCAATGCCGGTGAGCGGGGTCCGCTTCGATTCCTGGACAAGGTCGCGCGCCTGCGCCGTCGAGGCGACAAGCGCGTCGACCCGATAGGCAGCGGCCATTTGCAGCGCGTCCGACGGTGCGCCGGCGAACACCAGCGAGCCGCCGTTCGCCAGAACGCCGACCGCGGCGCGGAATCCCCAGCCGCTGGTCAATCCGATCAGCATCAGCACGCGGTCGCGCACGCCAAGACTGTCGGCGACGCGTTGCGCCTCGAGCCGCTGCGCGAACTCCTCGACAGTCGAGGCGATCGCTTTCGGCCGCCCGGTCGATCCGGAACTGATCTCGATGCGACAGAGCGCGTCGCGCCGCGCGAAGCCCGGCCCCGCCTGTGGCGCGGCGGGCGGCGCGTTGAACCAGCCGTCGTCGACGGCGACCGGCGCGACCCCGGGAGTCATCGTCGCGCCCGCCTCCTGAAGGCATCGGCGCACGCTCAGCCGCAAGTCGGGAACCCGTTCCGGATGCTCGATCGACACGCTCGGCTGGCCAAGGCGGAACAGCGCGGCGACGACGACGAGATGGCGGATGGGGTTCGCCAGCGCAACGGCGACGAGTTCGTCCGGCGCGAGGCGCAAAGCGCGCAGGCGCGCCTCGACGCTCGTCACGCCCCGCGCGAACATCGCGTAGGTGGCGATACGGTCGGAAAGGGCAATCGCCGGCTGCTCGGGACGCATCCGGGCCTGAAACAGGATGTCGTCGGCGAAAGTCCGCACCGCCTCGCCGGGCGGCGCCGCTTCGCCCACGCCAGCGCCGATCATCGCGGCCGACGCGCGCGCGGCGTCGCCGATGCCATGCCAGAGCGCCTCATCTGATGCTCCTGAGCCGAGAGAAATTGTGGAACTGCTGCATTCACGCCGGTTCTAGCGCGCCGGCGGCCGCCAGTTCAAGCCGCTCTCCGAGACGCCCCGCCTCGAACGCGCCCGGCTGCCGCGCCGTTCGCCAAAGGCTGCGCCGCGCGTCTTGTCATCCCGCCGACATGAGAATCTGCGCAAGGAAAGCGTCAACGCGTTCCGCTCGCGACGCAACGAGGCTGGCGTGGCAAGATCTGAAGACCCAATCCGGCGTTACCGGACGATCTTTCTCTCCGATCTTCACCTTGGCACGCGCGGTTGCCAGGCCGAGCTGGCGCTCGACTTCCTGCGCCACAACGAGGCCGACACCTACTTCCTGGTCGGCGACATCCTCGACGGCTGGCGGATGCGCAGCAGCTGGTATTGGCCGCAAGCGCACAATGACGTGGTCCAGAAGCTGTTGCGCAAGGTCCGGCGCGGCGCGCGGATGATCTTCGTGCCCGGCAACCACGACGAGTTCGCCCGCCAGTTCGTCGGCCTGTCGTTCGGCGGGATCGAGATCGTGCGCAACGCAATCCATGTCACCGCCGACGGCAAGTCCTTTCTCGTCATGCACGGCGACGAATTCGACGTCGTCGTGCGCAATTCGAAGTGGCTCGCGCATTTCGGCGACTGGGCCTACGACTTCGCGCTGTTCGTCAACACCCGTTTCAACGACGTTCGTCGTTTCTTCGGCTTCAACTACTGGTCGTTCTCGGCCTGGGCCAAATTGAAGGTGAAGAACGCGGTCAATTTCATCGGATCGTTCGAGTCCGAGCTGGCCCGCGAAGCCAAGCGCCGCGGCGTCGACGGCGTCGTCTGCGGCCACATCCATCACCCGACGATCCGCGAGATCGATGGCGTCACCTACGTCAACACTGGCGATTTCGTCGAATCCTGCTCGCTCGTCGTCGAGCACGACGACGGCCGACTCGAAGTAGTGCGCTGGTCGAAGACCTTTGCCGAGTCGCTTCGCGAGCGTGAGCAGACCGCCCGCCTCGTCGCGCCGGCCGGCGGCGAAGTCGCGCCGGTCGCAGCCGAGGCGGAGGCGGAAGCGGAGGCGGCTTGATCCGGATCCTCGTCGCAACCGACGCCTGGCGGCCGCAAGTCAACGGCGTCGTCCATACGCTCGAGCGCATGTCGGCGGCGGCAAGAGAGTTGAACGCCGAGTTTGTCTTTTTGACCCCTCAGGGCTTCCCCTCCCTGCCGCTGCCGACCTATCCCGACATCCGTCTTGCGCTCGCGTCTCCGTGGGAGGTCGCGCGGCGGATCGAGGCGGCGGGCGCCGATCACGTCCACATCGCCACCGAGGGGCCGATCGGCTGGGCGGCGCGTCGTCACTGCCGGAGGCGCGGACGGCTCTTCACCACCAGCTATCACACGCGCTTTCCCGAATACATCGCCGCCCGCACTCGCCTGCCCGAAGCGGTTTCCTACGCCGCGTTGAGGCGCTTCCACGCGCCCGCCGCGGCGACGCTCGCGCCGACCCTGTCGATCCGCAACGAATTGACGCGGCGCGGCTTCGAGAAGGTCAAGGTATGGACGCGCGGCGTCGACCACCGCCTCTACCGGCCGCGGCCGCCCGATGCGATCAACCTGCCGCGGCCGATCTTCCTCAGCGTCGGCCGAGTCGCGGTCGAAAAGAACCTCGACGCGTTGCTACAGTTGAAACTGCCGGGCTCGGTGGTCGTGGTCGGCGACGGACCGGCGCGCGCCGCGCTCGAGCGCCGCTACCCGCACGCGCATTTCCTCGGCGCGCTGCACGGCGAAGCGCTGGCGTGCGTCTACGCCAGCGCCGACGTGTTCGTTTTTCCATCGAGGACCGACACCTTCGGCATCGTTCTCATCGAAGCGATGGCGAGCGGCGTTCCGGTCGCCGCCTTTCCGGTCGCGGGGCCGCTCGACGTCATCGGCGACAGCGGCGCCGGCGCGCTCGACGACGACCTCGGCGCCGCCTGCCTAGCCGCGCTGGAAATTCCGCGCGTCAAGGCGCACGAGCATTCCTTGCGCTTCACATGGCGCGAGAGCGCGCGCCAGTTTCTCCAGCATATCGAGACATGCCGCGCCGGCATGCGCGTCGGCCAGCCGGCCTGAGGCGCGCCGCGCCGCTTGATCGCGACGCGATCCTCCCTTATCCAGCCGCCTTTTGCCCGAGCCGCCGCCGCGTCGCGAAGGAGCCCGCCCGTGACTGAGCCCGACGGACCGACGATTTCGACCCGTCTGACGGCTCTGATGGCGGCCGCCTGCGGGCTGATCGTCGCCAACATCTACTATGCGCAGCCGCTGATCGCGCCGATCGCCGCCGAGCTCGGGCTGCCGGCGAGGAGCGCCGGGCTGATCGTCACGCTCACCCAGCTCGGCTACGGCGCCGGGCTGCTGATGATCGTGCCGCTCGCCGATCTGATCGAGAACCGTCGCCTGACCCTCGGCGCACTCGCGCTCGCCGCGGTCGGCCTCGTCGCCGCAGGATTGGCGCCCAATCCGGCGGCTTTCCTCGCCTGCTCGCTGTTGATCGGCTTCGGCTCGGTCGCGGTCCAGGTCCTGTCGCCGTTCGCCGCCCATCTGGCGCCGCCGGATCGGCGCGGCCGCGTGGTCGGCAACATCGCCATGGGGATCATGCTCGGCATCATGGTCGCGCGGCCAGCGTCGAGCTTCCTCGCCGCCGAAACGTCTTGGCGAACCGTGTTCTTCGTCGCGGCGGGCGTGATGGCGCTCACCGCGGCGGGACTGGCGGTTGGACTGCCGGAACGACAGCCGCAATCGCGCGTCGGTTATGGCGCGCTGATGGCCTCGCTGATCGGGCTCGCGCTGCGCACGCCGACGCTGCAGCGGCGCGCTTTCTACCAGTCCTGCCTGTTCGCCTCGTTCTCGCTGTTCTGGACGACGGTTCCGCTGGTCCTCGCCGATGGTTTCGGCCTCGGACAGCGCGGCATCGCGTTGTTCGCGCTCGCCGGCGTCTCGGGCGCGGTCGCCGCGCCGCTGTCTGGTCGGCTCGCCGACAGCGGCCACAGCAGCGCGATCACCGCCTCGTCGATGGTCGTCGCAGCGGCTTCGTTTCTCGTCGCCAATCTCGCTCCCATCGGCTCGTCGACGGCGCTCGCGCTGCTGGTCGCCGCCGCGGTGCTGCTCGATTTCGGGGCCCAAGCCAATCTGGTCGTCGGCTTCCGCGCCATTTTTACCCTCGGCGCCGAATCGCGCGGACGGCTCAACGGCCTCTACATCGCCACGTTCTTCGCTTTCGGGGCGCTGGGCTCGGGCGTCGGCGCCTGGGCCTATGCCGACGGCGGCTGGCGGCTGGCGAGCGCGATCGGGCTCGCCTTTCCGGTCGTCGGGCTGATCGCCTTCGCCTTCGACCCGCGGCGATGACCGCTCGTCTCACTCTCGCCACATCCGTGGCGGAAGGAGCGCCGTCATTCGCGTCGCGCGCGCGGGGTCGCGGCGACCGAACGGGAAAGTCTCAACAGCGATGGCTTGGCTGCGCGGCGCGCCGATTGGACTCATCTTCGTCGGTCTCGCCGGGCTGGCGCAGTCGGGTTGCGAGCCCGATCTTTCCGGCGCGCTCGGCGGTCCGAACGTCGCGATCTCGACGACTGCGCGGCCCGTGCAGATTTTCGTCGCGTCGACCCGCAAAGGCGAGCACGGCGCGGCGTCGCAGGCGCTGTCGAACGACGGCGTGCACTATGCGCTCGACATCGTCACCATTCCGCCCGGCCATCGTCCCGGGTCGATCGAAGAGCCGATGTGGGGCGCGCCCAATCCGAGCGAGCATATCGTTCTCGCCGAGGAGCGGTCGCTCGACCCCGACGAGTTCCGCAACGAGCTCGCTTCGCATGTCTCCGGCCGCGTCGGCGTCAACCGCGACGTGCTGGTGTTCGTCCACGGCTTCAACACGCCGTTCGACGAGGCGCGCGACCGCGCCGCGCAGATCGTCGCCGACAGCCGTTTCGGCGGCGTCGCCGTCCTGTTCACCTGGCCGACCAAGCACGAATTGTTCGGCTACGTCTCCGACAAGGACAACGCCATGGCCTCGCGCGACGCGCTGCAAGCGCTGCTGCAGGAGATCAGCGCGACGCCTGGGGTCGGCAAGGTGCACGTGCTCGCCCATTCCATGGGCGGCTGGCTGGCGATGGAGGCGCTGCGGCAGGCGGCGATCGCCGGCGACCGCGATCTCTCTGGCCGCCTCGGCGAGGTGATGCTCGCTTCGCCCGACATCGACATGGACGTGTTCGCCGCGCAGATGTCGCACCTCAGGCCTGCCGATGTCACCGTCCTCGCCACCGCCAACGACCGCGCGCTGTCGCTGTCGAGCGCGATTGCCCAATCGCGGGTGAGGGTCGGCGCGATCAACGCTTCGAAGCCCGAAGATCGCGAGAAGCTCGAAGCGCTCGGCGCCAGGGTCTACGACCTGAGCAAGTACAACGACGGGTGGATCGACCACGGCGCCTACGCCGACGCGCCGGAGGTGTTGCGCGCGATCGGCGCGCAGATGGCGGCGCCGCGGCCTCAGGAGGTCAACGCCATGTCGAACCTCGACGCCACCGGCTACGGCGGGCCCGCGCCCGCGGCCGCTGCGCCGCCCGCTCCGGCGGCGACCTCGGCTGCGGCGCTCCCTCCGTCCTCGACTCCGGCCCCCGCAGCGACGCCCCCGTCCGCTATCGCGCCAGCGGCCGCCCCCGCGACGCCCGCCCCCACGCCTACGGCGCCGAATTGAGCGATAGGCGACGGGGGCCGCCCTTGCCGCGGCGCCGCTCCGCGCACCATATTCAGGGGCTGATTTCAGGAGCCAGAGCCATGCCCAGCAAGCTCGATCAACTGCGGACCATGACAACGATCGTCGCCGACACCGGCGACATGGAATCGATCCGCTCCTATCAACCAACCGATTCGACCACCAACCCGACGCTGATCTACAAGGCGGCGCAGCTTCCCGCCTATTCCTATCTGTTCGATGAAGCCGTCGGCTGGGGCCGCAAGACCGGCGCTTCGCCGGCCGCCGTGACCGAGCGGCTGATCGTCGACTTCGGCGCGGAGCTCACCCGCATCGTGCCCGGCCGCGTCTCGACCGAGGTCGACGCGACGCTGTCGTTCGACGTCGCCGCCACCATCGCCAAGGCGCGCGAGATTATCGCCGCCTACTCCGAGCGCGACATCGGCCGCGAGCGCATCCTGATCAAGATCGCCTCGACTTGGGAGGGCGCGCAGGCGGCTGCGACGCTGCAGCGCGAAGGGATCGACTGCAACATGACGCTCCTCTTCTCGCTCGCCCAGGCAGTCGCGGCCGCCGACGCCGGCGCGTTCCTCATCTCGCCGTTCGTTGGCCGCATTTTCGATTGGCACGTCAAGGCCGGCGGAGGGCCCTACGCCGGCGACAGCGACCCCGGCGTCGCCTCGGTCAAGGCGATCTACGCCTATTACAAGGCCTACGGCATCAAGACGGTGGTGATGGGGGCGTCGTTCCGCAACACCGGCGAGATCGAGGCGCTGGCGGGTTGCGACCGCCTGACGATCGCCCCCGACCTGCTGCACAAGCTCGCCGGGGACACCGGCACGCTGGCGCGCCGCCTTTCGCCGCAGGCCCCCGGCCCCGCTCCGGCGAGGATCGCGCTCGACGAGAAGACGTTCCGCTGGCTGCTCAATGAAGACGCCATGGCGACCGAAAAGCTCGCCGAAGGCATCCGAACCTTCGCTCGCGACCTCGCCTCGCTACGCGAACTGGTCTCGCGCAGGCTGGCGCTGGCGGCCTGACGCTTTCCGCTGGCGCCGAGACGATCCCAGCGCACGCGTCGAGCTTGGCGAGCGCGTTGTGGTTTCTCGCCGCCTGGCGAGGGCGCGGACGGTGGCGCGCCCTCGCAAATTGTACGCCAATCGTGCGTTTAATGGCGTCGGGACGACCGATGGCTGCGATCGAGTCTTGCTCCTCTTGCGCCCCCGCCGGTTCCGGTGCGCAACGCTTTAAAATCGCGGCGACGCCGTCCAGACCGGGCTGAGCCCTTGCCTTTCGCGGTCGCCTCCCTTATAGCCGCGGCCATTCCACAGGCGGATTTCCGCGCGCCCTGCTTCAAGGGTTCGCTCCGGTGGCCGGGCTCGCCCGGCCTTCATGATCCGCCGAGGCTCAACCGGAAAGGACAACGCAGTGGCACTGCCTGACTTCACCATGCGCCAGTTGCTCGAATCGGGCGCGCATTTCGGCCATCAGTCGCATCGTTGGAACCCGAAGATGGCGCCGTACATCTTCGGCGTGCGCAACTCGATTCACATCATCGACCTCGCCCAGTCGGTGCCGCTGCTGCACCAGGCGCTGAAGGTAGTCTCCGACACCGTCGCCAAGGGCGGCCGGGTTCTGTTCGTCGGCACCAAGCGCCAGGCGGCCGAGGAGATCGCCGAGGCGGCCAAGCGCTCGGCCCAGTATTTCGTCAATTCGCGCTGGCTCGGCGGCACGCTGACCAACTGGAAAACCATCTCCGGCTCGATCGCGCGGCTGCGCAAGCTCGACGAGCAACTCGGCGAAGGCGCCAAGGGCCTGACCAAGAAAGAGCGCCTGATGCTGTCGCGCGAGCGCGAGAAGCTCGAGAAGGCGCTTGGCGGCATCAAGGAAATGGGCGGCGTGCCCGACCTCGTGTTCGTCATCGACACCAACAAGGAGGCGCTGGCGATCAAGGAGGCCAACCGGCTCAAGATCCCGGTCGTCGCCATCCTCGACACCAATTGCGATCCCGACGGCATCGCCTATCCGGTGCCGGCCAACGACGACGCCAGCCGCGCGATCCAGCTTTATTGCGACCTCGTCGCGCGCGCGGCGATCGACGGCATTTCGCGCAGCCAGGGCTCGGCCGGCGTCGACATCGGCGCCGCCGAGGCGCCAATCGAGTCGGTCCTGCCCGAGCCGACGGCCACCGCCGGCGAGGCCGAGGCCGAAGCTGAATCGGCGACCTCGACCGACCGCTTCGAGTTGCTGGCCGCGCCGCGCGGCGCGCCCGACGACCTCGCCAAGCTCACTGGCGTCGGCCCACAGATCGTCAAGAAGCTCAACGAGCACGGCGTGTTCCACTATTGGCAGCTCGCCGCAATGAGCAACGACGAGGTCGAAAAGCTTGACGCCGACCTCAAGCTCAACGGCCGCGTCGCTCGCGACAATTGGGTCGACCAGGCCCGCACGCTGCTAGCGACGGCCTGACCGCCTTCCCCTCTCCCATCGCGGGAGAGGGCCTGCGCCTGACGGCGCGACCCCCCATCCGGCGGGCCTTGCCCGCCGCCTTCCCCAGCAAACGGCGAAGGGGCTCGACAACGCCGAGGGGTCGTCTCCCGGGCGTCATGCAATTGCGTTCGTATCGATCTGAGGGGATTTGCCATGGCCACGATTAGCGCCGCGCTGGTGAAGGATCTGCGCGAAAAGACCGGTGCAGGCATGATGGACTGCAAGACCGCGCTCGGCGAGACCGGCGGCGACATCGAAGCGGCGATCGACTGGCTGCGCAAGAAGGGCCTCGCCAAGGCGGCCAAGAAGAGCGGCCGCGTCGCCGCCGACGGCCTGGTCGGCGTCGCCGTCGAGGCCAATCTCGGCGTCGTCGTCGAGGTCAATTCGGAGACCGACTTCGTCGCCCGCAACGACGACTTCCAGGCGCTGGTGCGCGGCGTCGTCGCGGTCGCGCTCGACAAGGCGCCGGAAGTCGACGCCGAGATCGTCAAGGGCGCGCATTTCACCGGCGGCGGCACGGTCGCCGACGCTATCACCAACGCCATCGCCACAATCGGCGAGAACATGACGCTGCGCCGCGCCGCGGGGCTGCACGTGCCGCAAGGCGTCATCGGTCACTATGTCCACAGCCAGGTCGTCGACGGCCTCGGCCGCATCGGCGTGATCGTCGCGCTCGAGTCGAGCGGCGCCGCCGAGCCGCTCGCCGCCCTGGGCCGCCACGTCGCGATGCACGTCGCCGCGGCGAGCCCGATCGCCGTTGACGCGAGCGGGATTGATCCGGCGACGATCGCCCGCGAAAAGGCGGTGCTGGCCGACAAGAACGCCGGCAAGCCGCCGCACGTGCTGGAGAAGATCGTCGAGTCCGGCCTCAAGACGTTCTACAAAGAGGTCTGCCTGCTCGATCAGCCCTACGTCCATGATCCCGCCAAGTCGGTCGCCCAGGCGATCAAGGAAGCGGAGAAGGGAGTCGGCGCGCCGATCGCGGTCAAGGGCTTCGTGCGCTACGCGCTGGGCGAAGGCGTCGAAAAGGCAGCCGAAGAAGGCTAAGCTTTCGAATCGACCGGGCGGCCTGCGGGCCACCCTTTTCCTAACGGCCGACGACAGGAGACCAACCTTGCCCGACCGCGCGCGCGAAAAGCCGATGTTCGAGCGGGTCGTCGTCAAGCTGTCAGGCGAGGCGCTGATGGGAACCGATCCGTTCGGCCTCAACGCGCCGACGGTCCAGCGCATCGCCGAGGACCTCAAGGCGGCCGCGGAGCTTGGCGTCCAGGTCGCGGTGGTGGTCGGCGGCGGCAATTTCTTCCGCGGCCTGCAAGGGGCCGACAAGGGCATCGAGCGCGCCCGCGCCGATTCGATCGGCATGCTGGCGACGGTGATGAACGCGCTGGCGATGGAAGGCGCGCTCGAGCAACTCGGCCAGCCGGCGCGCGTGCTGTCGGCAGCGCCGATGCCCTCGCTCTGCCAACCCTATTCGCGTCAGGCGGCGCTCGCCCACCTCGTCAAGCGCCGCGTCATCGTGCTCGCCGGCGGCACCGGCAATCCGTTCTTCACCACCGACACCGGCGCGTCGCTGCGCGCCTGCGAGCTCGCAGCCGGCGCGGTGATGAAGGCGACCCAGGTCGACGGCGTCTACACCGCCGACCCCAAGCGCGACCCCGCCGCCAAGCGCTTCGACCGCCTGACCCACGACGAAGCGATCGCCCGCAACCTGCAGATCATGGACACGGCGGCCTTCGCCCTGGCGCGCGACAACGGCATCCCGATCGTCGTCTTCTCGATCAACGAGCCCGGCGCGATCCGCGCCGCCCTGCTCGGTCAGGGCCGCGCGACATACGTCATGCCGTGAGTCCGGTCCGCGATCACGACCGCGTGAATCAGGCTTGGATCGGACAGCGGATGCCTTAGGATCGGCTCCAGCGCCCAACGAGGCGGGGGAGGACAGTCCATGGGGCCGGACAAGGCACGACACGGGAAGATTCGCACGGTCGTCCAGGTGACGAGCGGCAATTTCCTCGAGATGTTCGACTTCTTCTTGTTCGGCATCTACGCGAAGTCGATCTCCGAAGCCTTCTTTCCCAACGCCAGCGAATTCGTCTCGCTGATGTCGACCTTCCTGAGCTTCGCAGCCGGTTTCGCGATGCGGCCGATCGGCGCGCTCGTCCTCGGCGCCTACGTCGATCGCATCGGGCGTCGCAAGGGCCTGATGGTCACGTTGTCGATCATGGCGATGGGCACGGCGCTGATCGCCTTCGTGCCGAGCTACGCGACCATCGGCCTCGCGGCGCCGCTGCTGGTCGTATTCGGGCGGCTGCTGCAGGGCTTCTCCGCCGGCGTCGAACTCGGCGGCGTTTCCGTCTATCTCGCCGAAGTGGCGACCCCGGGCCACAAGGGGTTTTATGTGAGCTGGCAGTCGGCGAGCCAGCAGATTGCGATCGTCGTCGCGGCGCTGATCGGTTTTGCGCTCAACGCCTGGATGGCGCCGGCCGCCCTTGCCGCATGGGGCTGGCGCATTCCCTTCTTCGTCGGCTGCCTGATCGTGCCGCTGTTGTTCGCGCTGCGCCGCTCGCTGCAGGAGACCGCCGAATTCGCATCGCGCCCGCATCGGCCGAGCTTTGGCGAGATCGGCCGAGCATTGACCGCCAACTGGCTGATCGTCGTCGCGGGCGTCGGCCTCGTGGTCATGACGACGGTGTCGTTCTACCTGATCACCGTCTACACGCCGACCTTCGGCCGCAACGTGCTCAAGCTCTCCTTATCCGACAGCCTGCTGGTGACGATCGCGGTCGGAATTTCCAATTTCATCTGGCTGCCGATCTCGGGCGCGGTCTCGGACCGCATCGGCCGCCTGCCGATCCTGATCGCCGCGACGCTGCTCGCGCTGGTCACCGTCTATCCTGCGCTCGCCTGGCTGGTCGGCGAACCGAGCTTCGGCCGCATGCTCGCGGTCGAGCTGTGGCTGTCGCTGCTCTACGGTTGGTACAACGGCGCGATGGTCGTCGCGCTGACCGAGATCGTGCCCAAGAGCGCACGCGCGTCCGGTTTCTCGCTCGCCTACAGTTTGGCGACGACGCTCGGCGGCTCGTCGCTGGCGATCTCGACCTGGCTCATCCACGCCACCGGCGATAAGGCGGCGCCCGCTTACTGGATGGCGTTCGCGGCGCTGTGTGGCCTCGTCGCCTCGCTGGCGATCGCCTATTTCGCCGCGCAGCCGGCCGCCGAGGCCGCCGCCGCGGCAAGCGCATAACGGCCGCGCGACAATTGCGCGACGGGCCAAACCGCGCTCAACTGGCGCAAGAGCCTTCGCGCCGAAAGCGAGGGCCGCAGGGGAGGATTTCCATGGACGCCAAGGATATCGAACGACGCGTCACGACCAAGGTCGCCTGGCGATTCGTGCCGTTTCTGGTCATCTGCTACTTCGTCGCGTATCTCGACCGGGTCAACGTCGGCTTCGCCAAGCTGACGATGGACGCCGACATCGGCATCACCGACAGGATGTTCGGCTTCGGCGCGGGCGTGTTCTTCCTCGCCTATTTCTTGCTTGAGGTGCCGTCGAACTTGGCGCTCGAGCGTGTCGGGGCGCGGCGGTGGATTGCGCGCATCATGTTTTCCTGGGGGCTGATCTCCGGCGCGATGGCCTTCATTCCGGCCATCGCCGGGGCGACCGACTTCAGCGGCGAGCACACGTTCTACTTCTTGCGGGTGCTGCTCGGTTTCGCCGAGGCGGGATTCTTCCCCGGCATCATCTTCTTCCTGACGCTGTGGTTCCCCGCCGCCTATCGCGCCCGCATCATCGGCTATTTCATGGCGGCGATCCCACTCTCCTCGGCGCTCGGCTCGCCGGTCTCCGCCTCGCTGCTCGGCCTCGACGGCGTTGTCGGTTTCAAGGGCTGGCAATGGCTGTTCATCGCCGAGGCGGCGCCGGCGCTGGTCCTTGCCGTCGTCACCTACTTCTATCTCACGGACCGGCCGGCCAACGCGCGCTGGCTCTCCGCCGAGGAGCGCGCCTGGCTGGTCACGCGGCTCGCCGCCGAAGACGACGTTCGTGCGAGGGTATCGCCGTCCAGCGTTCTGAGGAGCCTTTACGACCCGCGCGTGTTGGCCGCCTCGCTGATCTATTTCGGCGTCGTCGCCGCGCTCTACGGCGTCAGCTTCTGGCTGCCCTCGATCGTCAAGGGGTTCGGCGTGTCGATCGCTGCGACCGGCTGGATCACCGCGATTCCGTACGCCGTCGGCTTTGTCGGCATGATCGTCTGGGGCATGAGTTCGGACTCTCGCATGGAGCGGCTCGGCCATCTGTCGATCGCGCTGGCGATCGCTGCGATCGGCGTCGGCGCGTCGGCGGCGCTCAGCGATCCTCTGTTGAAGATGATCGCGCTGACCTTCGGCGCTTTCGGCGTCTTCTCTTCGCTGCCGATATTCTGGACGCTGCCGACCGCGATCCTTTCCGGCGCGACGGCGGCGGCCGGAATCGCGGCGATCAATTCGATCGGCAACCTTTCCGGCTATTTCGGCCCGTTCATCATCGGCTGGATCAAGGACGAGACCGGCTCCTTCGCCTGGGGCCTGGCGGCCGTCGCCGCCTGCGCCGCCGTTTCGCTGGCGATCGCGCTCGCGCTGGGTCATGATCGCCAACTCGAGAAGGTTCCTGAGAGCGCGTCTCCGTGACGACGACTGCCCCCGACAATGCCGAGCAAATCGCTTACTGGAACGGCGCGGCCGCGCAGCGCTGGCTCGAACTCGACGAAAAGCAGGACCTCGTCTTCGCGCCGATCACCAACGCGCTGTTCGACCGCGCCGGCTTCGCTCCCGGCGAGCGGGCGGTCGACATCGGGTGCGGTTGCGGCGGCACGACGATCGCGATCGCCGGTCGGGTCGGTCTGACGGGCCGCGTGGTCGGCCTCGACGTTTCGCGGCCGATGCTCGACCACGCGCGCCGGCGCGCCCCGCCGCAGTCGCCGGTCGACTTCATCCACGCCGACGCGGCGGCCCACGCTTTCGAGCCGGAATGGTTCGACGTGCTCGTCTCGCGGTTCGGCGTGATGTTCTTCGCTGACCCGGTTCGCGCCTTCGCCAATCTTCGCCGCGGCTTGAGGAGCGGCGGCCGGGCGGCGTTCGCCTGTTGGCGCGCGGCGAAGCTCAATCCTTGGCAGATGGTCCCGCTGCGGGCGGCGCTCAACCATGTGCCTCGCCTGCCGGAACTCGGCCCCGACGACCCCGGGCCGTTCTCATTCGCCGACGAAGCGCGCGTGCGGCGCGTCCTCGGTGACGCCGGCTTCGTCGACGCCGCGTTGATCGCGATCGACCTCGACCTCGACCTCGCCGGGGGACGGGGTTTCGAATCGGCGGTGACGACGGCGCTGTCGATCGGCGCGGCGAGCCGCGCGATCGAAGGCCGGCCTGGACTGGAGCGCGCAACCGCAGAGAAGGCCATTCGCGCCGCGCTTGCCCCCCACCGCCGCGGGGACAGCTTGCCGCTTGGCGCCGCGATCTGGATCGTCGAAGCAAAGGCTCCCTGAAGCGCGCGATCAGGCCGGCCGCGCGATCTCCAGCACCAGATCGGCGAGGCGCTCGGCGGCGTTGGCGACGCCGACCGACCGTGCGGCCGCCGCCTGCCTGGCGAGAGCCGCGGGATCGGCGAGCGCGCTGCGCGAATTGTCGGCGAGCCGCTCGGGCGTGAACTCACTCTGCGGCGTCACCGTCGCCGCGCCGACGACGGCGAGGATGGCGGCGTTGGCCGCCTGGTCCTGGTCGAGCGCATGCGGGAACGGCACGAGGATCGACGGCCGGCCGATCACGGCAAGCTCGGAGACCGTCGAGGCGCCGGAACGGCCGACGACGAGATGGGCGCGCGCGATGCGCGCCGGCAGGTCAGCGAAGAAGTCGGCGATCTCGACGGGAAAGTTCATCGCAGCGCAGGCCGCCGCGACGCGCGCCTTGTCCTCGCCGCGGGCCTGCATCGTCAGGCGGAGGCGCGCGCGCTGATCGACGCTCAGCAACGCCAGCGCCGCCGGGACGATGTCGGCCATCACCCGCGCGCCCTGCGAGCCGCCGGTGACCAGCAGATTGAGGCGCCCCTCATTGAAGGCGGGATAAGGCGCCGCGGCGGCCTCGATCACCGCCGGCCGCACTGGATTGCCGGTATAGCGGGCTTTGGCCGCGAGCGCGGGCGCGAGGCCCTTCAGTTCGGGAAACCCCGTCGCAATGCGCGATACGCGCGGCGCGAGAAATCGGTTGGCGCGGCCGATCACCGCGTTCTGCTCGTGCAGCACGCTCGGCGCGCCGAGAAGCGCCGCGGCGATCAGCGGCGGCACGGTCGGGTAGCCGCCGAAGCCGACCACGGCGCGCGGCTTCAGCCGCAGAACGAGCGCCGAGGCGGCGACCAGCCCGAGGCCGAGCACGAGAGTCGCGCGCGCCTTGTTGAGCGCGCCCGCCCCGGTCGTCGTCGCGGCGGGAATGCTGTGGACGGCGTCGACCGGCAGATCGCCGCCGTATTTCAGCGCGCGCGCGTCGGTGACCAGCGTGACCGCGGCGCCGCGGCGCCTCAGCGCGGCGGCGAGGGAAGCGGCAGGGAACAGGTGCCCGCCGGTGCCGCCCGCCGCGAGCAGGATCGGTCTGGTCACGCCGCCGCCGGCTGAACGGTGAGCGCGGCATGGGGACGCTTGCGGGTCAGCGCGATCAGGAAGCCCATGCCGAGGCCGAGCGCCACCAACGACGAACCGCCGTAGGAGATGAAAGGCAGCGTCATGCCTTTGGCGGGGATCGCCCGCAGGTTGACCGCCATGTTGATCCAGCTTTGCACGCCGAACATCAGCGTCAGGCCGGCGGCGGCGAAACGGCAGAACGGATCCTCGTTGCGCAGCGCCAGCCACAGCCCGCGCACGACGATGAAGCAGAAGAAGGCGATCAGCGCCAGACAGGCGATCATGCCGAATTCTTCGCCGGTGACCGCGAAGACGAAGTCGGTGTGGGCGTCAGGCAGGATGCGCTTGTAGACGCCCTCCCCCGGCCCACGGCCGAACCAGCCGCCGGAGAGGATGCTTTGCAGCGCCGTGTCGACTTGGAACGTGTCGACGACCCCGCCGACCGATTCGGGATCGAGGAAGCGCAGCACACGTTCATGCACGTGCGGCGACAGTTTGAACGCGGCGAAACCGCCAAACACGCCGGCGCCGCCGAGCCCGAAGACCCAGAACCAGTGCAGTCCGGCCATGAAGAACAGCGCCGCCCAGACGACCGAAATCAGCATCGTCTGGCCGAAGTCGGGCTCTAGGATCAGTGGGACGATGGTCAGCGGCAGCAGCAGCAGCGCCACCAGCTTGCCGACCAGGGTCGGCGCGCCGACGCGGCCGCCCTCGGCGAAGGCCCAGGCGGCCAGGACGACGAATGCGGGCTTGACGAATTCCGACGGCTGCACGCCGCCGATCCAGCGGCGCGAGCCCTTGACCTCGACGCCGAACATCAGCGCCAACACGACCAGAGCCAAGGCGATGACGAAGGCGATCAACGCCGTGCGGCGCACGCCGCGCGGGGTGAGGAACGAGACGCCGACCATCACCGCCACCGACGGCAGCAGCAGTTCGGCCTGGCGGTTGACGAAGTGGAAGGTCGGAAGCGAGAGCCGTTCCGCGACCGCAGGGCTCGCCGCAAGCGCCATCACCAAGCCGAAGACCATCAGCGCCGCGAAGGATCCCAGCAGCCAGGGATCGACAGTGCGGAACCAATCGGCGACCGGCCCGCGCTCGGCTCTCGACATCATGTGCCGTTCCCTTCGACAGTTTCTCGCGCGGCGGCGATCCGCGCGGCGACCAAGGCGCGAAAGCGATCGCCGCGCGCTTCGAAATTGGCGAACTGATCGTAGGAGGCGCAAGCCGGCGACAGCAGCGCGACCGGCTCGGCGGCTCGGCTTGCGAGAGCGTCGCGCGTCGCGGCTTCGACGGCGTTCTCCAGCGTCCCACAGCGTTCGAAGGCGACGGCGCCTTGCAGCGTGTGGGCGAATTCGTCGCTCGACGCGCCGATCAGATAGGCCTTGGCGACGCGCGGAAACAGCGGTCGCAAAGGTTCGACGCCGCCGGCTTTCGCCTTGCCGCCGACGATCCAGAAAATGTCGTGGAACGTCAGCAGCGCCTTTTCCGCCGCGTCGGCGTTGGTCGCCTTGGAGTCGTTGATGAACAGCACGCGGCCGAGTCTGCCGACCTGCTCCATGCGATGGGCGAGGCCGGGGAAGCTCGCCATCGCCCGCGCGATGTCGCCTCCGCCGATTCCGAGTGCGCGCGCCGCGGCGAAGGCGAAGGCGGCGTTTTGGCCGTTGTGCGCCCCGCGCAGAGCCGGCGCCGTCCGCAGATCGACGCGCCCCGGCGCGCCGCGCGCGACGATGAAGCGGTCCTCGACCCACACTTCAGCGAGCGGCGACGGCGCGGCCGACACCAGCGTGATCCGCCGCCCAGCCCGACGCAATCGCTCGGCGATCGCCCGGCAATAGTCGTCGTCGACGCCGACCAGCGCGAGGTCGGAATGGGCGACCAGCCGCTCCTTGATCGCCGCGTAGTTCTCCATCGTCCCGTGGCGATCGAGATGATCGGGAGTGAGATTGATCAGCGCTCCGACCGAGGGCGCTAGCGACGGCGCGAGGTCGATCTGGAACGTCGAGCATTCGACGACGTGGACGCGCGCGCGCGCCGGCGGCGGAAGGTCTAGGATCGGCACGCCGATGTTGCCGCCCATCGCGACGTCGCGCCCCGCCTCCTGCAGGATATGCGCGGTCAGCGCCGTCGTCGTCGACTTGCCGTTGGTGCCGGTGATGGCGATCAGCGGCGCGTCGGGCGCGCGGGCGGCGCGCTCGCGCGCATAGAGCTCGATGTCGCCGATGATCTCGACGCCGGCCTGCCGGGCCTTGTCGACTGTCCAGTGCGGCTTGGGGTGGGTCAGCGGCACGCCCGGCGCGAGCACGAAGGCGGCCAAACCGCGCCAATCGATTGTCGCGAGATCGACCGTCGCGAAACCCGCGGCGGCCGCGCGCGCGCGCACCTTTGCGTCGTCGTCCCACGCGGCAACCTGCGCGCCGCCGGCGACCAGCGCGCGCACGGTCGACAGCCCGGAGCCGCCGAGGCCGAAAAGCGCAACGCGCTTCCCGCGCAATGTCTCGACCGGCGTCATCGTCACCTCAGCTTCAAGGTGGCGAGGCCGATCATCGCCAGAACGAAGGCGATGATCCAGAACCGCATGACGATCTGCGGCTCCGACCAGCCGAGCTGTTCGAAATGATGGTGGATCGGCGCCATCCTAAACACCCGCTTGCCGGTCAGCTTGAACGACGCGACTTGCACCACCACCGACAGCGCCTCGATGACGAACAGTCCGCCGATGATCGCCAGCACGAATTCGTGCTTGATCGCCACCGCCGTCACGCCGAGCAGGCCGCCGAGAGCCAGCGAGCCCGTGTCGCCCATGAAGATCTGGGCCGGCGGCGCGTTGAACCAAAGGAAGCCGACGCCCGCGCCGATCATCGCGCCGCAGATCACCATCAGGTCGCCGGCCAGCGGCACGTGGTTGATCAGCAGGTAGTGCGAATAGAGGAGATTGCCCGCGAAATAAGCGATCAGCCCGAGCGTCGCGGCCGCGATCATCACCGGAACGATCGCCAGGCCGTCGAGCCCATCGGTGAGATTGACCGCGTTGCCGAAGGCGACGATGACGAACGGGCCGAACAGCAGGAATCCCCAGCCGAGATCGACGACGTAGCCGTTGTAGAACGGCAGCGCCAGCGAGGTCGCGCCGACCGCGTCAACGCGCATGATCGCATAGCAGGCGACGAAGGCGATGAGGAACTCGGCCGCGAGGCGCGCGCGACCGGAGAAGCCCTTGTGCGACTGCTTCGTCACCTTGAGATAGTCGTCGTAGAAGCCGATCGCGGCGAAGCCGGCGGTGACGAACAGCACGATCCAGACATAGGGGCTTTCGAGGCTCGCCCACAGGAGCGACGAAGCAAACAGGCCGAACAAGATCATCAGCCCGCCCATGGTGGGCGTGCCCTTCTTGGTGAGAAGGTGCGACGCCGGCCCGTCGGCTCGGATCGGCTGGCCCTTGCCCTGTTTGAGCCGCAGCGCCGAAATGATCATCGGGCCGAAGAAGAACACGAGCAGCAGGCCGGTCGTCGCCGCGCCGAGGGTGCGGAACGTCAGGTAGCGGAAGAGGTTGAAGATGCCCGCGACGTGCGAGAGGTCGGCCAACCAGGTCAGCATCAGGAGTTCCTAACCTCGCGTCTCGGCGGAAGAGAATCGCTCGCGCAAGCCCGCCACCACCGGCCCCATGCGGCTGCCGTTCGATCCCTTGACCATGACGACGTCGCCGCCGCGCACAGCCTCGGCGAGTTGCGGGAGAATGTCCCTTGCCCGCTCGGTCCAGGCGGCGCGCATCGCCTCGGGGGCGGCGTCGAAGAGCGCGCGGGTCAGCGGCCCGGCGCCGAACAGGAGATCGACGCGATGGCGCGCGAGCTCGGGCGCGAGCGCAGCGTGCATGTTCGCGCCTTGGGGGCCGAGCTCGAGCATGTCGCCAATCACCGCAATCCGCCGCCCGGCGGCGACGGGTTCGGCGGCGCCGAGCAGCGCCAGCGCGGCGCGCATCGAGGCGGGATTGGCGTTGTAGCTTTCGTCGATGACGGTGAACGGGCCGCTGGCGCTGGTGAGCGTCAGGCGCGCGCCGCGCCCGTGTTGCGGCGCAAAGCCGACCAGCGCCGCCGCCGCACCCTCGACGTCGACGTCGAGCGCCTCGGACGCGAGCAGAACCCCGAGCGCGTTCTCGGCCATGTGGAGGCCCGGTGCGCCGAGGATGAAATCGAGCGCGCGGCCGCGCACGCGCGCGCGCACCCGCGAGCCGCCGTCGAGCGGCGAGACGTCGATCAGCTCGGCGTCGCAGGCGGCGCCGACGCCGAAGGCCGCAATGCGCGCGCCGCGCGCGCGCGCGGCCGCCGCGAGACGATCGAATTGCGGCGCGTCACGATTAAGCACGGCGGCGCCGCCCGGTTCGAGCCCGGAGAAGACCTCGGCTTTGGCGTCGGCAATGGCCTCGATCGAGCCGAGATACTCGAGATGCACCGGCGCGATCGTGGTCACCAGCGCGACATGCGGCCGCGCCAGGGCGACGAGCGGCGTGATCTCGCCGGCGTGATTCATGCCGATCTCGATCGCCGCGAAGGCGGCGCCCGCCGGCAGTTGCGACAGCGTCAGCGGCACGCCCCAATGATTGTTGTAGGACGCGGCGGAGGCGTGGGTCGGGCCGAACCGGCCGAGCGCGACGCGCAGCATTTCCTTGGCGCTGGTCTTGCCGACCGAGCCGGTGATCGCAACGACGCGCGCCTTCGTCCGCGCCCGCGCCGCCGCGCCGAGGCGCTCCAAGGCGCGCAAGGTGTCGTCGACCGCGAAAATCGGCTCATGCGCGGCAACCCCGGCGCCGCGCGGCCGGGAGATCGCCGCGGCCGCCGCGCCCGCCTCGAAGGCGCGCGCGACGTAGTCGTGGCCGTCGCTCGCCTCGCCCCTGATGGCGAAGAAGAGATCGCCGGGCTTCAGCGTGCGGGTGTCGATCGAAACGCCCTCGACGGCGACGGCGAGCGGCGCGCTCGGGGTCCCGAGGGCGCGCGCGAGCTCCGCTTCGCTCCATAGCGCGGTCATGGGGCCCCCTCGAGCGCCGCCCGGGCGGCCTCCGCGTCCGAGAACGGCAAAGTTCGATCGCCAACGATCTGGCCAGTTTCATGGCCCTTGCCGGCGATCAGCAGCGCGTCGCCATGGCCGAGCGCGTCGACCGCGGCGCGGATCGCCTCGCCGCGGTCGGCGAACTCGCGCGCGCCCGGCGCGGTGGCGAGAATGGCGGCGCGGATCGCCGCCGGATTCTCCGAACGCGGGTTGTCGTCGGTGACAAAAACGAGGTCGGCGCCTTTGGCGGCGATCGCCCCCATCATCGGCCGTTTGCCGGCATCGCGATCGCCGCCGCAGCCAAAGACGACCAGCAGCTGCTTGGAGACGAACGGGCGCAACGCGGCGAGCGCCTTCTCCAGCGCGTCGGGCTTGTGGGCGTAGTCGACGAAGACCGGCGCGCCGTCCTTGTCGCCCACGCGCTCGAGCCGTCCCGGCGCGCCCTCGAGCCGCTCCAGCGCCGTGAAGATTTCGCCGAGATCGGTTCCGGTGGCAAAGCAGAGCCCCGCGGCGACGAGCGCGTTGGAGACCTGGAAATCGCCGGGCAGCGGCAACCGCAGTGCGCGCGTCTTGCCGGCGTGCTCGACGACGATGCGCGAAGCGAAGCCGTCGCGCTCCGACGAGACGAGGCGCAGCGCGCCGCCGTGTCGCCCGACGACGACGAGCGACAGGCCGCGCGCGCGCGCCGCTTCGATCACGCGCGGCGCGACGTCGCTGTCGCCGTCGATCACCGCCGCCGCGCCCGGCGGCAGCAGCTCGCGGAACAGGCGCAGCTTTGCGTCAAGATAGGCTTCGGTCGTCGCGTGATAATCGAGGTGGTCGCGCGACAGATTGGTGAACGCGCCCGCGGAAATCCGCACGCCGTCGAGCCGCTTCTGGTCGAGCCCGTGCGACGACGCCTCGAGCGCGACATGAGTGACGCCGGCGCGGGCGAGCTCGTCGAGCGTCTGGTGCAGCGCGACCGGATCGGGCGTGGTGAGCGAGCCATAGACCTCGATCGGACGCGAGACGACGCCGAGGGTGCCGAGCGACGCCGACTCGCGGCCCGCCGCCGCCCAAATCTGCCGCACAAACGCCGCGACCGAGGTCTTGCCGCTGGTTCCAGTGACCGCGACGACGGTATCTGGCTGGCGCGGATAGAAGCGCGCCGCCGACCTGGACAGCGCGGCGCGCGCGTCTTCGACCCTGACGAACGGCGCGCCGAGCGCCGGCGGCGCGCGTTCGCCCACGACCACCGCCGCGCCCCTGGCGAGCGCATCCGCTATGAAGGCAATGCCGTCCTGCTTCGCGCCGGCGAGGGCAAAGAAAGCGTCGCCTGGCTTGACCTTGCGGCTGTCGGCGGTCAGGCCGCCGACCGCCTTCTCCGCCAAGGCGGCCGCGTCGGGGCCGAGGTCGAGGATCTGGTTGAGACGCGTCACTCTTTGCCCACCCGGTCGGCGTCGCCGCCCAACCCGAGGCGCGCGAGGATCGGGAACGGCTGGTCAGGGAAATGGTCGGCCGGCGGCACGCCCTCGAGCGGCTCGACCCGCTCGACCAGACTCCCGGTGGTGCGGCCGGCGTTGTGGGCGGCGGTGTGGTAGCCGCCGTCCTCCGGCAGGCCTTGCGGCTCGTCGTACATGACGAGGTAAAGATACTTCGGCTTGTCGGCCGGCGCGATGGCCATAAAGGTCGTGAACACCTTGTCCTGCGAATAGCGGCCGTTGATGATCTTGTCGGCGGTGCCGGTCTTGCCGCCGACGTAATAGCCGGGAATGTTGGCGAAGCCGGCCGAGCCATGGGTGGCGTTCGCGCGCATCAGATAGCGCATCGATTCCGAAGTCTGGGGGCTGACGACGCGGCGGCTGCCGGAGAGCGCGTCCGCCTCGTCGCGCACCAGGAAGGTCGGCGTCATCAGGTTGCCGCCGTTGACCAGCGCCGCGACCGCCATCATCGCCTGCAGCGGCGCAACATTGAGGCCTTGACCGAAGGCGATCGTCATCGTGTTGAGCTCGCCCCAGCGCTTGGGCACCAGCGGCTCGGCGCTTTCCGGCACTTCGGTGCGCAGGCGGTCGAGCTGGCCCATCTTCCTGAGGAAGGCCTGGTGACCCTCGACGCCCACCATCAGCGCCATCCGCGCCGAGCCGATGTTGGAGGAATGGGTGAACACTTCCGGCACCGTGAGAACGCGATGGGTGGCGTGGAAATCGTGGATGGTGAAATGTCCGTAACGCAAGCTTTCGCGGGCGTCGATGCGCGAATTCAGCGTCACTTTGCCCGATTCGAGCGCCATGGCGAGCGTCAGCGCCTTGAAAGTCGAGCCCATCTCGTAGACGCCGACGTTGACCCGGTTGATCCGGGTCGGATCCTTGATGAACTCGCCGGGGTCGTTCGGATCGAAATCCGGTAAGGATTCCAGGGCGATGACCTCGCCGGTGGTGACGTCCATGATCGCCCCGGCGGCCGCCTTGGCCTTGAACCGAACCATGCCGGCGGCGAGCTCGTCGCGCAGTGCATGGGTCGCCCGGAGGTCGAGCGACAACCGAACCGGCTTCAGCGCCGCCTGGTCGACGACGAAACCCGGGACATGCGGGTCGGTCAGGCTCTGCTCGTCGAGGTACTTCTCCATGCCGGCGATGCCGACGTTGTCCTTGTCGACAAAGCCGATCACGTGGGCGCCGATCGATCCGTTGGGGTAGACGCGCTTGTTCTCGGGCAGGAAACCGACGCCGGGCAGGCCGAGATGAAAAATCTCCTGCTGCTCCTTCGCTGTGACCTGGCGCTTGACCCAGACAAACCCCTTCTTCGAGCTGAGCCGTTCGCGCAATTCCTTCGCGTCGACGTCGGGCAGCACCGCCGTTATCAGTTCGACCGCCTCGTCCTTGTCGATGATGCGGCGCGGCTCGGCGAAGACCGACATCGTCTTGACGTCGGTGGCGAGGATTTCGCCGTTGCGATCGAGCAGGTCGGGACGAGCGCCGGAAACCGCCTGGTCGGCCGCCGCCTTGAGCATCTGGGGCGGATCATGCGACACGCCGAGCGCGACCAGCCTCACGCCAATGCCGAGATAGGCGACCGCCATCGCCAGCGCGATGAAGCGGATGCGGCCGGCGCTCTTGTCGAGACGGCTCGAGAAGAGGCGTCGCACGACGCCGCGGAGGCGCGCGAGGAAGCCGACGCTGGGCGTCGCCGCCTGATGGGCGGCAATATCGTCGACTTCGGGTTGCGGCGTCTCGATCATCGCTCACCTCAGTGCTGGCGTCGCGCCGGTGACGCCCGCGCTCGGCGTCGCCGACTCACCGAGCAGGCCGAGCGACTCGAGCTTGCGGCCGATCGAGTCGACCTTCGGCCCCGGTTCGGGCAGGTCTTCGGCCTTGACGATCTGATTGAGCGCCAGCGGCTGCATGTCGAGCTGACTGTCGGCGAGCGCCTGCAAGCGATCCGGACGCGTGAGGTGCGCATATTCGGCGCGCAGCAGATTGATCGCGTCGCGCTCCTTGGCGATGAGATGGCGCGTTTTGACGATCTCTTCCGAGGCGTAGATCGTCTGGTACTTCACCGAATAGACGTAGGCCGCCGAGCCAATCAGCGCCGCGATCGCGATGAAGTGCAGCAGGCGCCACATCAGCCCCTCCCCGGCCGCGCCGGCGGCGCCGTCAACGCCACCAGTTCGATATCCCGCGCTTGCGGCGGCGCCTGCGTGCGCTCGGCGAAGCGCAGCTTGGCCGAACGCGCGCGCGGATTTGCGGACAGTTCCGCCTCGCCCGGCCGGATCGGCTGACCGCCGGCGAGGCGGAAGGTCGAAGCCGGCTGCGCCGGTTCGCCCGGCAGCAGCCGCGACGCGGCGCGGCCGCGGCTGGCGCGGCGCGCGAAGAAGAACTTGACGATTCGATCCTCGAGCGAATGGAAAGTCACGACGGCGAGCCGGCCGCCCGGCGCGAGAATCCGTTCGGCCGCTTCGAGGCCGCCGAGCAACTGGCCGAGCTCATCGTTGACCGCGATGCGCAGGGCCTGGAACGAACGCGTCGCCGGATGGATCGCCTCGCCCGGCCGAGCTGGCGCGACGCGCGCGATCATCGCGGCGAGCTGCAAGGTCGAGACGTAGGGCGCGGTCTTGCGATCGGCGACGATCGCGCGGGCGATGCGGCGCGCTGCGCGCTCTTCGCCGAAGACATAGAGGATGTCGGCGATCGTCGCTTCGTCGTCGTCGCGCAGGATGTCGGCGGCGCTGCGGCCCTTGGCCTCCATGCGCATGTCGAGCGGCGCGTCGCGGCGCAGTGAAAATCCACGCTCGGCCACGTCGAGCTGCATCGACGAGACGCCGACATCAAGCGCGACGCCATCGACCGCGACGAAGCCCGCGGCGCGCGCGATCGCGTCGAGCGCGGCGAAGCGGCCTTCGACCAGGGTCAGCCGGCCGGAGAACTCGGCGGCGAGCGGCGCGCCGCCGGCGATCGCCGCCGGATCGCGGTCGATCGCGACAACCTGCGCGCCGCGCGCCAGCAGCGCGCGCGAATAGCCGCCAGCGCCGAACGTGCCGTCGACGTAAACGCCTCCTGCCCGCGGCGCCAGCGCGTCGACCGTCTCGGCAAGCAGCACGGGAACGTGGCGGGCCGGTCCGCCGGCGGCGATCGGACTCTCGCCGCGGCCCGCGTTCATTCCCCCTGCCCCTTGACGCCGATCCGAGCCTTGAGCCCCCGCGCCCGAGTCTTGGCCTCCTCGAGATGCGCAGCGAAACGTCTGGGCTCCCAGATTTGAAACTTGTGGCCGCAGCCGACGAAGGCCGCTTCGTCGGTCAGGTCCAGCGCGGCGCGGAAGCGCTCGCCGAGAAGGAAACGGCCTTCCGAATCCAGGCGCAGGACCTCGCTTGCGCCGAACAGCGCCGTCGCCAGATCCTCGCGCTCGCGCGAATAGGGCGGCAGCGAGTCGAGCAGCGCCTCGATCTCTTTCACCAGCGCCTTGCCGCCGCAATCGAGCGCCGGCGCGTCGAGCGCCGGCTGGATAAACAAGCCGTCGAATCCATCTTTCGCCAGAACCGCCCGGAACGGCGCCGGCGCCGAGATGCGCCCTTTGGCGTCGAAGCGGTTGACGAAATGGGAGAGGAACAGGTCCATGCGCGTGCCCCTCCGCGAGACGACAGCGGGCCATAGCCGGCGCCGACGCGCTCCAGCGCGCGCCGCGGCCTTCAGGCGGGATTTCTTGGGCTACCATGGGCTACTATGGGCGTCAACGAAACACCGGCCGCGCCGACCGCAAGCGCGGCTTCGTCGCTCATTAGGGGTTGTTAAGGTTAAGACTCAGTTAGAAAATCGCCCGTACGGACGCCGCGGGCCGCGCCACCGCTGCGGAATCCGGCGGCGATCGCCACCCGGCGCGGGAGGAAGCCGATGAACGTCGTCCCCATCCTGATCAGCGCGGGCTTGGCTTTGGCCGCCGTTTCCGCCGCCGCGGCAGCGCCGCCGACCGTCGCCGTGATCGGCGAAGCGACGGACGACGTGAAGCCGGACGTCGCGATCGTCAGCCTGTCGATCGAGGTCGAGAAGCCGACCGCCGCCGAGGCGACGAACGAGAACGCGCGCCGCGCCGAGGCCGTGATCGCCGGACTGAAGGCGGCTGGGATCGCCGACAAGGACATCGCGACGGTCGGTCTGTCGCTCTATCCGGTGTGGGGCCAGGCTCAGCCCCAAAGCGTCTCAGCCTATCAGGCGACCAACCGCATCACGGTCCGGGTACAACCGCTCGACAAGGCCGCCGCGCTGATCGCCGGAGCGGTCGCGAACGGCGGCGAATACCAGGGCCTGGGCTTCGACGTTTCCGATCGTGAAACGCGCGAGGACGTGCTGCGCGGGAGAGCGGTCGAGAACGCCGCCCATCGCGCCGAACTCTATTCGCGCGGCGCGGCGATGAAGCTCGGGCCGCTGCAGTCGATCCGCGCCGACGCGGCGCAGCCGGTCTTCCGGCCGCTGTTTGAGGCGCGAATGTCCAAGACGGCGGGCGCGCCGCCGCCGCCGATCGAGCCAGGCCTGATCACGCTGAGCGAAACGGTGTCGGCGACCTGGGCGCTGACGCCGGAGTGAGGCGGCGCGCGCGTCAGCCGGCGGCCCGGAACGCCCCATAACCGGCGGCGCGAAGAGCGCAGGCCGGGCAATGACCGCAGCCATAGCCCCAGTCGTGGCGATGGGCGCGGTCGCCCTCGTAGCAGGTGTGGGTTTCCTCCCGGATGAGATCGACGAGCTTTTCGCCGCCGAGATCGCGCGCTAGCCGCCAGGTCGCCGCCTTGTCGATCCACATCAACGGAGTCTCGATGACGAGACGCGTCGCCATGCCGAGGTTCAACGCGACCTGCAGCGCCTTGATCGCATCGTCGCGGCAATCGGGATAGCCGGAAAAGTCGGTCTCGCAAACGCCCGTCGCGAGGCGCGCGATGCCGCGTCGATAGGCGAGCGCCGCGGCGAAGATGAGGAACAGCAGGTTGCGGCCCGGAACGAAGGTGTTGGGCAGACCGTCGGCGCGCGCGGCGATCGCGACGTCGCGCGTCATCGCGCTTTCCGAGACCGCCGCGAGCGCGGCGAGATCGAGCACATGGTCGTCGCCGAGCTTCCCCGCCCAGCGCGGAAACGCCGCCGCAAGCGCCGCGCGCACACGCGGCCGCGCATCGAGTTCGACGCGGTTGCGTTGGCGATAGTCGAAGCCGACCGTCTCGACCCGGTCGAAGCGGTCGAGCGCCCAGGCGAGGCAGGTGGTCGAATCCTGGCCGCCCGAAAACAGCACCAGTGCGCTAGTCTCGCCCATCCTCGCCTGTCCTTCGCTTGCGCGCGGTCCTAGACAATCGCAGCGGATTGCGAAAGCCTCTCGAAGTGGAGCCCGCCATGGACCTTGCCGCCTTTCGCGTCTCGCTCGCCGCCGCCGCACCGCCCAAGCGCCTCGGCCCCGCCCTGGCGGCGCTATGGTGGGACGCCAAGGGCGACTGGGACAAGGCGCATGCGTTGGCGCAGGCCGACGAGGGCGGCGCCGGCGACTGGGCGCACGGCTATCTCCACCGCAAACAGGGCGATCTCGGTAACGCCGCCTATTGGTATCGACGCGCCGGCAAGCCGGCGCCGCGCGGCTCGCTCGACGAGGAGTGGGCCGCGATCGCCGACGCGCTGCTCGCTGAGCAAGCCTGAACCGGCCCCGATTTTGTCTTCGGACGCCGGGCGACCATATTGATGGCTGCGCAGGCCGGAGGCGCGCATGAGTTGGAACCCCTATCTCGAACCGGGATGCCCGGACGCCGTCGGCGTCGATGCGATCGAGACCCTGATCGTGCCTCGCGCGCGCGACCTCGGCGACTTCGAGGTGCGGCGCGCCCTGCCCGCGCCGAGGCGCCAGATGGTCGGCCCGTTCATCTTCTTCGACCAGGCCGGCCCGGCCGAATTCGTCACCGGGAAGGGCGTCGACGTGCGGCCGCATCCGCACATCGGCCTCGCCACCGTCACCTATCTTTATCGCGGCGAATTCCAGCACCGCGACAGCCTCGGCTCGAACCAGATCATCCGGCCCGGTGCCCTGAATTGGATGGTCGCCGGCCGCGGCGTCACCCATTCCGAGCGCACCAGCGCCGAAACGCGCAAGGCGCCGCACGGCCTGTTCGGCGTCCAGACCTGGGTCGCCCTGCCCGAGCGCGAGGAAGACGCCGCGCCGAGCTTCGAGCATCATCCCAAGGACGCGCTGCCGACGCTCGAAGCCGAAGGCGCGCTGCTGCGGCTGATCCTCGGCGCCGCCTATGGCGCACGCGCGCCGGCGAGCGTTTTTTCCGAAACCTTCTATGTCGACGCCGCGCTCGACCCGGGCGCGCGCCTGCCGCTGCCCGACGAACACGAGGATCGCGGCCTCTACATCGTCGAGGGCGCGGTTACCGTCGCAGGCCAAACATTCGAGGCGGGTCGCATGCTGGTGTTCCGCCCCGGCGACTCGATCACGATCGGCGCGGGAGACGCTGGCGCGCGCCTGCTGCTGCTCGGCGGCGCGACGCTCGGCGGCCCGCGCTACATCTGGTGGAATTTCGTCGCCTCGAGCCGCGACCGGATCGACGCCGCCAAAGAGGCGTGGCGCAGGGCGGACTGGGGCAAGGGCCTGTTCGACCTCCCGCCGGACGATCGCGACGAGTTCATCCCGGCGCCTCTGCCGACCGTCCTGCCGGTTAAGTAGCGGTGTCGGAGCCCGATCGCCGCGCCGGCCGACGCCGAGCGCCGGTCAGCCGAACCGCGCAACGGCCGTCGCGCGACATCGGGCCGCACCGCGGCGAGCCAGCAGGGGCCTATTGTGGCGGCCGTCGCCAACGCGCTGGAGGACGGCGATCGTCGTGAAATTTGTGCTGACAGTCGCCGGCGCGCTGGCGCTGCTGGCCGGTCTCGCCTTCGTCGGCGTCGGCGTCGTCTGCGTTCGCGCGACGAGCGGCCCCGGCGTCGATGCGCTGTACGACGCCCTCGACACGATCGCAATCGGCGGCTTCGGCGCGCTGATCGGCCTCGGCCTGGTCGTCTACGCCGGCTGGGCGTCGAAGCCCGTCGTCTGAACCGGCCGGCTCAGCGAAACGTCGCGGCCTCCACCCTCTCACGAGGGAAAGAGGCCGCGCCTCCCAATCTCAGGCGAACTTGGGATCGAGTTCGCCGCTCGCGTAACGCTTGGCCATCTCGGTCGTCGACAGCACGCGCTTGATCTTCGAGGCCTGGCCGGCGGTGCCGAACTGCTCAAAGCGCAGCTTGCAGATCTTGACCATCCCTTCCATCGCCGGCTTCAGGTACTTGCGCGGATCGAATTCTTCCGGATGCTCCTGGAAAACGCGGCGGATCTGGCCGGTGATCGCCATGCGGTTGTCGGTGTCGATGTTGACCTTGCGCACGCCGTGCTTGATGCCGCGCTGGATCTCTTCGATCGGCACGCCGTAGGTCTGGGGCATCTTGCCGCCAAACTTGTTGATGATGTCCTGCAGGTCCTGCGGCACCGACGACGAACCGTGCATGACCAGGTGGGTGTTCGGCAGCTTCTTGTTGATTTCCTCGATGACGCGCATCGCCAGGATGTCGCCGGTCGGCTTGCGCGAGAACTTGTAGGCGCCGTGCGAGGTGCCCATGGCGATCGCCAGCGCGTCGACCTTGGTCTCGCGCACGAACTTGACCGCCTCGTCGGGGTTGGTGAGCAGCTGGTCGTGGCTGAGCTTGCCTTCGGCGCCGTGGCCGTCTTCCTTGTCGCCGGTGCCGGTCTCGAGCGAGCCGAGCACGCCGAGTTCGCCTTCGACCGAGACGCCGCCGAGATGCGCCATGTCGGCGACTTGCTTGGTGACGCCGACGTTGTAGGCCCAGTCGGCCGGCGTCTTGCCGTCCGACTTGAGCGAGCCGTCCATCATCACCGAGGTGAAATTCGCCTGCATCGCGGTGACGCAGGTGGCCGGGCCGTTGCCGTGGTCGAGGTGGACGCAGATTGGCACCTGCGGATACATCTCGGTCAGCGCATCCATCATGTGGCGCAGCATGATGTCGTTGGCGTAGGAGCGCGCGCCGCGCGACGCCTGAATGATCACCGGCGCTTCGAGCGCGCTGGCCGCCTCGCCGATCGCCAGCGCCTGTTCCATGTTGTTGATATTGAACGCCGGCACGCCGTAGTTGTGTTCGGCGGCGTGATCGAGCAACTGACGAAGTGTGATGCGGGACATATGTGTCTTCCTCTTGAGCCTATTTCGCGCGCAAAGCTTCGACGCCGGGCAGCGCTTTGCCTTCCATCCATTCCAGGAACGCGCCGCCGGCGGTCGAGACATAGGTGAACTTTTCGCCGACGCCGGCCGCGTTGAGCGCCGCGACTGTGTCGCCGCCGCCTGCGACCGACTTCAACTTGCCATCGCCCGTGAGCGCGGCGGCGGTCTTGGCGATCTGGATTGTCGCGACATCGAATGGCGGCGTCTCGAAGGCGCCGAACGGGCCGTTCCAAACCAGGGTCTTGGCGCTCTTCAGCGCGCTCTCGACCGCGACGATCGACTTCGGTCCGATGTCGAGGATCATCTCGTCCTCGGCGACGTGGTCGACGTCGACGAACCGCGAAGGCGCGTGCGCCTTGAATTCCTTGGCGACGGTCGCATCGACCGGCAGCACGATCTGGCAATTGGCGGCTTTCGCCGCGGCGAGAATTTCGCGCGCCGTGTCGGCCAGATCCTTCTCGCACAGCGACTTGCCGACCGCCTTGCCCTGCGCGAACAGGAAGGTGTTGGCCATGCCGCCGCCGATGATGAGGATGTCGACCTTCTTGACCAGGTTGGCGAGCAACTCGAGTTTGCCCGAAACCTTGGCGCCGCCGACGATCGCCGCCAGCGGGCGAACCGGGGCGCTCAGCGCCAGCGTCAGCGCGTCGAGCTCCTTCTGCATCGCCCGACCGCAATAGGCCGGCATGTGGTGGGCGAGGCCCTCGGTCGAAGCGTGGGCGCGGTGGGCGGCGGAGAACGCGTCGTTGACATAAATATCGCCGAGCTTGGCGAGTTCGGCGACGAACTCCGGCTCGTTCTTTTCCTCGGCTTTGTAAAACCGGGTGTTCTCGAGCACGAGGATGTCGCCGTCCTTCATCGCGGCGACCGCCCTGGCGGCCGGCTCGCCGATGCAGTCGGGCGCGAAGGCGACGGGGCGTCCCACCACTTGACTGACCGCCGCGGCGACCGGCTTGAGGGTGAAGGCCAAGTCCACTTTGCCCTTGGGGCGCCCGAGGTGGGCCATGATGATGACCTTGCCGCCCTTGTCGGCGATCTCTCGGATCGTCGGCGCGACGCGCTCGATGCGGGTGGCGTCGGTGACATGGCCGTTTTCGATGGGAACGTTGAGGTCGACGCGCAGCAGAACGCGCTTTCCCTTGACGTCAGCGGAGTCGAGAGTGCGGAAGGCGGACATCGCCAAGCTCCATGCGCCGAGCGGCGCGACAAAAAGCCACTATCGCAATCGGCGGAGCCGGCGGATTCGCCGGCTCCGCGCTGTTGGTCAGAGGAACTTGCTCATCGCGATGGCAGTGTCGCCCATGCGATTGGAGAAACCCCATTCATTGTCGTACCACGACAGAATGCGCACGAACGTTCCGTCGATCACCTTGGTCTGGTCGAGATGGAAGATCGACGAGCGCTTGTCATGGTTGAAGTCGATCGAGACGTTCGGCACTTCGGTGTAGCCGAGGATGCCCTTCAGCGGGCCTTCCGTCGCCGCAGCCTTGATCGCCGCGTTGATCTCCTCCTTGGTCGTGGCCTTCTTGGCGACGAACTTGAGGTCGACCACCGAGACGTTCGGGGTCGGGACGCGGATCGCCGAACCGTCGAGCTTGCCCTTGAGCTCGGGCAGCACGAGGCCCACCGCCTTGGCGGCGCCGGTCGTCGTCGGGATCATCGACAGCGCGGCGGCGCGGGCGCGATAGAGGTCCTTATGCAGCGTGTCGAGCGTCGGCTGGTCGCCGGTGTAGGAGTGGATCGTCGTCATGAATCCGCGTTCGATCCCGACCGTGTCGTTGAGCACCTTGGCCACCGGCGCCAGACAGTTGGTGGTGCAGGACGCATTGGAAACGACGAGATGCTCCTTCGTCAGCTTGCCGTGGTTGACCCCGTAGACGACGGTCAGATCCGCGCCGTCCGACGGCGCAGAAACCAGCACGCGCTTGGCGCCGGCGGTCAGATGCATCGCCGCCTTGTCGCGGGCGCTGAAAATGCCGGTGCATTCGAGCGCGATGTCGACGCCGAGCGCCTTGTGCGGGAGCTGGGTCGGGTCCTTGATCGCCGTCACCTTGATCTTCTGGCCGTTGACGACCAGCGAATCGCCGTCGACGCCGACTTCGTGCGGGAAGCGGCCATGCACGCTGTCGAAGCGCAGGAGATGCGCGTTCGTCTCGACCGGGCCAAGATCGTTGATCGACACGACTTCAATGTCCTTGCGTCCGGACTCGGCAAGGGCGCGCAAAACCAGCCGCCCGATGCGCCCGAACCCATTGATCGCAACCTTTACCGCCATCGTGTTACCTCCAGTTGATCTCAGGGCCCTCGACACACGCCGAGGCGAAGCGCAAACAGCGCGCCTTTTCGTCGATCCTCAATCTAAAGTCTAGTGCGTGCGGCGCTTTCTCGGCGTCTCAGCTCGCCCGACCTCGGCGCTCCCAAGATCGAGGAGCTGCCAAGGCCGTCGCTTACCAGCGAGTCGGCGCCCCCGGATTGATCCAAATCCAGAAACGCGTGTCTTTTTGCCGCATTTTTCGTTAGGCGCCGAGCCTGGCGAGCGCCGCCTCGGCCACTTTGGCGGCCGTGATGCCAAAAAACTCGTAAAGTTGTTTGTACGGCCCGCTGGCGCCGAATGTCGTCATGCCGACGAACGGACCGTCGCCGATCAGCTCGTCCCAGCCCTGCCGCACCGCCGCCTCGACGCCGACCCTGACCTTCGCGTCGCCGATCACCTGCTTGCGGTAGCTGTCGCTCTGCTCGAAGAAGCGCCCAAAGCACGGCACGGAAACGACGCGCGCGGCGACGCCCTTCTCGGCGAGCAGCGCCTTCGCGGCGAGCGCCACCGACACTTCCGAGCCCGAGGAGAAGATCGACACCGCCGCCTTCTCCGGCGCCGGCGCGATCTCGTAGGCGCCGCGCGCGCAGAGGTTCTCGGAGACATGGGTCCTGCGCAGCGCCGGCAGGTTCTGGCGGGTCAGCGCGAGGATCGACGGAGAGCGCAACGCCTCGAGCGCCGCCTGCCAGCATTCGACGGTCTCGACCGCATCGGCCGGCCGCCACAGCAACAAGTTGGGAATGGCGCGCAAGGCGGCGAGATGCTCGACCGGCTGGTGGGTCGGCCCGTCTTCGCCGAGGCCGATCGAATCGTGGGTGAAGACGTGGACGACATGCGCTCCCATCAGCGCCGCCAGGCGCAGCGACGGACGCGCATAGTCGGTGAACACCAGGAAGCTCGAGCCCGACGGAATGAAACCGCCGTGCAACGCCATGCCGTTGCAGGCCGCCGCCATGCCGTGCTCGCGGATGCCCCAATGAACGTAGCGGCCGGACATGTCGCCGGCGGAGATCTCGACGGTCGCCGGCACCTTGGTGTTGTTGGACCCGGTCAGGTCGGCCGAGCCAGTGATGAGCTCCGGAACGGCCGGCGCCAGCATCTTGAGCGCGGCTTCGCCCGACTTGCGGGTCGCCATGTCCGGAGCGTCGGCGGCGAGCTGGCGCTTGTAGGCGTCGACCACCGCGCCGAGGCCGGCCGGCACGTCGCCGCGGACGCGTCGCTCGAACTCGCCGCGCCGCTCCGCCGGCAGCGCCGCCAAAGTCCGCCGCCAACGGGCGCGCTTGCCCTTGCCGCGCGCGCCGGCCGCGCGCCACGCGGCGAGAATTTCGTCGGGCACGACGAACGGCTCGTAGGGCCAGTTCAGCGCGGCGCGCGCGCCGGCGATTTCGGCCGCGCCGGGCGCCTCGCCGTGCGCCTTGCTGGTGCCGGCCTTGGTGGGGAGGCCGAAGCCGATTGTGGTGCGGCAGGCGATCAGCGTCGGCTTGTCGGCCCGCTTGGCGGCCTTCAGCGCCTTGAGGATCGCCTGCGGATCATGGCCGTCGATGCGCAGCGACCGCCAGCCGGCGGAGCGGAAGCGCATAAGCTGGTCGACCGAGTCGGAGAGCGAAGTCTTGCCGTCGATCGAAATGCCGTTATCGTCGTAGAGCACGATCAATTTGGCGAGCTTGAGGTGACCGGCGATGGCGATCGCCTCCTGGCTGACGCCTTCCATCAGGTCGCCGTCGGAAGCGAGCACATAGGTGTGGTGGTCGACCACTTCGCCAAATTCGGCCGCCAGCATCCTTTCCGCGAGCGCCATGCCGACCGCGGTGGCGATGCCCTGCCCCAGCGGACCGGTGGTCGTCTCGACGCCGATGGTGTGGCCATATTCGGGATGGCCAGGCGTCTTCGAGCCGACCTGGCGGAACGCTTCCAGATCGGCGATCGTCAACCCGTCACGGCCACCCACTCCGGTCAAATAAAGTAAGGAATAGAGCAGCATGGAGCCGTGGCCGGCCGACAGCACGAAGCGGTCGCGATCCGGCCATTGCGGGTCGGCGGCGTCGAATTTGAGGATGTCGCGGAACAGTACGGTCGCGACGTCCGCCGCGCCCATAGGCAGGCCGGGATGACCGCTCTTGGCCTTCTCGACCGCGTCAACCGACAGGAAGCGAATCGCATTCGCCATCGCGTCGTGAGAGACCTGAGCCGTCATGTTTTCTCCGAGGGAAATGCGCGGCGCGTCCACCGCGCTTCATTGCGCCGCGTTGATAGGCGTGGCCGCATTCTCCTGTCAATTGCGGCATTGACGCGTTGACGCGCGCTTCATGCGTCGCGTAAACGTTGGGCTCTAAAGGATGGAGTCCAATGGCCCTCGGTCCTTTCGAGCCGTCGCTCAAGCGGATGCGGACTGCAGTCGACCTGCTCGAAGCCGCGGTCGAGCGCCGGATGCGGCTCGACGCCAAGCGCGGCGACTCCGACGAGGAGCTGGCGCTGATGCAGGACGACCGCGACCGGCTCGCGGTCGAACTCGACGGCGCGCTCGGCCGCAGCCGCGCGCTCGAGGGGGCCAACGCGGAAGCCGCCCGGATGCTGGCGCAGGCGAGCGCGGCGCTCGAGGCGGCGATCGCGCGCATCGTCGCGTCCGGCGGCCAATAGCGCAATTTTCGAGAGGCGGCGGCGATGGCGCAGGTGGCGGTGACGATCGGGGGACGCGTCTACCGGCTCGCCTGCAATGAAGGCGAAGAGGAGCATCTCGAGGGTCTCGCCCGTGAGCTGGACGCCAAGTTCGAAGCGATGCACGAGTCGTTCGGCGAGATTGGCGACCAGCGGCTGATCGTCATGGCGGCGCTGACCGTCGCCGACGAGCTCAGCGAGGCGCGGACCCGCATCGCCGCGCTCGAAGCCGACGCAGGCAAGATCGCCGACCGCGAGCGGTCTGGCCGGCGCGACGCCGAGATCCAGGCGGTCGCCGTCGCCCAGGCGTTCGGCGACCTGAGCCAACGGATCGAGAGGCTCGCCGCGGCTCTGAGCGGCGCGCCCGCCGCCTGAGCGCTACGACCTACGGGGTTGGGTCGATCACCCCGAAATAGATCTGGGGCGGCGCCCTCACCCCCTGCCGCGTCGGGCGGACGAAACCCGTCCAGTCGCGCACGACCACGGGCGCGCCGTTGATCGTCGCGTCGGGCTTGGGTTTCGCGGCGACGACCAGGGCGCCGCGGTGGCGCAAATCGGCGACGTCGACCCAGGGCGTATTGCGCGTGTCGCCGTTATCCAGCGCGCGCACCCGGTAAGGAAGATCGAACACGATCGAGCCCGACGCCTGGAAGCCGATCTTGCCGCCATAGCTGACGATGTAGGGGATCGGGCCGTCGCGACGGGTCGCCCAATAACGCTCGGCGAGCGCGGCGAGCGCCGGGCCGTCCATCTCGGGATAGGCGGCGGTGCTGAGCGGCGCCTGCCATCGCCAGGCTTCGCGCAGTCCGGCGTAGCCGACCATGACGAGCAGCGCCCAGATCGCGAAGACGCCCCACGCCCGACGCGGCAGGCGCTCGAGCCCCGCCCGCGCCGCCGCGTGTCCCCACCAGGCGGCGAAGCCGACGGTGACCGGCGTCAGCCAATGATAGAAGACCCGCACGCTCAGCGGTGCAGCGAGGATGATCAACACGATCGGGCCGACGACGGCGACATGCAGGAAGAGATCGAGCCGCGTCATCGTCGCGGGCGCGAGCGTCGCCCGGATCGCCGCCGTGAGCCGCGCGCGGCCGCAGGCGGCCCAGGCGACCAACGCCATCGGGACGTTGGCGAGCGCGGCGTCGACGATAAACAGCGCCATCCAGCTGATCCGCTCGTCGACGCCCGAGGGCGTCGTATGCAACGCCCACCTGAGCGGCGTCGCGCCGTTGCGCGCGACATCGATCGCCTGCGGCGCGACGATCGCTGTCGCAATCGCCACCGCCATCCACGGCCCCGGCCCGGCGAGCCGCCGGCGCCAATCGGGAACGAAGAGGAACGCGAGGCCGAGCGGCGCGACGAGATGGAGGATCGCGTATTTCGCCCACATGCCGAAGCCGACCGCGACGCCGAACAAGGCCCAACTCGCCAATGTCCCGCGTTCGAAGGCGTTCCAGGCCGCCCACAGGACAAGCGCCCAGAACGGCATGACGCCGATGTTGTGATTGAACTTGAACGGCCAATAGGTGGCGTAAGGAGAGGCGAGGCCGGCGAGCAATGCGACGATCGCGCCCGCCCGACCGTCGACGCGGCGGATGAACAGCGAAACCAGCCCGAAGGCGCCGCAGGCGAAAGCGAGCGCGATCGCGAACAGGACGAAATAGCGCAGCGGTCCGGTCGTCGAGGCGAGCCCGCTGAGCCAAGACGAAAGCGGCGGATGGCGCAAATAGGTGAGCCGCCACTCCGGGCCGTCGACCACGCCTTCGGCGACGTCGGCGTCGATCGAACCTTCGAACAGGACGCCGAGCGTCGTCCAGACGCAAATCTGCAACGCGATCAGCGCCCAGGCTCGCGCGACGCTGTTCGTCGGCGAAACGGCGGGCTGTGCGGCGCGATCGGTCAAGAACGGCTCACTTGCTGGCGCGCCCGTGGTTGCGGCCGCCGTCGCGCCCGCAATAGCGGCGCCCGCGGCGGGCGGCAAGGGTCGCCGCCGCCTCGACTCTTGACGCGCTTGACGCGTGGATCGGCCGGGATGCTAAAGTTGCGTCCGCCCCCCGCCAGCCGTCGAAGGAGCGCCGCATGCGCAAATCCGTCTCCCTGCTATTCGCTCTCGCTGCGCTCGTCGCGACGACCGCCTACGCCGCCGACAAGGACAGCGTCACGATCGGCATGACGCTCGAACCGCCGACTCTCGATCCGACGACCGGAGCTGCGGCCGCAATCGGCGAGATCACCCACTACAACATCTTCGAAGGGCTGGTGAAGCTCGACGACAATTTCAACGTTTCGCCGCTGCTCGCGGACAAATGGACCTTCTCGCCCGACCTCAAGACGATCACCTTCACGTTGCGCCAGGGCGTCAAGTTCCAGGACGGCGAGACCTTCAGCTCGAAGGACGTCAAGTACTCGTTCGAGCGCGCCGCTTCCAAGGACTCGACCAACAAGGAGAAGGCGTTCTTCGCTTCGATCCAATCGATCGACGCGAGCGACCCCGCAAAGGTGACCCTGACCTTCAAGGAGCCGAGCTTCCAGGCGCTCTATCATCTCGGCCTCAACACCGCGGTGATCGTCGACGAGAAGAGCGCCGCGACCGACGCGACCCAGCCGGTCGGCACCGGCCCCTACAAGCTCGCCTCCTGGAACAAGGGCGCCTCGGCGACGCTTGAGAAATGGGACGGCTATCGCGCCGCCGCAGAGATCGCGATCAAGCGCGTCACCTTCAAATTCATCGGCGATCCCTCGGCGCAGGTGGCGGCGCTGCTCGCCGGCGACGTCGACGTCTTCCCCCGCTTCCAGGCTCTGCAGGACGTCGCCCAGTTCCAGGGCGATCCGCGCTTCCAGGTTCTGCTCGGCGGCACCGAGGGCAAGACCATTCTCGCGATCAACAACAAGAAGAAGCCGTTCGATGATCTGCGCGTCCGTCAGGCGCTCGCCTATGCGATCGACCGCAAGGCGATCATCGACGGCGCCATGAACGGCGTGGCGCCGCCGATCGGCAGCCACCTCGTTCCCAACGATCCGGGCTACGTCGACCTGACCGGCGCCTATCCGTACGACCCCGAGAAAGCCAAGGCGCTGCTCAAGGAAGCGGGGGTCACGACGCCACTGCAGGTGACGTTGACCCTCCCGCCCCCGGACTACGCGCGCAAGAGCGGCGAAATCATCGCCGCCGAACTCGCCCAAGTCGGCGTCCAGGCGAAGATCGAGGACGTCGAATGGGCGCAGTGGCTGTCGAACGTTTTCAAGGGCAAGAACTACGACCTGACGATCATCAGCCACGTCGAGCCGCTCGACATCGGCATCTACGCCAACCCCGATTACTATTTCCAATATGACAGCCAGGCCTTCCGCGACATCTTCGCCCGCGTCCAGGCCGCGCCCGACCTCGAGGCCTTCAAGGCGGCGATCGGCGACGCCCAGCGGCAGATCGTCAAGGACTGCGTCAACGTCTTTCTCTTCCAGCTCCCCGACGTGACCATCGCCGACGCGCATTTGCAAGGACTGTGGAAGAACGCGCCGATCTTCGCCAACGACGTCAGCGCGATGTCGTGGAAGCCGTGAGAAGCCTCGCCGCCTCGGCGCCGGCAGGGCGGCGCAGGCTCTTGGGGGTGAGACAGGCTCGTCGATGAAACCATTCCGGATGAGCGCGACCGCGCTGCTCGCGGCGTATCGCAGCGGCGCGTTGTCTCCGCTCGAGGCGATGCGAAGCGTGCTCGAGCGGGTGGCGCGCTTCGAACCGCACATCGCGGCGACCTACCTCTTCTCGCCCGAGCGCGCGCTCGCCGAAGCCAAGGCCTCGGAAGACCGCTGGCGGCGCGGCGCGCCGATCGGCCCGCTCGATGGCGTGCCGGCGACGGTCAAGGACAACATCGCCACCAAGGGCGAGCCGGTTCCGGTCGGCACGGCGGCGAGCGACATGAGCCCGGCCGCCGTCGACGCGCCGCCGGCGGCGCGCTTGCGCCAAGCGGGCGCGATCCTTTTCGCCAAGACGACGATGCCCGACTACGGCATGCTGTCGTCGGGACTATCGAGCCTGCACAAGCTCGCGCGCAACCCGTGGAACCTCGCGCGCAACCCCGGCGGCTCGTCGGCGGGGGCGGCCGCCGCCGCCGCGGCGAGCTACGGGCCGCTGCACGTCGGCACCGACATCGGCGGATCGATCCGCCTGCCGGCCGGGTGGTGCGGACTCTTCGGCCTGAAGCCGAGCGGCGGCCGCATCCCGATCGACCCACCCTATTACGGCCGCGTCGCCGGGCCGCTGACCCGCACGGTCGCGGACGCGGCGCTGCTGATGGCGACGCTCGCCCGGCCCGACCCGCGCGACTATTCGAGCCTGCCGCCGCAGGCGCTCGATTGGCGCATCGAGCCTCTCGATTGGCGCGGCCGCAAGGTCGGGCTGCTCATGGAGTCAGGCTGCGGCGACAAACCGAGAGCGAAAGTCACCCGCGAGATCGAACGTGCGGCGCGCGACATCGAAGCGGCGGGCGCGGTCGTAGAGCCGCTCGCTCCATTCCTCGAGCAGACCATGCTCGACGGCCTCAACCGCTTCTGGAGCTTCCGCTCGCTGCTCGACCTCGCTGCGCTGACGCCCGAGAAACGGGCCAGGGTGCTGCCGTTCATCCGCATCTGGGCGGAATCGGCGACCGGGCTCGACGGCGAGGCGGTGTTCCGCGGCTTCAGTCAGATGCGCGAGATGGCCAAGGCGACGATCGCCGCAACCGTGCCCTATGACTTCATCGTTTCGCCGACCGCGCCGGACGTGGCCTATCGCGCCGAATGGGCGATGCCGAGCAACGATCCCTACAATGCGATGGCCCACATCGGCTTCACTGTCGCCTACAACATGTCGGAGCAGCCGGCGGCGACGATCAATTGCGGCTACGACGACGAGGGCCTGCCGATCGGCCTGCAGATCGTCGGCCGTCGTTTCGACGATGTCGGCGTGCTCGCCGCAGCGACGGCGTTCGAGACAATGCGCGCCGGCGAAGCGCGCCCGTGGCCAGAGCCGCCCGATCACGACTGAGAGGAAACGCGATGTTCGATTATTCCAAGCTGTTCGATCTTTCCGGCCGACGCGCGCTGGTGATCGGGGGGGCGAGCGGCATCGGCCAGGCGAGCGCGCTCGGCCTCGCAGCCCACGGCGCCGAGCTCGTCGTCGCCGACCTCAACCTCGCGCTCGCCGACGAGACAGTCGCCGAAATCAGGAAGGCGGGCGGCAAGGCGACGGCGCTGAAGATCGACATGCGCGACAAGGCGAACGTCGACGCCGCGGCTACGAGCCTCGGCGCGCTCGACGCGATCGTCATCACGCCGTCTATCAATGTGCGCAAGCCGCTGCTCGACATCACCGAGGAGGAATTCGACCGCGTCATCGACCTCAATCTCAAGGGCGTGTTCCGCGTCCTCACCGCCTTCGCGCCGGCGATGGCGGCGCGCGGCAAGGGTTCGATCGTCGCCTTCTCCAGCGTGCGCGCCCAGGTCGTCGAGCCCGGTCAGGGCGTCTACGCCGCAACCAAGGCCGGCACGTTGCAGATGATCCGCGCGCTCGCCGCCGAGCTCGGCCCGTCGGGCGTGCGGCTCAACGCCGTGGCGCCGGGCGTGGTCGAGACGCCGCTGACCAAGCCGATCATCGACAACGAGGCCTGGTATCGCGCCTATGCCGACAAATCGATGCTGAAGCGCTGGGCGAGCCCGGCCGAAATGGCCGGCGCGGTGGTGTTCCTGTGCTCCGACGCGAGTTCTTACGTCACCGGTTCGTACCTGCTGGTCGACGGCGGCTGGACGGCGGCCGACGGCCGCTTCACTCCGCCGCTGCCGAAACGCGCCGGCTGAGACGTCAGAGCGCGAAGCCGCCGTCGACCAGGTGCGCCTGGCCGGTGGTGAAGGCGCTCTCGTCCGAGGCGAGATAGACGGCGAGCGCGGCGACCTCTTCGGCCGCGCCGATGCGGCCCATCGGCTGGCGATCGACGAACGCCTTGCGCACCGCTTCGGCGGTCTGTCCCGATTGCTGGGCCAGGGCGGCGATACGGTGGTCGAGCGACGGGCTTTCGACCGTCGCCGGGCAGATCGCATTGCAGCGGATTCCGCGGCGGATGAAATCGGCCGCGACCGCCTTGGTCAGGCCGATCACCGCCGCTTTCGACGCGCCGTAGACGTAGCGGTTGGAAATGCCGCGAACCGACGAGGCGGCCGAGGCCACGTTGACGATCGAGCCGCCGCCCTTCTCCAGCATGCCCGGCAGAAAGGCGCGGATCGTGCGGTGCATCGACTTGACGTTGAGGTCGAAGGAGAAATCCCAATCGGCCTCGGAACATTCGAGGATCGTCCCGTGGTGGACGAAGCCGGCGCAATTGAACAGCACGTCGATCGGCCCGACCTCGCGCGCCAACGCCGCGACCGCCTCGGTCGAGCGCACGTCGAGCCGGCGCGCCTCGCCGGCAAGCCCCTTGAGCCCGTCGAGATTGAGATCGGTGGCGATGACCTCGGCGCCTTCGGCGGCGAAGGCCTCGGCGGTCGCGCGACCAATGCCCGCCGCCGCCGCGGTCAACACCGCAACTTTTCCTGTGAGCCTGCCGGTCATCGCCTTGCCCCGCTCCCCGCCGTCCGCCCGGCGGACCGCCCGGCAGCGCTTGCGATCGATCAGCACATCGGGCCGCGCGGCGCAAGGGAGAGCGCAGAAAGAGCCGCGACCCGCGAACGGATCAAGACGCGGCGCCCGCGCGCATTCGCTCGGCGATCGGCCCAACCGACGCTCCTGGATCGAATCGCTTTGCTCGCGATGATGGCGGGACGATCGCGCCCTCAGTCGGTCGTCACCGCTTTCAGCTTGTCGATGCCGAGCACCTTCAGCGCCGCGCTCTCATAGAACGGCTCGCTCGCGCCCTTGCGCATCTTGCGCAGGAAGTATTTCTCGAAGCCCAGTTTGGCCGCATGCACCCACCGGCCCGACGACGACCAGTTGACGTTGCGCGGCGGGATCTGCGGCTGGGCGACGAAGGCGACGCCCGAATCGCCGAAGTCGGCGAGACAGATTGCGTTCCATGTCCCTTGGTAAGTCGGCTTTTCGCCGCGCAGCAATTGGCCGATGTTGAGCGCGGCGGCGGTGACCATCGATTCGATCATGAAGCCGGTTTTCGGCACGCCGCAGGGCACCGGCGTCGGCCCGACCGGCGGGATCGCGACGCACACGCCGATTCCGAACACATTCGGGTATTTCGGGTTCTGCTGGTGCTTGTCGACGATGACGAAGCCGCGCGGGTTGACCAGGCCGTCGACGCCGCGCAGCGGCGCGACGCCGCGGAAAGCCGGCAGCATCATCGAATAGGCGAAGGGCAGCTCGCGCGTCGCCTTGATCGAGCCGTCGTCAGCGACTTCTTCGATCGTCATTTTGCCCGGCTCGACCTTCTTCACCCGCGCGCTGGTGATCCACTTGATGTGATGATCGCGCATTTCCCCTTCGAGCAACCCCTTGGTGTCGCCGACGCCGTCGAGGCCGAGGTGGCCGATGTAGGGTTCGGCGGTGACGAAGGTCATCGGCACGCGGTCGCGGATGCGGCGGCGCCTCAGTTCGGTCTCGAGGATAAAGGTGAACTCGTAAGCAGGGCCGAAACACGAGGCGCCCTGCACCGCGCCGGTGACGATTGGTCCGGGATTCTTGCAGAACTCCTCGAAGCTGACGCCGGCCTTCAGCGCGTGGTCGATGTGGCAGATCGACGAGGTGTTGGCGTCGGGGCCAAGGCCCTCGATCTCGTCGAAGGCGAGTTCGGGACCGGTGGCGATGACGAGATAATCGTAGCGGATCGCCGAACCATCGGCGAGCTCCAGACGGTTTTCGTTGGGAAACACCTTGACGACCGGGACCGGCTTGAATGCGATGCCGCGTTTTGCCAGCGTCGGCGCAAGATCGACTTCGACCGCCTGGCGAGAGCGCCAGCCGACCGCGACCCACGGGTTCGAAGGGACGAAATGATAGATCGGATCCTTGGTGACGACCGTCAGCTTGTCCTGCGGCCGCATCTTGTCCTTCATCTCGTAGGCCATGACGGCGCCGCCCAAGCCAGCGCCCATGATGACGATATCTGCCACCGTCTCCCTCCCGCGTTTCCCCTTCGCGCAGCCGCTTTCGGCGCGTCTGTATATTAGAATATCATGTTATTCTAATTTGTCGAGCGCCCCTGCCCTTGGCCTTTCGACCAACCGCAGTCCGGCGCGGAGGCGCGGCCTTCCCCGCTCCCGCGCATTCCGCTAGCTTCGCCGCCGACGCAAGCTCCTCGAAACCCAAACGACTGCCGTGAACCCCGAGCCGCACCCCTTCGCGCGATTCATCGCCGTTCTCGGCCGCGGCAAGTCGTTGACCCGCGCGCTGACGCTCGCCGAAGCCGAGGAGGCGATGGCGATGATCCTCGCGGGCCAGGCGCGGCCCGAGCAGATCGGCGCCTTCCTGATGCTGCTGAGGGTCAAGGAGGAGACGGGCGAAGAGATCGCCGGCTTTGTCCGCGCCGTGCGCGCGACTTTGCCCGAGCCCGCGGTCCGCGCCGATCTCGACTGGCCGAGCTATGCGGGAAAGCGGCGTCGGCCGCCATGGTTCCTGCTCGCCGCGCTGACCCTCGCCGACGCCGGCTGGCGCGTCGCGATGCACGGCCTCGAAGGCCATACCGTCGGCCGGCTCTACGCGCGCGAGGCGATCGTCCGGCTCGGCCTGCCGATCGCGGCGCGCTTCGACGACGCCGCGCGTCTGCTGGAAGCGCGCAATTTCGTCTATCTGCCGCTCGAAGCCTTCAGCCCGCGGCTCGCCGAGCTGTTCGCTCTGCGCGCGATCCTCGGCCTGCGCTCGCCGGTCCATACGCTGGCGCGGCAGGTCAATCCGTTCGCCGCTCGCGCCTCGATCCAGTCGGTGTTCCATCCCGGCTACCTGAAGATCCATCGTGACGCAGCGCTCGCGCTTGGCGAACCGCGCATGGCGGTGTTTCGCGGCGAGAGCGGCGAAGCCGAGCGGCGGCCGAACAAGCCGTGTGAGACGCTGACGGTCGAGGACGGCGCAGCGGGCGAGATGCGCTGGCCGGCCCTGCTTGAAGACCCGCGCGCGACGCCCGACGACAATCTCGATCTGAGCCGCCTCCCTGCGCTCTGGCGCGGCGAAACCCACGACGAATATGCGACCGCGGCGATCGTCGGCACGCTGGCGATCGCGCTCGCGACGCTCGGCGTCGAGCGCGACCCCGCCGCCGCCGAGGCGCGCGCGGCGGCATTGTGGCGCACGCGCGACCGCGCCCGCCTCGCCGCGGCGGCCTGAGCGCATGCGCGCCAAGAGACCGGAATGAGCGAAGACCAACCCCCCGCCGCCGCGGCGACGCCTTACCTGCCGCTGTTCCTGCGCGCGGCCGGTCGCAAGGCGGCGGTCGTCGGCGGCGGTCTCGTCGCCGCGCGTCGGGTCGAGACGCTGGCGCGCGCCGGCGCGCAGGTCTTCGTCTACGCGCTGCGGCTCGACCACGAGGAGTTCGCCCCGCTCGCGACGAGTTTCGCCTTCACCCATGTCGCGCGCGAGCCGCAGCGCGCCGATCTCGCTGGCGCGCTCGTTTGCTATGTCGCGACCGGCGATCCCGCCGACGACGAGCGGCTTCACTCCGCGCTCGCCGGCGCCGGCGTTCCGATCAGCGTCGCCGACCGCCCCAACCTCAGCGACTTCATCTCGCCGTCGATCCTCGACCGCTCGCCGCTGGTCGTCGCGATTTCGACCGGTGGCGCGTCGCCGCTGCTCGGCCGCCTGCTGCGCGCGCGGCTCGAAACACTGATCCCCGCCGCCTACGGCCGCCTCGCCGCCTTCGCCGGCCGCACCCGCGCCCAGGTCAACGACAAGCTCGAATCGCCGGTCGCGCGGCGGCGTTTCTGGGAACGCGCGCTCGACGGGCCGATTGCCGAGCTGGTGCTGGCGCGCAATGAGCCGGCGGCCGAGAAGGCGCTCGCCGCGGCGCTCGAGCGCGCCGCCGAAGACGGCCGAGCGCCGCCGCTCGGCGAGGTCTATCTCGTCGGCGCCGGACCGGGCGACGCCGACCTGCTGACCTTCCGCGCGCTCCGGCTGATGCAAAAGGCCGACGTCGTGCTCTACGACCGGCTGGTCGACCCCAGCATCGTCGACCTCGCGCGGCGCGAGGCCGAGCGCATCTATGTCGGCAAGCGGCGCGCCGACCACGCGCTGCCGCAGGAGGAGATCAGCGACCTGCTGGTGCGGCTGGCGCGCCAGGGCAAGCGCGTGCTGCGGCTCAAGGGCGGCGACCCGTTCATCTTCGGTCGCGGCGGCGAAGAGATCGAGAAGCTCGCCGAACACGGCATACCGTTCCAGATTTGCCCGGGCGTCACCGCAGCGACCGCTTGCGCCGCCTACGCCGGCATTCCGCTGACCCATCGCGATCACGCGCAGGCTTGCGTCTTCGTCACCGGCCACGGCCGCGAAGGCGCGCTCGATCTCGACTGGGGAGCCCTCGTCAGACCCAACCAGACCGTCGCGATCTACATGGGCCTCGATCGGCTCGCAGAGCTGACGCAGGCATTGGTCGCGCACGGCGCCGACCCCGCTCTGCCGGCGGCGATCATCGACAACGGCGCACGGGCAAACCAGCGGGTCGTCGTCGGAACGCTCGCCGACCTCGCCGCCAGGGCGCGCGCAGCAAGCCTGCGCGGACCGACGATCGTCATCGTCGGCACGGTCGTCTCGCTGCGCGACAAGCTGAACTGGTACGCGCCGGAGCGCTCGGACTAACCCTAGCTGTGACCGCTCGGCGGCGCGCAGTAGATCCCGTGAAGCGTCTCCAGCACCGAAACAGCCGCGCCGCCGGCGAGGCGGTAATAGATCGTCTGGGTCTCGCGCCGCGTCTCGACCAGCCTCATCCGCCTGAGCACCGCCAGATGCTGCGACAGCGCCGACTGGCTGAGGCCGACGATGCGCTGCAGCTCGCCGACCGACTTCTCGCCCTCGACCAGGTTGCACAGAACCAGCAGCCGCCACTTGCCGCCCATCGCGCGCAGCAGGGCGGCGGCGGTTTCGGCGTGCGCGCCGAGCTCGGCCGGGTCGATCGCGACGACCCGCCCCGCCCGCGCCTTGGTGGCGACCGCTCTTGCCATCGACGCTCCCCTATATCGAGCCGACGATCTTGACTACACGCAAACGCGCCCCGTCAACAGCCCGGCGGCAGCCCGCGGGGCGAGCGTCAGCCGAAGGCGCAGCCGACGGGTACGCCCATGCGCCGCAAGACGATCGCCAACGGGCAGAACCCGGTGAACGACGCCTGCAACAGATTGAGGCCGACGAAGGCCGTCAGCAACAGCCACCACAGGCTGAACCACAGCGACAGCCCGACGCTGACCAGCACCATCGTTCCTGCGAAGGCCATCACCGCCTTGTCGATCGTCATAACTTCGCTTCTCCCCTTGCTTCAGCTTGCGTGTCGACGCCGCAATCGGCGGTGCAATAGAGCTGGTAGAGCAGGTCGATGAGCTTTCGCACCCGGTCGCTCTCCAACGAATAGTAGATCGTCTGCGATTCGCGCCGGGTTGTGACGACGCGATCGGCGCGCAGACGCGCGAGATGCTGCGACAGGGCAGACTGGCTAAGGCCGGTCGCCTCGCCGAGCGCCGAGACCGATCGTTCGCCGTTCGCCAGCTCGCACAGGATCGTCAGCCGCCGTCGATTGGCGACCGTCTTCAGCAGGCGCTCGGCTGCGCCAGCTTGTCGCTCCAATCCCTCTAAATTCATGCTTGCTAAATTAGAACCTTAGAATATACGTGTCAAGCCTCGCTGGAAGGAAGTCCGATGCGCCGCCTGCTGCTGATCGCCGCTGTCGCCCTGCCACAGGCCGCATTTGCGGCCGATTCGCTTGTCGTCCACGCGGTGGACGTCGCGGACCAGAAGGCGGTCGTGGCGACCGTCGAGCCCGTCCATCGGCTCGTCGCGCGCGCGCGAATCGGCGGCACGATCGTTTCACTCAAGGCGAAGGAGGGTGAGCGCGCCGAGGCCGGCGCGGAGTTGGCGACCGTCGCCGACCCCAAACTCGTGCTGCAGACGCAGGCGCTCGACGCCCGCATCGAATCGCAACAGGCGCAGCTCGACAAGGCCAAGAGCGACCTCGACCGCGCCGACGAGCTGCTGCGCAAGGGCGCCGCGACACAGGTCCAGCTCGATTCGGCGAAGACCGCCTACGAGGTCGCCGAGCGCACGCTCGACGCAATGCGCGGCGACCGCAGCGTGATCGCCCAGCAGATGAGCGAAGGCGCCGTGCTGGCGCCCGGCGCTGGCCGGATTCTTTCCGTGCCAGTCTCCGAGGGGGGCGTCGTGCTGCCCGGCGAGACGATCGCGACCCTCGCCGAGGACAATTATATTCTGCGGCTGCAACTGCCCGAGCGCCACGCCCAGTTCATCCGCGCCGGCGATAAGGTGCAGATCGGCTCGCGCGGCCTCACCGAAACGGCCGACGAAACTCGCCGCCAAGGCCGCGTCGTGACCGTCTATCCCGAAATCCAAGGCGGCCGCGTGATCGCCGACGTCAAGGTCGATGGACTCGGCGACTATTTTGTCGGCGAACGAACGCTGGCTTGGGTTTCGGCCGGCGCGCGGCGCGTCATCATCGTGCCTGCCGCCTTCATCTTCCGCCGCGCCGGCGTCAACTACGTCAGGACCGCCGATGGGGCCGAGATCGTCGTCCAGCCCGGCGAGCGCCATGGCGATGGAATCGAAATTCTCTCCGGCCTCGCCGACGGCGACGCGCTGGTCGCGCCATGAAGCTCGGTCTCTCCGGCGCGCTGACGCGCGCGTTTATCCGCTCGCCGCTCACCCCGCTGCTGCTGCTGGCGGCGCTCGCCGCCGGCGCGCTCGCCCTCTTCTCGCTGCCGCGCGAGGAAGAGCCGCAGATCAGCGTGCCGATGGTCGACATCCTGGTGACGACCAACGGCTACAAGGCCCAGGACGCGGTCGAACTCGTCACCCGGCCGCTCGAGGACATCGTCAAGGGCGTCGACGGCGTCGAGCACGTCTACTCGCAGACACAGGACGACAAGGTCGTCGTCACCGCGCGCTTTCTGGTCGGGACCGACCAAGACGTCGCGCTGTTGCGCATCCACGAGAAGATCCGCGCCAACATCGCCGCGCTGCCGAAGGGAATCCCCGAACCGCTGATCGTCGGCCGAGGCATCAACGACGTCGCGATCATCGACCTGACGCTGGCGGCCGACTCCGCCCACGCCGGCCAGTGGAACGACAACGGCCTCTACCAAGTCGCTGACGAACTGCAACACGAACTCTCCAAGGTCAACAACGTCGGCGGGATCTACGTCGTCGGCGGCAGCCCCAGCCAGATCCGCGTCGAGCCCGACCCCGAGCGACTGGCGCTCTACGGCGTCACGCTCAACCAGCTCGTCGACAAGCTCGCCAACGCCAACCGCTCCTTCGTCGTCGGCGCGTTGCGCGAGGACGGCCGCTCGCTGCCGGTGGTCGTCGGCCAGACCTTACAGGGCGTGCCCGACATCGGCCTGATGCTGCTGACCACGCGCGACGGCCGCCCGGTCTACGTCAAGGACGTCGCCAATGTCGTCGTCGGCGCCGCCCAGCCGGATCATCGCGCCTGGACGATGACCAAGCTCGCTAACGGCGAGCTTCAGCGCCGACCCGCCGTCACGCTGGCGATCGCCAAACGCAAAGGCGCCAACGCCGTCGCGGTGGCCGACGACGCGCTGCATCGCCTCGAAATCGTCAAGGGCCGCATCGTTCCGCCCGGCCTCGAAGTCACGGTCACGCGCAACTACGGCGCGACGGCGACCGAGAAGGCCAACGAGCTCCTCTTCCACCTCGGCCTGGCGACGCTGTCGATCGTCGTCCTCATCGCGCTGGCGATCGGCTGGCGCGAAGGCGTGGTCGTCTTCATCGTCATACCGACGACGATCCTGCTGACGCTGTTCGCTTCGTGGCTTATGGGCTACACCATCAACCGAGTCAGCCTGTTCGCGCTAATCTTCTCGATCGGCATTCTCGTCGACGACGCGATCGTCGTGGTCGAGAACATCGCGCGCCATTGGGCGATGCGCGGCTCGCGCGGCCTGGTCGAGACGGCAGTCGAGGCGGTCGCCGAGGTCGGCAATCCGACCGTCATCGCGACCCTGACGATCGTCGCCGCGTTGCTGCCGATGATGTTCGTCAGCGGCATGATGGGCCCCTACATGAGCCCGATCCCGGCCAACGCCTCGATCGCGATGCTGTTCTCGTTCGGCGTCGCGGTCACCGTCACGCCGTGGCTGCTGCTCAATATCGCTGGCCGCCACGCCGCGTCGATCGAGCACGCGGAAGGCCATTCGCACGACATCGGCGCGCTCGGCCGGCTCTACGTGAAGATCGCCGGACCGTTGCTGAAAGGGCGGCGGCGCTCGCAGATCTTCCTCGTCGCGGTCGGCCTCGCCACCCTCGCCGTCTGTGCGCTGTTCGTCACCAAGGACGTGCGGGTCAAGCTACTGCCGTTCGACAACAAGTCGGAAATCCAGGTCGTGCTCGACATGCCGCAGGGAACGGCGCTCGAGGCGACCGACCGAGCGCTGATGGCCGCCGCCGAGCGGCTCGAGACCCTGCCCGAGCTGACGTCGATCCAGGCTTACGCGGGGACGGCGGCGCCGTTCAACTTCAACGGCCTGGTGCGCCACTATTACCTGCGCGACGAGCCGCAGCAGGGCGATCTCGCCATCAATCTGGTCGACAAGTCGGAGCGCAAGCGCGCGAGCCACGCCATCGCCCTCGACATCCGCCATAGGCTCGCCGATCTGCCGCTGCCGGCCGGGACGGCGCTCAAGGTGGTCGAGGTGCCGCCCGGGCCGCCGGTGCTCTCCACCGTCCTCGCCG
>Ga0182016_10000154_pt1 | contig 81145 bp, 68 predicted proteins | sample 712S2MmetaG_FD_120491 | JGI IMG/M metagenome (GOLD analysis project Ga0182016, IMG submission 120491) | Permafrost microbial communities from Stordalen Mire, Sweden - 712S2M metaG | ecosystem: Environmental > Terrestrial > Soil > Wetlands > Permafrost | place: Sweden: Stordalen | collected...
ACGACGACTTCATCAACGACGACTTCATCAACGACAACGTCATCGACCACCACGTCGACCTCGACGACAAGCACGACATTGGCAGCCGTCAACTGCACCGCGACCGAGAGTGGGGCGCCCCTCAGCCGTACCGGCTGGGTGGCCAGCACCAATGCCCCTTCCAAGGGCGCCGACCTGCCCGCCAACGCTCTGGACGGCAACCTCAGCACGCGTTTCAGCACCGGCGAGCCAGAGGCCCTGGGCCTGTACTTTGAGGTTGACCTGGGTTCGGCCCAAGCCTTCACCGAGCTCGAGATGGACGTGCCCAGCTCGACGACCGACTACGCCAGGGGCTACGACGTAGAGATCTCCAACAACGGCACGGCCTGGAGCACCGTAGCTACGTGCACCGGGACGGGTTCGCCTGAGATTGTCAGTTTCCCCGCCCAAACGGCCCAGTACGTAGAGGTTGTCCTTACCTCGGGCAACCCCTCGAACTACTGGTGGTCCATCGACGAGTTCAACCTCTTCGACGGCTAGATGACTTTGACCAGCCCATTCCCCTCAGTCCCTGGGCCCAGGCACGGCGGAGTGCTGCGGGCCCGGGGGCTGGGGGCACCAGCTGAGCAGGCAGCCGAGGTGTGCGGGCCTCGGCGGGCCCCCTGCAGGGCAGGCAACGTTCGGGACTGTTGCGCTGTGCGGTCGGACGCGCCGAAAGGGAGGTTGTGAGATGTTGTTGGTCCTCGAAGAGCCCCCGTTCTCGGTCGACGTCGCTTGGTCCAGGAATACGGCCACCGTGTCCATCTCCGGCGAGGTGGACCTGGCCACGGCAGCTGAACTCGACGAGTGCCTGCTCGAGGTGGTCACCAAGCATCCTGACCACCTCGTTTTAGACCTCGCCCAGTTGCGCTTCATCGACTGCTCGGGGGCGGCCGTCTTGGCTCGGGCCCGGGCGGCGTTGTTGTCCGCCGGAGGCACGATGGCCCTGCTTTCCCCCAATCGGCTGGTGCGCCTGGTGTTGCGACTGACCGAGCTGGAGAGCTCGTGCCAGGCCGCGACCTAGGCCCTGCCCGGTAAGATCAGTTGTATTGGGACCCAGTCTTGGAATAGGCTCTACCATGTGAAGGTGCCTCCGAGAACCTCGGTGTTCGTCAATGTCGCTGTCCTGGCTATGGTCGCCGCCGGTGTCGTGGCCACCGCTGCCCCGGCTCTGGCCGGGACCGCCTCCGGGCCCGTCGTGGCCGTCGGCGCCGAAAACGAGTACGCCGACGTGATCTCTCAGATCGGCGGCCCTTATGTGAGGGTCAGTGCCATCATGAGCAACCCGAATACCGACCCCCACGAGTTCGAAGCCAGCGCCAGCGTGGCCGAAGCGGTCAGTAGGGCCGAGCTGATAGTGCAGAACGGCGTGGGCTACGACACCTTTATGAACAAGATCGAAGCGGCCAGTCCCCGCCGGGGCCGGGACGTCGTCGTCGCCCAGCAGCTCCTCGGCTTGTCCAGCAACATCTTCAACCCCCACCTTTGGTACGACCCGGGCACCATGCCCCTGGTGGCCAAGGCCGTGGCGACCGACCTGTCAAAGCTCGAGCCCGCCCACGGCGCCTACTTCCGGGCCCGGGACAGCTCTTTTGTCAAGTCGCTGCAACCCTGGCTGGCCGCCATCGCCAGCCTTAAGAAGCGGTACTCGGGCACGCCGGTAGCGGTCACCGAACCGGTCGCCGATTACATGCTCATGGCGGCCGGGGCCGACATCGTGACGCCACAGTCGCTGGAGGCAGCCATTATGAACGGTACGGACCCCTCGCCCCAGGACATCACCACCGAAGACAGCCTGATCTCTGGCCACAAGGTCAAGGTGTTCCTCTACAACCAGCAGGTCACGGACAGCCTGACGGCCAGCTTCCTGGCCGACGCCAACAAGGCTCACGTCCCGGTGGTGAGCGTGTACGAGACGATGCCGGTCCCCGGCTACCACTACCAGTCGTGGATGCTGGCCGAGGTCGACGCCTTACAGGCCGCGCTGGTCAAGGGGACTTCGACGGTGCGGCTGTGAGGACCGTGAAAAGGACCGGGGACCACCCCGGCACGGAAGAGGGCGGTCTGCCCGACGGCCCGGCGCTGGTGGTAGACGGACTGTCGGTCTCGTTGTCGGGCCGCCAGGTCCTGCGCCAGGTCTCCTTCTCGATCGGAGCCGGACAGGTCAACGGGCTGATCGGGATGAACGGCGCCGGCAAGACCACCCTGTTGCGGGCGGTCCTCGGCCTTCAGCCCATTTCTTCCGGCCGGGTGCACCTGGCCGGTGGGCGCCGTTCCATCGGCTACGTCCCCCAAAAGGTGCTGCTGGACCCGGACCTCCCCGTGCGGGCCCGGGACTTGGTGGAACTGGGCATAGACGGCCGCCGGCTGGGCATACCTCTAAGGTCTGGCGCCAAGCTGGCCCGGGTCGAAGAGCTGCTCGCCTCCGTGGACGGCTCGGCACTTCTCGATGCCCGTGTCGGGGCGCTGTCCGGGGGCGAGCAGCAGAAGGTGCTCATCGCCCACGCCCTGGCCCGTCATCCGCGCCTGTTGTTGCTCGACGAGCCCTTGGCCAACCTCGACCTTCACAGCACCCAGGAGACTGTCACCCTCTTGGGCCGCATATCCCGGGAGCAAGGAGTGGCGATCCTGCTTTCGACCCACGACATGAACCCCCTGCTTCCCGTCATGAGCCACATCATCTACCTAGCCGCCGGCCGGGCGGCCACCGGCACGGCCGAGGAGGTGGTGCGCAGCGACGTGCTCTCCCGCCTCTACGGCCACCACGTCGATGTCTTCCATGCTCATGGCCGGGTGATCGTCTCGGTGGGGGAGGAGCACCGCGAAGAGGGTTGCGAGCCCGGCCCCGAGGAGGCGTGCGGCCCCGACCACGTCACCGAGAGCGACGCCAGCGCCTTCACCGACGACAGCGCTATTACTATCGCCAACGCTCAGTCCCCGCGCCTATGAGCGTCTGGCACGCTATATTCCAGCCCGGGTTCTTCGGGAACTCGGCCGTGCAAACGGCTGCCGTCGTCGGGTTCGTGGTCGCCTGTGTTTGCGCCCCCGTAGGCGTGTTCACGGTTATAAGGGGCCAGTCCTTTGCCGGCCACGCCTTTGCCGACATCACCTCGACAGGCGGTTCGGCGTCGGTGGTCGTCGGGGTCAACCCCTTGGTCGGGTTCGCCGCTATGGGGTTGCTCGGGGCCGGTGCCATGGAGCTGACAGGTGCACAGCGCCACCGGGGCCGTGACCTTGCCACGGGCATAGTGCTGGGCGCTGCGCTCGGCTTATCCGCCTTGTTCTTGTACCTGAGCGTCACCAGCGGGAGTACGACCGGGACCGTGGTGACCGTGATGTTCGGTTCGATCTTTGCCGTGAGCGCCGGGACCGTGCCCCTGGTGGTCGGCGTCGGCGCGGTGGCGCTGGTGCTCACCGGCCTGGTCTACCGGCCGCTGTTGCTGAGCTCGGTCAGCGCTGACCTGGCCGCCGCCCAAGGGGTACGGCTGCGCTTGGTGGAGGCCGTTTACATGGTCGCCCTGGCCCTGTCGGTGGCTCTCTGCGCCCTAACCATCGGCGCCATCTTGAGCACGGCCCTGCTCATCGGGCCGGCCGCGACGGCGCTGCGCCTTGCCCGCAGCCCGGTCGGGGCCATGGCCGGCGCCGCGGGCTTGAGCCTGGTGGCCACCTGGGCCGGGATCGTGCTGGCCTACGACAGCTATACCTGGCCGCCCGCTCACAACGGCTGGCCGGTCAGTTTCTTCGTCGTGGTGCTGGTACTCGCCGCATACCTACTCTCTCAGCTAAAGGTCCGGGCCGAGCGTCGCCAGAAGTCGACGGCGGGCGCCGAGGTCATCCAACTCGACCGTGCCGGGCGAGCTGTGCCGGTGGGCCAGGCGTAGCGCGCGTCGTGTTTACGGGCTTCATGGTCAACACATGGGCAGAGGCCAGCATCATGGCCGTGGTCGCCGGTGCCGTAGGGTTCTTTGTGGTCATGCGGGGGGCCACTTTCGCCGCCCACGCCATTCCCCAAGGCGCCTTCACCGGTGCCGCCGGCGCCGCCCTGATCGGGGCCAATACCCTGGTCGGGGTGGGGGCCTTCTCGCTGTTCGGGGTGGTCACCATAGCTCGCTGGGGCCGCCGGGGCCGTCATGACGTAGTCACCGCCCTTACCCTGGTGACCCTGCTCGGCGTAGGCGCCCTGTTCTTGTCCATGAGCACCGAGTACTCCGAGCAGACGTTTTCGCTGCTCTTTGGCGAACCGCTGGCTGTCAGCGCGTCGGAGGTACTTCCCACCGCGGCGATCGGGGCGGCTTGCCTCGTCTTGGTCGTCCTCCTCTACCGTCGCCTGGTGCTGTCCACTGTCGCCCCCGAACTGGCGGCCGCACAGGGCATCCGGCCGCAGCAGGTCGAACTGTGGTTCTTGCTGGCCGTGGGTGCCGCCACCACGATGGCGCTGCCCGTAGTTGGCGCTTTGCTCGTGTTCAGCCTCATGATCGGGCCTCCGGCGGCTGCCCGCTACCTCACCGACCGGCCGGTGGCGGCCATGGTCCTGTCCTCGGCCCTGGCGCTGGTGACCGTGTGGCTGGCGATAGCGGCCTCCTTCTGGTCGAACTGGCCCGTGGGCTTCTTCGTCGGCAGCCTGGGCGCCGTTTGGTACGTCGCCGGGCGTGCCTGGGCCCGTCGAGGTCAGCAGTCGCCGGCGAACGTGGAGAAATAGGGCGCCAGGGTCGTGTACCAGGTACCCACATAGAGGTACCCGATGTGCTGGGCCGTCAGTGCGGAGCAGGCGGTTGCCGGCTGCGGTACGGTGGCAGTGCTGTTGGTGTCGTACATGAGGGCCGCGAAGTCGTCCGCCGGGTACTGGGACTCCCAGCTGGCCGGTGCCCATCCACCGCCAACATATGGGTTTTCCCCGGTGGTGCTGTAGGAGCCTTCGAAGATCACCACGATGTCCGCGTTCTTGGCGTTCGAGGAGTTGAACATCCACCCAGACGCCGGGTTGGCCCCGTAGTTGAGCACGACCTCATCGTTGCTCCTCCAGTTCTGGTGGACGTAGGAGTCGAGGGTCTGGTAAAAGCTCACGTTGCTGGCGCCGGTACCGGGTACGGCGTCCGCCGCGCCGTCGAAGAAGATGCCGGCGATGTGGCCGGGATAGAAGGAGTACCAGTCCTTCACCTCCGCCTCAATGGCTGGGATGGACGCCGCCCCGCCTTTGCCATAGTCCGTCCACACGTAACCAAGGACTTCGGCCTTTCCGTAACTGCCGCAGTTGTCGATGACGGTCGACCAGGCGGGAACCGGGGCGGGACCGGCCCCCAAGCCGGCATCCACGTCGGCGATGACATAGGACCCGCCATTGGCTCCGTTCGTCTCCGAGCATGCCGTGGCCCAGTCGTTGGCGTTGTCCTCGTACAGGGGGACCAGCTGGTCTGGGCCCGCCGCCTGCCTCGACGCGGACGCCAGCCCGCCGGTGGCGACGACCCCGGTCAACACCGCAGCCAGGACGAGCGGAGCGCTAACCAGTGCGACTCGCAACGAGGCATGTTTACGGCCATTTCCCGTTCTGGAGAGCGCCCGCCTCAGTCGCCTCGCTCCTGTGCCACCGGTAGTCATGACTGGGATGGTAGGCACCGAAAGACCCGACCTGGTCTGACGATCCTCAGGCCCCACTTTACGTGGCTGACCGTGTACGTCACGAAGTTACCGGTCGTGCCTTACCTTCGTGGTCCGCGAAATCTGGTGTTTGCCGCCAAATCGGCCGGAGCCGGGAGGCATCCTGGGCCCAGTGGACCGTGGGGCTAGCGCCGGCGAACAAAAGAAGGCGGCGCCGGCCCCACGGTCAAGGGCCGAACTCGGCAGGAGGCTACGGGCCACCTGGAAATAGACGACCTCGGGGCCACAATCCCCAAGACGTGGCGCCGCGGCCGATGGGCGCGACGTTACGCCTTGGGGAGCATTACATTGCCGACAGGCCCGAGCAGGTACCAGCCCTTGATTTTGGTGCCACCGGTCTGACCAGGTGCTGAGTCACCCTTGAAGTAGTACAGGAGGTGGCCGTAGTAGGTCAGTTGGTCTGGTTTCTGAGCGTCGACTTTAGCGACCTCAGCCTTATCTATGTCCGGCCCCGTGGTGATGGGCCCGGTGGCCGTCAGTGCCGGCCAGTAGGTTGCACAAGTCCCGGTGCAGGCCGTTGTGGTCCCGTGGTCCTTGTCGAAGATATAGAGCGCGTGGCCGTTCGGGCCAATGAGGAAGATGCCCGCTTTGCCCTTGGCCAGGCTAATCGTTTTCCCGGTCGCCGTCGCCGGGCCGATTGCCTTGAGGCCGGCCGGGGGCGCCCCTGTCGCGCTCGACGCCGATGCTCCGTACGTGGCGACCGCACTGAAGCCCACGGCGATGACAACGGTCCCCCATAAATGGACCAGCTTGCGGGCCCGGCTCCTTTTCATCTCAGCTCCTTACCCCCGAAGTTCGGGATCTTGATCGGCGCGGACGAGATGGCTATCGCCACTGGTCCGCGCTGCATGTCGGTAGTGGTCAATAAGGAGCTACGAACCAGAGGCGTGTTCGGATTGCGCGGGCGGGGCCACGCGACCCGAGACGCCAGCGCCACCGGGCTCAAGGCCTGGAGCGCGGTGGCTCATTGGCTTGCCATGTGAACTTCCTCCAGGAACAGAGAATCGAGCGGTTCGGGATAGGGGCGGCCGTGAGCCTCCGGGCTGCAGCGCTCGAGACGGTTGCGGTGCAGGTGGATCTGGCCGCTTGCCGTCCTCTCCATCCGGTTGGCCAACGAGCTGTAACACATGCAAGCGGGCCGGTGGGCGCCGCAGCACTGGCACTGGGCTTTTTTCAGCCTCTCGCGCAGCTTGGGCACACATGCCTCGCACAGCGCCCACGGTCCTTTTGGGTCAAAGCGGCCATTGACCATGCGCGGGTTGTACTGCCTATTGGTAGGGCCCCCACAGACGAGGCATTGCAGGGGTGTCATTTGCTCTCCCTGGCAACGGGGTAAAGCTTCCTGTCAACGCTCGGGCGAGTCTACCAGTGCCCCCCGGTCCACGGAAGGAGTTTGAGCCCGAAGACAGCACAAACAACGGCGTGGTCCTGGACGAGACGAACGGCTAATTCGGCTTACGTCGGAAGCAAAAAAGAGTGCCGGACAATTTGGCGAGACCCCTGGCGGCGCGCCTGCCAATTGGGCCAAATTGTGGGCGGGTGGCCCTGTAAACGAGCCTGTCTAAATGGGGCGCACGGGCTCGGGAGGCCATTGCTCGAGCGCCAGGTCTCTGACCGCAATGCGGAACCGCTCTTCGGCGATCTCCTCGCCCTCGGCCAATGACGCCACAACGAGATGTCGAGTGCGTTCGCCATCGCCCACTGCTTCGGTCTTGCACGACACCACGCGGGCGCCGAAGTTGTAGGCACGGCCCCCGACGCGCAACCTGAGCCCCAGGGGCTCGCCTGGCAGATGGGCCTCACGAGCGACGAGGACGATCTCACCGGGCGACACCTCGGTGACAGGTGCGTCGACGAACAGGGGACGAAGATCGCAGCTGTACTGGGCAGTCAAAAAGGTCCTCACCCTGGGCATGAGCCGGCGTTGGTGGCGAGCGACAAACTGAGCCAGCTGTCTCTCGGCGCGGGGCGCCAGATGGAGGAACTGAAGCCCCACCTGGCTCGGGCACCCGTCACGCTCGCCTTGGCGGGCCAGCCTCGGGGCGCCTCCCGCCACACCAAAGGACCGGCTGTGGCGCACCACGGCAGGAGCCTCGACCACCTGGCCCCCGCCCAGCTCAACGCTGACATCCACCTCCGTCCCGATTTGGAGGGGCTCGGGCGAACAGACACGCACCCCCCCCGTGGAGATGTCTATGGAATAGAGGGCATGTTGGCCGGAGGCCGCGGTCAAGGTGACTGGCGTCGCCACCGGGACCCGGAACAGGTCGCGGCGCTCCACGATGTGCACTTCGTCCGGTGGGTCGCAGACAACAGTGGTGGTGATCTGGTATGACTTGCGGACCACGAACTGCGCCGGCCCGCTCGCCGCCTGGGTGCTGACGAGAACGAGTTCGGGGAAACCCTGGGGGGCGACCGTCATCTGGAACCGCAAGACCTTCGGCCTCACCCACGACAGGATGGCCCGGACCGCGTCGTCGAGGTCGGGCAGCGGCATGGCCGCGGCCTCAATGCCGTCCTCGGCCGGCCAGAGCAGAGCCTCTGTCCCCTCGACGAGGAGCCCTTGGCCCCAGGCCTGTTTGTGGACGAGGCGGGGCGGTGACGGGCTGCTCAGCGCCACTCGTCCGTCCCTGTTGTACCCACCCGTCCTCCTCCTTGGCAGGTGGTCGGCCCACAGGGCGCGGTAACCCCGGGGGCAGAGCCCATGCCGAACATATCGGCCGACCTTGCTCCCAGTTGACTTCCGAGACGATCGGCTCGGTCGATAGCGGGCCCACGTTAGGTCCGGGCACAGCCCGTGACCCGATGCGCCCTTGCTCGCTGCCTCCTTCGGCGCCCAACAGATGCGGACTAAGGTCGGGACGATGGCGAGTTCGAGGCGGCCGGGAACAACCCAGAGACGCCTGCGGTGGGTGCTCTGGCGCGTGGGCTGGGTGTTGGTGCTGACGGCTTTCTGGTCGTCGGCGAGGTTCCGCCTGAGCTCCATCTGGGACCTGGCGGTGGCGTTGATCGTTGTCGGGGCCCTCTCCATCCTCTTGTACCGCGTCAAGCGCGTCTACGAAGCTCTCAGGGATGCCGGTAAGAGCGTGTGGCAGGATGGGCACCGCAAGGTTGCGCGACAACTCGCCCGGGCCATCGTCCACTTGAAAGATTGAGCCGTACGGCTGCGCCTTGGTCGACCAGTTCTAACGACCTCGGGTATCAGGAGGTCAGGTCCATATCGTCCCAGTAGATGACCGTCCCCTTCACCGCCTTTTGAGAGTCCGGCTCCATTCCGGCATAGACCTCGGTGGATGTGGGCTTGATCCCGCTCACTGTGAGCTCGGTCCAGGTGTTCGCGGCCAGCGTGACCCAGGGCCCGCTGACCGTGTCCACGTACGTACCGTTTGATGTCAGCAAGTCCACTCCTATGTCAACTCTGACCGCCGCCGTCGCTCGGGCCCAAATGGCGGCGCTGTAGGTGTAGGCCGAGCTAATCGGGGCGTACCAGCTCGAATTGTCGTCGAGGTCCCATCCGCCGCTCGAGGAGGTGGTTGTCTGGGCCAGGGCCCCTGACCCGGAATGGACCACCGCTGTGGTGTGGGCGACGGTGCTGCCCCAGTAGTCGGCGGGGACGGCCGAGGTCTCAAAGCCAGGGTCGGGGATGAGGTTGGCAGAGGCCACCGTCGTGGTGGTGGCGTGCGTCGTCGTGGTGGTCGGGGCCACCGTCGTCGTGGTGGTGGCGTGCGTCGTCGTGGTGGTCGGGGCCACCGTCGTCGTGGTGGTGGCGTGCGTCGTCGTGGTGGTGGCGTGCGTCGTCGTAGTCGTTGGTGCTGTCGTAGTAGTCGTGGTGGTGCCCGTCGTCACTTCACCGTTGTCGTCCGTGGTCAGCAGCTGGTTATTGATGGTGGCGATGCACACCTCGGTCGACGCGCAGGAGACGTTGCTTTCCTGGTACGTCGAGCTCGTGCCCTCCTGCCACGTCGAGCCGCCGTTACCGGTCCCGGCCAGCACCGACAGCGTGGTCGAAAAGCCGCCTGCAGCCCAGCACGTCAAAGTGTTGGCGCAGCTGATCGAACTGAAGCCGTAGCCCGCCGACGCCGGGACCGTAGACCAAGTCGTGCCCGAGTCCGTGCTTTGTACCACGGCGGAGCCCTCGGAGCTCTCGGGAGAGCCGCTGGCGAAGCAGACGGTCGTCCCGGTCGGGCACGACACCGACTCCAGGCCCCCGAGCTGGCCCAAGACGGACGACTGCGACTGGGACCAGGTGGTCCCGCTGGACGTCGTCGATATGGCGGTGGCGGGACCGGTCTCCGAGAGCGCCCCGACGGCCACACAGCTCGACACCGAGGAGCAGGAGATGCCGTCCAGGTAGTAGGACTGTGCCGTAGGCAGGTCCTTGTCGAGCACCGTCCACTCCTGGCCCCCGTCGGTCGAGATGGCGGCCATCGGGACGGGCGGCCCCACCGTGCCCCCGACGGTGTAGCAGATGAGGGCGGACGGGCAGGTGACGGCCTGGGGCCAGCCGGAGGCGGGGTTGAACGGCGACATGTTGGCCTCCGCCCAGCTGACGCCTCCGTTGGTCGAGAAGGCGATGACCGGGTTGTCAGTGCTTCCGTAGCCGACGGCGACGCATTGCGTCGAGGTCGGGCACGAGATCGACAGCACCTGAAAGAACTGCGACGGCAACGAGTTGTACCCCGACCAGTTGGTCAAGTCAGAGGTGACCGCCACGCCCTGGCCGTACTGGTCGGTGACTGTCACCACCGAGGTCGACCCGAGCACGGCGACACAATGTGTCGTCCCCGGGGCGCAAGAGACCGGCATCGGGGGGAAGTCCCCGACGAACAAGCCGGTCGGCGGTGTGACGGCCGTCCATCCCGGGAAGTTGGTAGGGGGGACCGAGGTCGTCGTGGTGCTCGAGGTCGTGGTGGTCGTAGGTGCGACCGTCGTAGTCGTGCTGCTGGTCGTCGTGGTCGGGCTGCTGGTCGGGGAAGTGCCGGTGGTCGTGGTGCCCCCCACGCCTGTGGGTGGTGTGTTGGCGGCCTCGTACACGACAGCGCTGTTGTAATCGTTGCCAAAGAACACGTTGCCCTGACCGCCAATGGCAACCCCGCCGTTTTCGGGGTTGTTATCAATATTGCCGCTGAAGACCACAGTGCCGTCGGCCTGGTAACCGACAGTGCCCTCGACTGGACTGAACTCCAATACCCTGGCATTACCGGCGTCAAAGACAAACAGGTTGCCCGAGTATTGCGCCAGCGCCGTGGGCTCGTTGAGCTGGTTGAGCGCGTCGCCAGTGCCGCCAACCCCGGCTACGGCGGTGCCGGTCGCGGGATAGGTGGCGGTGACCTGGTTGTACTCGTACTCAAGGACCTGGGACGCGGAAGGGTTGGACACGAACAGGTCGCCGGCCGGGTCTACGGCGATCCCGCCGACGAGCGCCGTGCCCGGGCTCACGGTGGCTATGATGTTCCCGGACGCGGCCCAGGTACTGCTGACGGAGTTGTAGATGAACTCCACGACGTTTTCGCCGCTGGCCACGAAAAGATCGTTGTTGCCGTCGAAAGCCATGGCCGTTACGGTCAGCCCTGACAGCTCGGTGGCGCCGGGCACGGCTGAGCCGCTGCTCGGGTAGCTACCCGACGTGGAGTTCCAGGGGTACTCCAGCACCCCTAAGCCCTGGGCCACGAACAGGTCCCTGTTGTTGTCAACAGCCAGAGGACCGCCGGTCTTGGTGATCACGGCGCCGGTAAGGGAGTAGGTCCCCGTCGTGGAGTTGACCGGGAACTCGAAAACACCGGCCGGGCCGTTGGACGACAGGTTGTCGCTGACGAAGAGGTTGCCCGCACCGTCCAGGGCGATGGAGCTTATGCCGGTGTTCGTCACGCTTTGCTGGCCCATTATGGTCCCCAGCGGGGCGAACCCTGCCGCCGTCGGGAGCAGCTCCGTCTGGACGAGCTCAAGCACCAGGTCTGTCGCCTCGGCCACGAACAGGTCACCACGGGAGTTGAAGGCCAGGCCCGTGGCGCTGGCCGGGTTGTTGACATTCCCTACTGCCGCCCCCGAACTGGCATAGGCGGCGGTGGCGGAGTTGTAGGCGAACTCGAGCACCCCACCCCCGCTGGCGGAGCCGTACGACACGAACAGGTCCCCGCTGGCGTCAAGGGCCAAAAAGTCTGCCCCGCTCGGCAGCGAGGCAGCTATCTCCGTCCCTGTGGTCGCATAGCTGGCGGTGGCAGAATTGTAGGTGTACTCCATGACGCGGTCGTTGCCCGTGTCCACCACGAACAGGTCACCGTTGGCGTCGAGCGCCACACCATGTGGCGCGGAAAGCTGGTTGGCCGCGGAGCCACTTACTCCCGTGCCGGCCACGTAGGTCCCCAGCGAGGCATACGTACCGCTAGCACTGTTATAGGCGAATTCCTCGACGCTGTTATTGCCCGGAGCGCTTACGAAGAGGTCACCCTTGGCGTCGACAGCCACTCCGACCGGGTCATCGAACTGGGTGCCCCCCGTCACCCCGGAGCCGGCGACAACGGTCCCCGATGAGGCATAGCTGCCCGTCGAGGCGTTATAGGCGTATTCCACCACATTGTTGAGGCCGGCATTCGCCACAAAGAGGTCCCCGTTGGCGTCCAGAGCAAGACCACTAGGGCTGGAGAGCTGGCTCGTTGCCGTACCTATGGCGGCTGTTACTGAATAAGAGGTGCTCGAGTTGGGACTGTACTCCAGCACTCGGTTGTTACCAGAGTCGGCAACGAAGAGGTCGCCTTTGTTGTCGAAGGCGAGTCCCTGAGGAAAGTCGAGCTGCCCCACGCCAATGCCAAAGGAGTCGACCCCGGCCACTGGGACGGGCGTGGCCGTTGCGATTGAGCCCGACCCGGTCACGATCGTTTGGGCCGTCGTGGTCGGGGAGCCAGCCGTCGTGGTCGTGGTGCCGGCGCCTGCGGGCGCCACCAGCGGCGAGAGGCTCAACAACATGGCGGCGACCGCTGTGACTACGACAATCAGCCGTGACCAGATCCGGTAACCCCTAGGGCGGTTCACGTCCACCTCCAACGGTTCGGCGGGCCGGGGCGCACAAGGCCGTGAGCCGTGAAGATAACGTGAGCGCGCCTAACCCGCAATCGGAGTAAGGCGATTTACTCTCCGCGCGGTCCTGGGACCGCCTAATGCGCGTTATTGCAGAAAGGGGAAGTCCGACGGGCTGCCCCCGAAGCGAGAGCGCTCGGGAAAAGGCCTAGCGCTTGTGCGTGGCCGCACCAGCCTTGATCGTCAGCTTGAGGTGCACCGAAGTCTTTATGCCGAACCTGTCGGTCACAGTCACGGTGGCGACGAAGGTCCCTTTAGTCTTGGGTTTGCCCGAGATTTTCCCGCTGGTCGCCCCGATCGACAGGCCCGGAGGAAGGCCGGCCGCCGTCCACTTGTACGGCAAAGCGCCACCGCTGGCTCGCACCTGGGTCGCGTATGTCGTGTGCACCCGGCCTTGGCTGACCGAGCCCAAGGCAATGGCAAGGTCGGCGACGATGGCGAACGTCGAGTAGGAGCTCGGCCCGCTGAAAACGGTGTCCACGGTGGCACCGGCAGGGAGGCCGACAGGTTGGGGGACGGGGTTGGGGCCGGACACACCGCTGTTAGTGGAGGTCCCCATCTGGCCGAACTCGTTATTGCCGAAAGCGTAGAGCTGACCGGCGGTGGTGAGCACCAGGCTGTCGTCGAAGCCGGCGGCGACATGTGCGGCCGGGCCCGCCCCCGCCGGCAGCTTGACCAGGGCGGCGCCGGAGTTGGCCGTGGTGGTCCCGTTGTTGGCGGCGCTGGCCAGCTCTCCGTAGTCGTTGTCACCGAAGGCGTAGACCTGACCGGACGAGGTGAGCACGAGGCTTTGGTACCCGCCGGCGGCGATCTGGACGACCGGGCCGGACGATGCCGGTATCGACACCTGTGTCGCGCTGGGGTTGGCTGTGGTGGTACCGCTGTTGTCCGGGCTGCCGAGCTGGCCGTACTCGTTGTCGCCGAAGGCGAAGACCTGGCCGGTGGAACTGAGCACCAGGCTGTAGTCGAAACCGGCGGCAATTTGGGTTATCCGGCCGGCCGGTAGCGCGACCAGCGAGGGCGTCGGGTTGGCCGCGGTGGTCGCGTTATTGGTGCCGTTGCCCAGCTGGCCGTACTCGTTGTCGCCGAAAGCGTAGAGCTGGCCGCCCGTGGTCAGCGCCAAGCTGAAATCGTCACCGGCGGCAATCTGGGCCACCGTGGCGCCCCCGGGCAGGTTCACCAGCGTCGGTGTCGGGTTGGCTATCGAAGCGTCGTTGTTGTTGTTGCCGAGCTGTCCCTCTGCGTTGGCGCCGAAAGCGTAGAGCTGGCCGTTGGAGAGCAGCACCAAGCTGAGCTGGTCGCCCGCGGCAACTTGGGCGGCCGGGCCGGGCAGCGTCACCGGCGTCGGGTCCGGGTTGGCGGAAACAGCCGAGTTGTTGGCGTTCGTCGCGTTGCCGAGCTGGCCGTAGTAGTTGTCGCCGAAGGAGAAGACCTGACCGGAGGAGGTGAGCAACAGACTGTGGTCCTTGGCTGTGGCTACCTGGACCAGCTGGCCTGTCGCTGCGGGCACGCTCAGTTGGACCGGGGTCGGGTTGGCCGAAGTCGACCCGTTATTGGCGGCGTTGCCAAGCTGGCCGTCATTGTTCTCTCCGAAGGCGTAGAGCTGGCCCGGGGCGGTTGACCCGGCCGCGGACGCAGGGGCGACTGCGGTTATCGCCGGAAGGACGACGACCAGGGCAGTGATAAGGGCGCGCACACGTCGACGCGGTGCGCGGGGCCGAGGCTCGTCCAGGTGGCTCGGACGGGCGGGAATGATGGGGCGGACGAGCTTGACGAGCACTACCGCGAGCTGTGCCATGACGCTCCGTTCCAGATTGTCAGTTCGGACGCACCATATCGGGCCCCATTTAGCACGTCAAGGCGCAGTGCTTCCAATTCGAGCATGCGTACCGTCCCCGAATGTACGCCGTCGGGCCGTCCCGCGGCGTGCTGGCGAGGCGAGCCTTTGCACGAAAGGGGTGTGACCGCTAAACCGTGGGGCTCTGCCTCCCCACGGCTAGAGCCGGGGGTTTCCCGCCCCACGCCCCATTTCGGCGACGGGGAAAGGGTTCTTTACGGTGACGGCGGTATGCGAGGGTGGCCCGAACTCGCCACCTAGTCTGTCAGGGGGTGCCGGTCAACGAGCCTGCCTCCGCCCGAGCCGTGGCGGCTTCGGCGTGCCGGTCGAGCGCGTCAAGGGCCGTCGCCAGATTGCCCAGTGACCTGGAAAGTCCGGGACCGATGGGCCCGGCGGCGGTCTCGCCCAGGTCGCCGTAAATGGCGACGGCCTCTTCGCTGGCCTTTAGCGCCTCGTCGTGGTGCCCAAGGTTGCCCAGGCAGATGGACTGATTATTGAGCGAGAGGGCGAGCTTGGCCCGGAAGGCGTCGGGCCGGGCGTTGCTCAGCCGGCGGTAAATGGCGACAGCCTCGTCCGTCGCAGCCAGCGCCTGTTCGTGACGTCCCAGGTTGGCCAGGCATGTGGACTGGGCGTTTAGCGAGTTGGCCAGGTCCGGCGCGAAGACCTCGGGACGCGCGTCCGCCAAGCGGCGGCGGAGGCTAACCGCCTGCGTTATCTTGCCAAGGCCTTCTTCCCACCTGCGTTGGCCGGCCAGATAGTGGCACTCGTTGTGCAGCGAGATGGCTCGGAGGTACGGGGGGGTCAGCTGGGCGGCGATCCGTACCCCGTTGACGACCACGCGGCCGGCCAGAAGGGAGTCGGGAGTGGCGTACTTTGGCGCCGGGCCCCGCTGGGGGCCCTGGCGAAATAGACCGAGCATGGGTCGACCTCCGTTGGTGGCCGCGGGCCGGGACGACCAGGACGGCACCAGGCGCAAGTTGCCTTGTCTTGTACATCGGCTCCCAGTCCCTCACCCTTTAGGGTTCTGGCGATCCTGGTCCCGGCGGTCCGACTACACGCGGTCTCAGCCAGGCCGAGGCACTGAAGGGCGGGGACGGCGCCTCGAGATCGCCACACCGGCGAGGCACAGTACGCCGCCGCCGATCACCAGTAAGCCGGGGACCTGCCCCAGCAACGCCCAGGACATAACGACGGTGAGGGCGGGGACCAGGTAGGTCGTGGCCCCCATCTTGCCCGCGGGGGTGCGGGCTAGGGCGTAGGCCCAGGTGGTGAAGCCGATCGCGGTCGGGAAGGCGCCGAGGTAGCAGACCTTTAGGGTGGCGGACAGAGGCGCAGCGGTAACCTCGGAAACGAGCTGGCCGGTGAACGGGAGACAGGCCAGAGCGCCGATCGCCGCCCCGAACGTGGTGACCTGAAGGGCCGAGGCGTGCCTCAGCGCCGGTTTTTGGGCGACTACGGCCACGGCGAAGGACAAAGCGGCCAGCAGGCAGAGCATGACGCCGGCCACCGACGCATGCCCGGCCTCCGAGGTAGTGGCCCCCACGACCACGACCCCGGCGAACGAAACGACCAGCCCGGCCAACAGGGTGGCCGAAAGGCCCTCCTTGAGCACCCAGGCGCTGACCAGCGCGATGATGACGGGGCCCAGGCTGACAACCATCGCCGCCGTACCGGCGTCGACCTTCTGCTCGCCCCAGTTCAGGCTGACCATGTAGACGCCGAACCAGAGCAAACCCGATGTCACGATGCCTGGCCAGGCGGCCCGCCGCGGCCAACCCTCTCGCCGCGCACAGCAAACCGCGCCCAGCGCTACCGACCCGCAGGCCAGCCGGCCCAGAGCCAGGGCGCCAGGGGAAAACGCAGCACCGGCGCTGCGGATGGCGACGAACGCCGACGCCCAGAGGACCACTGTCACGCCTGCCGCCGCCAGGGCCGCCCAGCCTGGCCGGGCTGGTGCGGGGGCAGGGCTCCGCTCAGCGGGACGCCTCTTCTCTGTAACTTCACCGCTCTTGTCGACCATATCCAAAGTCTCGCCGGAGAGCGGCGCCATTCCTGGCGGATTTCCGACCAGACGTTATGGGCTCGAGCCTGGTACGAGTAGCCGCGGAGCGAGAAGACGGGGAAGCTCGATCAGTGGCGCATGGCATTCTCGGGCGGCCGGACGCCGGTCGGCGGTGCGCTGCACGCTGTCAGCTGCGCGAGGACGCGGGCGGCCTCGTCGGCGGGCATGGGCCGGGCGAAGAGGTACCCCTGGATGTGGTCGCACCCCAGGTCCGCCAAGGTGTCGCACTGCTCGGCTTGCTCCACCCCCTCGGCGATCGAGATCTTGCCAAGGGCGTGGGTCACGTCGAGGACGCTCTGGACCAGCGCCCTTCCTTCGGGGCTCACCAGGAGCCGGTCGATGAAGGACTTGTCTATCTTCACGATGTCTATGGGCAAGCGACCAAGGCGGTTGAGCGATGAGTACCCGGTCCCATAGTCGTCCAGGGCGATCCGCAGCCCGATGAGCTTTAGCTCTTGCAGGCGGGCAAGGCCGGCGTCGAAGCCGAGCGTGAACGTGCTCTCGGTCACCTCGAGCACCAGGCACCGGGCTGGGAGCTCGAAGTCGATCAAGGCTCTGCCCACGTCGTCGACGAGACCGGGCTCGGCGAGCTGGCGGGGGGACAGGTTGACGCTGACGTAGAACTGGTCGTCCACCGTCCCTGCCTGGCGCCAGGCCTGGAGCTGACGGCAGGCCTCCCTGAGCACCCAGTGGCCGAGAGGCACGATGTAGCCGGTGGACTCGGCCACGTTCACGAAGTCGACCGGGGACACCAGGCCCCGGCGACGGTGGTACCAGCGCACCAGAGACTCGGCACCGACGGGTGCCCGGTCGTGTGCCCCCACGATGGGCTGGTAGAAGACCTCCAGCTCCCCGTTGGCCAAGGCCTGGTGGAGATCGCTGATGAGCGCCAGGCGCTTCAGCGCCTGGTCCTGCAGACCCGGGCGGACCATTTCAGTACGCGCCTTGCCGTTTTGTTTGGCCAGGTACATGGCGAGGTCGGCGTCCCGGAGCAGGTCCTCGGAGGTCCTGGCGAGCGGGTGACTAGTGGCGATCCCGATGCTGGCGCTCACGGGGACCTCGTTACCGTTCACGTTGAACGGCAATGAGAATGCGTCCTCGATCAGCCCGGCCACCTGTTGAGCGACTTGGGGCATGGAGCCTGAACGCAGCAGGAGCGCGAACTCGTCGCCCCCCAACCGGGCCAGGACGTCGCCCGCGGGCGTGACCGACTGGAGCCGCCCGGCCACCGCTCTCAGGAGCCTGTCGCCAGCGGTGTGGCCGAGGCTGTCATTAACAGTCTTGAACTCGTCGAGATCGAGGAAGAGCACGGCCACCGGCTCGGCGGGCCGTCCCGTCTCCAGCAGGACCTTGTCGACCTCGCTGAGGAACAGGGCGCGGTTGGCAAGGCCGGTCAACGAGTCGTGGAACGTGTGGAACTCCAGCGCGTCCTCAGCCCGCTTGCGGCTTGTTATGTCCAATGTCGTGCCCAGCACCTTGCCCTGGCCGTCTTCGCCCACCATCGAACACGCCCGGGTGTGCACCCACCTGGCCGTCCTGTCGGTGCCCGACAGGCGGTGGACGAGGTCGACGGGAGCGCCACCGTCGAGGCATTCGCGCAAGGCCCGACCTAGGGCCGCGCGGTCCTCGTGGTGTACACGTCCCATCAGGGTCGACAAGGCGACCGTCTTCGAGGTGGGAAGGCCCAGGATGCGGCATAGCTCGCCCGAGGGGAAGATGGCACCGCTGACAGGGTCCTGTTCGAAACTGCCCAGCCCGGCCATGTGCTGGACCTCGTCGAGGCGTTGGCGCTCGATCCGGGTGGCGGTCTCGGCCCGCCGACGGTCGGTGATGTCCACGGCTTGCGCCAAAAAGCCGTACACGTCGCCATTGGCGCAGGTGAGTGACCGGATGTTCAGTTCCGCCCAGACGACGGAGCCATCGGGGCGGAGATAGCGCTTGTCGAAGCTGACGGTTTCGTCCGTGTTCTCAAGCAGGCGCGCCATGGCTCGGTTGCCCAGGTCGATGTCGACCGGGCTGGTGAGAGAATTGAACAGCATGCCGAGCAGCTCGAGCTCGCTACGCCCGACCAGGCGGGCAAACTCGTGGTTCACGCGCCGTAGCCGGCCGGTCAGGTCCGCGATGACCATGCCCAGCGCGGCCAGGCCAAAGACGTCGATGTCGTTGGGGACGGCGACCACGGCCCGGCCGTGGCTGTCCGGCCACAGCTCGGCGCCGGGCGCCGCCGGCCCCGCCCCGTCACCCTCGTACCCCGTCAGGAGGCGTCTGGTCGTTGAGCCATTGCTACAGGGGCCCGACGGTTGGAGAGAGAGCGCGCCGGGCTTAGCCATGTAACCTCACGGGAGCTTTGTCGCCCCTCGTAGAGCGTGGGGTTAGAGGCGAAGGTCCCCACCGTCGGCGGATGGCCACCTGGCGGCGCCACGCTCGGCTCCCGCCCGGCCCCTGGGCCGCGTGCACAGCAATGGTGACGGGTACGATAACGCCCGGTGCGGAGCATGAGGACGGCAAGGGCGGGCATCGAAGGCCCGACCGGTCCTGGCCCACCTCGGTCCCGGCTCATTGTCCCGGTCATAGCCCTGGCAGCCGCCTTCAGCCTCGCCATCGGCTGGTACGAGCTGCTGGGTATGGGGGAATGGCACCAGTACCTCGAGTACGACGACGGGGTCTGGTTCGGGACCGCCGTCCGTCTGGCGCACGGGGTCCTGCCTTACCGCAGCTTCGTCGACGACCAGCCGCCCGGGGTCCCCGTACTGATGTTGCCGTTCGCCCTCTGGTCACGCTCCGTCGGTACCCGGACCGCCTTCGCCTGGGCGCGGCTGGCCGTGCCGCTCGTCGAGACGGTCGGCGTACTGGCACTGGGCTGGGCCGTCCGCCACCGCGGTGCCCTGACCACGGCCATCGCCTGCGGGGTGATGGCCGTCTACCCGCTGTGCCTCATCGATCAGCGCACTGTGATGCTCGAGCCTTTCTGTGCCATGTTCTGCCTGCTGGGCCTGGCGGCCGCTTTTCAGGGCAACCACCTGAGCGGGCGGACCGGTCGCCTGGCGCTGGCGGGCGCCTGCTTCGGTCTGGCCGGCGCTTGTAAGGCGTTCGCACTGCTCCCCTTCGTCGTGGTCGTGGTGGCCCTGCTGGCGTCGGCGGCCCGTCGCCGCCTCGTGCCCTTCCTCTGCGGCACGGCGGTGAGCTTTGCTTTGGTCTGCGGGCCCTTCCTCGTGCTGGCGCCGGCCGCTTTTGTCCACGATGTCGTGGTCACCCAGTTCGCCCGCACGGGCGTGTCCGAACCGTCCCTTTACGACCGGCTCGCATCGCTGATCGGTTCGCCGCCGTCCAGCGTGCCGAGCGGCCTGTCCGATCATCACGACCGGGAACTGGCCGTGGTCCTGGCCGTGCTCATCGGCGCGCTGGTCGTGGGCAGCTACACGATCGGCCGAGCGTGGCCCCGAGGGGCCCGGGGCCGCCACGTAAGCAACACTGTCCTGGTGGGGGACGGCGACGCGCGCTTCATGCCTCTTGACGCCACCGCCGTGGCGATCGCTGTCGTGACGGGCACAGGGCTGGCCGAGCCGGCTGCCTACTACTACCACTACGCCGCCTTCTTCGGGCCCTTTCTGGCCCTGATGCTCGGGCTCGCTGGTGGCCGCCTGGGCCGGCGCGTCCCCCGCCTCCTTTCCTTCTGTGCGCTGGCTGTGCTTGTGGTGGGGGCGGTCCACGCCGTGCAGACCGTGCGCGCCAGTCCCGGGGGGCTCCCCAACGTCGCCCTTATCGACCGCCTCGTCCCCCCGGGTGCCTGTGTGCTGGGCGACGACGCCCCCACCCTGGTCCTGTCTGACCGCTTCAGTTCGGCGACACCGGGCTGTACGGCCGTCACCGACGCCTTCGGTACGACGATCAGCGAAGACGGGGGGTACCCGGCCAGCAGTCCCGAGGGGCACTCGGCCAAGGTGGTGGCGGTGTGGTTGGACGCCCTCCGGCACAGCGATTACGTGGTCCTGGCGCTCGGTTTCCAGGAGAGGCGCATCCCCTGGGACGCTCCCGCCTTGCGCGGCTACCTCGGCTCCCACTTTCAAGCACTGACGTCGTCCGGCGACATCGTCCTGCGTCGCCGGGCACCCTCGTGACCTGAGCCGGTGGTACTCCGTGCGACCGCTTTACAACTGAGCGTCCACGGCGATCGGCACCGAGTCGATGGTCGTCACTCCCGTGCGCCCGGTGAAAAAACGCAGCCGCCAACAGGTATCCCAGACTGCATCGCGCACCAGCTTCGTGGTGGCGTTGATGAGCCGGCCGTTGGTGGGTAGCGGCCGGCCGGCGCCGTCGGTCACGTCCGGGAATGCCAGAGCGCAGGCCAAGTCGAACGTCGTGGCCGCGGCCAGGTCCCGGTGCCATTTGTTGACAAGGACATGACCGATGGCGGTTTTGTCCGGCGCGGGACCGACAAGGAAGTCGACGCAGTCAATGATAATTTCCGGGACAATATCGCCAACTTTATATGTCGAGCCCTCCACGATCGCCAATACCGGCTCGTTGGTGATCACCTTAGTGGCGTCCACAAGCTCGTGGAGCACCCATAAAGGGTCATTTTCATGACCGTTGTTATAGGGTTGCAGCCGTTCGATTATTGCTTGCGCGGAGGGCTTCATGCCCCGGATCTTATAAAGGCCGCTTCCCGGGGCCGGGCGCTTCCCGCCGTTGGTACGGCCGAAGTCGTCAGCGTCCAGGAAAATAGGGAAACCCGAGTCAATGTTATGACAGGAATGTCGGCGAGAGATAATAGACGCGAACATGTCGAGTGCAGCGAGCCAATTGTCGACGCACTCACTGAGGCGGACCAGGATATGGTCAGGGGGGCGCTCCTTTACTCGCATGACTATGCGCCCGCGGTCTGAATGCGCCCGGTCACGCTCCACCAGGGCTCGATAGGGGCGTCGAGAAAGATAGGCGGCGATGTCACTTTGGAGCGCCACAATCCCTTCATCAGCCCGTGTGAGGTGCAGGCCGACGGCCTGCGGGACGATTATTTGCATGCTCCTGCTCCGAAAACAACTAAGCTTGGGCCAACCTTTTGAACCGGGAGGTTCTCGTGCCCGAACAAGATGTGGCCACCAACGGGAGGTTTTATTGGGGCAGCGCGACGGCGGCCTACCAGGTTGAGGGTTCGCCGCTGGCGGACGGGGCAGGCAGTTGCGTGTGGCACGAGTTCTCCCACACCCCGGGGACGACTTACCACGCCCAGACGGGTGACATCGCTGCTGATCATTACCACAAGTGGCCCGAGGACGTCGAGCTCATGAAAAACATGGGCCTCAACAGTTACCGGTTCTCGTTGCGCTGGGCTCGCATACTTCCCGATGGCACCGGCGTCGTCAACCCCAGAGGTCTGAGCTTTTATGACCGGCTGGTGGATTCGCTCCTGGCCTGCGGTATCGAGCCCTTTGTGACACTGTTCCACTGGGATATGCCCTCGGCGTTGTTCCGGATGGGCGGATGGTCGAACCCCGACGTCGCCGATTGGTTCGGCGACTACGCGGCCGTGGTGGTCGGTGCCCTTGGCGACAGGGTCAGGTACTGGATGACCTTGAACGAGCCCTACGTGGTTTCCGCCGAAGGGCACCTGGTTGGCAATCATGCCCCCGGCATGCGCAATATCTATCAGATGGGCCATTCTGTCCATCACCAACTGAGGGCTCACATCGCCGGCTACCGGGCCATTAAGGCAGCTCGACCGGGGGCGCGCGTGGGGTTGGCCGTGCACAACGCGGCCGTATGGCCGGGAACGGGGTCCGGCCCCGACATAGCAGCCGCAGAGCGGGCTGAGGGCTGGCACAACTTTCCGATGTTCCTGGACCCACTGGTCCACGGCCGCTATCCCCCGGCTCTCGAGCCGCGGCTGAGGCCGTTCCTGCCCGTAGGGTACGAAAACGATATGCCTGCGCTGCAGGTGCCGCCTGACTTTGTCGGCATCAACTACTACCACGGCTATTACGTCCGCGACACCTCCGACAATTGGCTGGGCTTTGTCGAGGTGGACGGGCCCGAGGCCCCTCGGACCAAGATGAACTGGGCGGTCCGCCCCGAGGGCCTTCACCGGGTCCTGACCCAGGTGCACGAGCGGTACCACCTGCCGGCGGTCTTCATTACGGAGAACGGCGCCTCTTACGAAGACCGCGTGGTCGGTGGCGCTGTCCATGATGCGGACCGCACGGCTTACCTCAAGTCGCATATTGCCGCCGTCCTTCAGGCCAAGCGCGAGGGAGTGCCCGTTGAGGGCTACTTCGTATGGGCGCTGCTCGACAACTTCGAATGGGCGCACGGTTATTCCCAGCGCTTTGGCATCGTCTACGTCGACTTTGAGACCCAGGAGCGCACGGTCAAAGACAGTGGCCGCTGGTATGGGGAACTGGCTCGCGCTGGGGTGCCTCCACAGGACCAGGAGCTGTCGGCGCCATCTATCGGAAGCTAGGACGACGTAACTTGGGGGCGTCGTTGAGAGGCGGGATGCCCCCATTGGCCAGGAGCTCGTCCACTACCAGCGTGGCCGCTCCGAGGGCGACGGCGTCGGCGCCCAATTGGGCGATCTCGATGCTGACGCGGCTGGCCGTGTACTCGAGGGCTTGTTCCTGGACAGCTTTGCGGATCACGGGGAGAAGTGCCGGTCCCAGCTTGAGGCCCAACCATCCTCCCAGGATTATCTTTTCCGGGTTGAAAAGGTTGGCCAGGTTGGCGGTACCGACCCCGAAATAGGTGGCCGTGCGCTCCAGCATCGCGGCCGCGGCCTGGTCATGGTCAGCGGCCTTGAGGAGGTAGTCGACCCAGCCCTCCGAGTCTGGGTCTGAAAGCGGGATGTCGGCAGAGCCCGTGCGGCTCCACCCTTCCAATAGCGCTCCGGCTCCTACGTAGGCCTCGATACAACCGGCGCCCCCGCAGCGGCACCTCTTACCGCCCGTGACGACGGCCGTGTGGCCCCACTCACCGGCACTGGACGCCGGCCCCCGATAGAGAGTGCCGTTGGTGAATATTGCCGCCCCCACCCCGGTGCCCCACAGGGCAACAACGGCGTTGTTCACACCGCGGCCCGCACCCATCCACATCTCTGCCTGGCCGAGCGCCCTGGCCCCGTTGTCGATGAAGAGAGGCAGGCGGACACGGGCCCGGACCATCTCTTCCATGGGCACGTCCCGCCACCCGATGTTGGGCGCATGTACGCGCGAACCGGCGGTGTGGTAAGCGACGATCCCGGGCAAGGCCACGCCCGCTCCGAGCACCCGCCGGCCCTCGCCGTCGAGTTGCGCCTTGAGTTTTTCTATGGCCACGATGATCCTGTCGATGACCACCGTGGCATCATGGTGCTGGGGGTGCAGCGGGACCTCGGCCACACCGGCCACCCGCATCCTCATGTCGAAGGCCTCGACCCGGATGCGGGTCTCGCCTACCTCCACCCCGATCACTGCCCCGAAGTCGGGATTGACTTGGAGCATGACGCGGGGACGGCCGCCGTCGGACTCCTCTAGCCCGACCTCCGAGATGACGCCTTCCTCCAGCAACGCGGCGGTGACGTTGGTCACGCTGCCGCTGCTCAGTCCCGTAAGTTGGGCCAAGGCGACACGGTTTAGGGGGCCGTCGAGGAACAGCCGCCGTAGGACCACGCCTCGGTTGACCCGGCGCAGGTCCCGTACGGTCGCCCTTGCGTTTTGGGTCAAATTAGGCCCTCACTTCGTTCAATGCTTAGTTCAAAGTGCCTAACTGCCCGCTGGTGGGCCCGCTGAGTGAAGCGGCGGCGCGACATAAGAGAGAGCGTTAGGCAAGGCATGTTGCCCGAAAGCCCCAGGGGCCCCCGGCCGACGAAATGCCGACCGGGGGCTCGTGTGGTGGCGCCGTTCACACTGAACGGGCGCCTCCGGGAACTAGTAGCTGCTGGTCCGCGGGGACAGGTGGAGCACCACGACGAGGTCGGTGCCGGCACCGGCGCCGAGGTTGGTGCCCGAAGGTTGGCCCGTCTCGTAGGGGTTGGCCTGCGTGGGCCAGCCCACGAAGTGGTCGGAGTCGTACTCGAACCATTCCGAGGCCGTCGTCACCGGGATGACGGGCAGGTAGCTGGCTACGTACTTGGCGATGGGGGCGAGGGCGGCGGTTTGCGCGGCCGTGGTGGGAGCAGCGGCCAGGTTGGCCAGGTCGGCGTCAATGGCGGCGTTATGGACCCGCTCGTAGTCGCCCGAGGCGGCGCTCGGGGTCACCAGGCTGCTGTCCAGCCAGTTGTCGTACAGGTTGTACGGCGTCAGGCCGTTGTTGGACCAGTGCTCCGATATTGAGAAGTTGCCGTCGGAGACATCCGCGTTCCAAGCATTGACCGTGAGGCCCTCGAAGCTGGCGTTGATGCCCGCAGCCTTGAGTTCCTGAGCGGCAAGAGAGCCGACCTCGGCGTAGTCGGTATAAGCCGACGGGCTCACGAACGTGACCGTGACTTCCTTGCCGCCCTTCCAGAAGTAACCACCCTTCAGGGTGTAGCCGGCGCCCTTGAGGATCGACCGGGCTTGCGCCGGGTTGCCGGTGGCGGAGTTGGTCAGGCTCTTCACCGGCCCGCTCCAAGCCGCAAAGGTGGGCAGGGTGAGCCCGGTGGCATTGAGGACCGGGTTCTCCAGGCCGGCCTCGCCTTCATCGGCCAGCACGGTGCGGTTGACAGCGGCGCTAATGGCTTGGCGGACCGCCAGCTGGTTGGTCGGCCATTGGTGCAGGTTGGGCATGAAAGCGTTGCTGCTACCGGGCGCTTCCCAGTAATGGTGGTAGGCCTTGTTGGTGTCGACGAAGTCCTTCTGCAGGCCCGGGATGAAGTTGCCGGTCCAGTCGATCTGGCCGGCGTAAAGTGCCGACAGGGCCCCGGTGTTGGAGGTATAGACGGGGAAGTAAACATCGGGGATCTTCGGCATCATGCCCGTCTGCCAGTAGGTGGGGTTGGCCTTCAGCGTGACGCCCTCAGGCGTGAACGTGGCCAGGGTGTAGGGCCCTGTACCTACGGGGTTGGCATCGGTGTACTGAGCCGGGTCGCCCACGGTGCTCCATATGTGCTGGGGGATGATCGCGGTGCCGGCGATGTCCTGCAAGTTGGCGTACTGGGCCGTCGCGAAGCTCAGTGTGACGTTATTGCCCGAGCTGGTCACGCTAAGGATCTTGAGCCCGTCAAGGTTGATGTCGGGGTACTTGATCAGCTCCTGGAAGGTGAAGACGACGTCGGCCGGTGTCATTGCCGTACCGTCGCTCCACTTGATGCCCGTGCGGATGGCGAAGGTGATCGACTTGCCGCCGTTGGACCACTGGTAGGAGGTCGCCAGCCACGGGTAATACGTAGGCGGCGCGGCGAGGTCGAACTCGATGAGGGGTTCGTAGATCAGGCCGGTGGCGCCCATGCCGTAAATGGGGGCCGTGGGCACGAACGGGTTGAAGTCCTGGGTGATGACGCTCTCGGGCGAGCTCTCCATTACGAGCTCGGGCACCGTACTGGCGACCGCGGACGACGAGATGCATGCGGTGAGCAAGCCGGCGCCCATCAGGCCCGCGGTTGCGATGGCGAGCGCTCGTCGGTTGGTGGATACCTTTTGTTCCATTTACCCCTCCTCGATGACTGGGTCGTTTTAGGACACGCAAGCCCTAAGCCCTGGCTTGGTGTCCCTGCCGCTCCGCCCCCGTCACCGAGGACCCCCCGGTGGGCATGCCGGACGAGAGGGCACGCCGAAGACTATACTCACACCATTGACAAAGGTGTGCGCGGCTCTGCTAGTGCGCACCAGCGAGACCGTAGGCCGGTCTCTTCGGGTGAAGGGACGCCCCCTGTTCAGACGCCTTCAGGGTTGGCGCCGTTGCCCACGAGCTCCGGAGCGGCCACGTCGAGACGCCAGCAAGCGGCTGCTCGGGAGGAGGAGATCCGCATCAGGGGCGGCCTCTCGGCGCGGCAGCGGTCCTCGGCCAACGGGCACCGGGGGTGGAAGGGGCACCCGTCGGTTACGCGCCCGCTGCTTTCGGGGACGCGCGTCCCCCGTCTGGCCCCGCTTTGCAGGACGCTGCCCAGGTTGTCGGGATCTGGCGCCGACGAAACAAGCAGCTGCGTATAAGGGTGTGCTGGGCGCTGGGTGACCTGTTCGGCCGGGCCCCGTTCGATTATTTCCCCGGCGTACATTACGAGCACCTCGTCGGCGAAGTAGCGGGCCGAAGCAATGTCGTGGGTGATGTAGAGCAACGCGAGGTGAAAGTCCTTACGCAGGTCGTCGAGCAGGTTGAGCATCTCCAAGCGGATCGAGACGTCCAGCATTGATACCGGCTCGTCGGCCAGGAGCACGCTCGGCCGGGCCGCCAGGGCGCGGGCGAACGATACTCGTTGGCGTTGGCCCCCGGATAATTCGTGGGGGAACTTGGCCAGGAACTGTTGGGCTGGGGTGAGCCTGACCTGCTCCATCAGGCTCACCACTTCGGCCTCGATCTCGTCCCGAGACTTCTTGCCCTGGTGCAGCTTTACGGGGCGCTCGAGGTGATAGCGCACCGTATGGACGGGGTTGAGCGACGAGAACGGGTCCTGGAAAACAAGTTGCACCTCGCTCTTGTAGCGTCGGAAGGCCGTCCGGCTGGATACGTCGACCGGCCGGCCGTCCAGGGTGACGGAGCCCGTGTTGGGTTTTTCCTGCCCGGCGAGCAGCTTGGCCACCGTCGACTTGCCCGAACCGCTCTCACCCACCAGGGCCACCACTGCGCCTCGGTAGAGGTTGAACGTGACGTCCCGGGCGGCCCGGAGCACGGCGCCGCGGCCCAACCGGTAGGACCGGTTGAGGCCGACCGCCTGCATGGCGAGCTCGCCGCGCTGCGCCGCCGCGGAGACCAGGTCTCCGGTACCGGGGGTGACCGGCTCCAGGGCGCCGGGTGAGCTCACGACAGTGGTCCTTCTGGGGCCGGGAGCACCTGGGCCGGAGCGGTGGCGCCAGTGGGGGAGGTCGGTACCGGCGTGCCCGGGAGCACGAACGGGCAGGCGGTGACGTGGTCGGGGTCGGCCGAGGTAGTCACCCGGACCAAGCTCATGTCTACCTCGCGGCAGGCATCGGTCCCGTACCCGCACCGCCCCAAGAAGGGGCAGCCCGGCGGTAGGGAGCGCAGGTCCGGCGGCGAGCCCGGGATGCCGGTCAGCTCGCGCCGTGGGCCACGCACCGACGGGAACGAGTTGAGCAGGCCTTTGGTATAGGGGTGCGCGGGCTCATGGAGCATCTCACGGGCCGTGCCCACCTCCACCAATTTGCCGGCGTACATCACGGCCACCCGGTTGGCCAGTTCGAGCAGCAATGACAAGTCATGGGTGATGAAGAGGACTGAAAAGCCGAGGCGGTCCTTCAGCTCGACCACCTGAGAAAGGATGTCACGCTGGACGACGACATCGAGTGCCGTCGTCGGTTCGTCCATTATGACGACCTCGGGATCAGTGGCCAGGGCCATGGCGATCATTACCCGCTGGCGCATGCCCCCCGACAGCTCATGGGGGTAGCTCTTGAGGCGCGAGCGCGGGATCGAGACAAAATCCAAGAGCTCCGCCGCCTTGTCCACGGCTTCGGACCTGCTCAACTGCAGGTGGGCGTGCATGACGTCGACGAGCTGGTCGCGGACGTTCAGCACGGGGTTCAGGGCGTTCATGGCGCTCTGGAAGACGATGGAGATCTCCCGCCAGCGCAGGGCTCTGAGCTCCTCTTTGGTCTCCGAGAGGATGTCGACGGGACGCGCCATCCGCCGCCCCCGGTAGATGACGCTGCCGCTCGTGATGACAGCGGGCGCCCGCAGGAGCCGGCACGCCCCATAGGCCAGGGTCGACTTGCCCGACCCGCTCTCACCGGCCAGGCCGACCACCTCGCCGGGGCGGAGGAAGAGGTTGACGTGGTCTACCGCCCGCACATCGCCACCCAGTGTGCGGTAGGCGACGGAGAAGTCGGTGATCTCGAGCACAGCGTCGCTTTGGCCGCCCCCCTTGGACAGGCCGTTCCCGCTGTCCTCAGGCTCAACCGCATGCCTGTCGTCAACCGTTGTCATCGGCCCGTACCCGAACCAGCTTTGGGCCGGGCGCCTACCGGGCCACCGTTGCCCCGGCGCGAACTCGAGGCACCGAGGTGGCCGGGCACGGCCGCCCGGGCCCCACCACTTCGGACCACCGGGGTCGGGTCGGACGGGCTCCACTTGCTCAAGCCCCGCCGCTTGGCCCCGGCGGCGTCACGGAGGCGGGGGTTGCCGATCTCGTCTATACCGAAGTTCAACAGCACCAGGCTCGTGCCGATCAAGGCCACGGCGAGGCCAGGGGGGATAAACCACCACCACGCCCCCAGGGTCAGGGCCTGCTGGCTTTGCGCCCAGTAGAGCATCGTCCCCAGGCTCCAGCTGTTGAGGTCGGCGACCCCGATGAACGCCAACGCCACGGAGGCCCCGATGGCGTAGAGAACAGTGTTGACGAAGCTGGCGGCGATGAGGCTGACCTCGTTGGGGACGATGTCGAAGAGTATGACCCGCCACCCCTTCTCGCCTGTTTCGCGAGAGGCGGCGACGAAATCCCGGTTGCGGATGGCCAAGGTCTGGGAACGGATGACGCGTGCGCCCCAGGGCCAACCGAGCACGCTCAACACGACGATCGTCGGCCATTGGGTCGTCTCTTTGAGGTAACCGAGGAGCACCACCAGCAACGGCAACGCCGGGAGCACCAAAAAGACGTTCGACAGGAGGGAAAGCAGCTCGTCCCAAATGCCCCCGAGGAAGGCGGCGGCCACCCCGACTATCACCGAAAGGGCTGTCGCCACGACGCCGACGACAAACGCCAGTTCGAGGGTCAACCGTATCCCGTTGAGGAGTTGGGAGAACACATCCTGGCCGCTTTGGGTAGTGCCGAGCAGATGGGCGAACGACGGGCCGGCCAGGGAGAGGTTGGGGGCCGGGTTTTGGTACGAGGGATCGTAGGGGGCGAACAGCGGGCCGATAAGGCCGACCAGGATGAAAAAGGCGAGAAGGACGGCGCCCACCTTCGCCTTCGTCGGCAACCGGCCCCACGGCCCCCGGCTTTGGGTCTTCTCGCGCACCAACGAGGGGTCGGTGCTGATGGGCATCACGATGGCCATCAGGCGGTCCTGGTCCGGGCGCGGGGGTCCACGAAGACGTAGACGAGGTCGACGAGCAGGTTGGCTATCAGTACGGCGAACGATATTACGAGGAAGATGGCTTGCATCAGGGGGTAGTCGTTGGAGGTCACGGCGTTGACTAACAACAGCCCGACGCCGGGGTACGAGAACACGATCTCCATCACGATCGCCCCCGACACGACGAAGCCGATTGCGTTCGCGAAGCCTGACAATTGGGGCAGGATGGCGTTGCGAGCCGCGTAGGTCAACACGACGCGCCGGTTCCTCAAGCCTTTGGCCTGGCCGGCCAGGACATAATCCTCGCCGATGGTCGTGATCATGACGTTGCGCATCTGCAGCATCCAGCCGGCCACCGACGTGATGACGATGGTGAAGGCCGGGAGCACCGAGTGGTAGATGGCGCTGCTGATAAACGGCCAGTTCCATCCCGGGATGTCAGTGCCGGCGTAACCCTGTCCCAACGGGAAGACCTTCAGCTTCAGGCCGAGCACTTCGATGAGGATCAAGGCCAGGAAGAAGTATGGTAGCGCCTGCACAAATGTCAGGGCTGGCAGGGCCCGGTCGAGCCAGCCCCCGCTCCGCCAGGCGGCCACGATACCGAAGCCGGTGCCTACCAGGAAGCCTATTACAGTTGCCGTGCCGACCAGCGTCAAGGTCCAGGGGATGGTCTCGCCGAGGAGCGTCGATACTCTGGCCGGGTACTCGCTCAGGCTCACCCCGAAGTCAAAACGAAAAATGTCCCCTAGGTAGGACGTGTACTGGTGCCACATCGACCCGGGATGGGCGACGCCCAACATTGCCTCGAGAGCCTTTTCGGCGCTCGGCTGCAGTTCCGGGAACCTTGACATGACGTCCTGCACGGCATTGCCGGGCATGGCTCGCGGTATGAAGAAATTGACGGTCAGGGCTACCCAGGCGGCTACGGCGTAGAAAACCAGGCGCCTGACTAAAAACCGCATGTCCGGTCCCTAACCTAGGCGGCGCCGGGACAGCGTCCCGCCCCCGTACGCTCGTCCGGCTCTTCGCATCCCGCCCGGCCCCCCTTGCGGCTTGGCACGCTGGCCCTAAACCTAGCTTGACCCCGACCACGGGGCCATGCCAGCGACCATAGCTCTAACCTTTCCTTTAGGCTGATCCGAAAGACTCTACACGGTCGGGCACCCGCTGATGGCGAGCCGCCAGAGGGCCTCCCAACCTCGCGAACGTGACCGTGCGCTGGACGACGGCCTTTTTCGGAGTTCCCTGGAGTTTCGCCACGCTCGTTCCTGCGAGCGGGGACGCGTCCCTACATGCCCGGCGTACGGGAGGGAGTTCTGCTTGTTGTCATCTCGACATACATGTGGAGCGGGTCGACGAGACGGCTGAGCAGGCGGTGCGGCTCGGCGCCACGGTGGTCGGGGAGCCTGCGGGGATCGTCGTGAGCCGTCAGTCCACTTCTTCGGGCGCCGGCTTTTGTGCTCCGGGGCACTCATGCGGGAAAAGTGTGAAGCAGTGGCACAGGCCGCACCAGCCGTAGTTGCTCTCGGTGCCCCCCGGGGCGGTCTCTGTCAATAGCGCCATAGGGGCCATGCAACCATGGCGCCGGGCGTTACGGTCGCCGACCTCGCATAGAGGGCCACTTTCCGCACGAGCAGAGGGACTGAGACCACGGTATGTGAGGACCACGACGAACCGGCGGCAGACGGCGTAGCGACCGAAGACGGTTGCCCGCCGGCCCTCCAGGCCGGTTGGGCCCTTGCCTGGGTGGCTGCGGCAACCTCGGGGGGCGCCGTCGCGGTCACGGGAAAACCACCACGCTTCGCAGCACCTCTCCCCGGCCCATGCGGGCGAACGCCTCTTCCACGTCCCCGCTCCCGATGGTCTCGCTGACGAAATGGTCAAGGTCGAGACGACCCTGGCGGTAAAGGTCGATCAGCATCGGGAAGTCGCGGGCGGGCAGGCAGTCGCCGTACCAAGACGGTTTGAGCGCCCCGCCCCGCCCGAAGAAATCGATCATGGGTACGGGGGGGAACATCATCTGAGGATTGGGCACGCCGACCTGGACCACCGTGCCGGCCAGGTCCCGGGCGTAGAAGGCCTGCTGGAGGACCTCGGGCCGGCCGACGGCCTCGATGGCCACGTCGGCCCCGAAGCTCCCCGTGGCCGCTCGGACCGCCTCCACGGGGTCCTCCCGGCTGCTGTTGACGGTGTGGGTGGCCCCTACCGTCCGGGCCCACTCGAGCTTGCGGTCGTCGATGTCGATGGCGACGATCGTGGTGGCCCCGGCCAGTCGGGCCCCGGCGATGGCGGCGGCCCCGACCCCGCCGCAGCCGAACACCGCCACGCTGTCACCGGGCGCGACCTCGCCGGTATGGATGGCGGCCCCGATACCGGCCATGACGCCGCAGCCCAGCAGACCGGCCGCCTCAGGGCGGGCCCTGGGTACCTCGGTGCACTGGCCTGCCGCCACCAGTGTGAGATCTGCGAATGCGCCTATCCCTAACGCCGGCGACAACGGCGTCCCGTCCGTCAGCGTCATCGGCTGGGTGGCGTTGAAAGTGGCGAAGCAATACTGGGGCTTGCCCTTGCGGCACGCCCGGCACGTCCCGCACACGGCCCGCCAGTTGAGGATGACGAACGCCCCCGGGCGCAGGCCTCGCACGTCGGGCCCGACATCGACCACTTCGCCGGCCGCCTCATGGCCCAGCAGGAACGGGAAGCCGTCTGAGATGTTCCCCTCGCGGTAGTGGAGGTCGGTGTGGCACACGCCGCAGGCCTGGACGCGGACGAGGGCCTCTCCGGGCCCGGGATCGGGAACGAGCACGGTCTCCAGGGACACGGGCCGGCCGCGTCCGAGGGCGACGACGCCCTGCACTTCGTGGTACATCTCCTGCCCCTCCCGTGGCGATCGCGCCGTAGTTGTCCGGCGACCTGTAGCGCCGAAGCCTACCGCTGGCGCATCTTGGCGGCGCATCTTGGCGGCGCATCTTGGCTAACCTCTCCGCGCCGTGATGGATCTTGCTGAGGCCGCTCTTGGCGGTGCCCTGGACGCCGGTGCTCGCTACGCCGATGCCCGTGTCATGGTGATGGCGACCGAGTCGATGTCGGCCCAGAACGGTGAGATCGAGAGCCTCCGCCACGGCGAACGTGCCGGTATCGGGGTCCGGGCGCTGATCGGCTCCTCCTGGGGTTTCGCCTCCACCGCCGAGCTGTCGAGCCGGGAGGCACGCCGGGCGGGGCAACACGCGGCCGAGACGGCTCGGGCCTCGGCCCGCCTGGCCGGCGCGCCGCTCGAGATGGCCCCCGTCCCGGCCGTCCACGACCACTGGGAAAGTGCCTGTGCGGAGGACCCTCTTTCGGTGCCGCTGTCCGAAAAAGCCGGGCTCCTCGCCTCGGTCACGTCGGTCGCCCGGGCCGCAGGGGCCCAGATAGCCCAGGCCAGCTATGACATCTGGGACACGACCAAGTGGCTGGCGACGAGCGAGGGGAGCCGGATTTCCCAGCACATCCGGGAGTGCGGTGCCGCCATGTCGGCCACCGCCATCGGCGACGGCGAGACCCAGCGCCGCAGCTACCCGGGCATCCGGGGCCAGTACGGCACCAGGGGATGGGAGCTCGTCCGCCAGCTCGACCTTCCCCGTCATGCCGGGCGGGTCGGGGAGGAAGCGGTGGCCCTGCTGTCCGCCCCGGTCTGCCCCGATAGGCGCTGCGACCTGGTACTGGGCTCCGAGCAAATGGCGCTGCAAATTCACGAGTCCGTAGGCCATGCCACCGAGCTCGACCGGATCTTGGGTTGGGAGGCGGCCTTCGCCGGTACCTCATGGCTCGAGCTCGGCCAGCTTGGGTCCCTGCGCTTCGGCTCCCCGCTGATGAACATCACGGCCGACGCCACCCTGCCCGGTGCCCTCGGGTCGTTCGGCTACGACGACGAGGGGACCCCGGCGCACCGCGTGGACATCGTGCGAGAGGGCATCTGGGTCGGGGCCCTGTCCGGCCGGGACTCGGCCGCGCTGGCGGGCCTGCCCGCCGGCGGCATGGTCCGTGCCGACGGGCACAACCGCATCCCCATGGTGCGGATGACCAACATCGGCCTTCTCCCGGGCACCAGTTCGTTGGAGGCGATGATCGCCGAGACCGACGACGGCGTTTACATGGACACCAACCGTTCCTGGTCGATCGACGACCGCCGCCTCAACTTCCAGTTCGGCTGCGAGGTCGGCTACGAGCTCAAGGGCGGGCGGCTCGGGCGTATGTTGCGCAACCCCACCTACACCGGTATCAGCCCTCAGTTCTGGGGGTCGCTGGACCGGGTCGGGGGCGAGGCCGAGTGGCAGTTTTGGGGCACGCCGAACTGCGGCAAGGGCCAGCCTGTGCAGATCGGCCACACTGGCCACCCCTCGGTACCGTGCCGGTTCCGCGACGTTCGCGTCGGGGTACGGGGATGAGCGCCCCCGATCCTTCCGCTCTGGCGGAGAGAGTGGTCGAAATGGTGGGCCGTCGCGCCGAAGCGGCGGTTACCGTCACGCACACCCGTCAGGGCCTCACCCGCTTCGCCAACTCCTTCATCCACCAGAACGTCGTGGACGAGCACACCGAGATCTACCTGCAGCTCTCCCTGGACGGTCGCCCGGCGACGGCCACCACCTACCGCAGCGATGACCAAGCTCTGGAAGGCCTGGCGGGCAGGGCCCTGGTGGCGGCGGCGCTACGGCCGGTCGACCCCGCCTGGGCGGGCCTGGCCCCGCCGGCTGCGCTCCTGAGCGCCAGTGACCTCCACTACGACCCGGCCACGGCGGGGGTCGGCCCGGCCGAACGGGCCGAGGCGGTGGCCGCCTTCGTGTCGGCTGGAGACGGCCTGGTGGGGGCGGGGTTCTGCGAGACCACCCGAAATGACCGGTACTTCGCCAACTCCGCCGGCCAGCGTCTGGGCAGCCACGATACGAGCGCGGCTTTGGATGCCATCCTCCGGGTACCTGGCCCCGATGGCGGGCCGAGCTCGGACGGCGTCGCCTCCACCTATTCCTCCCGGTTCGCCGATCTCGACGGTGAGGCGCTCGGTCGTCACGCCGCCGCCCGTGCCCGGAGCGGAGCGGATCCGATCGAACTGCCGCCTGGGCGCTACGAAGTGGTTCTGGAGGCCCGATGCGTCGCCTATCTGATGGACTTCTTCACCTTTTACGGCTTCAACGGGCGGGCCGTGACCGAGGGTCGTTCGTTTGTGGCACTGGGTGAGCGTCAGCTCGACCGGGCACTGAGCCTGAGCGACGACGCCACCGACCCGCGCCAGATGGGGCCCGTCTTTGATGCCGAGGGCACGCCCAAGCGCCGGGCCCCGCTGGTCGAGGCTGGGGTGATGACAGGGGTTACGCACGATCGGCGCAGCGCGGCCAAGGCAGGCGGGGGAGCGACCACGACCGGCCACGCCGTCGCCGGTGGGGAGGCGCTCGGCGCCGTCGCCACCGCTACGGTCCTCGAACCGGCCCTGGCGAGGGACGCCCGCCCAGTCGCCTCGCTCATCTCTGAGGTGGAGCGCGGCCTGCTCGTCTCCGACTTCTGGTACACCAGGGCCCTCGACCCCAAGACGCTCGTTGCCACCGGTCTTACCCGCAATGGCGTGTTCCTGATCGAGAACGGCGAGGTCCGACGGGCAGTGAGCAACCTACGGTTTACTCAGTCCTATGTAGCCGCCCTGGCGCCAGGACAGGTGCTCGGCATGGGTGATGACGGCCGGCTGAGCCCGGGGGGCTTGCACCTCAGTCTCCACTACGCGCCTAGTTTGCACCTGGTCGCCTGGAACTTCACCGGCAACGCCTCGGCCTGAGCTGACCGGCCCGCCCGGGCCGCGCCGCTTGTTCACCGAAACGGGGCGTGAGCCAGAGATCCCCCGGCCTTAGCCGTGGGAAGGGTTCAAGAATGGTTAGCCTGCAGTGTGATCTTTCTCGGCGTGCTGGTGTTCATTGCCGCCGAGATCGTCGCCTTCGTTGCCGTCGCCCACCAGATCGGGTTCCTCTGGGCACTGTTGCTTCTCATCGTGGTCAGCGCCCTAGGCCCAGTTGTCGTCCGGCGCGTCGGCCTCGGGGTGCTGGCCCATACCCAGGAGAGGCTCGGCCGCGGGGAGATGCCCACCCGGGAGCTTCTCGACGGGCTGGTCATCCTGATCGGCGGGGTGATGATCTGCGTCCCCGGGTTCATCGGCGACGCCCTCGGTCTGCTCCTGATGATCGGCCCGGTGCGCCACCTCGTCATCCGGACGGCCGGTCACCGCCTCGCCCGGCGGGTACAGACCGTGCGTACCGACCGCTGGCGGGTCGTCAGCGTCGGGTCCCAGCCGGTGCACGACGAGCCTTCGTCGGTGCCCGACCGGCCCGACCTAACCCTCGGACCGGGCGACGGCGCGACGCGCTAGGGGTTTGTCGCGAGTGGCGAGCGGGTGGGGGTTCGCGTCGGAGGGGCGGCGCTCGCGATCTCCGACTGGCTGCCTGGAATGAGCACTTGGCCCACTAGAAGGGTGGGGTCACCGCCGGGCCCAAGGCACCATGTGGGCAGGGCCGGTTGCTGAGCTGGGACTAACGGCCTTGTCGTTCCAGGGCCAACGACCCTGGTCAAAAACAGACAGGGACTGGTAGCCATCCCCTCTATGGTGACAGCAGTACGCGACCGTTCGCCTCGTCGGCCGAGGTGGCCCGTGGTGCCGTCTGCGGCGATCTTGGCGTTGTTTTGCGCGCCGTTGGTCCTTAGCGCCCCGCCAGCAGCGGCCGCCCCAACCAAGCTCACCGTGGCCACAGGCAGCATCACCTGCCGGAAGTTGACAGGTGTGGTTACCTTCACGCCCCCCGTGCACGTGCGCCTCAGCCAGAGGGAGACGAGTGCCATCTCGCTCCACGCCAGTGCTTGCACCACGAACAACTCCAATGTTGCCCACGTGAGCGCTGGCAACCTCACCTTCACGACGCACGGCACCGTCACGGGTTGCTCCGGTCTTGGGCAAGGGAGGGCCCTTAGCGGCATCGAGAGATGGCAACCCAGTTCGATCGCCCCCTCGACCGTGGTAGCGGAAGGGTTCGCCCGCAGGGCGAACGGGGGTGCCAGCGGGCTGGTTTGGAGCAGCACGCCGGGCCGGCAACAAGTTCTCGTGCTACCCGCCGCGAGCAAGGCTGTGTCGGTAACAGGGTCGTTCGGGGGAAAGGCGAGCACCATCGAGCAGGAGAACCTGCACGGGAGCATCCTGGTGTACACGGACCGGATCACAGGACAGCTGGACGCTGAGTGCAAATCGCCAGCCGGCCTATCGGTACTGAACATCGTCAGCGGGGTCGAGACACTCCCATAGGCTGCCCAGCGGGTGCGCTCCCTGTAACTCTCACAGCACCCGGGAGATACAGGAGGCTGGACAGCCGGCAACGCCCCGGCCCAGCACCGAGCCCCCCACCGCCTAGGCGCCCTCTCAGCCGGCCGCGCCTGCTGTGACGCGGCAGGCGAGACGCCGTTCGTGGTCGGTGCCCCTAACGGGGCAACGTGTGGTTGCGTTTTCCCGAGCCTCATCGCCTCGGTACCTAGCCGTAGTTGAGCAGCGACCAGGAACTGAAGACCTGTAACCCCAGATTGTGGGGCCCGGCCCAAAAAGAGGAGCTCACTGGTCCGTAAACGATGGTGACGACCACGGCATAGTCGCCGGGCACATAGGCCGCTATCGACTTGTCCTGGGCCGCGGCTCCCGTCTTGACGCCGTAGGGGGCAATGACAGCGGCGCCGACGAAAGCCTCCGTGCCGGTGCTGCGGCTGGCGTAGCCGGTCGTGAGCATGTCCGACACGGCCGGGCCCCACACGCCGTCAAGGCGCGGTGGTCCCAATTGGGCGATGTCGGCCGGCAGGCCCCGGTCCCTCAAGTGGTATATGGCGTACTTCTCGCCCGCCTCCACCACCTTCTGGATGTTGAGGGGGACCCCGGTGGGAGAAGTGCGGGGCGGGTAGAGGCGGAACAGGTACACGCCTTCCTTGTGGTCTGGCGACGCGTAGGACAGCTCGGATGTCGATAGCGTCCCGCTCACGGTGGCGGGGCTGTCGTGGACGCGGAAAGTGAGCCGTGGCAATGCCTGTTGGTGCCAGCTCGAGGGCGTACATATCCCGACGTTCATGGCCTTGGAAAGTGCCGGCGCCAGGTTGGTGCCGATGTAGTCGTCTCTCGGGCCGAGGTTGAGCGAGCCGGCCAGGTTGCCCCCGACGTACAGTTCGGCCCGGTACTCGACATTCGTGAAGCACTGGTCGTCTGCGGCCAGGAAGCGAGTCACGAACTGAAAAGTGTTGTACGGCCTGTCGTAACGGCCGCAGAGCTGCTGGCCGTGGCCCCAGCACGCCGTCTCGGAAATGGCGCTCCATCTGGTCCCTCCCGGCGGGCGTTCGTACCACAGGACGGTTATGGGCATTCCTGACATTCGGTAGGCGGTCGTCGTTTTGGGCACAGGGACGTCGAGCTCCAGGTAGTTCGGGTCGAGAAAGGCTCCGAGCCCGGGCACGGCGAGGGCCCGGCGGTAAGGGCCGAGCACGACCTTCCCGCTGGCCATGGAAGCGGCCAACATGTCCTTGGCGTTCGTTATGGCCGCCCTCAGGGCGACGGAGCCCATTGCCAATCTGGACTGGCCCAAAGAACCAAGGGCCTCCATCCCACCGGCGAACCAGTCCCGCTGGAGCCCATAACTGGTAGCCGGCTGCGGCGTGGTGCAGTTGGACTGCCCAGGGCCGGCCGGGCAGTTATAGAGCATGTGACGCACGCCTGTCGAAAGGGACTGCGCGCCCGCCTGGTAGTACCCCATGGCGATGTCGGCGAGGCCCAGGTCCAGCAAGTCCACCGGGTTTGTCGGGTCGAGTTGTGCCGCTTGGCGGAAAAAGCTGAGGGCCAGGGCGGGCGGTCTCCCCACGCCGCCGCCAACGATCCAGAGAGTGTAGTAGCCCCAACCCACGTTGAGCACCTGGCTGGCGTCGTGGTCGCCCAGGTTGTAGGCCTCGAGCTCGTCCTCGGCCGACAGGCGGGCCCAGTAGGGCGACACGTTGGAGATGAACCCGGCGCCGATGGCCTGGGACCCGCGGAACGCTTCTGCCGCGGCGCGCTCGGCAAACGCCTGGGCATAGTCGGGGCGGAGTTTTATGGCGTTGGTGAATTCTTCGATGGCCGCTTGGTACTCGCTCGGCGCCGCCGCTTCGTCCATGGCGGTCGCCCCTTTGGCGTAGTCAGCCGCCGACGCGTCCGAGGGCGTCCCGGGTTGGCGGGTGATGGTCAGGCCGGCTCCCCACGCCAGGCCCGTGGCGACCAGTAGGCCTCCGAGGACGGTGAAAATGACGCGGTTCCTCCCATACAGCACGTAAGCCGAACCGAAGAGGAACAGCGCCACCGCGATCATCGTCAATATGGCCGTGTACGAGTCCACCAGCCGGGACCATTTGTTGGAAACGTCGTTATATGCGTTGGACTCCGCCTCCAGTTGGGTGGCGCTGGAAGCTCTCTGGGCGAAAAAGTCATAAGGAAAGTTGGGGTCGGGGTCACCGTCGGCCAGGTAGGGGCGCAGGTCGGAGGGGACCTCTTCGGAAGTGAGCCCCGCCTGCACGCCGGCCACCTTGTAAAGCCCGGCCCAGGTCGGCGCGTCGGCCTGGTCATAGGTGGCCTCGAGCATTTCCTGCGCCGCCTTGGCTTTGAGGGACTGAAGAGACAAGTACTGCGAATAGTCAGATTCGGCTTGCTGGTAGGCGCTCGTCTCCGCCGCGCTGCCCTGCAGGCTCAGCTCCTGGGCCAGGTCGCCGGTGTCGGACGCGTCCGCCGACGCCCGGTTGAGCAGGAACCCGCCGAGAGCGGCGACGAAGGTGGCGAGCACGACCGTAATGGTGAGGAACCGGGCTGTCGGTTTGGCCGGCGGTTTGGTCTCCGTTCCCTGCTGCGGCTGACCACTCCCACCCTCTGTTTGGCCCTCGGTTGACTGGTCGTCCGTTGACTGGCCCGGAGGGCCGTCCTGGCCCAAGTGGGCAATTTCGGCGGTGTTCCCCGCCTCGGCCAAGGCTTCGAGTCCTGCTGCGCCCAGCGGGTCCTCCATCAAGCGAGACCCGCCAGTACCGTGACGCCCAGGGCCACCGCAATCGCCACTACGCCGGTTGCCAAAGAACGTGCCCGGCGGTGGCGCCAGCCCAGGTAGGAGAGGGTGAGGAAGAAAACGGCCACGATCACGAAGGCGCCGGCCATGACGAGTTCCTGCGCTCTGGAGCGGTCGGAGGCGGCGCTCGCCTCTAGGGCGTTGGTGTGGGCGGCGTCGAGGGTCCGCAACGCCGAAGGGTCCTGGCCGGGCTGCACGCAGGGCGACTCCACCTCGCTGGCCCGCAGACCGGCCTGGTCGTACAGGACAGACCCGTCCGTTCCCCGGCTGGAAGGCCAATAGCACACGAACCCCGGGATGAGGGCCCGTTCCTGCGCTCCTTCGACGCGCGCCATCGACTCCAGGGAGCGAGCCAGCGCATGGTCCCCTCCGGCCCAGGCCGAGGCAGCTTGGCTGTAAAGAGCGCTCTCAGCCACCGTGTGCTCCTGGTAGAGCTCATTGAGACGGGCCCCGAAGTCGACGTAACCGTCCTGTTCGGCCTTGACCGTCTGGTACTGGGTGACTTCCTGGACGGCTTGCTGGCTTAGGCCTGACGCCGACGAGAACTGACTGGAGGCCCAGAAGGCGAGGATGGTCCCGACCACGGAGAGCCCCGCGACCAGCATGACGACACCGGCGTTCCATCTGTCCAGGGCCGCCTCTTCGGGAGTGGGCGGGGGAGCGGGGGCCCTGTCGGCCCGGTAACGCCGCCACTCCTGGCGCAACAAAAAGATGCCCCCCAGGAGCAGGACGGCGAGGGCGCAGGTGACTAGGTCAGCCATGGACGGGCCGGAGATGCCTGAAGGCCGGGTTCGGTGGCTATAAGGCGGATGTTAATGGACGGCCTGGCGCGCCTCGCGGCAATGCTCGGTTTCCGTCCTGCGTGTGCCGCCATGGATATGCTGAGGCTGCCGAAGGACACCGGGGCGGAGAAGTGCCCCCGCCCGGCTTGCACGTAGCGCAGACGATGAGGAGCCGATATTGCTCGCCTTGCTCAATTTCGATGGTTTTGTGAGCTCATCGGGGTACCTTGCCATTTTCCTGCTCTCAGTGCTGCAGTCCTGCTGTGTGCCGACGTCATCTGAGTTGACACTAGGTTTCGCTGGCGTTCTCGCCTTCGAGGGGAAACTGAGCCTGCCCGGCGTCATCGCGGCCGGCGCCGCCGGCGAGGTGGTCGGGGCTTTGATCGCCTGGGTCATCGGTCGCACCTGGGGCCGAGCCTTCGTCGACCGGTTTGGACGTTACCTTCTCCTCACCCATCGTGATCTCGACCGCGCCGAGGCCTGGTACGACCGCCACGACCGCTGGGGGGTCTTCGGCAGCCGTTTGTTGCCCTTCATCCGCAACTTCGTAGCTCTCCCGGCCGGCGTGGCCGAGGTCCCTATCGTGCGTTTCGGCTTGCTCACGGCTGCTGGCAGCCTGATCTGGGACGGGGCCATGGCCCTCATCGGCTATGAGGTCGGGAGCAGCTGGAAATCGGTCATGCACGGTTTCAGCGATGCCGGGTACCTCTTCGCAGCCCTGGCGGTGCTGGCTGTGGTCTTGTTCCTGGCGCACCGGTACCGGTCGTACAAGTCGGCCACCGCGGCGGAAGCTTCGGCACGTGCGGCCGCCAGCGCCGCGGCGTCGTCCGAGGAGCCCCAAGTGAGCGAGGTCAATCCCCGTCTGCGGCCTTGAGCGCGGCGCCCAGCCGGGCGTCGACGGTCCAGCGGGCCGGCTCGAGGTGATGCTCCCTCGCCCACAAGATGGTGAGCTCCCGGCTGCCGGCCTGCCGTAGCAGTTGAGCGCCCAGGGCGTCGTGGCTGAGGTACATGCCTACGCGAGCCCGGCGTGAGGACCGGAGCGGTCCCGACGGTGCGGAGGCTTCCGACGGCGAGGGCACTGCTGCCGGCGGGCCCGAACCGGCCCAATGCAGCAAGCGGGCCCGGCCCACAGCCAGGGCGGCCAGGGTCACGCCTACCCGGGCGAAGGTCCCCAGCTGCGCTTCGACCTTGCCCACGTCGTGGAGGAGGGCGGCGGTGACTACCTCGGGCGGTGCCTCGTCGGGCTCCAGGAAGCGGAGGGTGTCCCGGGCCACCCCGACGGCGTGACGCTGGTCCGGCCCGGACATCCGGTACCACAGCTGTTTCTCGCCGTCGAGGAGCGAGCCCAGGGCCCAGGCCTCGTCCTCGGGCGGTGGACCGGCGGGCGATAGCGCCCCAAAGAAGCGTCCGGCCAGGTGCCGCCACGACCCGAAGCCCTCAGAAGCCGCCATTCGGCCCCAAGTTAGCTCGCAGAGGCGGTCTGGTCGCAGCCCCGAGGTTGTTTACCTACGGGGCCTAACCTGCCATAATCGTCCACGGATGTCGGTCTGTCCGCGAAGCAAAGTTCGGCGTGGCCGACAGGGGAGGTGTGGCGTCCCCATGGCTGGGGACTCGGGGCCATGAAGGTGCTGGCGGCGGTGCTGGCTACGCTTGCCTGCGCCATGTTGGGCCTGGTGGCGACGAGCACGGCCGCCACCCTGCCGGCGCATGCTGCTGTCGTATCGGCGCACGTCAGCCCGAGCAAGCTGGGTGCTTCGGGGGGGGCCGTCGAGGTCACAGGCACCGTACGGCACGCTGTCTGGTGCCAGCTCAAGCTCGTTTCCCACCCATCCTTGGTGGTCGTGTACTCGCACAACCCCAAGCGGTGCGCCACCGGGAGGTACTCCGCTCGTGTCCTCATCGGCAGCGACGGCGGGGGCAAGGACAACAGGGTGGCCTTTGCCCTCCTGGCCCGCAACAACACCTCGTCGTTCACGCGAAGCGTCGTCCTGACGGTGGGCGGGGCGGGTGGGGCCACGACCTCCAAGCCCAAGCCCGCGGCGGGCTCGGCCGGCGTGACGACATCGACCACATCGACAACCGTGCCCGCTACCACGACCACTTCGGCGCCCACCACCACGAGCCCGGTCATCGTACTGCCCGCGTTGCCCTCGCCGAGCGGGGCTCCCGGCCCGACCCTGCCACCGACCTCAACCACGACCACAACCGCGGCGGCCACGACCACAACGACCACGACTACGGCGCCGACCACGACCGACATCGGCACAGCGACCACCACGTCGTCCCCGGGCTCGTCGACGACCACGACGAGCCAGCCCACGACGACGACCACGGCCCCCACGACGACCACAGGCCCGACGACGACTACGACGGTGCCGCCGTCGGTCCCCCTCTATTCGACGAACTGGTCCGGGTACGCCGTTGCCAGCGGGCCCTACGACCAGATAGAGGGGACCTTCACGGTGCCCGCCCTCACGGCCGCGGCCACCTGCACGGAGCACGTCGCCGAGTGGGTCGGCATAGACGGGTGGAACGCGCCGGGCCTGGCACCAAACGACTCGCTCATCCAGGCCGGCGTGGACGCGAGCATGACCGACCCCGACACGGGCACGTGCACGCCCGGCAAGTTCTACGCGTGGCCGTGGTGGGAGATACTGCCCCACGACGAGACGCCCATCGACAGTGTCACCGTGAATGCCGGTGACCAGGTGACGGTCTCCATTGCCCGAGTCAGCGGGACGACCACCTGGGCGATAAACCTGACCGATGACACCGACGGCCAGAGCTACACCACCGACGAGACCTACACCGGCCCGGGGGTCTCGGGGGAGTGGGTGGTCGAGGCGTCGAGCACGCAAGCGTGCAATGGGACCGTCGTGGCCGGCTCGGACATATGCCAGTTGGCGCCGTATTGTGTCGGTCCCTCCTCTTCGTGCACGGGGCCCGTGTCTTTCAGCAACATTTCCGTCGGTGGCACCGAGACAGATTGGTGGCAAGTGTTCATGGTCCAAAACAACGCAACGGTGGCCACACCGTCGGTGCTGAGCGCCAATGGTTTCAGCGTCGCCTACACCGGCACCCAGGACGCCGCCAGCCAGGATGGCGCCGCCCAGGACGTCGTCGCCACCCCCACCGGCCGGGGGGCGTCGGTGCTGACGGCCGGCAGCCAGCCCCGGGACAAGGTCCTGACCACGCCCATCTCGGAGGGCTGAATGGCGTCGGCCTCCGCGCCTGCGGCCACGACGGGCTATTTGCGGTTCCCCACCATTGCCCAAGCGACGGTGGTGTTCGTCACCGAGGACGACCTGTGGTCGGTGCCCGTCGCCGGTGGCCAGGCGCGCCGGCTCACGGCCGACCTCCTCGGGATCGGTCGCCCGGTCCTTTCCCCCGATGCACTTTCCATCGCCTTCACCAGCGACGCTCAGGGCCGGGCTGACGTCTACGTCATGCCCGCGGCAGGCGGGATGGCGCGGCGTTTGACCTGGCTTGGAGGGCCGCCCCCGAGGCCGGGCGGTGCCACCTCGACCAAGGTCCTCGCTTGGGCCCCTGATGGCAGGGTCGTGTTCACCAGCACCGCCCGCCAGCCATTTCGCAACCTGAGCATGGCCTACGCCATATCCCCGGAGGGTGACCAACCACCCGCACCGCTTCCATACGGCCCGCTCCGGGATGCCTCCTACGGACCTGGTGGCGCGATCGTGATCGGTCGCAATACGGGTGACCCCGCGCTCTGGAAGCGCTACCGGGGCGGGACGGCGGGCGTCCTGTGGATCGACCGCCAGGGCAACGGTGAGTTCGAAGTGCTACTGCGCCCCGAGCAGATCAACGGGAACCTGGCCTCGCCCGTGTGGGCCGGAGACAGGATCTATTTTCTCTCCGACCACGAGGGGATCGGCAACCTGTACTCGTGCTCGCCCGAGGGGACGGGCATCGTCCGCCATACCGACCACGCCGAGCACTACGCCCGTCACGCGGCCAGTGACGGCACCAGGATCGTCTACCAGGTGGCAGGCGAACTGTGGTGCTACGAGCCCGCCACCGGCCGGGCCGCCGCCCCCATAGAGGTCGAGGTCGGGAGCCCCCGTACCCAGCGCCAGCCTCATTTCGTTGACGCGGGAACCTATATGGGGCAGTTCCGACTGGACCATAGGGCCAAGCGTTTCGTGGTCGACGTCCGGGGCAAATTGCTGAGTTTCGCGCCGTTCGACATGCCCGTCATCCAGCACGGGGAGCGCCAAGGGGTGCGCTACCGGCTGGCGAGCTTCCTCGGTGAAGGGCGCGACATCGTCGCCGTGAGCGACGCCACCGGGGTGGAGGCCATCGAGGTCCACCGGGCCACGTCCCTGGTCGGGGCCGTGCCCGAGGCCGGGGACGAGCATGCCGGGGACGAGCATGCCGGGGACGAGCATGGCGGGGCCCTGTTCGCCTTCCGGCGCATCGAGGTGCCTGGCCTTGGCCGCGTTGTGGAGCTGGTGCCGTCGCCAGACGGGTCGCAGCTGGCCGTGACCAACCATGAGGACCAACTGCTCATCGTCTCGGTGGCGGCGGGCAATGCCAGGTTGCTGGACGAGTCCGCTTTCGGCCGCCCGGCCGGCCCGGCCTGGTCGCCTGATGGGAGGTGGGTCGCCTACAGCTTCCCGGCCAGCCCCAAGACGTCGCAGATCAAATTGGCCGAGGTGGCGGGCGAGCAGGTCGTCGCCGTGACTGGACCGGAGTTCAAGGACAGCTGCCCTTCGTTCGACCCGACCGGCAAGTACCTCTACTTCCTGTCCCGGCGGAGCTTCGACCCGGTCTACGACAGCTTGTTCTTCGACCTCGGTTTCCCATTGGGGTCGCGTCCCTATTTGGTCACGCTCCGGGCCGACCAACCGTCACCGTTCATGGCCCGTCCAGAACCCGAGCCGGGCACGCCGGGCTCTAATGGCGCCGGAGACGCGCCGGCGCCGGGACCGGGTGGACCGAGTACCGCTACTGCGCACCCGGAGGCTGTGATCGCCCATGTCGACCCCGACGGGATCGGCCAGCGTGTGGTCGAGGTGCCAGTCCCCGAGGCCCGTTACGAGGCCATTTTCGCCCTGAGGAACAAGCTCCTGCTGCTGTCCAGGCCGGTGGAGGGCGCGCTGGGCCACGACTGGGGAGCGGCGACGCCTCCTTCCAACGCCGCGCTCGAGTGCTATGACCTCGTCACGGACCGCCGCGAGACGTTCGCCACGGAAGTGTCCGAGGTCGTGGTCAGCGGGGACGGGGAGGCGCTGGCCTACACCACGGGCTCGCCCGGGGAGGGGCGACGTCTGCGGGTGACCTCTTCGACAGCCAAGCCGGACGAGGAGCACGATAAAGAACCCTCCGGGCGCAGCAATGACTTTGTCGACCTGGGCCGCGCCCGCGCTCTGGTGAGCCCGGGCATGGAGTGGGCCCAAATGGTCCGGGAGGCCTGGCGGCTACAGGTCGAGCAGTTCTGGACGGCCGATCTTTCCGGAGTGGACTGGCAGCGGGTTCTGGACCGTTACCTGCCGCTGGTGGACCGGGTGGCCACCAGGGCTGAGCTTTCTGATGTCATTTGGGAGCTTCAGGGCGAACTGGGGACGTCGCACTGCTACGAGATGGGCGGCGAGTACCGGCGTCCGCCCTCCTGGGGCCAAGCCCATCTGGGGGCCGACATCGACAGGGACGTCTCGGGAACATGGGTCGTGACCCGAGTGGTGCCGGGGACCAGCTGGCAGCCGCACGAGGCGTCACCACTGCTGGCGCCGGGGGCGCGGCTGAGCGCTGGCACCGCCATCCTCGCCGTCAACGGTCAACCCGTCGACCCCGCCGTCGGCCCGGCCGCACTGCTCACCAACCAGTCGGGTCTACCCGTGGAACTGACCGTGGCCGGCCCTCCCGCTGAGGCTCGAAGCAACGGCGCTAGGCCCCGCAGGATCGTCGTGCCCACCCTGGACGACGAGATGCCGTTGCGGTACCGCGACTGGGTGACCGCCAACCGGCGCCAGGTACGCGAGGCCACGGACGGGCGGGCCGGTTACGTCCACATCCCCGACATGATGCCCCATGGTTGGTCGGAGTTCCACCGGTCCTATCTGGCCGAGGTGGAAAAGGACGCCCTGGTGGTCGACGCCCGCTTCAACGCCGGGGGCCACGTCTCCGGACTGGTGCTCGAAAAGCTGGCCCGCCGCCGCCTGGGCTGGGACGTCCCGCGGCGTGGTGCGCCCATCTCCTACCCCGACGAGGCTCCGGCCGGGCCGCTGGTCCTGCTCACCAACGAATGGGCCGGGTCGGACGGCGACATATTCACCCACGGGTTCAAGATGCTCAAGCTGGGGCCCGTGGTGGGCACCCGGACCTGGGGCGGCGTAATCGGTATGGATATCACGCTGCCCCTGGTGGACGGGAGCGTGACCACTCAGCCGGAGTTCGCCTTTTGGTTCGAGGATGTCGGCTGGGGGGTGGAGAACCGTGGCACCGACCCCGACGAGGAGGTCATCGTCCGGCCCCAGGACTACGTAGCGGGTCGCGATCCCCAGCTCGAGCGGGCCATCGAGCTCGCCCGGGAGGGCCTCCAGCGGTTCGCGCCGGCGCTCCCCGAACTGGACCGGCGGCCCCGAAAGCCTTTGCCCACCCTGCCTCCCCGTAGTTGACGGCCCGGGCCTGGAGGCGATCCGCCACGACCTTGTCCGGCGTCCCTACAGGGCTGGACCGGCGCCGGCCCTGCGGACATCAACCCTGGTCGACGACGCGCGCTCCCTCGGAGCTGGGCTGCAGGGCGAGCACGGTGACCCCGTCGAGGTGCTCGAGCGCGGCCAGCAGCGGGCCGGGGTCGTCCGGGCCTACCAGGGTGACGGTGCCACCGTCCCCGCCCGCCCCGTTGATCTTCCAACCCACGGCGCCGTGGCGGCGGCCCAGGTCTATGAGGTCCTGGGCCGGCTCGCTGACCAGGGCCGGGTGCAGCCCCATCTGACCGATGGTGTTGGTGATCATGGCCTCGCCGTAAGCGGCGATGTCACCGGCCACCAACGCCGAAGCGGCCTCCTCGGCAGCGGCTCGTAGAGGGGCCAGGAGCCTCTCGGCGTAGTCTTCGTCGCCGGCCAGGCGTTTGATCACCGTCTCGTGCATGGCGCTCGAGTAGTGGCGCGCGCCCAGGTAGACCGTGACCACCCGGCGACCGAGCGCTTCCCATGTACTCGCAGGGATGCGCAGTTGGCTGACGGTAAAGCGGGGATAAGGAGCGATGTCGACGACGTTGGCCCCGCCGAAAGCAGCGGCCGCCTGGTCCTGGACGCCGCTCTGGAGGCACAGGTCCACTGTTTCGATCTCGTGAGCGGCACGGGCCAGGTCGAGCCGGTCGGCGCCGCCGCCCGAAAGAGCGCGGAGAGCAGTCAACAATGCCACCACCACCGTGGCCGAGGTCCCCAGGCTCGACCCGGGAGGGACTTCTGATCTCAGTCTTACCTCCAGGTGGGCGCCCTTGGGCGCCCAGCGGCACAGCGTGGCCTCTAGCAGGGGGTGACGTCCCGGGGGAGCGTCCGCGCTGAAGGCGTACTCGTCGGCGAAGTCGGGCACGCGCAGCTGTACCGTTGCCGCGCCGTCGTAGGCACCGGCCCCCCTCGGGTAGCTCCGGCGGGCGAAAACCTCGGCACCAGGCCCGGCGGCCACATGGCAGACCTTGCCAGTACGAGCGAACCAGGTGTCCGTCCAGCCTCCTGCGTCCAGGACGCGGACCGGTGCCTGGACACGTACCCACTCGATCACGGGGACAGTCTGGCAGGGACGGCCCCCCTGCGACCACACCGGGCGCAATGGGCCCGGCTCAGTGGACTGGCTCAGTGGCCGGTACGGGCCAGGACCAGGCTCACGCCTAGTAGGCAGGTGGACCACGACAGGGCTACGAGCCCGCGCTCGAGGGGCGCCAGGATGGACGCGTGCGTGATCGTCCGGCGGGTACCGTCGGCATACGTCCGCTCGCCTTCCACGGTTACGACCCGGCGGCGGACCTCCCGGGCCTCCATGCTCAGCTCCCGCTGGGCCTTAGAAAGCCCGAAGGCGAAGGCGGCGCCGACGACGGCGGCCGGGCGGATGGTGGTGGCCTGGGCGTAGTAGGCCGTCAGCAGGGGGAACGACCCCCAGCCCAGAGCGAAGATCGTCCCGTTGTGCAGCCTGGCGTCCAATAGCTCGAGGTTGTAGGCGACCACCAGGGCGACGCCTACCACGATGAACACAGCCAGGCCCCATCCCACCTGTTCGGTCCCGAGGGCTCCCAGGACCACGGCGCCGGCGATGGCGGCGGCGGCCACGGTGGCGAGCACCGGCGAGGGGATCTCGGTGCCGAGCGGGCGCCCCCGCAGCTCGTCCAGCGCGTGGGCACCGACGCCCACCGCCAGACCGAAGGCGATTAGCGTGGCGACCAGGCGCTCCAAGTGGAAACTGGGCGCCAAGCTCGCTCCGATCAGGACGTAACTCAGGTGCCAGGCGGTGTACGGGGGATGGAGCAAGGTGAGCCAATCCCGCCACCGCCCCGGAGGTACCGCGTACCAGGCGGGCCGGCGGGGTGCCGGACCGCCTTTGGGCGCCCGGTCGGAAGTGTCAGGCACGGCCGGCCCCCTGCGTCGGTGGCTCCGACCTCCGGCCCCACATCACCAGGCCCCCGCCCAGGCTCATGACGCGGGTGCTGACCGCTTCCACGCCCGCGGCGCGCCAGGCGTCGACGTGCCAGGAGACGGGGTAGCGTCGGTAATGGCGCGATATCGACGGGCCCAGGAAGCGGCCCACCTCGAACCACTCCCTCCCGCCCAGTGCCCAACCGGCGGCGGGCAGGACGACATGGGTGTAGATGGCCCACAACGGGTACCAGGGAATGCCGCGGGGCGGGTGGAACTCCAGGCTGGCGACCACTCCGCCTGGCTTCACCACCCGCACCAGCTCTCGCAGCGTGGCGGCGGGGTCGGCCACGTAGCGCAGCAGGTAGGTAAACGTGAGAGCCTCGAAGGTGGCGTCAGCGAAGGGCAGGTCCTCGGCCCGGCCCAGGACCAGGCTTATGCGGCCGGCGTCTGGGCTGGCGGCCACGTTGGCCTGCGCGGCGTGCAGCATCTGCGGGGTGACGTCGACCCCGGTGACGCGTGCCCCGGTGCGGGAGGCCAACTGCAGGGCGACACCGCCCGGGCCGGTGGCGACGTCGAGCACGCACCCGCCCGGCCCGACGGCAACGGCGTCCACCATGGCCTTGCGCCAGCGGCTGTTCTGGCCGAACGACAGCACCTCGGCCAGGCGGTCGTACCGCGCCGGAAGGCCGTCGAAGAGCTGGCGGGCGAAGCGGTTGGGGCCCGTTTCCTGCACGTCGTGCTCCTTAGGGGCCAGGATTGGACTAGGGGCGATCGAAGGGCGAGCCTACGGCTCGGCGGGGACCAACCGCAGCGGCGCCCGGGCCGCGCTTCGGGTCGCGGCGCAAGGCCGGACTGACATTGCGGCTCCTTGACCCATTTTGGCTGCTGTTGGCCGGGTTCGGCGGCGGCCTGAGCGGCAGCGTGGCCGGGTTGGCGTCCCTGGTCAGCTACCCGGCGCTGCTGGCCGCCGGGCTTTCTCCCGTGAGCGCCAATGTCACCAACACGGTCTCGCTCGTGTTCAGCAGCGCCGGGTCGGTCTGGGGGTTCCGCCCCGAGCTCAAGGGACAGGGCCGGACGGTGCGTCGCCTGGTCCCCTTCGCGATGGCCGGAGGCGCCGCCGGCGGCCTTCTCCTCCTGGCCACCCCCTCGTCCGCCTTCGCCCGCCTGGTGCCCTGGCTGATAGGGGTGGCTTCGCTGGCCGTCCTGCTGCCGCGTCGCCTGGCCAGGCCCGCGCCCCGGCGGCCCCGCCGCTCACGAGCGCTTTTGAGCGCCGGCGTGTTCTGCGTGGCCATCTACGGTGGGTACTTCGGCGCCGCCGCCGGGGTGGTCCTCCTAGCCGTGTTGCTGGTGAGCACGGTCGAGCCTTTGGCCCGGGCCACCGCGTTGAGGAACCTGCTGCTCGGGTCGGCCAACGCTGTAGCCGCCGTCTCGTTCATCGCCTGGGGGCCCGTGCGCTGGTCGGCGGCCGTACCCCTCAGTGCCGGGTTCCTGGCCGGGGGGCGGCTAGGCCCGATCGTCGTACGCAATGTCCCGGCAGCACCGCTACGCGTCCTCATCGCTTGCGCCGGCCTGGGCCTGGCGGTGCACCTCGGGCTCGACGCCTACCGCTGAACACCACTGGGGACCAGCCACGGCTCTGGCTAGTGTGGTTCGAGGGAGATGCTGAACTGCCGGCGGCGCCCGATCTCGGTAGGCGGGGCCCCCCCTGTCGACGGGGCCCGGCGCTGATGTTGCCGGGCGAGGCGGGCGGTGGCCACGACGCCGTGCCTCCCGGGCGGCCGAGGACGGCCCGGCTGCGCCGGCCCCTTCCATTGTTGAAGTGGCGCATCCCCTCGGGCCGGGGCGCCACCGAGCAACCCAACGCCACTGGTGACGGGAACGCCCCCCTCAACGGGCCGTTCTGGCTGGGCATCGTCCTGACGGGGGTGGCGGCCGGGCTTTTCGGAGCTGCCATGATGGCGCTGCTGTTCAGCGTCCAGCACCTGGCCTTCAACTATTCCTCCGGGCCGGTCGAACAGGCCGTGGAGCGCGCCGGGGACCTCCGTCGCCTCACCTCTCTTTTGGTGGCCGGTGTGATCGGCGGCACCTCGTGGTACCTGCTGCGGCGCTACACAAAGGGCGAGAAGTCGGAGGTGGACGACGCCATCTGGCGGGGCGACGCCCGCCTGTCGTTCCGCCGTTGCCTGGGCACAGGCGTCATCTCCGAGATAGTCATCGGCATGGGCGCGTCCATCGGACGGGAGCAGGCGCCCAAGCTGATGGGGGCGGCTTCAGGGAGCGTGCTGTCGCGTTGGTTGGGTTTGAGCGACGGGCAGCGCAAGCTGCTGGTCGCCTGCGGGGCCGGCGCCGGCCTGGCCGCTGTCTACAACGTGCCCCTCGGTGGGGCCTTGTTCACCGTCGAGGTCCTGGTCGGTAGCGCCGTCCTGCCCGCCGTGCTGCCCGCCCTGGCGTGCGCCTTCATCGCCACTACGACAGCGTGGATCTACCTGCCCACGGGGCCGACCTACCTCGACATCCCGGCATACCATCTGAGTGCCACGCTCATGGTCTGGTCGGTCCTGGTCGGCCCCATCTTGGGGGTGGTGGCGGCCGCCTATACCCGCCTCATCGGTTGGGTTTCCTACCGCCGTACCACCGGGGCGATGACGGCCCCGGCCATGGTGGTGGCCTTCGGGGCCCTGGGGCTTATCGGTTTCGAGTACCCCCAACTGTTCGGGAACGGCAAGGACGTCGCCCACGACGCCTTCCTTGGGCAGGGATCCCTCACTTTGCTGCTCGCCCTCTGCTGCCTGAAGCCGTTGGTGACGGCCATGTGCCTGAAGAGCGGGGCCGCCGGCGGCCTGTTCACGCCCACCCTGAGCACGGGCGCCCTGCTGGGAGCCTTCCTCGGCCTGGCCTGGTCGCACCTTTGGGCGGGGGCGCCCATCGGGGCCTTCGCCATGGTGGCCGCAGCGGCGATGACCGGGGCCGCCATGCAGGCCCCGCTGGCCGGCCTGGCCCTGGTCCTCGAACTGACGCACACGGGTTTCGCGCTGGTTGTCCCGATGATGGCAGCGACCGTTACGGCGACCTTTGTAGCCCGCGCGGTGGACGGCTACTCGATCTATTCGGCCCGCCTTCCGGCCGAAAGCTAGAGGTCTCAGCCCGCCCGGCCCGCCTCCCGGGCACAGGCGAGAGGCCTCAGCGCGGCGGCGATGGCAACGAGGACGGCAGCAGCGTCTCGCCCATGAGGAAGCGGTCCACCGCCGCCGCCGTACTGCGGCCTTCGGCGATGGCCCAGGCCACCAGGCTCTGGCCCCGGCCCATGTCCCCGCACGCGAAAACCCCGGGGACATTGGTGGCCCATTGGTCGTTGCGGGCCACGTTGCCTCTGGCGTCAAGGTCTACCCCGAGCTGCTCCAGCATGGGCGAGCGCTCAGGGCCCGAGAACCCGAGCGCCAGCAGGACAAGTTCGGCCTCCATCACCCTTTCGGAGCCGGGGACCAGCTCGAAGCTCGGTCGCCCATCGTGCGTCCTCATGGTCACGTCGGCCAGCTCGAGCCCGGCCAGCCGGCCATGACCGTCGTCCAGGAAACGCCGGGTGGAGACCGACCAGGCCCGGTCGCCGCCTTCGTGGTGGGCGGCCGACGACCGTAGGGGGCGAGGCCACGCCAACCACGGGAGGGCGGGGTCATGGCCGGCAGCGGGCTGAGGCATGATCTCGAGCTGGTGCACCGAGAGGGCGCCCTGGCGCAGAGCCGTGCCCAGGCAGTCGGCCCCGGTGTCCCCACCCCCGATGACGACCACGTCCTTGCCTGCGGCCGTCAGCGCCTGCGATGGCGCCACCTCACCTTCCAGGACCTGGTTGGCGTGCACCAGGTACTGCACGGCCTGGTACACCCCGGGCAGGTCGCGCCCCGGTATACCCAGGTCTCGGGCGGCCGTGGCCCCCCCGGCCAGGACGAGGGCGTCGAGGTCGCCACGTGCCCCTATCAGCTCGTCGACCGGGATGTCCTTGCCCACCTCGGTCCGGCAGCGGAACGACACGCCTTCGGCGCGAAGCTGGGCCAGGCGGCGCTCCAGGACCCATTTCTCCAGTTTGAAGTCGGGGATGCCATAGCGCAGCACCCCTCCCGCCCGCCGGGCACGCTCGAACACGGTGACCTGGTGACCGGCCCGGGCCAGCTGTTGGGCGGCGGCCAGACCGGCGGGCCCGGAGCCCACCACGCCGACCTTTTTCCCGGTCCGGGTGCGGGCCCGCTGGGGGACGACCCAGCCCTCTGACCAGGCCACCTCGGCGATCTGCTTTTCCACCACGGCGTTGGTGACCGGCTCGTCGTTTATAGACAGGGCACAGGCGGCCTCGCACAGCTCGGGGCAGAGCCTCCCCGTCAGCTCGGGAAAATTGTTGGTGGCGAGCAGCCGGTCGGCGGCGTCGCGCCACCGGCCCCGGTAGGCGAGGTCGTTCCAGTCCGAGATGAGGTTGCCCAGGGGGCAGGCGGCGTGGCAATAGGGGATGCCGCACGACATGCAGCGGGACGCTTGTTCGGAGGCCTCCGGGCGGGAGAACGGTTCGTACAGTTCCTGCCAGTCGTGGACGCGGGAAGCCACAGGCCGATGGGCGGGTACCCGCCGCCCCCGGGACAGGAAGGCGTCGGGGTTACCCATGGCGATAGCCGCCACGGCGAAGGGGGCCCCCGGGCATGAACCAACCCTCGCGCCGACGCCGCGTCGGCAGGTAGGGGCAATTGTCACATTCGCCTTCGGCGTGTTAGTCAACCGTCAGGTTGGCTTCAGGGAACGCTTCGTCGCCACCGTAAGGATCGGGAAGTGCCCTCGCGCGCTGGTAAGCGCTCGAACAGGAGGTCTAGGCGTGAGTACCTGTCGACGATTTGTGTACCTGGAAGGCCAGCACTGCTCTCGCCCCGCTCCGCCTCCGTGCGGGGAGGGGTTGGCGCGCACGGACTCGGCGCCAACCCCCCTGTCTGCCCGACCGCCCAGCCGGCGGGCGTTGCTAGCCCGCCTGGCGATACGTTCGGCCGGTGCCAGTGCGCCGGCGCTGGCATTGCTGGGGGCGATGACGCCCAACGAGGCGCCGGGGGTGGCGCAGCCGGCGGCCGTCGGTCAACACTTTCGCAACCCCATTGGCTAGTCGGCCGGCCCGGCCGGGGTGCCACCGGCACCGTCCCGGGCACCGCCTTCGGCGACGGGCACTACGTTTGGGAAGATGCGGAGAGAAGAACGCTTCTCAGCCATCCTCGGGCGGTTGGCCGACGGCGGCTCCGTGGGCGTGGCCGAACTGGCCCAGGACCTCGGTGTCGCCTCCGCCACCATACGGCGCGACCTGGCGTTGCTGGAGCAGCAGCGGCTCCTGGGGCGGACCCACGGGGGGGCCGTCGTCCACGCCGTTTCGTACGAGCTACCACTGCGCTACAAGGGCGTCCGCCATGCCGAGGAGAAGCGCCGCATCGCTCAGGAGGCGGCTTCGCACGTAGCCGAGGGGATGGCCGTCGGGCTGACGGGGGGGACTACCGCCACCGAGGTGGCCAGGGCCCTGGCCGACCGCCAGGGGCTTACCATCGTCACCAACGCCCTGAACATAGCCTCAGAGCTGGCCGTGCGCCCCAACCTGACGCTGGTAGTCACGGGGGGGACGGTGCGGGGCAACTCCTACGAGCTCTCCGGCCCGTTGGCCGAAGCCAGCCTCGCCTCGCTCAACCTCGACATCGTCTTCGTGGGCGTGGACGGGATCGACGTCCGGGCCGGGTGCACGACGCACCACGCGGTGGAGGCCCACAGCAACGGCGCCATGATCGACCGCGCCCGCCAGGTCGTGGTGGTGGCCGACAGTTCTAAGATCGGCCACGTCGCTTTTGCCACGATCTGCCCGCTCGAGGCTGTCACCCTGGTCATCACCGACACCAACGCCGACCCCCGGGCGGTCAAGGCCCTCGAGGAGCTCGGCCCCGAAGTGCACCTCGTATGAGGCAGGCCGAAGTGCAGATGGCCGAAGTGCAGATGGCCGAAGTGCAGATGGGTTGAGGCGCGACCGGCCTATTTGACGCTGCCGGCGGTGATGCCGGTGACGATCCAGCGGTTGAGGAAGAACACGATCACCGCGGGTACGGCCACGGCGACGATGGCGGCGGCATTGATGATGGTGTAAGGCACGTCGCGGCTGTCGATAGCGGCCAGCAAGACGGTGAGAGGCTGGGTGGTACTGCTGCTGCTGAGGACGAGCGGGAAAATGAACTGGCTCCAGCCGAACAGGAAAGTGACGATGGCCGTGGCCGCGATACCCGGGCGCGCCATGGGCAGCACGACCTTGCGAAAAGCCTGCATCGTCGACGCCCCGTCCATGAACGCCGCCTCTTCGATGGCGCGGGGCAACGCCATAAAGACGTTGTACATGATCCACATGGCCAGAGGGATGAAACCCGAGGTATAGACGAGGATGATGCCTGTATAGGTGTCCACCAGCCTGAGGTCGGCCATGATGCGGTAAAGGGGGATGAGCGTCGCATAAACCGGGAGCATCAAGGTGGCGATTACTCCGTAGAAAAGCACCCCCTTCAGGCGGAAGTGGAGACGGGCGAAGGCGTAGGCGCCCAAAACGGACACGATCAAGGTGAGGATGGTGGCCCCGGTCGCCTCTACTGTTATGTTTATGAGGGACCGGGCGATGCCTCCGGCGGCGTCCTGGCTCTCAGGGCCGGCGCCGAAAAGCGCCTGATAGGCGGTGAAGTTCAGGTGGCCGGGCCACCATTGGACGGGTGTGCTCTGAGCCGCCACGTTGGTCGACAAGCTGGTTTTGAGCGCCCAGTAGATCGGGAACAGCGACCACGCCACGACAATCCCCAGGGCAATAATGCGGGCCAGCCGGCCTACCCGGCGCGTCACGAGTACTCCACCTTCCGGTATATGACCTTGAGGATGAGCAACGACAGCAGGATGGTCGCCACCGTCGCGAACAACGACAGCGCGTACCCCTGGCCGAAGTTGAGGTCCTGGAACGTTATGAAATAGGTCTGGCTCATAAGTGACGAGCCGGTGGTGGCGGCGGCGTTGAGCACATAGACCTGGTCGAAGATGTTGATGGACATGACCAGGGCCTCGGCCGCGGCTATGGCTATGGCGGGACGGGCTAGCGGGAGGGTGATCCGGGTGATGTGCTGGTACCAGTTCGCCCCATCGACCCGGGCGCTCTCGTATAGTTCGTCGGGGATGGCCTGGGTGGCGGCCAGGACGAGCAGCGCCGCCAGCGGGGTTATTTGCCACACCTGGACGAGGGCGATGAGCAGGATCGTCTCGATCTGGTGCGAGCCGATGAAAAGCTGGTACTGGCCGATCAGGTGCGCGCTCTTGAGGGCGGAGTCGAGCACCCCGAAGGTGGGGTTGTAGATCCACGACCAGATCACGCCCTCGACCACGCCCGGCAGCGCCCAGGGCAGTATCACGATGGCTAGAAGGACGCCCCGGCCCCGGAACGGCCGCTGCAGGAGCAGGGCTATCCCGGTACCGAAGGCGACAGTGAGCACCACACCGAACAGCGCGTACCAGCCGGTGTTCTCGATGCTGTGCAGTACTTGAGGGTTCTCAAAAACGGCGGAGAAGTTGCCGAGCCCCACGAAATGGTTGGGTGGGGTGAGAGGGTCGGAATGGAAGAACGCCTCGGTGACGGTCAGTACCGTCGGGTAGATGGCGAGCGCGCCGATGAAAACGACGAGCGGCGCCACCATGGCGTAGGGGAGGGCACCGTCCCGCCGCCGCCGCTTCCTATTGACGCCGGTCGGCGGCGGTGGCGCCAGATCTCCTGCCCGCGCCGGGCTCACCCTGGAGGAGGCCTCAGGGCTCGCAGGCGCGGGCAGGCCGTCACATCAGCCACCAATCTCAGCCTTGGAGGCTCGACACCTGAGAGGCGATGGCACTGATGGCGCTGGCCACGCTTTCTTGGCCGGCGGCCGCGCTGTGGAGGTTCGTGTAAACGGCGTTGCTGAAGGCGGGGTACCAGGGGGGCGCTCCGGCCGGGAAGATGGCCCGCGAGTGGTCCTTGGTCAAAGCGGCGAGCTCGGCGGCGCCGGGGACCTTGCCCGACGAAACGAGCAGGGCCAGCCCGGAGTTGTTGGCCGGCAGAGGGAAGCCGTTGATCGAACTGGCAGGACCGTTGGCACCGGCAAAGGCGGCCTGGTTGGTCGATTCGTCGTACCACTTGATGAACTCGACCGCCGCGCTGACGTGCTTGGCCGTGACCGGTATACCTATGCCGTCGGGGTTGGCCAGGTTGGGGGCGGGCCCGCTGACCCCCGGAGTGGGGATGTAGTCGATGTCGCCGACGACTTTGGAAGAACTGGGCACGTCATAGACGGTGCCGATGTCACCCGAATAGTCCGAAAAGACGCTGGCCGTAAGGTTTTCGGCCTGGTCGTCGCTGAAGCCCTGGTAGTCGTCCAGGGCGAGGTTGCCCTTGGGCACCAGGCCGTCCTTGTAGGCGTCCACCATCCAGGTCATCGCCTTGTAGCCGGGGGAGGAAGGCGATGTGAACTCCGGCGTGTAGGAACTGCTGAGCACCCCACCGCCAAAGGCGGCGGTCATCTCGTACCAATAGGTCGACAGTCCCTCGGCGGCCGCGAACGGGATGTCCAGGGGATGGGCTACCACGCCTTTGCTCTGGACCTGCTTGAGGTCGGCCTGGTACTGGGCGAAGGTGGTCGGCGTCTTGGTGATCCCGGCTTTGGCGAAATCCTTGGTGTTGACATCGGTGACGAGCAGCGAGGCGTCGCTGGGCATGCCGATGAGCTCCCCGTCGCGGATAAACGAGTCGACCTGTGGGTACTGCGCGGGCAACGACGCCACGTTGAAGTACTTGTTGAGCGGCATGAACCATTTCGTCTCGTAGTACTCGCCCACCTTGGACCAGTCGACGTCGGTGACGTCGGCAAAGTAGGTGTGCGCCTCGGCGGCGGCGGCGATCTTGGTCTGCAGGTTGTCCCACTGGATGTAGGAATAATTGACGCTGATGCCGGTCGATTTCGTGAAGGCGGCGAGAGCGGCTTTGGACGGTGCCGGGTAGGCGATGGCCACGTTTATCGTCACGTGCTGCATGGCGGCGCTCTGGGCTGACGACGTGGTCGCGGCGGACGAAGCTTGGGTGAAGCCGGTCACGAGGAGCGCGCCGGCTACGCCGGAGACCGCCGCCGTGCGCAAGAAGATATGCGTTGGTTTTGTCATGTGGTACCTCTCCTTTTAGATGGGCAAGACAGGACGTGGGGGCGCCGCCTTAGCTCGCAAGGCCAGGGCGCCAGCGCCCACCAAGGCGGAATCGGCTCCGAAATGCGCCGGTTCGACCTGGGGACAAAACACCGCAGCTCGGGCGAACGCTTGGCGGGCCCGGCTGCACAGGTCCGAGGGTGAGCGGAGGAAACCCCCGCCGATGACGACGCGTTCGGGGTCCACGACGACGGCCACGTTGACGGTCCAGAGGGCCAGTTCGCTCAAGATGTCTTCGAGCAGGGCAGCGGCCTTGTCGTCATGGTCGCTCTGCTGGGCGAGCTGCTCCATGGTGAGCGCCCGTCCGAGCGCCCGGCTGGTCCGGCCCGGTACGGCCCGCCCACCGACGCGCTCCTCTAGGAGAGCGGGTACGTCCTCGGGCCGTGGGGTCTCGGGGTCGTCTCCACCGAGCGCTTCGCGCCCGGGGAGGATGTACCCGATCTCGCCGGCCGCCCCGTGGGCACCCACGAGGATCTCGCCACCGGCGACGATGCCGGCGGCTATCCCCGTCCCGAGGTTGAAGTAGAGGCCGTGGGATATCCCGCGCAGCGCCCCCCAGGTCATTTCGGCCATGGTGGCGGCCTTTACGTCGTTCATGACCGAGATCGCCATATCCGGGAACCGCTCTCTCAGCAGGGCCGGGATCCGCAGGCGCGACCACCCCGGCATGCCTGCGATCAAGACACCGTCCTCACGGGTGATCCCTTTGGTCGACACGCCGAAGGCGGTCAACGGTGGGGACGCCTCCTCCTCTCGGCGCACGGCCTCGGCCAGATCCAGAGCCCGGTCGATGATGCGCTCCGCGCCGTCTTCGGGCTGCGTGTCGATGACCCGGCGGCCCCGGACGCTGCCGTCGGCGGAGACCACGGCAGCGGCCAGTTTTGTCCCACCGATGTCGAGGGCGAGCACCGGCCTCATGTCCACGGCCTCATGTCCACGGCCTCATGTCCATAGGCAGCTCGCCGAGCTGAGCCATCCAGGAGCGGCTGTCATCGCAGCCTTATTTCAGCACGATCGACCGGGCGAGCCCGCGCGGTTGGCTCGGGTCGATGCCCTTGGACTGCGCCAAGGCGATAGCCGCACGTTGGGCGCGCACGAGCTCGGCCAAGGGGTCCCCGCCGGGAGAGGGCAGCTCGAGTGTGGCCCCACTGGCCTGCACCTCCTGGTCGAGGCCCTCCGGCAGTTCGCTGAGCGACCAAACCAGGCTGTGGGTTTCGAGCAGGCTGATAGGGCCGTGGCGCAGCTCCATCGCCGGGTATGCCTCGGACCAGGACAGTGACGCCTCCCGCAGCTTGAGCGCCGCCTCGTTGGCCAGGCCGGCCCCGGCCCCTCGGCCCAGGAACACGAATTGGCGGTAGTTGGTGAGCCCAACGGGCAGAGTGGCGGCCAAGCTGTGCTCGGCCAATTTGGCCAGGTGCTCGACGTCGTGGCCGAGGTGGGCGCGCCACAGAGCGCACACACTGGTGGCGAAACGGGTCTGGACCACCGCTTGCTCGTCGGCGAAAGGCAGAGAGATGTTGTGGGCCGCCGCCCTGGCCACGGGCGTCGAGTCAGAGCCGGTGATGGCCAGCACCGTCGTGTGCGACGGCGTCTCGTCGATGACCCGGAGGATCTCTGTGGTAGTCCCGGAGCGAGATATGGCGACGACGAAGTCGTAGGCGCGCCCGTGAGGCATCTCCGAGGCGGCGAAGGCATCGCTCTCGCCCAGTCCGGCGCCCTCCCGCCATGCCGCCACCGCCTCGGCCATGTAGCGCGACGTGCCACAGCCCACCAGGGCCACCCGGCTGCCGTGCTCGGGTAGGCCGCCGGCCGCGGCCACCTCAGCGGCGCGGCGCCAACAGTCCGGCTGACTGTTCACCTCGGTGACCAGAATGTTCGTTTCTGCGCGTAAAGCGTCCATATCGAACTATAATAGTCCTCAAGGGCGGGCCGATGTCAAGTACCAACGGCTGGACCGGCTCGAGGTCGCGTCGGAGCCGTCCAGCGAATTTCAAATCTGCCGACCGCTGTTGCTTTTCTCCTGGAGGTGTTGGGCTATCCGGGCCCGGCCGTCCCGACGCACACCCTCTCGTGTGTGAGCTTGGTCAGGGCATGGATCCCCGTGGTGAGGAGCATGTTCTGTCTTGAGGCATCGGACAGCTTGGCCTCCACAGGGCACCCGGCGGGCCCAGGGACGGGACGCCCGATTGAAGAGGGCCCTGGCGCGGCACTAAGGGCTCAAAGGGAGGTGGGGGCCATGAGGCGGTCCAAGGTCAAATCAGCCGTGGCCGGCTTGTTGACGGCCACGTGCCTGGTGGGGCTCAGTTTCGAGGCGTCCGGGCAATTGACGCCCGGGCAGTTGGGCGGCGCGGCCGGGGCCGGCACCGGTCACCGGGTAAAGCTGACGGGGACGGACTTGGTCTCGTATGAGAGTTGCGCGCAAATGCTCCGACAGGTGAAGGCCGAGGCGTTGAAAGAAGTAGGACCGTACGGCCTCCCTGGGACCGCGGGGGATTACCCGACCGTGTTGGGCACGGGTGTGGGCGTGGCCCGGGCGCTCGCTCCGACTGCCCTGGTCCCGGCGGGCAGCGCCGCTCTCCAGGCCGCGCCGACGTCGACGATGGCCCAGGACGCCGCGCCGTCGAGCGCCGCCCCTTTCCCGGCGTCGAGCGTGACGGGGCAACCGGGGTATTCGACGACGAGCGACCAGGAGGCGGGCGTCGACGAGCCCGACATGGTCAAGACCAACGGCCAGATAATGGTGGTATTACGTCAACAGCCCCTCGGTGCTCAGGTTGTAGACGTGCGAGGGCCGGTGCCGCAGCTGGAGGGCTTCCTGGCCCTCCCACAGCTGGCGAGCGCCGCCGGCCTGTTCCTGGTCGGCCAGGACGTCGTTGTGGTGGGGCAGATGTTCGAGGGCGCCGAGCCTTCTGCCGACATAATTGTGGTGAGCGTCGCCGACCCCGATATACCGATGGTGCAACGGACGTTCTCGTTCCAGGGCGAACTACAGGGGGCCCGGCTCATAAATGGGCAAGTGGTGCTCGCTCTCACTGATCAGCCCCGGCTGCGTTGGTTCTTCCCCGTGAGCGCCACGGCGGCGGCGCAGAAGGTCGCCACTGCGGCCAACGAGGCTGTCATCGAGTCGTCGAAGGCCTCCGACTGGCTTCCTTCCGAGATCGTCCGGCCGGCGGTAGGGCACTCGGCGTCCGCGGCGGGCTCACCGGCGCCCACAGTGGCTAGGGCCGCCTCCTGCGCCCGCACGTACCACACGGTCATCAGTTCGGGCCTGGGTACCCTGTCGGTCGTTTCCTTCGACCCGGCCACCAACTCCCCGGGCACCGAGGTGACAGTGATGGGGAACGCCGAAAACGTCTATGCCAGCGCCACTCAGATCTTCGTGGCCACGACGGCTTGGCCCTACCAGGTGAGCCCGGTCTGCCCGCCGCTTCCCGGCGAGGCGTGCCCGATGCTGCCCTCGGACGCGGCGGGGACGGGCGACAGTGCCAGCACCGGCAGTGCCAGCACCGGCAGTGCCAGCACCGGCAGTGCCAGCACCGGCAGTGCCAGCACCGGCAGTGCCAGCACCGACATTTACGGCTTCGACATATCCGACCCGGAGGCGCCTCGGTACCTGGGCTCGGGGAGCGTGCCGGGGACACTGATCGGCCAGTACGCCATGTCCGAGCTCGACGGTTACCTGAGGGTGGCGACGACGGTGGGCGAGCCCACGCCGGCGCCGGTGGACGGGGAGGCGGTCCCGGCCCAGCTATCGGACAACATGGTCAGCGTCCTGCAGCCCCAGGACGGTGCCCTGGTGACGGTTGGGTCGCTGCACGGCCTTGGAGAAGGCGAGAAGATCTATGCCGTGCGCTTCATGGGCGACCTTGCCTACGTGGTCACTTTCGACCAGACCGACCCGCTCTTTGTGCTGGACCTGAGCAAACCCGGACAACCCGTGCTGGCCGGCCAGGTCTCGCTGTCGGGGTATTCGTCGTTGCTCCAGCCCCTGAGCGCCGGCCTGCTCTTAGGGGTCGGCCAATCAGTGGACCAGCAGTTGCGCACGCAGGGCCTGCAGGTCGAGGTGTTCAACGTGGCCGACCCGTCCCGGCCTTCTCTCGTGTCACGCCAGCAACTGGGCGATGGCGCTGGTTCAGCGGCCGAGTACGACCCGCACGCTCTGTTGTGGTGGCCGCGGGACAATCTGCTGGTAATGCCGGTCGACAACTACTCGGGCTCGGGACCGTCGAGCGTGGCCGACGTCTGGTCGGTGAACCCGTCGGGCACGTTGGAACAGGTCGGGACTTTGAGCCAGCCGGGGAGCGAACAGGACGGCTACCCCGAGATCGAGCGGGAGGTCGTCGTGGGCGGGGATCTCTACACCCTTTCCGAACAGGGCGTTATGGTCAACGACCTCAGCTCGCTTTCTCAGGTGGCGTGGCTGGGCTACCAGAACGCTTCATCGTGATACCGAGACCGTGATACCGAGACCGGCGGTCCACCGCGGATGGGCCACGAAGTGGCGACGAGCCGACGGCCCGGGGCCCAGTGGTCACGAGGCTGTTGCCGACGCGCTCGGCGACGAACCTGACGCCGACGGGCCCCGACGGGCCGGTGCCCGGGAGCAGGAACGCGAATTGCTGGTGGCCGCGGCGGCCGGTGACCATGACGCGCTGCGCTGGTTGCTCGATGAGGTGGCGCCCATCGTCTATGGGTTCGTCTACGCCCGGGTCGGCGGCGACGAGGGCGCCGCCGAGGATCTCCTACAGGAGACGTTGATGGAGGCCGTGAAGGGAGCGTCCAACTTCAGGGGCGACGCCTCCGCCTCCACGTGGATGTGCGCTATCGCCCGGCGTCGCTTGAGCCGTTACTACGAGTCGGAGAGAAGGGCCGAGGTGGCCCGACGGTCGCTGCGGGTCGTGGACGACGCCAGGGACAGCGACGAAGTCGCCGGGACAGCAGAACTGGTCGAGCGCCAGGACGAGGTGGTGAGGGCGCTGGGCCGCCTGCCCGCCTTACAGCGCCAGGTCCTGGTCATGAAGTACCTGGAGGACATGCCGGTGCAGGACATCGCCGCCGTGGTCAAACGCAGCCGTGTCCAGGTCCAGTCCTTGCTCCAGCGAGGGCGCGACGGGCTACGCCGGGAGCTGGGAGGACAAGATGCCTGAGGATCGCGACCGGGGCGGTCCCGAGGAGCTGCTCGCCGGGTCGGACCGGCCTCGGCCCCTGTCGCCGGTGCTGCGGGCCCGGTTGGAAAGGTCCCTGGTGGACATCTCCGCGAACACGGCCCCCCGGCCCCTGTCGCCCGAAGTCCGTGACCGGCTCGAGAGCAGCCTCCGGCGTCCTGGCCACGCCCGGCGCACCGGGCGCTGGAAGCGCATTGTGCCCGGTGCCGGAGTGGCGGCCGCCATCGCCGTGCTGGCCGCCATCGTTGTCCCTCAGCTGGTCAACAGCCCCAATAGGTCCGGCGGCACGGTCGCGGCCAGGGCAGCGGGCCCTACGGTGGCACGCCTCGGTCTTTCTGTTCCGCCCGCCGCCGTCAGCAACGGTCCGTCGGGTAGGAAAGGCGGGGGCGTGCCCACCGGGGTGGCTCGCCACGCCGGGCCGAACCGTTTTGCTCCGGGCGCCACCAGCGGCGCCCCGCTTGTACCCCGCCGTGCGTTGCCGAGCCGGACCGTGCCGAGCCGGACCGTGCCGAGCCGGACCGTGCCGAGCCCAGTTGTCCCCGGGCCTATGGCGGCGGTGGTGGAGACGCCTGCCGTGAGCGGCGTCAGCCCTCGTCACGGGCCCACCGGCGGAGGCAACTGGGTGGTCGTCACGGGCCAGGGCTTCGCGGGCGTCTCGGCCGTCGACTTCGGGGCCACCGCGGCCGTGAGCTTTGCTGTCGAGTCCCCGGTGCGCCTGAAAGTCAGGGCTCCCGCCCACGCCGCCGGGAGCGTCGACGTCGTCGTCACTGCGGCGGCCGGGCGCAGTGACGACTCGGCGCTCGACCGCTACCGCTTCGGTCCCTGACGGTGCTCGAGGCGCCCCGACGGCGGGCGAGGACGCTTGCGCTATCGGGCGAACTCGAGGACGACCTTCACGTCCTCAGGCTGGTGCTGGTAGGCCTCTTTCCAGCTCTGGAGGGGGACGCGCCGGGAGATGAGGCGCCCCAGCCAGGCCGCGTCGGCCTGGGCCAGCGCCTGGGCACCGGCCTCGTAATGGGAGCGGTTGGCGTTGACCGAGCCGAAGACCACGTCGTTTTCGAGGACCATGTGGCGGTTAAGTTCACCGGCGTCGATGCCGAGAGAACGACCCTTGGAGGAAACGCCCGTGAGGCACAGGACAGCGTTGGGGGCCATGGCGTCCATAGCGTCGAAAACGAGCTGGCCGACCCCCGTGCACTCGAGCACTATGTCGGGGATGCAGCCGGTGGAGGCGATGTCGCCGTGGTGGTAGGTGGCGCCCAGGGCGGCGACGAGGTCGGGTTTGAGGCCCGTGGTGACCTGGTCGAGCACGTGCACCTCCATGTCTTTCTGTACGCCGAGCAGGGCCGCCAGCAGGCCGATCGGGCCGGCCCCGGTGACCAGCACGATATGCGGCTCCCATTTGGCCCGGGCGCCGATGCGTTCGATGTGGTCCCAGGCCTTCGCCACCACCGTCGTCGGCTCCAACAAGACCCCGAGGTCGCCCAGGGCGGGTGCCACCTTGACCAGGAAATCGGGCGTAATGCGATATCGTTCCCGGGCATAGCCATGGTGCTGCTTAATGCCCCACTCCGTGTAATTGCCGTTACGGCACATGTCCCACTGTCCGATCGCGCAGTTCAGGCAGGGCTCGGGATCGGGCCGGCGCACGATCCCGACGACGAAGTCCCCGGGGACGAAGCCGGAACCTTCGGGAGCCTCCAGGACTTCGCCAAGGGACTCGTGGCCGAGAGCCAGGCGGTCAGAGCCGGTCGGCGCCCAACCGTAGTCGCCCGCGATTATCTCGATGTCAGTCCCACATACTCCTATCTCCCTGGTCTTCACGAGCACCGGGCCGTCTTCGAGGGGCGGTTCGGGAAGCTCGGTCAGATCTACGGTGTTGGCCTTTAACGGGACAACAGTGACGGCGCGCATGTTTAGAACGTACCCGAGGAATAGTGAGACCAATGGCTGATCTGCCCGTGGACCTTCAAGGCAAATTGCTGGTGGCGAAGACCGACCTGATCGACCCCAACTTCAACCGCACGGTCGTCCTCGTCCTGGCCCATGGCGACCAGGGTGCTCTGGGCCTCGTGCTCAACCGGCCGACCATCACCCCCCTGGCGGCGCCCCTGCCCGAGTGGGAGGAGCTGGCCTCCGAACCGGCCGTGGTGTTCGTGGGCGGTCCTGTCTCGCAGGGGACCATCTGCCTGGCCCGGGTGCGCTCGGAGGTCTCGGTGCCCAATACCGGTTACCTCCCGCTCCAGGGCACCTTGGGCACGGTCGACTTGGAGGGCGATCCCACGTCCATGGCGCCGTGGTTGGAAGAGCTGCGCATCTTCGCCGGGTACGCCGGGTGGGGGGCTGGCCAGCTGGAGGAGGAGCTGGCCGCCGGGGCCTGGTGGGCGCTCGACGCCGAGGACGCCGACGTCTTCAGCGACGATCCGTCGTTGCTGTGGAAACGGGTGTTGCGGCGCCAGGGTGGGGCGCTGGCGGTGACTGCGGCCTACCCGCCCGACCCCTCGCTCAACTAGTCGGGTGTAGGTGCCAGCCGGGCAGGTGGCGGCCAAGGCGGCATTAGTCGCCGGTCAGTGAAGCCTCCTGGTCGCGCGCCCGGGAGCGGACGCGGGCACGGTCGGGCTGGGAAAGCTGGACTTTGCGCAGTCGCACCGACTGGGGCGTGACCTCGGCACACTCGTCCTCACGGAGGAACTCGAGCGCCTGTTCCAAGGAAAGGGCGCGGTGAGGCGTCAGGCGCACGAGCTCCTCGGACGTCGACGAGCGCATGTTGGTGAGCTTGCGCTCCTTGGTCGGGTTGATGTCCATGTCCTCGCGGCGGGCGTTCTCGCCCACCACCATGCCCTCGTACACCTCGGTGCCGGGGCCCACGAACAGGGTGCCGCGTTCTTGCAGGTTGATCAGGGCGTAAGCGGCCACCTTGCCCCGGCGGTCGGCCACCAAGGAGCCATTTTGGCGGGTCCTGATCTCCCCGCACCACGGTTCCCAGCCGTCAAGGACGTGGTGCAGTTGCGCCGTCCCTTTGGTCTCGGTCAGCAGCTGCGAGCGCAGACCGATGAGAGCGCGCGAGGGGACGAGCCAGTCGGTGCGGGCCCAGCCCGAACCGTGGGCGACGATGTGCTGCATGCGCCCCTTCCGGCCCGCCAGCAACTGGGTGACGGTGCCGAGGTGCTCGTCAGGGATGTCCAGGGACACCCGCTCGACGGGTTCGTACACTTTGCCGTCGACAAGCTTGGTGAGGACCTGGGGCTTGCCCACGGTGAGCTCGAAGCCCTCCCGGCGCATCAGCTCCACCAGCACGGCCAGGGCGAGCTCGCCCCGGCCCTGGACCTCCCAGGTGTCGGGCCGGTCCGTGGGCAGCACCCTTATCGACACGTTGCCTACGAGTTCGGTGTCTAGGCGGCCCCTGACCAGTCGGGCCGTGACCTTGGTCCCTTCGGTGCCGGCCAGGGGGGAGGTGTTGATCCCGATCGTCATGGATATGGCGGGCTCGTCCACCGTGACGCCCGGTAGGGGCGTCGGGTCGGCGGCATCGGCCAAGGTGTCGCCGATCATGATCTCGGGTATCCCGGCCACGGCCATGATGTCGCCCGGCCCGGCTCCCCGGGAGCCGGCATCGACGCGCTGAAGGGCCTCGGTCAGGTAGAGCTCGTTGATGCGCACCCTTTGGATGTCACCCCCGGGCCCGGGGCGGCACCAGGCCACCATGTCGCCCTTGTGCACCCAGCCCTGGTGGACCCGGCAGATGGCCAGCCGGCCCACGTAGGGAGAGGCGTCGAGGTTGCATACGAGCGCCTGGAACGGGTGGCCCTCTGCGTACTCAGGCGCCGGGATGTACTCCACGAGCAGCTCGAACAGGACCTTGAGGCCGGGGGCGTCCGGTACCTCTTCGGGCGAAAGGGCGGCCTGGCCGGTGCGGGCGTTGCAGTAGACGACGGGGAACTCGATCTGGTGCTCGAGCGCCCCGAGGTCGATGAAGAGGTCGTAGACGGCATCGAGCACCTCGGCCGGGCGGGCATCGGGGCGGTCCACCTTGTTGATGACGACCAGCACGGGCAGGTGGGACTCGAGGGACTTGCGCAACACGAAACGGGTCTGGGGCAGGGGCCCCTCGCTGGCGTCCACCAGGAGCAGGACGCCGTCCACCATGGTTAGGGCCCGCTCCACCTCGCCCCCGAAGTCGGCGTGACCGGGCGTGTCAACGATATTGACGGTGAGGTCCCCGTACGGGACGGCCGTGTTCTTGGCCAGGATCGTGATGCCCTTCTCACGTTCGAGGTCGGTCGAGTCCATTACCCGGTCCGCCACCTCTTCATTGGCCCGGAAGGCTCCGGACTGGCGGAGCATGGCATCGACCAGGGTGGTCTTGCCGTGGTCGACGTGAGCGATGATCGCTACGTTGCGGATGTCAGCGCGTCGCATTTTCCTCGTGTTCCATAGCGGGTGGGAGCGGGGCGTTTCGAGAGGCCGTGCGGGCGGCTCACAAGCGCTCGCCACAATCCAGGGTACCCGTTGACAGCCTCCGGCCGGTTCATCCGCAGGTCCGGGAACCGGTGGCGGCGCGAACGAGCCTTAGCTGCCCCGGGCCCCAGGTCGGCGCGTAGGGCGTTCGGCCCGGCGCCGGTGCTCCTCCATGCGCCGTCGTATCAGTTCCCTGCGAGCCTGGAGATCCCGGTAGGTGAGGGCCTCGACGTCTTCGCCGACCCCGACGGCGGCCCTGACCCCGTTCATGTCGATGGGGTGGAGGCGGGGGTCGATCCCGATGTCATGGGCTATGCGCTCGCCGTAGCGGCTGGTGAAATAGGCCGCGATCTCCTGCACCTCGGAGAACAGGTCGAGGTCCGGGGCCAGGGTGGCCAGCGAGCCGTCTACGAAGAGCAGGTCTTTCACGAACAGCATGAGGATCTTCGGGAACCTGGCCCCGTACTCGAGCAGGCGCTTGGTGAGGTCGCGCACCTCGGCCAGCAGGTCCTCGGGGGCGAGGGTGACCGGGTCGATAAGAGGCTTGTCCAGGCCGAGGTCGACCGCCAGTGCGTCGAGGTCCGTGTCGGCGGGGACGGCGCCCATGTCGCGCAGGGCGCCGAGCTGAAGGCGCTGGTCGTTGATGCTGCCTCCCATCAACAGGCGCAGGAAGGCGAGGCGGCGCACCTCGTCCAGGCGTCCCGTTATCCCATAGTCGAGCAACGCCACCCTCCCGTCGGGCCGGACGAGAAGGTTGCCTCCGTGCAGGTCGCCATGGAACACGCCAAAAAGGGTGGCTCCCTCCAGGAACACGATGAGCAAGGCCCGCACCACGGCGTTGGTGTCGATGCCGGCTCGGCGCATGCCCTCGACGTCGTCCCAGCCGAAGCCGTCCAGGCGCTCCATCACGAGGACCCGCCGGGTCACGAGCTCGGGGTGCGGGCGGGGGACGACCACGGCCTTCTGGCCCGTGCTGGCCAGGACTGCGGCGATGTCGAGCATGTTGTCGGCCTCGAGGCGGAAGTCCAGTTCCTCGACGATGGTCTCGGCGAACAGTTCCACCAGGGCGGGGGGATTGGCCAGCGCCGCCACCGGGATCCGGCCTATGAGGAGGGGGGCGAGCCAGTTCATGGCGGCCACGTCCCGCTGCACCAGGCCCGCCACCTGGGGCCGCTGCACTTTGACCACCACTTCTTCGCCGGTGCACAGGCGGGCGGCGTGGACCTGGGCGATCGACGCGGCAGCTATGGGGGTGGTCTCGAAGTGCTCGAAGACCGCCTCCAACGGCCGGCCCAGGTCAGCCTCGACCACCTGGCGGACGACTTCAAAGCGCTCGGCGGGTACCCGGTCCCGCAGCAGCCTGAACTCGTTGACAAGCTCAGGCGGGAACACGCCCTCCCCCGAGGAGAGGATCTGGCCGAGCTTGATGTACGTCGGCCCCAGGCGCTCGAACGCCTTGCGCAGGCGGTAGGAGAGCCCCGCCCTCGACACCTCGGGCCGGTCCAGGCGGACGGCTACCCGTTTCTCGATCAGGCGCCAGGCCAGGACAGCCCAACCCAGCACCAGGGCGGTGAGCAGGACCCTACGGCCGGGGGGCAGGAGGCGACGCCGCAGCAGGCGGGGGACCTGACGGGCGGTGGCCGAGCGGAGGGCGTCGATGTCTTGCCGCCACGGGAGCTCCTTGCCGGTCATGTCCCAGGGCGGTTCGTCGCTGAAGGCGCCCATCGCCAGGTCGAGCGGAGGCCCGGGGGGGCGGCCGTGCTCCCCGGCTGAGGTCGTCGGGTCTCCGGCTGAAGTCATCGGTTGATCGTTGCCGACCCTAGCCGCCGTCCCGGGCTCTCCGGCCGGTCCCCGCCCGATTACGCTGGCCAACTACGTCGGCCGGTTACGCTGGCCGTCATGTCAGAGCGGCTACGACCAGGGGAGCCCGCCCCCGCTTTCCGCCTCCCCGACCAGTCCGGCAACGACACGTCTTTATCGGACTTCCAGGGCCGGCACGTGCTCATCTATTTCTACCCGAAGGCGGACACGCCCGGTTGCACGACGCAGGCCTGCGGGCTGCGCGACGTTGCCGGCGACGTCGGCACTACAGCCATCCTCGGCATCAGCCCTGACCCGCCCAAGCGCCTGGCCGCCTTCGACCACAAGTACGGGCTCGGCTTCACCCTGCTTTCCGACGCCGACCATGCCGTAGCCGAGGCCTACGGGGTATGGGTGCCCCGCAGCATGTACGGCCGCAGCTACATGGGCATCGAGCGCTCGGCCTTCCTGGTCGACGAGCACGGCGCCCTGGCCCAGGTCTGGTACAAGGTGTCACCGGCCGCCACGGCCCCCAACCTGTTGAAGGCGCTGGCCCTTTAGTGCCGGGGGAGCGCTAGTCCCTAGGCCGGGACGAGCACCAGGCAGCCGTTGTGGCCGCCGAAACCGAAAGAGTTGGACAGCACTGGGCCAGGTTGCCAGTCCCGTGGCCCGCCGGTGACGACGTCCAGCGCAAACGCGGAGTCGACGTGGTGGGTGCCCATGGTCGGGGGGATCTGGCGGTGTTTTATGGAGAGCGCCACCGCCACCGCCTCGATGGCCCCGGCCGCGGCCAGGGTGTGCCCGATCACGCCCTTGACGGAGGTGGCGGCCGGCCCTGGTGAGCCGAAGACCTTGTAGATGGCCTCGGCCTCGGCGGCGTCACCCGGCGGGGTCGAGGTGCCGTGCGTGTTGACGTGGGTGACCTCCGACGGCTTCATCTCGGCGTCGGCCAAGGCGAGTTCCATGCAGCGGGCGGCGCCGTTACCGTCGGGGGAGGGGGCGGTAATGTGGTAGGCGTCGGCGGTGCTCGCCGCGCCGGCGAGCTCGGCATAGATGTGCGCCCCCCGGGCGAGGGCCCGTGAACGCTCCTCGAGCACGACCACGCCGGCTCCCTCTCCGATGACGAAGCCGTCCCGGTCGGAGTCGAAAGGCATGGACACTCCCGAAGTGGACAGGGCGGTCATGTTCGAGAACCCGGCGACGCCCAGCGGCGACAGGGGTGCCTCGCTACCGCCCGCCACCATCACGTCGCAGCGGCCGGTGGCGATGAGGCGGCCGGCGTTTGCGATGCTCTGGGTGCCGGCCGCGCACGCGGTCACCGTGGTCTCGCACGGGCCCCGGAGCCCGTAGCGGATCGAGATGTCCGCCGACGCCCGGTTGCACATGATCATGGGGACGAGGAAGGGGCTGACCCGGTTGGCCCCTTTTTCCAACAGAACCTGGTGCTGCTCGCAGATCGTGTCGAGGCCGCCCACGCCCGTCCCGATGAGCGTGCCTGCTCGATCGGGGTCTCCCCGGAACTCCTCGATGCCGCCGGCGTCGTTGACGGCTTGGCCGGCGGCGGAGGCAGCCAGCTGGACGAAGCGGTCCGCCCGGCGCAGCTCGCGGGGCCCGAACAGGGCGGCCACGTCGAGGCCCTCGACGGGCCGGATGCGTCCGATAGGCGCGGGGCCGAGCAGGCCCTGCCAGAACGCTTCGGGCCCTATCCCGCAGGAGGAAACGACCCCCAGGCCCGTGACGACGACACGCCGGCCCCGGACGGCTCCGGTGCCATCGGGGGCGACCGCGACAGCCAGCATCAGATCTTCGAGGCCACCAGCTCGTAGGCCTGGCCGATCGTCTGGACGCCTTCCAGTTCGGACTCGGGGACATCGATCCCGAACCGTTCCTCGAGGGCCATGACCAGCTCGACCAGGTCGAGGCTGTCGGCGTCCAGGTCGTCGGCGAAACGCGCCTCGGGCACGATCTTGGACGGCTCTACCTGCAGCACCTCTACCGCGCATTGCTTGAAGACGTCGAAAGACTCTTCGGGGCCCATCTGTGCTGCCATCATTCCTCCATGTGCTCGCGATCCGGGATGGTCACAATCTAGTTGGGGCGGCGGGGCGCCCCAACGGCTCATAGCTCGGGCCTACCTGACCGGCCCGCCTCCCCAGCGCCATACGGCTGAGGCCCACGTCATGCCGGCACCGAAACCCGCGAGCAGGACGAGGTCGCCGTCGGCGAGGCGACCGGAGTTGGCGGCATCTGTCAGAGCGATCGGGATAGAGGCCGAGGACGTGTTGCCCGTGTGCTCGATGACCGAGGCCACGCGGTCCGCCGGGATGCCCAGGCGTTCGGCGACGGCGTCCATGATGCGCACATTGGCCTGGTGGGGGACGAACAGGGCGATCTCTGACGCGCTCACCTTGGCCCGTTCGAGGCTCTTGGTGGCCGACTCGACCGTGACCCGCACCGCCTTGCGGAACACCTCCTGGCCTCTCATCGTCATTCCCGACCCGCCGCGGTCGGAGAAGAAGAGGGGTTGCAGGGAGCCGTCCACACCGATGTCCCAGCCCAGCAGGGCCGGTTCGCCGGGGACCGCCTCCACGACCACAGCGCCGGCGCCGTCCCCGAACAGGAAGGCGTTGGAACGGTCTGTCCAGTTGGTGAGGCGCGTCAGGGTCTCGGCCCCGATGAGCAGGACTCGTTGGGCGCCGCTGGCGATGAAGCCGGCGGCTGTGACCAACCCGTAGGTAAAGCCGGCGCAGGCCGCGTTTAGGTCCATGCCGCCGCCTTTTATGGCCAGGGCATGGGCCAGGGGCGAGGAAGTGGCGGGTACGAGCTGGTCCGGAGTGGTCGTGCACAAGACCAGTAGGTCGATGTCGGCGCCGGTGACACCGGCCATGCTCAGGGCAGAGCGACCGGCTTCGGCCGCCATTTGGGCTGTCGTCCCCATGCCTTCGGGCGGCGATACGGAGGGTTTGGGGTGCACGAACGGGCCGTCGGCCGCCCGCCGCTGGCGGATGCCGGTGCGTTCGACTATCCAATCGTCGCTGGTGTCGAACAGGGTCATGATGTCCTGGTTGGTGACAACCGTGCTCGGGAGCGCGCTGGCCCAACCGGTGATGGCACAGCCGTGTTCAGGTTGCATTGGTGCGCTCCTTGTCAGCGGGCACGCAGCCACGCTATGGGTTGGCCCGGTTGGACTCTTTCGCCCGGGTGGGCGATGACGCCCATGAGCTCGCCGGCGAAGGGACTGCGGACCTCGGTGCCCGAGACCAGGCCGAGCAGGTCACCGATCTCGACAGTCGGCCCCGCCGGGCCCGTCGTACCGGCAGGGAGGTCGAAGATCCCGGCACACGGGCTGATGATCAGCCGCTCGGAGACATAAAGACGCTCACCCTGATGGCCCTCGGCCGCCCCGAGGACGGCCGTCTCGCCGGTCAAGGTGGCCACCAGGGTGTCGAGGTCGTCCGGTACAGCGATGGCCACGGTCGTGGCTTCCGGCGCAGTGGCCCGGACCATGGCTGACAGGGGCCCTCCCGGTCCAAGCTCGCAGAACAGGGCATCGCCGTCCCATTCACCGGTGCGCATGATCGCGGCCAGGGACAGGACGCTTTGGCGCCAGCGCACGGGGCTGCGCAACTGGGCGGAGAGCAGCGACGGCCATTCCTCCCCGGCGTCGTGGGGCAGCGAGTCGACGTTGGCTACCACGGGCACGGCCAGCGGGTAGAAGGTCGTGATCTCGAGCGCTTTGCGCAATCGGGGCTGGGCCGGGACCATCAGAGGGGTGTGGAAGGCGCCGCCGACCTTCACCGGGGTGGTCCGGACGGCGCCGAGCTCGGCCGCCACTTCGGCCGCTCGTTGGACGTCGGGCGGGCGCCCGGCGATGACGCATTCGCCGGGGGCGTTGGAGTTGGCCAGCCACACATCGCCGTCGGCCCGGCGGCAGGCGATCCGGGCCCGTTCGTCGTCGATCCCCGTCACCGCCAGCATGATCCCCGGGTTGTCGTCGGCCGCCTCCTGCATGGCCTCGCCCCGCTCGGCCACCAGACGGACGGCTTCCTCGAAGCCCACTCCGCCTGCGGCCACCAGGGCCGTGTACTCGCCCAGGCTATGGCCGGCGCAGGCCGTGGGCTCGATGCCCAGCCGTTCGACCGCGTCCAGGACCACCAGGCCCATGACGAACGTGGCCAGTTGAGCGTTTCGGGTCTCGGTCAGCTCATCGGCGCCGGCTTCGGTCAAGAGGCGCTCAAGGTCCCGGCCGGCCACGTCGGAGGCATCCTGGACAACGTCCCAGGACGGATGGTCGCGCCAAGGCCGGCCCATACCGGGCCTCTGCGACCCTTGTCCTGGAAAAACGAACGCCGGCACGGCGCGGCCCTCCTTCGGTCTTAGAACATTCTGACCGCGGACGGAGGCAGAAGGTAACAACCGGCTGAACTCGCCGGTCTCGGACAGCTTGGGACCTTCGCCCCGCGACTCGAGCGGAGGTCAACCGATGGCGCCTGCGCCGGCGGGCCAGGTGCGGCCCGTGGTCCTAAAGGCCAGCCTCCCCCTGGTCCTTGCTAGAGGTAGGAGTTCTCGGCCGCGAAATAGCTGGGTAGGTCGCTGTAGGAATTTCCCTGGTCTGAGACGTAGACCAAGTTGCCGCCGCGCGACTTGATGGCTTGGAGCGTCGAGAGCAGGTCCGCCTGGCTCGGCCCCGAGGTGATGATGTAGGCGATCTGAACGGACGAGCCCGAGTAGTTCGGCGGCGGGTTGGACTCGAACGCGGCCAGCGTGTCTTCCATGACCACGATCCCGTTGCACACGTTCGTCGACAGGTAGCCGGAGGCGGGCGGGGCGCCGGGGTTGAGGACGTCGCTGCCGCCGAGCGAGTGGACGTAACCGGTCAAGGTCTCGTAGTAGCTGAGGTTCGCGGCGGCCCCGGTCACATCATCGAGGAAGATGTCCTGGACCCCGTAGAGCGATCGCCATGTCTCTACCTGTGACTCGACCGAGGAGACCGAGGCTGACGCCTCGGCCGTGTCGACGTAGCCCAACATCGTCCAGCCCGCTGCCTCGGCATTGGTGATCGCAGCAACATAGTTCGAGTCGAGCGTCGTCCCCGGTCCTGAGTCGATGTTGACGATCACGTAGGCGGGCCTTGTCGTCGGTGCCGTGTCGGCCAATGTCGCCCACATCGTGCCGTCCGTCGGGTATTGGTATGCCGGGACCAGCCACGACTGCCCCGTGGTGCCCGGCGCAACAGTGGTCGTGGTTGTGGCGGCCGTCGTGGCCGTGGTCGGTGCGGTCGTGGTAGTGGTAGTGGTCCGTTGGGTAGTGGTCGTGGTCCGTTGGGTAGTGGTCGTGGTCCGTTGGGTAGTGGTCGTGGTCGGGAGGGTAGTCGTCGTGGTCGTGGTCGGTCTATGAGGCCGCTTGGCGGCGCTGGCCACCCCCGGGGCCATAAGCAGCCCGACTAGTAGGAGGAGCACGGTTGTCAGGGCCTTGGATGCCTTCACTTTGCAGTCTCCTTCGGACCACCGAGGTCAGGTCTCGACCACAGGGGCTAGGTCTCGACCAGAAGGGTGAGGCTTCGATGGCTCGAGTTAGGCCTCGACCACATCGGTCAGGCCTCCAGCACCCGAGTTCGGTTAGCCACACTAACCGAGTTAGGTCTGACGATCCAAGTGGCTTGGCATGCCACGGCCGGCAGGCATCGCCGCTTCCTGGCTGGCACCCGGGTGGGGCGCAGCAAACCGCCTGGGCTACGCTCTGTCAAGCAGGTCAGAGGAGCTGGGCGCGTGGTGGAATGGCAGACACGATGGACTCAAAATCCATTGGCCGCAAGGCCGTGAGGGTTCAAGTCCCTCCGCGCCCACCTGGTTTTTGGCTGTAAATATCCTGGTCAGGAGCTTGCTAGGACGTCCTAGGATCGCTCTAGGACACGCGTAGGACACAAGAAATTCGGTGTTTATTGGTCAACAACGGGCGAGAGCGGTCACCAAAAGGTCACTGTGGCTAATTGTCCCGCACGCCCTTCCTGCGCGGCTTATCGGGCAGAACGAGCGCCCATATGGGCACTCAGCGTGGTTGAGGCGCCGTTCGAACGGCCCCACGCCGCCCGTGCCGGGCACCGCCGTACGAGCGAACGTTCTGGCGCCGCTTGAACCAAGTGACGGGAGTCGTGGTCCACGCCTGATCCGTCGATATGGACGGATTTTCGTTGCGAAATAAGGGTTCTCGGTTAGCGCATAAAAGATATTTGGCGCATACGATCCTCGACCCTATCGCATCGACCTTGTCATCAGAGCGTCGAAATTGGCAACGTTCGCGGCTCATAGGTGCGCTCGCTATTGAGCAAGCAGGGCCGCCAGTTCCCGGTCGGGGCTGACATGGCGCTTGTACAGCGGCCCGCATGGTGTCCCGGCCAGCCGGACGGACAGCCCGAGCAAGTCTGGCTGGGTGCCGGTACCCAGGTGGGCCTCGGCCAGGAAGGTGAACTCGTTCATCATGCCGACCACGCTGCGGTTGGAGGTCTTGGCCAGGCAGAGCTCTCTCATCTCGGCCAGCTCTGCGGCGATGAAGCCGGCGTCAGCGTTGTGAGCAGCCAGGACGTCGCCCAAGGCGGCTGGGAACCTCTCGGCCAGGGTGGCCGCCGGCGCCAGCGGGAGCAGCACCGGCAGCACTGTCAGTTCGTTCACGAACAGGCAGACCTGTGGCCGCCAGAAGACGGCCGTGGCGTACCAGTCACCGAGCTGGGTAGTCGAGGTCTCCGAGGTCTGAACGGGGATGGCCTTCACCCGGTCGCGCAGTTTCTTGGTTGCGTGCACGACCAGCACGGGCGCCTACTCGCTGAGCGGGCCAGGGTGCTGTGCCTGCAGCTGCTGGCACAGCTCGGCCAGGGGCAGCCCACGCTCGTCTGCCACGGCCCGGGCCCACGCCACGGCGCCGAGACCGGCGTAGCTCCAAAAGTCGTCGGTCCCCCAATAGGCGACCTCATCGAACAGCTCCACCTCGACGCCGCCGTGGGTCGCGGCAGCGGCCAAAAGGGCATAGCGGAGCTTGCTGGCGTCCTTACCGCGGAACCCGCATTCGGGAAGGTACCGCTCCACAAGCCCTTCGCTGGACAAAGGTCGTTCAGCGCTCACCCCGCCCAGTCCCAAAGCCTCGGCGGCCAAGCGCATGAACACCTCACCGGGGAACGTGTTGTCCTTCGGGTGCAACAGGCGGACCTGGTCCAGCGCGCCATGGATGTCCCCGTCGGTCTCTACCGCGCCCAACAGGAGGGCAACCGCGGCGCGGGCATCATCGGGCGAAGGGCGACGCCTGGTGGCCATGGGACCAACCTATGCCCGCGATCCGCCCGCCTCCAGCATTCTGTGCTTCCGATCGGCACCGGCCTGGGGGCCCATGAACTACGGGCCAACGGCAGCCGGGAAGACGCCGAGCCCGCACGCAACGTTCTGGTCGCCCCCCAAGAAGACCTATCGGGGACGTGACAAACCCTGTTCGAGGAAAGGGCCCTTGCCGGGTAGGCCAGCACAGGCTGCGACCAGGAGGCCTACGGTGGGGTGCCTCATCAAGCCGGGCCACCGGCGCCCCCGTGCCCGGGCCCCGGCCCGAACTGGAGGTGCACCATGCCCACCATCACCCTGTCAACCGAGGTCGTGCTCGCCGAGCCGGCAACTAATGAGCGAGAACGCCTAGCCCTGGCCGGCTTCCTGGCCGGCTACAGCGGGCTTACCCGAGATGCCTACGCCTTGGACCTGCGCCAGTTCCTGGCCTGGTGCACCGGCCACGGCACCCACCTGTTCGCGGCGCGCCGAGCCGACATCGAGTGCTTTGGCCGTGACCTCGAGGCCAAGGGTCGCGCCCGGTCCACGGTCAGCCGGCGTCTTTGCACGGTGGCCGGCTTCTACCGCTACGCCGTGGAGGAGGAGCTCCTGGACCACTCACCGGCGGTGCACGTGCGGCGCCCCCGAGTCGACTACGAGTCGCATGCCACCGCTCTTGACCGCAATGAGGTGGGCGCGTTGCTCGTGGCGGCGGGCCTCGGGCCGGCACCCGAACACGCCCTCATCTCGTTGCTGGCGCTCAACGGGCTCCGCGTCTCAGAAGCAACCGGGGCCAACATCGAGGCACTCGGACTGGAGCGCGGCCACCGCACGCTCACGATCCTGCGCAAGGGCGGCAAGGTCGTAAGCGTCCCGCTGGCGCCGCGCACGGCCCGGGCCATCGACCTCGCCATCGGCGAAAGGAGCAAAGGCCCTGTCTTCGTGGGCCCCGACGGGCAGCGCCTCGACCGCCACGGGGCGGCGCGCATCGTGCAGCGGGTCACCCGTCGAGCCGGGATCACCAAACCGGTGGGCCCGCACACTTTAAGGCACGCCTTCATAACCGCCGCCTTGGACGCCGGCGTGCCTCTGCGGGACGTGCAGGAAGCCGCGTCGCACGCTGACCCAAGGACCACCATGCGTTATGACCGCGCCCGGGTGTCGCTCGACCGCCACGCCACCTACGTGGTGGCCGCCTTCATCGCCGGGGCGGCCAGGTAGCGCTGTTCACCAGATGGTCTGCACCAACCCCGAAGCTCGGATAGCGGAGTCCCTGGTTACCAAAGGGGCCTGAAGGGCAATCGCGGTCGCCATGATCAGCCGGTCCCAGGGGTCGGGGACGCTGGCTCTCGGGATACTGGTCGTGGCGTCCGCGATGGCGGCCGTCACCGGCTCCAGGGCAACCGCCTCTGACGAAGCGAGGCGTTCCCGGAGCGCAGCGAGCTGCTCGGCGGTGACCGACTGGGTCGTCTGGCTCACGTACCACAGGTCGATCAGGGTGGCCACCGACACCACCAACGACCTTTCGGCTTCCGCCTCTGCCAGCACCTCGCCGGCTCGCTCTGAGAGCCGTTTGGAGCCTTGGACGTACCAGACGATGGCGTGGGAGTCCGCGACTACCCGCACGAGGCTTCGGCGTCCCGGCGCGCGAGCTCGCTGCCGCGCTCGAAGTCCTCCCAGGCCAAGTCGGCTAACTCTGGGAGGGAGCCGGCCAGCCGGCCGCCACTGGGGGCCACGACGGCCTCGACCACCCGGAGGTGGGCGCCCGGCAGCAGCCCAAGTTTGCGCAGCTGGTCGGCCGGGATGCTCCCATCACCGGCGACGACCAGTTCACGTGGGTTGTCGTTGCCTAGTGCGCTCACGCCACCAGCATACGGCGGTGCTGCGACGGCTAAAGATGGCCCGGGGTGCGGTGGGGCTGTCAACGTCCGACCTCGCATAGATGTTGCGCCCAGCACGGCGAACGTTCTGTCGTCTGTCGTACCCACGCTCCCAGAGCGCATCGCCGTCGTCGTGGCTCCTGAACAGGCACGTTGTGGGGTGCGACGAGTGCGCTCCGTAACGGTTGTTATTGCGGGCATGGCTGGCGACGGCCGGTGGTGGTCCCGCGATTGCTTCAGTGTCAAGCAGGTGCCACGTTGACTTTGTGCACCGTGTTGCGGGCAAGGGCCCGAAGGTCGGCTGGGTCGCTCGAGAGCACCGTTGCGCCCCCGACGAGATCGGCAAGCGCCACCACGATCGCGTCCACGGCAGAGGGGCTGCGCCGCCCCGTCACCTGGGCGCGCAGAAAGGCTGCCGATCGGGCCAGGGCCTCGTCGACTGGCCTGAGATCGCACGTGCGCAGAACGCGGTTCTCGTGGTAGTCACGACGGTGGTCGCCCGTGAGGGACTCGGCGAGGACCACCGTAGGGACGACTGCCGGCCATTCACCTCGGCGCCGGAGCTCCTCGAGGCGCGCGCGGCTGTTCGCGAGCATCGTGAGCCCATGAGAGTCGAGCACGATCGTCATGCTGAGCGGCTGTGCGCCGGGGGCCCGAAAAGCCCGTCCGCCCAAGCCCGCGCCTCGGCCCGCTCGCTGTCGCCGAGAGGTCCCTGCTGTACTTCGAGCTCGGCCAGGTAGGCGTCCAGCTCGGCGATCTTGCCCAAGCGGGCCAGCTCGGCCCGGATAGCGTCCTGAGCCACCCTGGAAACGTTTAGGCCCGCGCTCCGGGCTTTGTCGTAGAGCTCGTCCGGTACCGTGATGTTCACTCTGGCCATGCGCATATGATACACATTGCCGCAGACCCATGGCACCGGCTCAGGGATCCGGTGGCCTGGCCGGACCGGCCTCAGCTCGCTTGCGGTCGGCTCTGGAGGCCAGCTTTCAGGCAAGAGCGTTGACTGAATCGCCGCAGCGCAAGCTTCGAAAGACCAGTGGGCCGAACATTCTGTGCTGGCTCGGCGGTTTGGGCTTGCGAGCCCTACCCGTCGATATGGACGGATTCCCCCTGTAATTCCGGCGCTTTGTGACCTATGCATATTATATAATCGGCACTGCCCAGCGCATAGTCCGCTTGTCCAAGCCCGACCTAACTGCACCCGTTGCCGTCGGTGTCCCACGCCTCGGTCATTCTCCACGCCCCAGAGGTGCCCGCTGGCTGGTCGAAGGCGAGCGTTATGGCCACCCGACGAACGGCGCCGGGCAAGACTGGGTCGGGCCAAGGGCAGTCCGTAAGTTCATCGACACCGGCGCCGGGTAAAGCTCTGAACCGTGGGCGCAGGCTGGCGGCCGGGGGCAAGCCGGGCCACGCATCGCGGTGAGCACCGTACACAGCCACCAGGGCCCGGGTGTCCCCGGCGCCGAGTGGGTCGAGCCAGGGGAGCAGTTGGCGCAGCCCGGCTGCGGAGCCCTTGTCCACCACTAGGTAGAGCTCGCTCAAAAAGCCCAGGTACTCGTACATGAGCCGGGTGCAAACGGTCCTGGGCACCGTGCCGCACTCGTCCTTGGTCGCCCTGGCCGCGATGAGCTGTGGTAGGGGCGTGGCCGGACCGGCCGCGCCAGATGCCGCGGCACGGCTGGCGGCCGGCAGGCTGGCCAGGTGGGAGAGCAGTTCGTGGGTCTTGCGGCCGCCCAAAGCGCCAGTGCAGCCACCGTTGCGGCCGACGTCGAGTACGAGCCCTGCACGCACGGCCCATGCGACGTCGTGGACATCGGCCCGGGTCCAGATGGTGAAGCCGGCAACGACGTAGACCCCGGGCCGAGCGGTGAGCAGGCCAACCGTGACCCTCACCACGTCGCCGGGACCGGCCTTCGCGTCGCCTAGGGGCAACAGCGCGAGGTCCCCGAGGGTGCCCGCCCACTCTCGGGGCGGGCACCCCCTACCTCGACTACGCCAACACCCTCCAAAAAGGGTGGC
>Ga0182016_10000158_pt1 | contig 80458 bp, 75 predicted proteins | sample 712S2MmetaG_FD_120491 | JGI IMG/M metagenome (GOLD analysis project Ga0182016, IMG submission 120491) | Permafrost microbial communities from Stordalen Mire, Sweden - 712S2M metaG | ecosystem: Environmental > Terrestrial > Soil > Wetlands > Permafrost | place: Sweden: Stordalen | collected...
CGGCATGAAGGAGACCAACCATTGCCGGTCGCGGAGGTGCGGAAGATAAGCTTGGGCCCGGCTGTCCGCTCTTGAAGAGAAACGAAACCACGTCCGTGTCGAGGATGACCGGTTTCATGCTGCTGGATCGGTCTTGGTGTGGCCCCGCCATTCACGGAGCGCGGCGAGGAAATCGTCAATGGATTCTTCTTCTGGCCAGAAGTCGCCCAGAAGGTCCTTCGGGTTGCTCGGAAAGACGACATGTTGGTCTGCGATCAACTCATTGACTGTCGGATGCCCCTCGCGCGCGTACTTTTCGGCCAACGACATAGATGATTCAAGTTTAGCGCAGACCTGCATCCGCCTGACAGCGAGTTCGATTACTCGACCGGGGTCAGCGGCGGGCTACAGATTCAAAACGTCGATTCCTGGCGCCTCCCCAGATAGGACTCGAACTGTTGCCGACCGTCCCCTACTTGCCACCGGTCTGCGGGCCCGTATCGCCCGGGCCGCCATCGCCCGGAGTGCCCCCGTAGATATTCCGGCCGTCGGGCAGCGTCACCCGCCGCGCGTCAATCAGGTGGGAGCCGTCTTTAGCGCGATAGCCGTCGACGATCAGGCTGTCGCCGAGTTTGATGTCGCCCCTCTTGAACCCGCGGCGCGATAGCGCACCCGGAGCCGCGCCTTCGCAGCCCCAATTCACCACCGCCCCGTTCTCATCCTTCACATCGATGTAAAAGTACGAGTGAGGGTTGGTCCATTCGATTTTGGTCAGTGTCCCGGTGAGCCGGATGGCCTTGCTCGCGTCAAACTCCGCGGCGAATGAATGGTGGGCAATCGCCGGCACCCCAATCAGGAAACCGAGCATCCCCACTGCGAAAACCACTTTTGCTTTCACTGTGCAATCTCCTCCAAATCAGTATATATCACTATTTCGATAGACAATAGGACCATTATGCATTAATGTGAAGATTATGCAGCCCTCAAAGCTCAAAGCCGTCCTCGCCGCCGCGATCTTAATAGGGTCCGTTCCAGCGTTCTCTCAATCTCCGCCTCCCGATCCGGCGGCCGGCGAAATGTTCGGCAGAGAGCCGTCCGGCCCCACCAAGCCCACGCCCCGGACTCCGGACGGCCACCCCGATCTCAACGGATTCTGGAAGGGCCTGCGCACCACCAAGCCTGTCGGCAACATCGGCAAGGATCTTCCGGGATTTGCGCTGCCCTTCACTCCGGCAGGCGAGGCAGCTTGGAAGCACAACGTCACCGCGACATACGACCCCGAGGCCCTCTGCATCCCCGGCGGAATTCCGCGGCACAACGCCAGCGGCCTGCCATTCATGGTGATGCAGACACCCAAACTGGTGGCATTTATGTATTTCTACAGCTACCATCGCATGATTCCCGTCGACGGCCGGAAGCATTCCGACGACCCCGACCCTTCCTTCTTTGGTGAAGAGATCGGGCGTTGGGAAGGCGACACGCTGACGATCGATTCCATCGGATTCAAAGACGAGCAAGTGTGGGCCGACGAGAATGGCAGCCCGCACAGCGATGCCTTGCACGTGGTGGAACGCTGGACCCGGCCCGATGCGGATCACATTCACGTCGAGACGCTCATCGAAGATCCCAAGTTCTACACCAAACCGTTCAACTATTCCCGAACCTGGGTCGCAGGCACGACCGGCCAACTGCTGGCGGAATACGCATGCAGTGAGAATAACGTCGACCGCGATCACCTCGGTTTCGGCCCTGGCCCGATCCGCCCCGACGGCACCCGTGGATATCTCGATCCGGCACCGCTTCCGCCGCCGGTGAAACCGACCGTTACTCCCAAGAAGTGAGGCCCTCTATGTCCCGAAATAAAGTCTTGATTGTGCCGGGTTGGTACGGTTCCGGTCCGGCTCACTGGCAGACCATCTGGGAACAAAACCACCCGGAATACCTTCGCGTAGCCCAGAACGATTGGCGCAGCGTACACCGCCCGGATTGGGTACAAGCTTTGGACCGGGCGGTTCGATCCGCTTCCGGAGATGTCATCCTGGTGGCGCACAGCCTGGGTTGCCTCGCCGTCGCCTGGTGGGCTGCCACTGGGGCCGGCAGTTCGGGCAACGTGCAAGGGGCGATGTTAGTTGCGCCGCCCGATCTGAGCTCCGCTCCCGGCAATTTACCGGCGCTGGCCAGCTTTACGCCGACTCCCCTTGCTCGGCTTCCGTTCCCTTCGCTGCTGGTGGCGAGCGAAAATGATCCTTATGCCGGCATTGAGGCCGCCGCGGCATTCGCCAGCCAGTGGGGAAGCGAATTCGTCAATGTGGGAGCGGAGGGCCATATCAATGTCGACTCCGGCCATGGACCGTGGCCCATGGGACAACTCCACTTCCAGCGATTCCAGGAACAGGTCCGCTCGCGGGCCTTAGTAGCCTGATTCGGAACCCGATCTATGAAACCAAATATCAGACTTTCTCTCAGATAGGTGAGACATTGGGCGGGATGTTGGTTTGCCAGGCGTTCGGCACATTTCAACTCCACTCCCAGGACGTCTTCGACCAGCAGATCGGCAAAGTATTCTCCTCCAAATGCCCCTTGTAGATTAGGGCAAACCAAGCTTCTGCGGTAGCCCGCATGCCGCAAACGGCCAAACCGCCAGCGGCGCCATTCGGTCGGCCCAAACTGTGCCGGGTCATGCAATGCCATCCCTTCATCCGAGTCTACTGTCAAAAGCAAGGCTCGGGCTGGGGGATATGCCCCACTTAGAGTGTGGTGCTTTACCACGCCAGCCGCATTACATTCAATTTAATTGAGAATTTAAGACGCTAAATCCTTATTATTCTATGTAAATCCATTTTGGGAACCTACGTGCTCATCTCGTTCCGCTATTTAGGGCACCAGGTCCCGCAGCAGCGGCAGGTGACATTCTGTGGCGTCTTACTTTTCGGCCGATTTCGTTAAACGGTTTGGGACTGCCCATTACGCCGTTGCCGCCCTGGCGGTGTCTGCTGCCGTTGGCCTGCGGTTGGCCCTCGACCCGGTGCTCGGCGCTCAGGCCCCGTACATAACGTTTATCGCCGCAGTCCTGGTTGCGGCGCGTCTGGGGGGCGCGGGCCCGCCTTGGCCGCGAGCGCACTCAGCGTCCTCAGTGCCATTTATTTCTTCATCGAGCCGCGCTTCTCCTTTGCTCTGTCGCACCCCTACGATCTGGTGGGGCTCGGGCTGTTCGCTTTAACCGGGGTGGCCATCAGCCTTCTGGAACCGCCCGGCGGCATGTTCCTCCGGAATGTTGCCGATCCGATCGACCCGCCCCTCTTGAGGCGGATTGCCGTGCTAGCCGCCGGCGTGGTGGCGCTCGGTGTCTTTGCCTCTCTGGTGTGGACGGGCTTAAGAAGTACCGTGGACGCCGAACACTGGGTCGAGCACACGTACCGCGTGTTGAGCGCGGCGGGGTCCGTGCGGTCGTCCGTGGAGGTCGCCGAAACGTCCCAGCGCGGATATCTGCTTACAGGGGACCAGCAGTATCTGCAGGCGTACCAATCCGCCGTCGCATCCGCACAGCAGGCTCAAGCCGCGCTGCGCCGTTTGACCGCCGATAACTTTGCGCAACAGGCGCGCCTCGATGAGTGCGATCGTCTGGCGGAGTTCAGGCTGGATCTACTGGCAAAAACGTTGGATGTGAGCAGACTTCAAGGAGCTACGGCTCCCCCCGTCCTGTTGGACATGAAGACGGGCACGGCTGTAATGGATCGATTGCGGGCCAGTCTGGATAATTTGGATGAGGAAGAGCGGCAGCTTCTTCACACTCGCACCATGGCTGCCACCCAAGCCAATTCCCGTACACGCTGGATCCTGAGCTTGGGTAGCGGATCGCTGGTGCTTCTTCTGGTTCTGGCCGGCGCTGCGGCGGAGCGCCAACTCTATGCGCGGACCCGCGCGATTCGGACGTCACTCCGAAGGCCACCTACCTCAATCGCCGGCTTTGCGGCTATGGCGAGCAGGTGGCGTCTCTCTATTCGGGCATGGACCTCAAAGTGAACTTCTGATCGATGTGGTCCCGCGGCCGGTGATGATGTCGAAGGAACCTTCACTAAGAGGATTGATCGAGGCGACTTGTAGGGCCTGCCACGATCTTCACCCCGAGAAGCGCGTGGTGGGGAGTGCCGCCGCGAAATAGCCGCGGTTCTTGATCTCGAATTCTAACACTGCGTTAGAATTCTCACTAATTCCTAAGCTATTCTTTCCGTTTTTCCGCCTTCAACCGCCGCAATTCCTCCAGCCGCTCCCTAATTCGCTTCTCCACTCCGCGATCCGTCGGGAAATAGTATTGCCGCCCGGCGAGCGATGGCGGCAGGCACTCCATGTCGACGACGGCATCTTCGAACTTGTGGGCGTGCTGGTAGCCTTCCGAGTAGCCCCACTCCTTCATCTGGCGCGTGGGTGCGTTGCGCAAATTCATCGGCACCGGCTCGGCGATGGTGCTCTCCACGTCCGCACGAACGGCGCCCATGGCACGATACGCCGCGTCGGACTTCGGCGCGGCGGACAAATATATCGCCGCCTGCGCGAGGGCCAGATCGCCCTCGGGAATCCCGAGAAAGTGGACTGCCTGCATAGCCGCCACTGTCTGCTCGAGCGCGCGCGGGTCGGCCAGCCCGATATCTTCGCTGGCCATGCGGATCAGCCGGCGCGCAATGTACAGGCGGTCTTCGCCCGCTTCGAGCATGCGCGTAAGCCAGTAGAGCGCCGCGTCGGTATCGCTCGACCGCACCGATTTGTGCAGGGCCGAAATGAGGTTGAAATGCTCCTCGCCGCCCTTGTCGTAAAGCAGCAGCTTGCGCTGCATGGCGTCCTGTACTGAGGCCTCGGTGAGCGCCGTGCCACCCGATGCCGCCGCGGCCGCTTCCAGCGTGTTGTACGCCTGGCGGGCGTCGCCATTGGAATAGATCGCGATCTGCTCCAGCAGGTCGTCGGACGCTTCCAGCGAAACCTCGGGCAGCGCGCGCTTCAGCAGCGTCACGATCTCCGGCACGGTCAGTCCGCGCAAGGCGTACACGCGCGAACGCGAGAGCAGCGCCGAAATCACTTCGAACGACGGATTCTCGGTAGTAGCGCCGATGAGAATGATATCGCCGCGCTCCACGTACGGCAGGAATGCGTCCTGCTGCGCTTTGTTGAACCGATGAATCTCGTCGATGAACAGGATGGTGCGGCGGCCCATGCGACGCAGGCGCTCGGCATCCGCCATCACCGCTTTGATCTCCTTGATGCCGCTCAATACCGCGCTGAACGGAATGTACTCGCACCGCGTCAGACGCGCGATGAGCTTGGCGAGCGTCGTCTTGCCGACGCCCGGCGGACCCCAGAGAATGATCGACGTCAACTGGTCGCGCTCGATCTGCCGGCGCAGTGGCTTGTCCGGGCCGAGAATATGCTCCTGCCCGATGTAGTCCTCCAGGCGCGTGGGGCGCATGCGCTCGGCCAGTGGACGCTTGCCGTCTTCGCGTTGCGGTTCGGCGGGCGGGCTGGAATCGAACAGGCTCATGGTCGCGACCTCTGGCGGCGCGCCTCGTAGAGCAGGATGCCGGCGGCCATGGCGGCATTGAGCGATTCCACTGCCACCGTGGGGATGGACACACTTTCCGCTACGCGGCGCCACTCGGAGCCGACGCCCCGGCCCTCATTGCCGATAATCAGTGCACAGGCGGCGGTGAGATCGACGTCCGCTACGGCGCGCACTTCCGCTCCGGCGCGTGCGGGTACGGCGGCGTACAGAGCGGTGCGGTGCTCGTCGAACGCCGCATGCGCCAGTGCCGGGTCCATTCCGTAAAGAAAGGGCACGCGGAACAGCGATCCGGCGGAAGCTCGCAGCGTTTTGGGATTGAACGGGCTGGCCGTGCCTTTGAGGAAAATTGCGCCGCTCGCCCCGAACGCTTCCGCCGCCCGCAAGATCGCGCCGGCATTGCCGGGGTCCTGCAATCCGTCGAGAACCACCACCAGGGCCTGCCCCGCAAACAACTGCTCCTGTTTCCATTCCGGCGGTTCCACCAGCGCGATCACGCCCTGGCTGGTTTCGGTCCCCGAGACTTTCTGCAGCAGGCCGTCCGGCAGGATCGCCAGCTTGATGCCATCGAGCGGCGGCAACTGCTCACGGGCCGATTCCGCGGCCAGCACTTGTCTCACCCGGCAGCCGCTCCGCATCGCTTCCTCCAGCAGGTGGACCGTCCCGGCGACGCACCAGCCCTGGGAGGTGAGCCCGCCCCGGCCGATAGCGCGCCGCACGTCCTTTATCAGAGGATTGGCGGCGCTCGCGATCGTCTCCGGCTTTGCCATGTGTTTACAATGGGTTCTGAACGATCAGAATACCGCAGATGAAACGTGCCGTTTGGGCTGCCATCCTCACCGCCATGGCCGCGTTTGCCGCTTTGGTGGCATACGTGTCGGTGCGGATCGAGCGCCAATCCACGCGGGATGAAGCGCGCTCGGCCGATGTGATTCTCGTGCTGGGAGCGGCCGAATATCGCGGGCGCCCGTCGCAAGTGCTGCGCGCCCGGCTGGATCACGCGCTGGAGTTATACCACCGCAAGCTGGCGCCGTTGATTCTGACCACCGGCGGCGCGGGAGGCGACCCGATATTCACCGAGGGCGGGGTGGGCCGCTCGTACCTGATCGGCCGGGGCGTTCCACCCGAATCGATCATCATCGAAAACGAGGGCGGGACCACGGTGGAATCGACCGCCATGGCCGGCGAGATCATGCGGCGTATGGGCCTGCATTCCGTGATCGTCGTAAGCGACGGCTATCACATCTATCGGGTGAAGCGCATGTTGCAGTTTCGCGGTCTCAGCGTCTACGGCTCCCCGCGCAAAGAGCATAATCAGGGGAACATGCGCGATCGCTGGAATTACGTGAAGCAGGCCATCGGATACCTGCTCTGGCGGGCGGGGCTGGGAGTGTAGCGCCGAGACTCCGAACCATCGGGTCAGGGTTCCTACCGGGGACAAGCTGAATGAAGCATGTCCCACAAAAGCACCACTCTGCGATCGGATGTGGGGCATGCTTCAGCTATGCTTCAGCTTGCCCAGGCGAGCGGAACTCGCCTTTAATTCCTGCCCCGGGCCAGCCCCAGAACCAGAATCTCATCCCCTGGAACATCTTCGAATCGCAGCCATGCCGCATCCGATTTCGCCAGTGCCACCGATCGCCATCGCACGATCGCCGCGGTAACCAGCAGCGTGGCGAGCAGGGTGGCCGTTGCAGTACCGCTCTCCAGCACGTCGCGTTCGTAGCGGACCGCGAATAGTGTGAAGTACAGCAGACCGAGAGCGCCCAAGATCACCATATGCACCTGCGACTTTCCCGGCAAATAAGAGCAGGTAAACGGAATTTCCCGGAAGCCGTAGGTACATGCGTCGGCCAGAATCACTCCGAACAGCCCCAGCGCCATGATGTGCGCCGCCGCCTGCCGCCATGGCCATAGCGAAAAGCACAGCACCGCAGACCCGACCCACAACGGCACCAGGGAGAGCGCCCACAACGCGCGGCGTGCGGCCGCCTGGTAATCCGCCCCATCGAGCCCCGAGGTGATCCGGAACAGCCAGTTGGCGCGGAGGTCCATGGGCATGGAGAAAAGCACGCGCGTTCCCACCACCTACGAGATCAGCATGATCAGAGTGGACGCCAGAATCGGAATGCTCACCTCCTGGAACGGGTCGACGGAAATGGTTTCCAGAATGCGCTCTGTCACCGCCGGACTCTGCAGTAGAAAGACGGTTATGGCGAATCCCAAGCCCAGATAGAAGGCCAGAATCACGCGGTGTTGGCGGCTGCGCATCAGCGTGCGGATGCTGAACTGCACGATGGCCGTCTGCGTCGTGTTACCGAATCGCGGCAGCCAGCCGAAGCGGCGTGAGCCAGGCATGATGTCGGGCTCTTCGACAATCTTGCGAAGCGTGCGGAAATACGAGAGCGCGTAAGCGACGGCCGTCACGCTCACGGCGATCGCCAGCCCGATCCACGCGCGGCGGGCGAGCGAGGGCAACGCCGGCGATCCGCGCAGTTGCGGCATCAATCCGAGAAACCAATACGACGGCGACCAGGAAAGCAATCCGCTACCCTGCGCATCCATCAGCGAGCCGGGCGTGGCCATGATGGGCTGCGTGAGATACGCCGCGATAATGGCGCCGAACGCGGCCAACTGCAGGAATGACGACGCGCGCAGAAACCATCGCCGCGGGAGCACCTGAGCCGCGATTCCCTGCAGCGCCAGAACGCAGCAGTAAACGAATGTGCCCGCCGCGGCGACGGTGATCCAGTACACTCCGAACCAGCGAAGTCGCGAGAGAACGCCGCTGTTCGCCGGGACCGTGATCGATGCCAGCGATGCCGCTGGCACGCCCGCGAGTCTCTGCCGGATGTGCTCGCCCACCTGGTCGGAAAACGGCACAACTTCGGGAGGGTTGTTAAACAAAACGATCCCCGCGTAATCGCCCGGCGGACGGAAGAATGCATAACTGGTGTACCCGGAGATCAGGCCGTTGTGCCAGTAAGTTCCATCCCCCTCATCCCGGATCCACGCGAACGCGATCCGCATACTTGACACCACTTTCGCGCGAACTACCTGTGAGTTCCGGACGGCGGCTGCAAGATCCGGCGGCAGTTTTTCAGGATGCAGGTTCGCTTCTAGATATGTGAGCATGTCGCTCGCGGTGGAGCGGATTGCGCCGGCGCCCGCCAGCGCGTCCAGGTCCCACGCGGGAATCGGACGATGGCGCTGGTCATATGCCTGTATGAGGCGGCTGAGTTGTTCCGGCGACAACATCAGCGTGGTATCGATCATGCCCAACGGAGCAGTGATTTCCCGCTCCAGCAGATCGGCATACGTCATGCCCGCCCGGTCGGCCGGCACTTGTCCAAGCAACCCGAAGCCCAGGTTGCTATAGGCGAAAGGCGTGTCCGGCGGCTTCGCGACGCCGCGATGCCGCAGGTAGGCGTAGAGATCGGCTGCGTGGTAATCGGCGCCGGGATTGGGATCCGTCGATGTTGATATTCGACGGCACTCCCGGAAGTCCGGAGTGATGCGTCACCAGGTCGAGCAAGGTGATTTCCTCGTCCTGAGGCCTGCGTACCGTATCGGGCGGCAGGAGTTCGCGCACCGGTTCCTCCAGTTTCACCCTGCCCTGCTCGATGGCGCGCGCCAGCAGCAGGCCGGTGAAGGTTTTCGAAATCGAGCCAAGCTCGAATATCGAATCTTCCATGGCGGTGCCATAGGCTAAGATGCTGCGCGCCCCGTGTTTGCTCACGCCGATGACGAGGCCGGCGTGCGTACCCGGCGCCATCGCCCCGATCGTCAAGGGATGAACCAGATCGCGGTCCATGATTGCCTTGAGGTCCTCCGCGCGTGCCGGAGGAAGCGCCTTGTCCCAGGTAAGCGCGGGCACTGTCACTGGCGGACTCGCGCTGCCCAGGGCGGCCGGCCAAACCAGACCGGGCAGACCGTTCAAGGCGAGTATCGTCATGCCCAGCGCTGTCGCGACGGCCGCGACTTTGGCGATGAAGAAAGTGCAAGGCCGGACCGGCAGCGGAGCCAGCACCAGCACGTCACGCCGGTCGGGAAATGTCGAGTCCCAACTGAGCACCGCGAACAGACCGACTACCACCATCGTTGTCGAAATCAGAAAATGTTCGAAGGCGAAAGGAAGGAACACTTGTCCGGCCTGCGACCTTCCACCGAATCCCAAAGCGGGAGCGGACAGCAGAAGACTGAAGAAGATCAGCAGCGATGCGAACCGTCCGAGCAGTTTATTGGAATCGCCTAGAGCATGCGCCGAGAGCAGTTCCAGATCCACCATGCGGAAGAGAAATTCGCGATACAGCACTCGAAATTGCAGTTTGGTCATCCGCCGCTCCTTACGCCTGAATCAGGTCCGCGATCTCGCGCGATATCGCGGCGGTGTCCTGCTCCACGGCCAGCTGCGAGAAGATTTCTTCCAGCGTGGGCAGCGCCATCAGGGTGCGCAGGTGCTCGATGGAATCGTCGGCGACGATTTTCGCGCGGTGCAGAATCACCACGTGCGAACAGACGCGCTCCACGATTTCCAGATCGTGCGAGCTGAACAGCACCACCTTGCCGCGCGCCGCCAGTTCCTGAATCAGGCTGCGCAATACCAGGCCGGTGGACACATCGAGGCCGGAAAAAGGCTCATCGAGCAGGATCAGGTCGGGATTGTGGAGCATCGCGGCGGATAGCAGAATCTTCTGGCGCATCCCCTTGGAATAGGCGGAAATGGGCGAATGACGGTCGCTATAGAGTCCGAAAAGGCGCAGCAGGCCGTCGATGCGGCCGGCGGCCGGGCGCGCCGGCAGATTGCGCAGTTGGCCGACCATTACGAGGTACTCGAGCCCGCTTAAATGGGCGTACAAATGCGGCTCTTCGGGCACGTAGCCCATGCGCTGCTTGTATGCGATGAGGTCGCGCTGGATGGGTTGGCCATCGAAGAGAATCGCGCCGTCTGAGGCTTCGATGAGCGCGGTGATCATCTTCAGCGTGGTGGATTTGCCGGAGCCATTCGGCCCCAGATAACCCGTAATTTCACCCGCCCGCGCAGTGAATGTGACATTGTCGACAGCGGTGATGCCGAGAAATCTCTTGGTAACTCCTCTGAGTTCGAGCATAAGGCGGCCTGACCCTATGTAGCATGCTACTTTTGTGCTTGTCAAGTAGCCTGCTACATAGGGTATAATTCTCCCGTGGCAGCCGAGACGAAACTTTCGCATACCGCGGCGATGATCCTGCAAGCGATCCACACCGGCGATGGCTACGGCTTCAGCGTGATGGAGATGACCGGCCTCCCGAGCGGCACAGTCTACCCGGCCATGCGCCGTCTGGAACGCGATGAACTGATCCACTCGCAATGGGAGAAGGCTTCGATCGCCCAAGCCGAGCGCAGGCCCGCGCGCAAATATTACAAGCTGACGCGCGCCGGCAAGGTGGCGCTGGAGGCGTCTCGCAAGCGCTATCCGCTCATCTCCAAACTCACCCCCACGGCGGAAGTGGAGCGGGCGTGAGGAATCGCCTCCATCTCGCGCTCCTGCATGGCGCTGCATTGCTGGTGCGCGCGCAGGATCGGGGGGAGTGGCTGGCGGAATGGCGCGCGGAATTGTGGTACGTCTGGCCGCGGCTTCGCACCCGTTTTTGCCTCGGCGCTTTCGGGGACGCTTTCTGGCTGCGGCGGCATAGCCCGGCGCCGGTGCGTCTGCAGTCGCCCTGGCAATGCCTCGGAGTCCTGGCGGCCCTCGCGGGGATGAGCCTGATGTTCGCGTTTCGCCTGTCCCTGCCGCGAGAGATGCTGTTTCCGCGCCCTTTGCCCGCGCATCTGGTGACGATCTCCGGTATTCCCGTGGACGACTACCGACAGCTGCCAGTCCCCGCCGCTGCTTTCTACGGAGCCGCGGAGCTTCGCGGCGGAAACTTCACTGTCTCCCTGGCGAGCCGAAATCTCTTCGATCTCCTGAACGTGCCGATCGCTCCCGCGGCTTACCCACTCGTCATCACGGGCGGCACATGGCGCGATCGCTTCGGCAGCGATCCGCACATCGTGGGGCGCACGCTCACCGTTGCCGGACGGCCGGCGCAAGTCGCCGCGATCCTCGCCGACCCCGAATGGCGCCTTCCCGGCTCGGCTGACGCCTGGCTGCTGGTCGACGATCGGAGAATCGAGGTTGGGACCAGAGGGTATGTACTCGCCGGTGTGAATTCCTCCAAACGCGACATCACGATTCAGCACTCCGACGGCTCGGTGCATCGTTTCGTCTGCGTTCCGCTCGCTGCGCCGAGGCTGCTCGCCGTTCTTCTGTGGATGATGGTTGTGAGCGCCACGGTGCTGCCGGCGGTCACCAGCCTGTCGCTCGGCGAATATCCCGACAAGCATACGCGCCGCTGGATTTTTCTGGCCGCCAAGTTCGCTTTGGTGCTGCCCATCGTCCTCTTCGGAACGCTCGACGTGTTCTCATTGATCGCCATCCATTTACAGCCCCACGCATTGTTCGTCGGCAGCGTCATCGGATTTCGCTGGGTGCTCATCGACCAGCGCCGGCGTTGTCCCGTATGCCTGCGCGTGCTGACTAACCCCACGCCGATCGGCGAACCGTCGCGGACTCTGCTGGAGTGGTACGGCGCCGAACTGGTGTGCACCCGAGGGCACGGTCTGCTGCACGTACCGGAAATCCGCAATAGCTACAGCGAACAGCGTTGGCTTCGGCTGGACTCTTCGTGGAGCAGCTTGTTTTGATTTGAGCCGGAGGTGACGCAGACACTCGCGTCGGCAGAAACCGGGTTCGTTATTGGGACCGCTCCCTCACGGTCGCGGCTCGGTATCGGCGGATTGCGTTTCCGAGCCGCGCGCGTCAGCAAGCGGATTCAAGCCCGCGGCACGGCCGCTGATGAATAATGAAGTATGTCGAAATCGGCACTCATCCTGATTGCGTCCTCATGCCTTTTGCGGGCGGAAACTCATCCCATGACTTTGCGGCAAGCGGTGGAAACGGCGCTCAAGCAGAATCCAGATATCGCTCTGGCGCGGCTGGACGAAGCCAAGGCGCGGCAGGGTGTGCTGGTGGCCAAGGATCCGTTCACGCCTCACCTGGTGATCGGCAGCGGGCTGGCGTACAGCAACGGGTTTCCAATGAGCATCCAGGGGTCGGCGCCGAGCGTGGTGCAGGCCAACATCGTGCAAGACATTTTCAATCGCCAGCAATCGCTCGCCGTGGCGCAGGCCAAGGAAAACGCGCGCGGAGCCGCTCTCGATGTCGCCGGCAAGCGCGACGAAGTAGTGTTCCGCACGGCGTCGCTCTACCTCGATGCGGAACGGGCCTCCCGCCTGGAGGAATTCGCGCGGCGCCAGTCGGGCAGCTTGCAAAAGGTGTTGGAAACGGTGCAAACACAGGTGCGCGAGGGCCGCGCGCTGCCCCTCGCGGAGAAGACCGTGGCCGCCAATCTGGCGCATGCGCGGCAAGCCGCCGAATTGCTGGATGACGCCGCCGCCAGCTCCGAAACCGCGCTCGCGATGGCGCTCGGATTCTCCGCGGAAGACCGCGTACACCCCGTCGTGGAGGAGCGTCCCGCGCCGCCGCTGCCGAAATCCGAGGAGGAGGCCATCGCCAGCGCGCTCGATTCCAACAAGGATCTGCGCAAGCTGGAGTCGCAAATCACCGCCAAGGAGCTCGAAAAACGGGGTGTAAAGGCGCAGCGCTTGCCGCGGGTCGATCTGGTGGCGCAGTACGCGCTTCTCGCCAAGTTCAACAACTATGCCGAGTTCTTCCAAAAGTACCAGCAGAATAACGAGCAAATCGGCATGTCCTTCCAGATGCCCTTCGCGCTCGGACCGGGCGTAGGCGCGCAGGTAGCGCAGGTGGAAAGCGATATCGCGCATTTAAAGGTGGACCTCAACAGCGCCCGCAATAAACTGCGCAACGACATCGAGCAGGCGTTTCGCAATGTGCACAAGTCGCAAACCGCCGCTGAAGTCGCCAGGCTCGATCTGGATGTGGCGCGCGAGCAACTCTCCGTCGACCTGGCGCAGATGCAGGAAGGCCGTGTCCTGTTGCGCCAGGTGGAAGAAGCGCGTGTCGCCGAGAGCGACAAGTGGATGGCCTTTTATGACGCGCAATACGGCTTGGAACGCGCGCGGTTGGGCGTCCTCCGCCTGACGGGCGGTCTGGTGGCCGCGGTGGAAGGGCAATAGTCATCCTGCGCAATCCCGCAGCGCCTCCAGTGTGACCGCCGCTGTCTTACGCCACGAAAACTCTGCCGCGCGCCGCGGGCCGGCTTCCGCCAATCGACGCCGCAACTCCTCATCCGACGCGATACGCCGTAGCGCCGCCGCCATCTCCGAGGGATTGTGCGGGTCGAACCGCAACGCCGCGTCCCCCACGTTGCTCGAGATCGGCTCGATATCCGAACATGCCGTAGGCACGCCCGCAGCCATCGCCTCCAGCGGCGGAATCCCGAAACCCTCGAAAAACGACGGGTAGACGAAGGCCCAGGCGCGCGAGTAGAGGTCGTGCAACCGATCGCGCGGGATCCAGCCGGGAAAATCAACTGCGTCGCGTAGGCCCAGGCTCTCGCGCAGATCGTGTAGCGGGCCTGTGAAGAAGCCTTTCAGGCCGCACACGGTGAGGCGGAACTCCGGCCGCTCGCGGTGGAATTCGGCGAATGCACGCAGCAGGCCGTCGAGATTCTTGTGGGGATGGAGCGTGGATACCGCCAGCAGGAACGGTTCGGGATGGCGCCGCTTCGCCAGATCGAAGAACGCGGCGTCCCCCGCGAGGAGCGCCACGCGCACCTGATCCGCAGGCAGTCGATAGTGGTGTAGGAGGTCGGCTGCCGTGGCGGCAGAATCGGCCAACAGCAGGCGCGAGACGTGCGCCGACCCGAAGAGCAGCATGCGCCAGAAAGGCAGGTCGAACCAGCGAAAGTACTCGGGATGGCGAACGTGCTGCAAATCGTGAAACACCGTAACTTGCGGACATCCCGCAAGCAACGGGGCGGTGAAACCCGGGTTCAACATCACGTCCAGCTTGAGCCGCGCGGCAGCCACCGGCAGCGCCAACTGCTCCCACAGAATGCGGAAGGGACGTGAAGCCGCGCGGATGGGTTGCGGCAGGGCCTTGAAGTTCGCCCGCGATGGCGTGAGCTCCGGCCCGGTTTCGCGATTGGTGAAGACGAAATATTCGTTGACGGTGTCGATCTCGGCCAGCGCGGCGAGCAGTCCGCGCAGATAGATTTCGGTGCCGCCCACGCCGCCGGGGATAAGGTAGAGAGCGTTGATGCCGATGCGTAGCGGACCGGTCACTTGTTCGGCGAACCTGCGCGCATTTGATTCACTACGATCTTGAGGTACTGTTGAGCCCGCGTATTGGCGGGATCGAGTTCCAGAGCGTGGCGAAAATCCTGGAGGGCTTCGCCGAGTTGGTTCGTCTGCGTGTGCACCACGCCGAGGTAGACATAAGTATCCGGGAAGTTGGCGTCGAGTTTTTGGGCGTGTTCCAGGGCCGCGAGCGAGTTGGGCCAATCCTTGAGTTTGCCGTAGACCTCGCCGATCTGTGAATACACGTGCGCCGTGGGATATAAGGCGGCGGATTGTTCGAGCTTCTCCAGCGCCGGCTGGAGTTGGTTGAGACTGTCGTAGGTCAAGCCCCAATCGAGCAAAAGGTCGGGGGCGAATGGGTGAAGCTGCGCGGTCTTCTGGTACTCCGGCAGCGCCAGATCGTACCTCTGCGCCTTGTAATAGGCGAATGCCAGCTGAAAGTGGGGCCTCCAGGCTTCCGGCGATTTGCGCGCCGTGTCCTCCCAAATCGAGACTTCGTCGGACCAGACCTCCGCGCGGGCATGCGTCGCGTAGCCGGCGAGCAGCACCAGCACCAGGCCCGCCGCGGCCAGCGCCTGGCGATCGACTTTCAGGCGCGCAAGCACATCTACCAGCATCAGCAGCAGGCCGAGCATCGCGAAATAGATGCGCCGTTCGGCCACCGGATCTTTAATCGGCAGAATCGATGACGTCGGCGCCAGCAGAATCAAAAAGACGAAGAATCCATAGCTCGCCAGCGGAAAGCGGCGCCGGAGCGTCCATGCGCCGGCCATCAGAGCGGCCAGGATCGCCAGCCAGATAATCGCGCCATGCTCCATTACGGTGTGCGAAATGGGGAAATCCCAATCGAGCGTGAGGTTCGCGGGCCAGAGAAACATTCCAAGGTAGACGAAAATGGCGCGCCACTCGGTGAAGAAATACTGATACCAAGTGAACTCTTTGAAGCCGAATCCGGCCGTCGTGGAATGCATGATGAGTTTCCAGAAGAACGCGATCCCGGCGACGGAGGCCAGGAGCATCGGCGCGTAGATCTTCCAATTCCGCCGTATGCCTTCCCAATGCGAGCCCCTGCTCCACCAGAGATCGGTCAGCAGCAGGAGCGCGGGCAGCGCAATAGTGTCCTCCTTGGCGGTGAGCGCTGCGCCGAATAGCAGCAGTACGGCGATCGCCGTTTTCCAACTCGCTCCCTCTTCGCGCCGATACAGGAACACCGTGAATGCCGCAAATGCCAACATCACGCTGAGAGCGTCCGAGCGGCCCGCCACATACGAGACCGCTTCCGTCTGCGCAGGGTGCAGCAGAAACAGCGCCGCCGCGAAACCGGCCAGCAGACCGCGCCGCGACTCGGCGATGTTCGCCCACACCAGCAGACGCCGCACGATGAAGAACACCAGGACTGTCGTAACGCAGTGAATGATGACGTTCAAGAAGTGATACCACCACGTGTCGTCCGGCGAAAGCCGCGCGCTCAGCCAATAAGTGGCCATGAGCAGCGGGCGTTGTCCATGGAGGAACGCCGAGAGCGGCTGCGTGGAAATATTCGAGACGGCGAACGGCAGAAAATTATCGTCGAACAGGAACGGCCCATTCATCGAGGGCCCGTAAGCCCACAGCACCACAACGCCGGCCAGTATCGCGCCGAGCGCGAAGTAGTGCCAATGCCGATGAGGCGCGGACGCCGCGGCGGCTGCAGCTGCCGGCGGCCCGCCTCCTTTGCGGTTTTCGCGCTTCTTACTCATGCTGCTCGATGCTGTGGATGTGGTACTCCAGAATTGCCACCCGCTGCGCCAGCGCCACGTTATCATCGCGCAGGTGGGAAATAATCACCGAAAAACGGAAAAACATCACCAGAAAGAGCGCGCCCGAGATCAAAAAGAGCGTGAGCGGGGTATCCGGTACGCCGCTCCATCGGGTGATGAGTTCGAGCACCGGCCGGCTGCGCGATAGCACCAGCATCGCCAGGCTGGTGAGCAGCCAGCTTACCGAATATTCCACGCGAATGTGTGCACGGCGCACGGAAATCAGCACCATGATGAGCATCAGAATGCTCAATACGGTAGTGACATTGAGTAAACGATCCATCTATCCTCCCGACTCCGGATTGGCGCGCCGAAAGCGGCGGTCATATTTCAGGATATTCACGAAAACGCCCAGCAGCACGTGAGCCATATAGTACAGCGACACGCGGGCGGTAATGGTAGACCGGCCCGTGCGGCGCGGCAGCATCTTGACGGGCACTTCCTCGAACCGGAAGCGGCGGCGCTGCAGCACCACCAGCGCCTCGATCTCGGGATACTCCAGCGGAAAACTGCGGCTGAAAACGGCCAGCGCCCTTCGGTTCACGCCCACAAAGCCGGAAGTCGGGTCGTAGACCGGCTTGCCGAGAATAGGACGCAGCACCAGCCGGAAAAATCGAATACCCAGCGAGCGGACCGCGCCGGTCTGAGATCCATTCTCCTCCACGAAGCGCGAACCGATGACCATTTCGCAGCCCGAAGTCTTCAGCCGTTCGAGAATCCGCGGGATATCGCACGCGTCGTGCTGGCCGTCGCCATCCACGCGGATGACATATTGAAATCCCAGCGAGAAGGCCAATTTGTATCCCGCCTGCACGCAGCCGCCGAGCCCCAGATGATGCGCCAGCGGCAGAACGTCGGCGCCCGCCGCGCGCGCGGCGGCGATGGTATCGTCGAGCGAGCAATCGTCGATCACCAGCACCGGTACTCCGGGTACACTACGATTGACCGAGCGCACCACATCGCCAACCGCGCCCACTTCGTTGAAAGCTGGCACGATCACCAGCAGCGAATCGGGACCTTGGGGGGGGATCATAGCGCCGCCACCCTTCGCGCGCTGATGGCATGGGCGCGCATGAGGTGGCGGAAAATCGCCGGAGTGATGCGCGCCCGGCGGCGAATCTCTCGCCGTTCCCGCCACAAGCGCGGCAAGTGCGCGAACAGAGTGGCGTGGGCTCGCAAGACGTACCACACCATCTTCGGTCCGGCATGTCCCTCCGCGCGGAATCTGGCGGCGCTCCCGCGGCCCCCGAGCAGGTACCAGGCATGCCATGCGTATCGCGCCGCAGTCGCGAACGGCGCCGCCAGAATCATGCCCGCCGGAAAGTTCTTCACCAGCACGAAGAGGCGGTTGCGTTCCACGTAATACGCCTTGAGCGGAGAAGCCCCGCCGGCCGAATGCGAGTAGTGATGCTCCACCACGGCCTCGGGAACGTACAGGCACTTCCATCCCGCCCAGCGGGCGCGCAGTCCCAGGTCGGTATCCTCGCAATAGAGGAAGAAGCGGCTGTCGAAGGCGCCGATGGCGTCCAGCATGCTGCGCCGGTAGAGCGCGGCCGACCCGCTGGGAAAGAGCGCTTCCTCAGGTACCGGAAAATCCTCCGGCGGACGCCCATTGCCACGTTGTTTGCTCGACCCATCGCGCGCCACCAGCATTCCGGCGGAATCCAGGCGGTGCTCGCCGAACAGGCGCACCTGCGAGGCGCACATACCGGCATCGGGACGGCGCTCGATCGCGGCGAGCAACGCTTCAAGCCACCTGGGATGGACCACGGCATCGTCGTTCAAAGTGGCGAGATACGGAGCTGTCGAGGACGCGAATCCCTGATTGACGGCAGCGCCGAAGCCGTTGTTGCGCCCGTTTTCAATCACACGGACACCCGCGCCCACACCCCTATTACGCACCAGGCCTTGACCGCTGTTGTCGACCACGATCACTTCAAAATCCCGCCGCGTCTGGCGATCGAGGGACTCAAGACACTCCGCCAGCCGGGAGTCCGCAGCCAGGGTGGGAATCACCACCGATACCAGGATGTCAGGCAATCTCCGATTTTACCGTGGTGGGGCATGCTTTAGCTTGCCCAAGCTCCCCGGCACTACGTACGTACGTAAGTTACCACTCGTACGTATGATAGGATGACGTTGGAGAACGCCATGCCGATCACTGCTTCGAAACTGCGGGAGAATGTCTACCGGATTCTCGACGAGGCCATTGAGACCGGCAAGCCGGTCGAAGTTGTGCGCAAGGGTGTCACTCTCACTATTGTGCCTCCGAAGCGCGTATCGAAGCTTGCAAATCTGAAGAAGCGCAAGCTGTTTATAGGCGATCCCGAGGACATCCTCCACATCGATTGGTTGAAAGAGTGGAGCGAGTTGAAATGACGGTCTATGTGGACACCCAGGTCCTGGTTTGGATCGGGGAGGGCGGTGGGCCGAGATTAAGCGTCGACGCGCTCGAAGCTATCGAAAACAATGAGCTTCTGGCTTCACCGGCTGCGGTACTGGAAATGGAGTACCTTTATGAAATCGGCCGGCTGCACAGATCGGCTGAGAAGATCGTTGCCATTCTGGAGTCGTCGGTCGGTCTCCGCGTCTGCAGCATGCCCTTTCGCGACGTGGCGATGGAAGCCCTACAAGAGAAGTGGACCCGCGATCCCTTCGATCGCCTGATCGTCGCCAACGCGAAAGCCGCGGGCGCGCCGCTGGTCACCAAAGACGAGCACATCCGCAAGCACTACCGGCGCGCCATCTGGTAGCTTCACACCGCCCGCAACCGCTCCGCCGCCACCTCCGCGGTGATATCGCGCTGCGGCGTCGCCAGCATTTCATAACCCACTAAGAACTTGCGCACGGTGGCCGACCGCAGCAGCGGCGGATTGAAGTGCGCGTGCAGATGCCACTCGTCATGCGGCGCTCCGTCGGTGGGCCGCTGATGAAAGCCGAACGAATAGGGGAACGACACCTGAAACAGCCGGTCGTAACGTGAAGTGGTGCGCTTCAGGATGTCCGCCAGCGCATCGCGCTCCGCAGCCTCCAACCCGTCGAGCCCCGTCATGTGCCGCTTCGGCAGCACCATGATCTCGAACGGCCATACCGCCCAGAATGGCACCACCGCGAGGAAATGACCGTTCTCGTCCACCACGCGCTCGGCGGCCGCCTGCTCCAGCCGGACGTATTCGCACAACAGGCAATGCCCGCGGGCTTGCCGCCATGCCTCCTGCGCCGCTGTTTCCTTCGCCACTTCGTTGGGGACGGCGTGATTCGACCAGATCTGGCAATGCGGGTGCGGATTGCTCGCCCCCATCATGGCCCCGCGGTTTTCGAAAATCTGGACGTAGTTGATGAGCGGCATGGCGCCCAGTTCGCCGAATTGTTCCGTCCACACGTCGACCACGCGCCGCAGATCGGCAATCTCCATGTTGGCTACCGTCAGATCGTGCCGCGGCGAAAAACAGACCACACGGCAGACTCCCGGTTCCGCTTCGGCGATCAGCAGTCCGTCCTGCTCGAAACGGCCCAGCGGAGTGTTGGGCTTCAAGGCCGCGAAATCGTTGTCGAAAACGAATGTCGAGGTGTATGGCGGGTTCCGGAACCCGCCTGCGCGTGCGTTGCCGGGGCAGAGATAGCACTCGGGGTCGTATGGCGGCTGCCGCGCGATCGCGGTCTCTTCTACTTGTCCTTGCCACGGCCGGGCGGTGCGATGGGGCGATACCAGCACCCATTCGCGACTCAGCGGATTAAACCGCCGATGCGGTTCCCGTTTCCAATCGAGCATGTTCTTCCATAGTAATTGCCGTCGCCCGTAGTGCAAAACTAGGGCTATGCGGCAAACAGGTTTTCTAGTCGTGCTGCTGGCCGGCATCCTCAGCCTGCTCGCCCCTAATCTGCAGCATGGAATGCAAAACTTGTTTCGCCGGCGCCCCGCCATTCTGTGGACCCTGCCCATCCTGCTCACAGCCGTATTCGCCGCCGCGTCGGGCGCCGTGGGCGCGTTGAGTGTTCCGCTCACGCTTCTGGTGCTGGCCTATACGCTTGCGCCGGTGCTCGTGGCGATCGTCCAAGGACCGGCCGAAGCACCCCGCCCCACGGCCCTCGATTTCCTCGGCATCCTCATTCTCTGGCTCCCCATCGAATTCGCCGCCGGAGCGCAGTTGGTCCCACGCCCGGCGCAAGGCTTTCTGCACAGTGTGGCGTACGGCATCGCCATCCTGCTCGGCCTCGTGCTGTGGACCGGCTTCCGTTCCTTCGCCGGCATGAAGTACAATCCGCCCCGAGCCGCGCGCGATTTCTGGCTGCCCCTCGCCGGGTTTGCGATGGCCGCGCCCGTGCTCGCCGTCGTCGGGATTGCACTGGGCTTCATTCCGCCTCCACATTTGCCCGCACTGAGTGCCGGCCGCATGGCCGCTGCCGTGGGTATCGTCTTCGTTGGTACCGCCCTCCCGGAAGAGATCCTCTTCCGCGCGCTCATTCAGAATCTACTGATGCAGCGCTTCGGATCGGGCACCCGCACACTCCTCGTCGCGAGCTTCATCTTCGGCTGCGCCCATCTCGACAACGGGCCGCAGCCACTGCCCAATTGGCGGTATATGATCCTCGCCACCCTCGCCGGATTCGCCTATGGCAAGGTCTTCCAAAAAGCGTCCACCGTGCTCTCATCGGCCGGCCTGCACATGCTGGTAGATTGGACCAAGCACTTCTTCTTCTGATGCGGGCTGATTGTCATGATGAGACGCCACAAACTCGCTCTGCTGGAACCGGCCGCGATGTTCCTCGTCATCATGGGCTACATCTGGATCTGGCGCGCCAGCCATCCCTACTTGTGGATGGCGATTCTCGCATGCCTGCTACTCTCCCACGCGCTCCACCGCGAGGACGCTCGCGAACTGGGATTCGGCCGCGCCAGTCTGAGCGAGTGCGCCCACCGCTTCGCGCCGCTGCTCACCGTGCTGGCGCTGGCGATGCTTGCCGGCGGCCTGCTGCTCAATACTACGCGCCGCATGCCCGCCGACCAGGCGTTTCTGGCGCTTTTCGCGTATCTGCCGTGGGGCGTCTTGCAGCAGTACATGCTCAACGGCTATTTCCTGAATCGCTTTGACCGGGCGCTGCCGCCGCGCTCGTCGGCATGGCTCACGGCTGTGCTGTTCGGCGCGGTGCATACGCCGAACTGGTTTCTGATGGCCGTGGGACTGGTGGGCGGATGGTGCGCTACGCAAGTTTACCGGCGGCACCGCAACCTGTATTTCCTCGGAATCGCCCACGCCACCATCGGATTCCTGCTCTTCGTATCCGTGCCCGATTCCATCAGCCACCTGAATATCGGCCCCGGACAACTCCACCGTCGGACCGCCCACCACGCTATACAATAGACCCCATGACTCATCGCACCGCAGCCGCTCTTGTAAGCGCGGCGTTCGCCTGCCTGCATCCCCTCGCAGCTCAACCGGGGGGAGGCCGTGGAGGCGCAGGAGCCGCCGCCGCTGGACCGCCTCCGGCCATCGAAAGCCGCACTGCAGGAATGCGCAAAATCGACGGCTACTTCCCGCTTTATTGGGACGAGCGCACCGGCAGTCTGTTCCTTGAAATCCCGCGCTTCGACACCGAATTTCTTTACACCGGGGGTCTCGCCGCCGGCCTCGGCTCGAACGACATCGGGCTCGATCGCGGGGCGGAGGGCGCGGGTCACGTGGTGTCCTTCCAGCGCATCGGGCCGAAGGTGCTGCTGATGCAGGGCAACGAATCCTTCCGCTCGTCGAGCAGTAATCCGGCCGAGCGGCGGTCGGTGGAGGATTCGTTCGCCAAGTCCGTGCTCTGGGGTTTCACCGTGGCTGCCGAAAGCGACGGCCACGTGCTGGTGGACGCGAGCGATTTCTTCTTACGCGACGGCCAAGGCGCCGCCACGGCTCTGCGGCCGGGGACATACCGCGTGGATCGCACGCGCAGCGCCTTCTACATGGAGCGCACCAAAGGTTTCCCCAAGAATAGCGAGATTGAAGTGACGCTGACGTTCGCCAACGAACCAACCGGCGGACGCGGCGGCGGTTTCGGACCCTCGCAAGGTCCACCCGCGATCGGCGCGGCTGGCGGCGGCGCCGCGGGTGGGCGCGGCGGACTATTTTCCGGTACCGTGGCCAGCGTCACACCAACGGCCGAAGCGGTGACCCTGCGCGAGCATTATTCGCTGGTGGAACTGCCCGACGGCAACTACACGCCGCGGCTCGACGATCCGCGCGCCGGATACGGCGGACTCGAATACGTCGACTACAGCACGCCCATCGGCGAGCCCATGGTGAAGCGCTATCTGCATCGCCATCGCATCGTAAAGAAGGACCCCAACGCTGAGATGAGCGATCCCGTGGAGCCCATCCGTTACTGGGTCGACCCTGGCGCTCCCGAAGATGTGAAGAAGGCGCTGGTTGAGGGCGCGAGTTGGTGGAATCAGGCGTTCGAAGCCGCGGGCTTCCACAACGGCTTCCTGGTTGCCGTCCTGCCCGACGGCGTCGACCCCATGGATATCCGCTACAACATGATCAACTGGGTGCATCGTTCCACGCGCGGCTGGAGCACCGGCGGCACCGTGAGCGACCCGCGTACCGGCGAGATTATCAAAGGCACGGTCACCCTCGGCTCTCTGCGCGACCGGCAGGATTACATGATCTTCGAGGGCCTGCTTTCGCCGTACACGAACGGCACCGAAAAACCCGACATCCTGTACCAGACCGCGCTGGCGCGCATTCGCCAACTGGCCGCTCATGAAGTGGGCCACACTCTCGGCCTGGGCCACAATTATTACGACAGCAGCAAGGGCTGGATTTCCGTGATGGACTATCCGCACCCGCAGGAGGAACTGCGCGCCGACGGAACCATCGACATCTCCCACGCCTACCCGGCGCGCATCGGCGATTGGGATAAAGTGGCCATCGATTACGGCTATCGCCAGCTTCCCAAGGGCGACGAGCAGGCCGCGCTCGGCAAGATCCTCGACGATGCTTGGGCGCAGGATCTTCGCTATCTCACCAATCAGGATCTCGACGCGCATCCGCGTGTGGACCAATGGTCGAACGGTGTGAACCAGGCGGACGAACTGACCCGCATCATGAAAATCCGCCGCGCGGCGCTCGACAAACTAGGCGAGCACACCATTCGCAACGGTGCTCCCATGGCCACCATCGAGGAGCCCTTGGTGCCCATCTTCATGTATCACCGCTACACGGTGGAAGCAGCCTCCCATATGATCGCCGGGCAGGATTACATCTATGCGATGCGCGGCGACGGCCGCACGCCCGTGAAGTGGGTGGAAGCTGCCGAGCAACGCAAGGCGCTCGAAGCGCTTGCAGCGACATTGAAGCCCTCCGAGCTGACCGTCCCCAAGCAGATACTCGATGCCATTCCGCCTCGTCCGCCGGGGTTCGGACGCCATCGCGAGCTGTTTCCGCGCACCACCGGCGCCATCTTCGATCCGCTCAGTCCGGCGAGCGTCGCGGCGGATGTCACTATTGGCTTCGTTCTGCAACTCGACCGCGCCTCCCGCATGGTGGCCCAACACGCCGAAGATCCCAGCCTGCCAGGTCTGGAGGAAGTGATCGACCGCCTCGCCAAGGCGACGTTCGACGCGACGGCCGCGACCCCGTACGAACAGGAAGTCCGCCGCGCCGAAGAGCGTGTGCTGGTCGATCGCGTGATGTGGCTGGCCAGCGGATCGCCCAATCCGCAGGTGCGCGCAGAGGCATCGCTCAAGCTGCAGATGCTAGGGGCGCGCCAGGTCGCGGCGCCCGAGGCCGAGCGCGCACAGCGCCTGCTCCTTTCCGCCGATATCAAGCGCTTCCTCGATCGTCCCGGCGATCCCATCAAGCCGATCTACGCGCCTGACGCGCCTCCCGGAGCGCCCATCGGCGGCGATACCGGCATGGACTTTCTGGCGCCGGTGCCATTTTGCAATTGGAGCCCCGGCCATCCCGATTGGTGGTAGGGCACGCTTCAGAGGTAGCGCTCGCTTGGACAAGCTGAAGCTTATCCCACAAAATCGCCGGCCTTTCGGATGTGGGGTAAGCTTTAGCTTGCCCAGCCGGGCGACAGCTCAGCCTTGGCCTGCGTTTCGACCGAGCTGTGCCTCTGCCAGTACCTCTTCAGCTCGCCCGAGTGCCGTTCTTCATCTTGCGCGCGATCAGGAACGACAGCTCGAGAGTCTGATCGTAATTCAGCCGCGGATCGACTTCCGACTCGTACGCCCGCGTGAGGTCCGCCTCACTCGGGCCGTGCGACCCACCTACGCATTCCGTGACATTTTCTCCGGTGACTTCGATGTGCACGCCGCCCAGCGAATGGCCCATGGCGGCGTGGATCTCGAACGCCTGTTCCACTTCGCCGTAGATATCTTCGAAATTGCGCGTCTTCACGCCGGTCGCCGTAGCGTGCGTGTTGCCGTGCATGGGGTCGCAGATCCACGCTACTTGTCCGCCCTCGGCGTGTACGGCTTCCACCAGCGGCGGCAGCGCGTCGGCGATGCGCTTCACGCCGAAGCGATGAATCAGTGTGAGGCGGCCCGGTTCGCGCTTCGGATCGAGCGTATCCAGCCAACGCGCTACGCGATCGCGTCCCGATTCGTGGCCCACTTTGATGCCGATCGGATTCTCGATTCCCCGCAGAAACTCCACGTGCGCGTCGTCGGGATGATTGGTGCGCAGTCCCACCCATGGAAAATGTGTAGTCAGGTCGAAAAATCCCGGGCGCCGCGGCACCCTGCGCGTCTGCGCCGATTCGTACCCCAGGTGCAAAGCTTCATGCGCCGTAAAAAAGTCGATGAGGTCGCTCTCCCCGGCGCGCACGCCGAGCACGTTTTCCATGAATCGCAGGCCCTCAGTGATGGTCGTTGCCATGCGATGGTAATCGTCCGCCAGAGGCGAATGTTGCACCCAATCCAGGTCGAAGTATTCCGGGTGGTGCAGGTCGGCGAATCCGCCCTTCACCAGGGCGCGAATGAAATTCAGCGTCATGGACGCGCGCTCGTATCCGCGCAGCAGGAGTTCCGGGTCCGGCGTGCGCGCTTCCAGCGTGAATTCCGGCCGATTGATGTTATCGCCGCGAAAACTCGGCAGCGACACGCCATCGCGAGTCTCTTCGTTGGAGGAACGCGGCTTGGCATACTGCCCGGCGAATCTTGCGATGCGCACCACCGGCTTCTGCGCTCCCACCACCAGAACCAAACTCGCCTGCAGCAGCACCTTCAGCATGTTGGTGATGCGGTTTGGCGTACAGGCGGCGAACCGCTCCGCGCAGTCGCCGGCCTGTAGCACGAAACGCTTGCCGGCCGCCGCTTCCGCCAGTTGCCGCCGCAGGTCCAGAATCTCCCAACTGGTCACCAGCGGAGGCAGCGTACGCAATTCAGTCAGCACCCGCTCGAGCGCGGCCGTGTCGGGATAATCGGGTTGCTGCAGAGCCCGCCGTTGGCGCCAGGATTCCGGCGTCCAAACGGGCGCATCCGCGGTGCTTGGAATGGGCATGAAATCTCACGTTAGCACAGCCAGCCGTCCCGCCCAGCGATGCTCGAAACCGCGTAGAATAAGAGGCCGATGCCTTCCCGACGCGACTTTCTGCAGGCCGCTACGCTCGCGGCCCTCTCCGCTACCGCCCGTGCCACCCAGCTAAAGGCGATTGGAGTGCAGCTTTACACCGTGCGCGACGTTCTCCCGGAGAAACCGGCCGAGACGCTGAACGCCATCCGCGCCATCGGCTATCAAGAGGTTGAGGCGACTTGGGACGGATACGACAAGCTTCGCCCCATGATCGAAGCCAGCGGTCTAAAGGCCGTCAGCATGCACATCGACAACACCCTGATGGGAAAGGGCGCTGACGAAATGAGCCGCGTGGTCGACCAGCTCAAAAGCTGGGGCTTGCAATACGCCGTTTACCCTTACGTGCCCCAGAATGAGCGCGGCGGCGCCGATGCGATGAAGGCGTTTGCTGAAAAGTTAAACCGGTTCGGCGAGAAATGCCACGCGGCGGGCATCCAGTTCGCTTATCACAACCACGCCTTTGAATCGACCCCGGCCGGGAATCAGACGCTCTTTCAGATCCTGATCGACAGTACCGACAAGAAATTCGTCGGCTTCGAGCTCGATTGCTTCTGGCTCGCCGTCTCCGGCAACGACCCCGCGGAATTCATCCGCAAGTTAAGCGGGCGAGTGCCCCTGCTGCATTGCAAGGACATGGAGCGGGGCACCGAGCACCGCTTCAACGAATCGGTGCCGCGCACTGCGTTTCAAGAAGTGGGCCACGGCATACTCGATTGGCCGGCGATCTTGCACGCTGCCAACGGCGCCGGCGTGAAACACTATTTCGTCGAGCAGGATCAGACGCCCGGCGACCCGCTCGACAGCTTGCGGCTAAGTTATAAATATCTGTCGACGCTTAATTTCTAGTTGCTCGCCGGGGCCCTCTCCAGATGGTCGAGGATGATCCTTTCCATTGGGCTCTTTCGCGCTTCTAATTTGAGCCCGAGTTGGCTTTGTAGCGCCTGGAATAGATCGGGCAGCAATGTGTCGGACGGCGTTGGATGCGCTTCCGCCTGCACGTCGACCCCAAACAGACGGCCACGCTCGTGGTGGAAGAAGGCCGACCCATCGAGGCCACCTATCAGTTGACCAACATCGATGCCCAGCAGGTGGAACTCTTCGTGCGGCTGCAATCCATCGACAAGACAGTTGAAGACGCACTGCGCAAGATCCTCGCGCAGAAGGACGCCATCGCCGCGCTCGATTCCCAAAAAGACGAGCGCAACGAAGAGATGACCAAGATCTTCGACGATCAGCAGCGCCTGCGCGAGAACATGAAGGCGCTCAAAGGAAGCGCCGAGGAGAAGGCCCTGCTGCAGCGATACACCCAGCAGCTCAACGAGCAGGAAACCCGTCTCGAGACGCTTCGCAAAGAAGTAGCGCAATTCTCCCAGCAGTCAGACAGCGCGCAAGAAGCGCTCGATAAAATGACCGCCGCGCTCGCCTTTGACGTGAAGCTCTAACGCTCGGACAAGCTGAAGCATGCCCCACGTGGGACATGCTTTAGCTTGTCCTCTCGCCCAGCCCGCTATTGGCCGCACCCGCTCGGCGCAGTTATAGCTGGAGGGCCCGCAATCTTCAGGGCCGTGAGATCGTTCTTCTTCAGCTCTTCCCATTTCGTGAGAGCCTCGGTCAGCGACTTGCACGCCTCCTGAAAGTTCTCCCGCACGGCGATCGTCGGCGGCTCGTCAGCCTGCTCGACCGTGGTCATCAGTGAGCCGAACGTGCCGTCGATGGTCGTGAAGTTAGTCGTCGGGCCACCGCCGCCGCGCCCGAAGCCTCCGCCGCCGCCCCGTCCGCCACGGCCCACAGGAGCGCCGCCGAATCCCGCTGCCTTGCCGGCCAACGTCTTGACTTCTTCGCCCTCGCCTGCCGCGGCCAGCGCCGCCCGCACGTCGGCCACCTGCGCATTAGCCGCGTATGCTACCGCCATGGCGTCCAGTATCTGCAGACCCAGGTCGCGCTGCGCGACGATCCCCTCGGCGGATGTCTTCACCCGCGGGTCCATCGTCACCTGGAATGTCTGCTTGTAAGTCCGGCCGTTCACGCTGAGCCGCGCTTCATACCGTCCCGGCGCCACCAGCGGACCGCGCGGTTCCGGTGGCGTAGCGCCATAGAGCGCTGAGATGGGATACGCTCCGGTGCCATACGGCCCAATGGGCGTTGGCCGCGTATGCCGCAGGTCCCACACCGCGCGATTGCCGCCGGCCGCAGTGGTAAGCGGATGCGGAGGTTCGATCCAGTAATTCGGCACATTCAGCTGTGGCTCGGGCTCGGGAGGGGGTGGCACGCTAGTCAACTCGCGCACTAACTTGCCGGCCGAGTCATAAATGCCGATGGTAATCGGTTCCGACGGCGCCGACTTCAAATAGTAATTCAGAATCGCGCCATCGGGAGGGTTGTCGCCGTGAGTGATTTCCGGTGGAAACGGCGTGTCGAAATCGGTATCGTTGCGCACGCGGATTGTCGTCGCCGGCTTGTACAAATAGGCATCGGCACTCGACGCCTCCGCGCTGATCTGGCGGAGCGGCGTCACGTCGTCGAGAATCCAGAACGCCCGCCCGTAAGTGCCAATCACGAGGTCGTCGCCGTGCACGATGAGGTCGCGTACCGATGCCGTCGGCAAATTGAGCTGCAACGACTCCCACCGGTCGCCGTCATCGAACGATACCCAAGCGCCGTGCTCCGTGCCCGCATAGAGGAGCCCTGCACGCACCGGATCTTCCTTGACCACGCGGGCGATTTCCGCGTCGGGAATGCCCGACGTGATCTTCGTCCACGCCTTGCCGCCATCGCGCGTGCGGTATATGTAAGGCATGAAGTCGTTAGCGCTGTGGCGATCGACAGTGAGATAAGCCTCATCGATATTGTGCGTGGAAGCCGCGATCTGCAAAATCTGGCTGTTGGCGGGCAAGTCCGACGGCGTGACATAGTCCCATTTAGTCCCGTCGGCGATCCGTTGCACTTTGCCATTCGACGTGCCCACCCAGACTGCTCCCGCCCGCAGCGGCGAAGTTCCGATGGCGCTGATGCCGGCGACCGGTCCGCGCCCGCCCCGTCCAGCCGGCGCCGCATCGGCCGGCTCTGCCGGCGGCGGAGTCTCGCCCGGCGCCAGAGTAACATCCGGGCTCACCGCCATCCACGTGTCTCCTAAGTCGCGCGTCTCCAGTAAGTACTGCGCTCCGTAATAGTAAACATGCGGGTCAGCCAACGCGAAGCAATGGGGTGGATACTGTGCGAAGCGCGCGCCCAGGCTGCGCGGCGGCGAAACGTTGAGGATCTGCCGGGTGACCAGGTTCGACCGCTGCAGATTGCTACCTGCCCCGCTGGCCATCAAAATATTGGGATCGAGCGGAGAGGCGTTGACGTATCCGAATTCGTAGGCGCCCACCGAGGGCAGCCACTCCATGAAGGTGATCTGCCCGAAGGCGCCGCGGCTGGACGTGCCGGCCGAGCCGCTGTCCTGCTGTGTCCCATAAATCCAAAACGGGAACCGCATGTCGGTGGAGATATGGTAGAACTGCCCGTTCGGCAGGTTGTACCAATTCAAGTCCCACGTATGCCCGCCATCCAGACTGATGGTCGGGCCCTGATCGACGCCGGCGAGCATGCGCTTCGAATTCATCGGATCGATCCACAATACGTGGTAATCGTCGCCGCCGGGCGCGCCCTTAAACGCCGCGAACGTCTTCCCGCCGTCCGTGGACCGGTAAATCGACGTGTGCATCACGTACACCACATCCGGATTGTCAGGCGCCACATACACCTGGCTGAAATAGGAACTGCCGTTTGACCGTGGATCGTCGGTGGCGCGATACCAGTTGGCGCCGCCGTCATCGGTACGATACATACCGCCGGTCATCACCGCGAACACGCGCTGCCCGGCCGTCCCCGCCGCCACCGCGAGCCCGATACGTCCCATATTCGACTCCGGCAATCCGTGCCCGCTGAGGTAAGTCCACGTGAGACCCTCATCTGTCGATTTGTAAATGCCTGCGCCCGCCTGGGCCGGCTCCTCGCCCCTTCCCCCGATGCCTGTCCCTCCGCCGCGGCCGTTCGGGGTTGTCAGGTACACTTCCAGCGCGGCGAAAATCGTCTGCGGACTATCCGGATCGGCAACCATGTTCACGGCGCCGAGGTTGTCGCCCTTGTAGAGCACCTTGGTCCACGTCTTGCCGCCGTCTGTGGAGCGAAACACGCCGCGATCTTCGTTGCGCGAGTAAGTGTGGCCGAGAGCCGCAGCCAGCACGATGTCGGGATTCTTGGGATCGACCACCAGCGACACCACATGATGGGTGTCGTCGAGCCCGAGATGCCGCCAATGCGCGCCGGCATCCACCGACTTCCACACGCCGTTGCCGATATTCATCGATTTCTCGACGCTGCTGACGTCGCCCGTGCCGACGTAAAGGATGTCGGGATTGGAGCGCGCGATGGCGATCGACCCGATCGACTCCTGGCGAGTCTCGTCGAAGATCGGCTTCCACGTCGTGCCGCCGCTGGTGCTTTTCCAGATGCCGCCTCCCGGGGTGCCCAGATAGTAAATGGCCGGGTCGCCCGGAATTCCCGCCACCGCCGAAATTCTCCCCGCACGGAACGGCCCCACCTGTCGCCAGCGCATACCGCTATAAAGCGAAGGACTATAGGTTTGTGCCAACAACGCGGCGCCGCCCGCCGCAGCCAGTAGGAATGTACGAAAACGCATATTGTGGAGGATACACTATCAGCCGGTAGGAATTGCGGAGAGACGCGCTCTACTGAATCTGCACCAGACCGTCGCCGGGCTGCTCTTTCGCAGGGGAAGGCGTCAAATCCTGCTTCCCGCGCCAGAAATCGATATAGCTAATCTGATGAACGCAAGCCACCGTGCATCGCGGTGCGCAGCCCTTCTCAGTGCGATACTCGCGGCGGACATCAGCCACGGTGTATTCCGCCAGAGGCTTCGCCGGATAGCCGCGCTGCTGCGAACAGTAGTGTACCAGCCCGTCCTCGCAAATGTAGAGGTAGCGGGCGCCGGAACGGCATCGCCAGTGGTTTTCTTTGCCGTGCGCGATATTGTCCTGGAAATAATTGATGCGCGCGTAGCTGCTCTTCTCCATCGCGCGCATGGCCATGTAGACTTCCCGTTCACGCTCGCCCAGAGGCTGCAACTGGCCTTCGCCGTCGTGAATGATGCCCACCGTCGACGTGAACCCCAGCTCGACGGCCCGCTTTCCGACCGTGAGTGCATCCTCCGGCGTGCGAATTCCGCCGCCCACCACGGAATTGATGTTGACGTGAAAATCGGCGTGCTCGGACAGCAATTGCAGCTTCTTGTCGAGCACTTTCAGACTCTTCTTGGACACCTCGTCGGGCATCACGTTGTCGATGGAAATCTGCAAGTGGTCGAGGCCGGCGCGGTTCAGCCGCTCGATCCGCTCCACCGTCAGCAGATATCCATTAGTGATCATCCCCGCGATCATGCCGCGCTGGCGAATGTGCGCCACAATCCGGTCGAGGTCGGGATGGAGCAGCGGTTCGCCGCCCGAAATAGTAATGATCGTCGTTCCCAGACTGGCCAGCTGGTCGAGCCGCTGGAACATCACGTCGGTGGGCACCGGTTTCGAGACGTCATCGAACTCATTGCAATAGGTGCAGGAGAGATTGCAGCGCCGGGTAGGGATGATGTGCGCCAGAATGACGTGGTCTTTCGATGCCAGGCCTTTGGCGATCATGCGGAGCTCGCGCAGGCGGCGGCCAGCTGCCCTCCACATTCTCCGTAGATGTTTCCCGGCATCGGACATGCGTCGAAGTCTTTCCATTACAACACAGTCACGCAATTCTGCCGAGTGGAAGGAAGCGACCGGCAGCGAACCGGGGTCGAATGTGGAGAGCGGGCGGTTCTATGGTATCAACGGGTAATGACGAAGGTCTGCCTGCTTCCCTGCATCGCCGCCCTCCTGAGCGCGCAAGTTGCCCCTAGCGACGCTACCCTCGAATTCGAAAACTCGCTGGTTCGCATCGTGCGCGTGCGGTATCGCCCGCATCAAAAGACGGCGATGCACGACCATCCCGCGACCCCTACGGTCTTCGTCTACGTCACCGATGGGGGACGCCTGCGGATTAGCCATGAAGGCGAAGATCCGGTGATCCGGCCGGCGGTGAAAGCGGGCGCTCTTCGATTTCAGCACGCCGTCGCCGAGCGGCACGTGGTGGAAGAGATCGATGGGGTGGCGAGCGAATACCTGCGCCTCGAGTTGAAAGCTCAGCCGCCCGATCAGCCCCCAACCGACGTCCGCCGCCAGCCCGGCGATCGCACGCCGTATGAAAGCCCCACCTTGCGCATCTATCGCGTCACCTGCGCGGCGCACTCCGCCTGCCCGCCGTCCGCGCACCCCGAAGATGGCGCGGTGGTTGTGACCGGCCGCGAATTTCGCTGGGAACCGGCCGGAACATCGCCGCCATCGAACCCCTCCGGCAGTACGTGGGTGCAGGTGCGCGTCGAGATTGTCGCGCCCGCAAAGCGCTAGTCGAACCGCTCACCACCCAGGACAAGCTGAAGCATGTCCCACGTGGGGCATGCTTCAGCTGCCAAGGCGAGTCCAACTCGCCTGCGCCACCAAGAACGAGCCCATCGTCTGATACACTACGTCTCAAACATGCCTGCGAATATCGCCAAAGAACCCGGGCGCGCGCTCGGACGGAATCCCGACCGGTTGACGCTGTCCGAACGGCTGGTCCTCGCCGGAAAGTATATCGCGCTGGAGATCTATTCTCCCGAAGCACTCCCGCTGCGGAGAATCGAAGCTATCGGCGATTCGCTGGCCGAGTGTTTGCGGAATCTGCAGTCGCGCGGGCTCGACCCGCGGCGTTTCGAGTTCACCCGGCTCGCCCGGCCATACTGAGCCGCAGGGCATAAAAAACGAGTTGCACCTCCCGCACGCGATGTGATAGTGTCTTCTCCACTCGATCTCACTGTTCGAGACAGAGGGCCGTATGAAGGTGGAGGAGTGCCTGGATGCTGCTTGCTCCCATCGTTTGGGTTTTGACGGTTGTTATCTGCTATTTCTTCATCGCGAAGACCTGGTGGTTCCCTCCACCGATTAACGCGCATGGAGCGGCGTATGACGCCCAGTTCATGCGCACCCTGATAGTCGTCGGCATTATCTTCTTCCTCGCGCAATTCGCTCTTGGTTGGGTGATCCTGAAGTTCCGCGACGATGGCGGCCGGGCACAACATTCGCACGGCAATAACAAACTGGAAACGCTCTGGACCAGCGCTACGGCAATTCTCTTCCTGGGCCTGGTGGTGATGGGCACCCAAATCTGGGCGGCCGTCCACTTCGATGAAGCACCGCCCGACTCGATCCAGATCGAGGTGATGGCCAAGCAGTTCGTCTTCAACTTCCGCTATCCCGGCGCCGACGGTAAATTCGGACACACCGAACTCCGCCTGATCAACGATGCCAATGGCGACCCGTTCGGCATGGATCCCAAAGACCCGGCTGGCAAGGACGACATCATCAGCCCCTCGCTCAAGATTCCGGTCGGCAAATCGATCAAGCTGATCATGCACTCGCGCGATGTGATCCACAATTTTTTCGTTCCCGAACTGCGCATGAAGCAGGACATCGTGCCGGGCATGGAGATTCCCCTGCACTTCCAGGCGGACAAAATCGGCGTGTATGAGGTGCCATGCTCCGAGCTCTGCGGGCTAGGCCATTTCCAGATGCACACCACCATGCAGGTGATGAGCGAGGCCGATTTCGAACAATGGAAAGTGACCCAGCTGGCCAACAGATAATGAGACCTGGCGCCCAAACCCCGAGGTAAATTATGGCTTCTCCTTCCACTCACACGGCGCACCACGCGCCCGAAGGCTTCATCCGCAAATGGGTCTTCAGCCTCGACCACAAGGTCATCGGCATCCAGTATTATTTCCTGGGTCTGTTCTCGGTGTTCCTGGGGATGTCGCTCTCGCTGCTGATGCGGTTCCACATGGTAAACCCGAACGTGGTGGTCAAGTGGTTCGCCGTGCTCTGGCCGGCGGCCGCGGCCGGCGGCGTGATGACGCCGGAATTGTACCTCTCGCTCATGACGATGCACGGCACCATCATGGTGTTTTTCGTGCTGACCACGGTTCCGCAGAGCGGATTCGGCAATTACTTCCTGCCCATCCAGATCGGCGCCGAGGACATGGCGTTCCCAGTACTGAACATGATGTCGTTCTGGACCACCTTCCTGGCGCTCGCCGTGATGGTGGCGGCGTTCTTCGTTGAGGGCGGGGCGCCGTTGTCGGGTTGGACCGCCTATCCGCCGCTCAGCGGCGCGGGCCCGCTCACCGGCCCCGGCGAAGGCATGGGCCAAAACCTGTGGATTCTCAGCATCGCGATTTTCTGCGGCGCTTCGCTGATGGGCGCGATCAACTTCATCGCCACTACCGTGGACCTGCGCTGCAAGGGCATGAGTCTGATGCGCATGCCGCTCACCTGCTGGACCTGGCTGGTGACGGCGATCCTCGCCCTGCTGGGATTCGCCGTGCTGCTCGCCGCCGGAGTACTCCTGCTGCTCGATCGCACTGTGGGCACCAGCTTCTTCCTGCCCGGGGGGCTCTTCATCAACGATCACATCATTGCGAACCACAAAGGCGGGTCGCCGCTGCTGTGGCAGCACCTGTTCTGGTTCTTCGGACACCCTGAAGTCTACATCGCGATTCTGCCCGGCATGGGCGTCACGTCGCAACTGCTCTCTACCTTCTCGCGCAAACCGGTTTTCGGCTACAAGGCGATGGTGTACGCCATCCTCAGCATCGGCTTCCTGGGCTTCCTGGTGTGGGGACATCACATGTTCATGAGCGGCATGAACCCATACTCGGCTATGGCGTTTTCGATCCTGACGATGTGCATCGGCGTTCCCTCGGCCATCAAGACCTTCAACTGGATCGGCACCCTGTGGGGCGGGAAGATTCATTTCGATACCGCCATGCTATTTGCACTGGGCTTCGTTTCGCTGTTCGTAACGGGCGGCGTGAGCGGCATCTTCCTGGGCCAGCCGGCTCTCGATCTGTACTTCCACGACACTTACTTCGTAGTGGGCCACTTCCACATGATCATGGGCGTGGCCGCCATCTTCGGAATGTTTGCCGGCACTTTCTACTGGTTCCCCAAGATGTTCGGCAAGATGATGAACGAGACGCTGGGAAAGATCCACTTCTACTGCACGTTCATCGGCGTATATTGCATCTTCACCCCGATGCACTATGTGGGGCTCATGGGTAACCCGCGCCGCTATTCCGATTTCAGCAACGTGCTCTACCTCGCGAAGGCGATGCCGCTGCATGTGTTCATGACCTACGCCGCCTTCTTCACCGCGGCCGTGCAGATAATCTTCATGGTGAATCTCTTCTGGAGCATGTGGAAGGGGCCCAAGGCGCCAATGAACCCCTGGAACGCCACCACTCTCGAATGGACTGTGCCCTCGCCCCCGCCGTTCGACAATTTCGCGGGCGTGCACCCCGTGGTCTATCGCGGTGCGTATGAGTACAGTGTGCCGGGCGCGCCCGCCGATTTCATCATGCAGACCGACCCAAGTATTGTGCCGAGTTCAGGCCACTAAAGGCATCATATGGGTATGGCAGCTTCACTCACGCATGACGTTTATCAGGGACCGCCGCCTCCGGTAGACCCGGGCTGGGGTGGCGGCGGAGACGATTCCGAAGGCCGCGGCGCCGACCGCCGCGCCACGTTTACCGGGCTTTTCGTCGGGCTGGCCGCATGCACCATGGTTTTCGCGGCTTTGACCAGCGCGTTTGTGGTGCGCCGCGGGCTTACCGACATGAACGAGTGGGTCAGCATCCACAAGCCGCCCATCCTGTTCTGGAATACCGGAATTTTATTGCTGTCGAGCTTACTGCTGGATCTCTCGCGGCGCGCCTTGAAGGCCGGCGCCCGCACGCGGTTCAACCTCTGGTGGAGCGCCGCCACGGTGCTCGGCATTTTGTTTCTCGCCGGCCAGGCATACGCCTGGTATCAACTGAGGCAGGTGGGTATGTTCATCTCTACCACCCCCGCCAGTTCGTTTTTTTACGTTTTCACGGCGGCGCACGCGGCCCACATTCTGGGCGGCGTGGCGGCGCTGGTGTACGTCGACGTGCAGGCCCTCCGGCTACAGTTGGGCCCTGCGAAGCGCACCTGGATCGATGTGACGGCCATCTTCTGGCACTTTCTGGATGGCCTGTGGTTGTATTTGATGGTTCTATTTTACGTTTGGGGGTAACGGATGTCGTCGCATGCCAGCGCGGTGAGCCCGGCCGGATCGGTTTGGGAAGGCGGCCAATCGCCGTACGCAACCAACTCGAAGAAATTCGGGATGTGGCTGTTCCTCATTTCCGATTCGTTGACGTTTTCGGCGATGCTCTTCGCTTACACGTACAGCCGCGTCACCAATCCCGACTGGCCCAAGCCGTTCGACTTCTCGCCAGCCATCATATTCTCCACCGTGATGACCTTTTGCCTGCTATCCAGCAGCTTGACCATGGTGCTGGCGGTCCACTCCATGAATCATGGCGACCGCAAAGCGGCGGTCCGCTGGATTCTGGCCACCATGGTGGGCGGCGGAGCGTTCGTGGTGCTGCACATGTCGGAATGGCTGAAGCTGATCAATGTGGAGCATGTGACGCCGCTCAATAATCCCTGGGGCGTCCCACTGTTCGGCGGCACATTCTTCGCGCTCACCGGCCTGCATATGACCCACGTGATCTGTGGGCTGATTTATCTGGCCATCATCGCGACTGGCGTCGGCCGCGGCAAATTCAAGGCCGAGGATGTGGAAGTCAGCGGCCTCTATTGGCACTTTGTCGATCTGGTGTGGATGTTCATCTTCCCCCTGGTCTATTTGATGTCCGCCCGAGTTGGTTAGTTAGGAGCGAATTATGAGTAGCCACGCTGAAGAAGCAGTGCATGCCGGGGCAAGCATTTCGACCTTCACCAAGGTCTGGATCGCGCTCCTGGCGATGACCGGGATCGAGGTCTTCCTGGCCTATGAGCAGGTGCCGACTTTGATCATGCTCACATGCTTGCTGGGACTATCGATCGTCAAGGCCGCACTTATCATCGCGTACTTCATGCACCTCAAGTTCGAGAAGCTGAGCCTGTTCCTTACGCTCTTCCCCATGCTGATCTTCTGCATCGTGCTGATGCTGATTTTCCTGGGAGACGCGGTGCGCATTCCCAATATGAGGCCCCCGGCATGAAAAAGCTGCTTACTACCGCTGCGCTCTTCACCGCCCTCTCGCTGCCCGCGGGAGCGCAGTGCGTGATGTGCTATCGCACGGCGCACGCGCAGAATCAGGCGCGCGCCCATGTGCTCGATTTGGGCATATTGATTTTAGGCGCCCCGCCTTTCCTGATTCTGGCCGGGTTCGTAGCGTTTGTGTTCTCCAAGGACAAGCAGTTCCGGGGAGAGTAAGGCCGCACGCCCTTCCTGGGCGCCTGCGAGTTAAGTACCATTAAGCGGGCGGAATCGACATATCGTGTGCTATCTTTGACCCTAGCGAACGGCCTGTGGCTGGTCGGCCTAACGGGTTGGGCGAATTTCCGAAGGCGAAAACAATGTCTAAGTCTGCTGCGTGGGATAAGGCAGTCGCGGACGCCAAGAAGGTCCTCGGCAATTCAGCAAGAATCCCCGATAAGAAGATCGACGGCGTGTTCAAGGCTGACGAAGAAGCGATGAAGGCCTGGGACGGGCTCGGCACGTTAAGAGAAGGCATGAAGAAGAAGATTCTCGAAGTGGAGAACTTGGATTCGAAAGTCAGGAACACGCTAAAGCAGGTCGCTGACGAGTTCGAAGATGAGGATTTCGGACTGGATGAAAAAAAGCCGGATGACAAAGAAGATCGATCGGGCCCAAGCGATTTTCGACAAGTTCTTTCAGGCAGCCGAGAAGAATCTCGACGAGAATAATAAGAACTTGGACGAGCTCAACAAACATCTGATTGATATCGTTGAATACAAACGCCCTTGAAAAAATCCTCTGGGCTTGCGGTCGAACGTCCGTCAGCCGCTCCCCATCGAGCCGTGGAGAAACCGAACCATCGCCGATAATCATATATTCTGGAGTTCTCGGCCGGGAGTTCTCGGCGATTGAGACATGGAGTCATCTTTCCTATTGCTGAGTCCGCTGCCAAACTGGAGGGGCGCCGGCGCGGAGTTGGCGCCAAACCTCGGTATTCGGCGATTAACGCAATCCGAGCTCGGGCTGGCAGGTAGCGGCGAAGATGGCGGCTACTGCCTCTACTATGAGTTCGACAATCCTTATCCAAAGGACCTGGCCCGTCACCGGAAGCGGCTGCAGGCTGCCTTCCGGCTGCTGCTGCATGCCGTGTACACCATCCAGGTGATGGTTCCCTGCGGCTGGACAGGGGGTTTCCTGTTGTGTCGCCGCCAAGGTGAGCAGTGGATTTGCGAAGCGACGGAGCGTCGCCAGCCGTTTCTGGCCACCGATTGGGGCCAGAGGTGCATCGTGCCGGCAACCTTCGCGGCTGAAGCCCCTACATTGCTGGAGCGGATTCTGGAGGCCTTTCTTAAGCCCGTGCAGCGTCTGCAGATTCCGATCTGGCTGCTGGAACAAGGTATGGCCGCGCCCGATCAACATATCCGCATTCTGTTGTGCGCCACCGGCCTCGACAGCCTCACGAAAGCGAGCGGTCAGACAGTTTTTCGGGAACGCCTCTGCAACTTACTAGGCGCGGAGACACTCATCTTCCCTCCCGACGCGGCTGGTAAGCAGCCCTGCTATCGGGTAACCGACGTCGCGGGCCATCTCTACGAGTTGCGCAATGAGATGGCGCACGGGCTCCCCTTTCAGGCCAGATACCACAAGAAACAAGGATTCCGGGATGTGGACGGCGAGCCGCTTGCCCCGGAATGCGCCAAGTACCGCTATGACAAGGTGCTGGAAGAATGTGCCGTGTTCCTGCTGTGCCGCGCACTGCGTGAGGTGCTGTTGTCCCGCCTCATATTCGATATCCATATGCTGGAGTGGCGCGGGACGGCCGGCGCTTGATATTCCTATATCTTAGCGATTTTACACTTTGTCATGTGCTCGATATGTTTATCGGCGTCGCCAAGAATTTTGTGAAAGTCCTTAATCTGCTTCTCCATATAGTCGAAGAACTTTGAGAAAAGCGCATTGACTTGTTCTATCTTTTTCTTATCTTCCGGCTTGCTGCTGTCGAGGCCGTAGCTGCTATCGGAGATTTCGTCATCGGCATAACCCAGAGCGGCGTCGAGCTTTGCCCATGCGGTTTGCAGGTCGGGAATCTTCTTCCCGAAAGAGTCTCTTGCCCCGGCCAACGGAGCACCCTGATTCAGTACGCCGCAAACGTGTCGCGGCGGCCTTTTGGTTGTCAAGAACGCGCCACACTTCGCCCTCCATCGAATTGTGCCGTGCATCGAAAACGGTACAATTCCGGCATGAAGTTCGGACTCCTGCTCGCCGCCGCCGTTCTCACTCCCCTGCCGTCACTCGCCCAATGGAAGACGCCGTGGACCTACGATGGCGCGGCCGGGCCCGAACATTGGGGCGACCTCGATCCCGACTACGCCGCCTGCAAGACCGGCCAGCAACAGTCGCCCATCGACATCCGCGGCGCACAGAGGGCCGATCTTCCCGCCATTCGATTCGAATACAAAAGCGGACCGCTGAAATACCTCATCAATAACGGCAAGACCATCCGCGTGAATTACCACGATGCCCCCGGCGCCGGGAACTTCCTGGTCGCCGGGGGCACAAGTTATCGCCTCACGCAGTTTCACTTTCATCGTCCCAGCGAGGAGACCGTGAACGGCAAGCCGTACGACATGGAGGTCCACTTGATGCACGAGTCGAGCGGCGGCAAGCTCGCCGGTGTCACGGTGTTTCTGAAAGCGGGCGAATCCAACGCCACCGTTCAAAAGCTTTGGGACCACATGCCACAGGCCGAAGGCAAAGAGCAAGACATCCCGGGCGCCGAGGTCGACCCCGCGGGCCTGCTCCCGCACAACTCCGCGTATTTTACGTACCTGGGGTCACGGACGGCGCCGCCCTGCACCGAAGGCGTCATTTGGTTCGTTCTGAAAAAGCCAGTCGAAGTTTCGCCCGCGCAGATCGCCGCCTTCGCCCGGCTTTATCCACACGATGTCCGGCCCGTTCAGCCGCACAACGGACGCGCGATCCAAGAGAGTAAGTAACTTTCGAGCGCCGCCCCGATATGCGACCATCAGCCTATGGCCCCTCCGCAACCCTATGACGCCCTTCTGGTGGTCTCTTTCGGCGGACCCGAACAGCCGGACGACGTCATTCCGTTCCTCGAGAACGTACTGCGCGGAAAAGACGTGCCGCGCGAGCGCATGCTCGAAGTGGCCGGCCACTACCAACACTTCGGCGGCAAGAGCCCCATCAACGCTCAGAACCGCGCCCTCATAGCGGCTCTCGAAGTCGAGTTCGCCGCGCACGATGTCAAACTGCCTATCTATTGGGGCAACCGCAATTGGCATCCCATGCTCGCCGACACCGTAGCGCGCATGCAATCCGACGGTGTGCGCAGAGCACTGGCGTTCGCCACATCGGCGTTCGGCTCCTATTCCGGCTGCCGGCAATATCGCGAAGACATCGATCGGGCGCGCGCCGCCGTCGGCCCCGGCGCTCCCGCGATTCACAAGCTGCCGGCCTTTCACAATCAACCGGGCTTCATTCACGCCATGTCCGATCGCATCCGCGCCGTGCTGGACGCGCTTCCCGAAGATCGGCGCGCCGCGGCGGTTCTGGTCTACACGGCGCACAGCGTCCCGCTGTCGATGGCGCGCAGCAGCCCATACCTCGCGCAATTGCAGGAATCCTGCAAGCTCGTCTCGCAGGAGATTAGGCGCGACGGAACTCTCGTTTATCAGAGCCGCAGCGGACCGCCTTCGCAGCCGTGGCTCGAACCCGACGTATTGCAGCACATCCGCGAACTGCACGCCTGCGGCAAGACCGAGATCGTTCTCGCCCCAATCGGGTTTCTCTCCGACCACATGGAAGTGGTCTACGATCTCGATACCGAAGCCCTCGAACTGAGCCGCGAACTGGGCGTGAATCTCTCGCGGGCGTCCACCGTCGGGGTTCATCCCGCGTTCATTTCCATGCTCTGCGAAACGATCGCCGAACGCCTGGATGGCAACGGCCCGAATGACGAATGCCGGCCCGATTGCTGCGCCCCGCCGGCGCGTCCGCGCCCGTGAAATTTCATACACTCCGGCAGGAACGGATTCCACGCCGATAGATCACGCCGCCCTGGCTAGATAACCCCGAGGCGCGGCCGATTGTGCGGCCAACCAGCCGCGCCCCTCTGTACGCTGCTCTATCGAAACAGACGCCCGCGCGGGCGCGAACGTTGAAGCTAGATTCTCGCCTTCGGGTAACGCTTCTTCATCCATTCGACGAAGGCTTGCGGCGCCACCATGGTCGAAAGGCGGCCCTGGCGCACCAGGGCCCAATCGTCGAACAGTTTCGATTGCTTGATCTCCGCGAGCGAAGTAGGCGGATCCAGGCGTCCAGCGAACTCCAGCTCAACCGCCGCCGATTTCGGATTCTTAGGATCGTCGCGCGGCTCCGAGCGCACCGTCGCCAGCCCGACCACTCCCGAAACACCGCCGCTATGGTAAATGAAAATGCGGTCGCCGGGCCGCATTTCGCGGATCGCGCGGACGGCCTGCGCGTTTGTCACGCCATCCCAAACGGTGCGCTCCTCGCGCTCCAGATCGTCGACGGAATAGGTCTCGGGGTCGGTTTTGGCCAGGAAGTATTTCATCGTTGTTCCATTATCGTATGCCATAATGCGTTTTTGGCACGCTCTCGCAGCAGCTCGAAAGCGCTAATCCCCGGGTCGAAATGGCGCGTCCGCGCGGTCCTCTTACTCATCGCGCTGGCGGCATACGCCAATTCCTTCGGCCTCGGTCTGGCGCAGGACTCGAAGACCATCGTCACCGCCGACGCACGCGTGCAGGCGGTCTCCGCGGACAATATCAAGGCCATCCTGACCAAAAATTATTGGTGGCCGAAGGCCGGAGATGGCCTCTACCGCCCGGTGACGACTCTGTCCCTCCTCTTCAATTACGCGGTGCTGGGGAACGGCCCGAATCCCGCGGGATATCACGTTGTAAATTTCATTCTGCACGCCATTAACGTATGGCTGGTATACGAACTGGCACTGCTGCTCTTGCGCCGCCCGGGACCGGGCTTCTTCGCCGCCGCGCTCTGGGCCGTCCATCCCATCGGAACCGAAGCCGTCACCAGCATAGTCGGCCGCGCCGATTTGCTCGCCGCGATGTCGGTACTCGGCGGCCTGCTCCTTTACATCCGCAATCGAAGCCGCTGGGCGCCGATTGCGCTCTTCGCCATCGCCACCGCCGGTGTTTTCGCCAAGGAGAACGCCGCCGTTCTCATCGGCCTGATGCTGCTCTGGGACCTGAGCTTCGGCGGGAAGCCGCGCTGGCAGAGTTATGCCGCCGTCGGCGCCTCGCTCCTGGTTCTCGCGGTGGCACGCCACGCCGTGCTCGGCGCGCTTCCTCCCGCCGAGCCGCCATATGTCGACAACCCTCTGTTCCGCGCCGATTTCTGGACGGCGCGATGGACCGCGATCAAAGGAGTAGGGCTCGATCTCTGGCTCCTGCTATGCCCGGCGATTCTTTCCTGCGACCGCTCGCAGGTCACGCTGTCGACATGGCCGGACCCTTGGGCCTGGCTCTCGCTCCTCGCGATCGTGGCGATCCTGTCGGTGGCGCTCGTGCGCTATCGCAGCGATCGTCTGATATTTTGGGCCGCCGGCTTTTTCGCCATCGCCATCCTTCCCACATCCAACTTAGCCATCCTCATCGGCGCCGCCATGGCCGAGCGCTTCCTGTATCTGCCCTCGGTGGCGTTCGCCGTGATCGTAACGGCGTTGCTCTATCGGCTCAAGAACGAGCAATACGCCAAAGTGGCGCTGATTGCGCTGCTCGCGCTCTACGGCCTCCGCACGATCGCCCGCAATCCCGCCTGGAATGACAATACCTCCCTGGCACTGGCCGACCTGCCGAACTCGCCGCGTAGTTTCCGTCTGCACGACATGCTCGCGAAGGAACTGTACGATAGCGACATGCGCGCCAATATCGACCGTGCCATTCAGGAAGAGCAGGCCGCGTGGAATCTGCTCGCGCCGCTGCCAGCGCGGGAGTCCACGTCGTTCACGCCGACCATGCTGGGGGTCTATTATTCCACTAAGGCCGATCTCGTCAGTGCGGCCGGCCAAAAAGCCTGGTACGAGAAGTCGCTCGCGATCCTGCTGAGGGCGCGCGAGATTTCACGCGCCATCGAGAAGGATTACGACGACTTCCAGCGTGCCCACGGCGGCCCGCCGATCTCTCGCGCCGCCAATCAGGAGTTGTACCTCACGCTCGCGAACGTCGATATGCACCTCGGCGATTATCCCGCTGCCGTGGAAGCGCTACGTTACGGCAAGGGCGTGAATCCGCGAACGCTCGAATATTACGACGGCCTGAGCGTTGCTTACTCCACTCTGGGCGATTTTCCCAGTGCAGTGGTCACCATGGAGGAGAAAGCTCTGGTGGACAACTTCCAGGCCGCGACCATGGCCGCGATTCGCGATCTATACCTGAAGACGCCGGAGGGCCAGTGTGCCTTCGTGCAGCGCGCCGGCGGATGGGAGTTCAACCTGGCAGGGTGCCCGCGCGTGAAGGGCGACGTATGTGCCGCGTTCGCCGACCTGGCGCAAACGTACCGCGACTCCCGTTCGCCCGATAACGCGGAACAGGTGCAGACCGCCGCGACGCAACGATATGGGTGCCCGGCGCAGTAGGCAAGAAAACCCGCCCCCTCACGCCTGCATGATGAGCCGCGACCGCAAGGGAGCGGTGCTTTTGTCGATCCGCTTAATCGCCCGAGACTGACTCGAATTCCCGCGCCGGCGGACGCGATGCTGCCAGCGTCCCCAAGCTCACGTGAATCTGCGGCATGGAGCCGGTCTGGAACGATTCGGCCACCATCGCGTCACTGCTCGAATCGCGCAGCATCTGGCGGCGCAGGCGAGCCTCGAATTCCTTCAACTGGTCTTCGATGGTCTTGGCCTTATTCTTATTGCGCACCATGTCTTCGCGGTAGCGCTTCAGGAAGTAGCCGATAGTCTCCACGCGGATCCTGATCGACCCAGTGGGCTTGTTCTCATCGATATCCTTGAAGCAAAAGTAAGGCGTGCCGGAGTGCTCCACGATCTCCTCGACCACCGTGTAAATCGGAGCGTCGTGGCCGCATTTGAAACTCGAGAGCTCGAGTGCCACCAGGTTGGGGTGGCGCGCAATATACTTCGCAGTCCAAACCTTGCGGCTGGTATTTTCGCTATACGAGTTCTTCCATACGTCGTTGATCGACATGGGATGGGGAATCTCGCCCGACTCGACGTCTTCGCCGAACAGGCGCCAGACGATGTCGTCGTCAATCGGCAGCGAGTCCTGCGCGAACACCGGATATCCGAGCTTCTGGAACTCTTCGAGGATTTCGTGGTTGACACCGGGGTCGTTGTGATACGGACGTCCCAGCAGCACCACGCCGAGACGATCTTCGCGCTCGAGCTGCTCCAGAACTTCACGAGCCGCGCCGCGCATGATCACGTTATCGAAGTAATTGAGCGATTGGTAGCCCTGTTCGACCGCGCGCTTGTTCTCTTCGGGCGAAAGTCCAAGGATGTCCTTGAAGGCCTCATACATCTGCCGCTCGAACAGATCGGGCTTGGAGAGGTTGACGAAGGTGTCCATGAATTGGACGCCCTTCTCGGCGAAGAGATCGCCTTCCTTGATGAACGCCGCCTTCACCGCCTCCGGAGTAGCCGCCACCGTCGGACAGCTACGGCTGGCCTGCGGCTTGTACAACGTGGTGGTGAGGCAATCGATCATCGGGAAGAAGATGATATCGAGCGGCTTCTTGGCGTGCACCTTGTAAAGCAGGTTGTGCACGTGCGGAATGCCGAGCTTCGAGGGGAAGCAAGGGTCGATGGCGCCGCGTTTGGCGCCTTCCTTGTACAACTCCTCGCTGCTGAAATCGGAATAGACGATGTTTTGCGCCTGGATGCCGAGCGATGCGAAGTATCCCGTGAAGATGGGCGTCTGCGAGTACATATTCAGCACGCGAGGCATGCCGATACGCATCTCGGAGCGCTTCTTCATCAGAGCGGCGCGCTTTTTCTGCGCGGCGGTGATCTGGAACTTGGGCAGCGCGTCGGCGACGAGCGGCACATCGGGGACGCGGAACACGCCCTTGGCGGCCACTTCCACGAAATTCGGATTGGCCTTCTTGATCTTGTCGAGGTCGCCCTTGATGCCGCGCATTTCCTCGATGTTTTCTACCGTGCCCTTTTCGCAGGTGGCGATGATCAGGCGCTGCGCGCCGGCTTCCAGCGGCACCTTGGTCTTCTTGGGCGGTGTGTAACCGATATTGATGATGTTGGTCTTGACGTCGATGAAGGTGCGCAGGCACTTGTTCTTGCAGAAGTAGCAGCGCGTGGCTTCCTCGCGCGTGGTCTTGTATTGAATGTGCGCGCAGGCATCGAGCCCGATGAAGGTGGAAACGCGCCCATTGTCCCAGAGACGTCCGGCTTCCAGTCCAGCGCCGATCGCGCCGGCTTCGCCGCAGTGCTCGTGAACGATGACGTCAGCCTCGACATCCTTGCCCTTGAAGCGCGACTCGATGAAATCCACCTGCGCCTTCACGGCAGCCAGATTGTACTGCGTGCCGCCCTGCAGCAGGAAGCGCTTGCCGATGGCCGAAAGGTTGGGGATCTGCGAAACGTACAGCCAGATGTTCTTGGGCAGCACGTTGCAGAGGCCCGCCATGATTTCTTCGGGCTTCCAGCCTTGGCGCTGGAAGTCGACGATGTCGCTCTGCATGAACACCGCGCAGCCGTATCCGAACGAGGGGTAACCAGTGGCGCCAAATGCCGTATCGGCGTAGTTCTCCACCGGAACGTTGAAGCCTTGAGCGGTGGATTGCAGGAAGTAGCCGTTACCCGCGGAACACTGGGTGTTGAGCTTGAAATCCTTCACGCGGCCGTTCTTGAGGATGATGATCTTGATGTCCTGCCCGCCGACGTCGCAGATTACGTCCACATCGTCGTAGAAATGCAGGCCGGCTTCGGTGTGCGCGACAGTCTCCACCAGCGCAGCGTCTGCACCGATCACGTCTTTGAGAATGTCTTTGGCGTAACCCGTGGTGCCGACACCGAGGATCTTCAGATCCGCGCCCTGGTCGCGGATCTGCGCGTCCAGTTTCTGCAGTACCTCGATGGTGTCTTCAATCGGGTTGCCCTTGGAAAGCTGGTACGTTTTCGCCAGGATGCGGCGCTTGTGATCTTTCGACAGCAGCACGGCCTTGGTCGAGGTCGACCCGCCATCCAGACCCACGAAGCCTTCCACTACATCGCCTGGTTTGAAAGTGACCGGCGTGAATTTCTTGGTGCGGTACTTCTGCTTGAACGCTGCCAGCTCGGCATCGTCTTTCGCCAGTCCGCCGATGCCGCCCTTCTTGGCCTTTTCCTGCTCACGGCCCACGGTGACGTACCATTCGAGCTTTTCGTAGCCGATGTATTGGCCGATGTTGTCGTCTTCCGTCTTGCCGAATTCGATCGAACCGATAGCCGCGAAATACTGCGCGTTATCGGGCGTCTTGATGAGGTCTTCGGGCGCTACACCATCCGGGAGCGGCGTATTGCGCTCTTCCCAAATCTTCGGGATGTTGGCCTTCCAGCAATCGCGCATGCCCTTGATGTAGCAGTTGGGGCCGCCGAGCAGCAGCACCACCGGCAGCAGCGTATTGCCGCGCGTCAGCACCGAAAGATTCTGCATCACAATGGCTTCGAACAGCGATGCCATCAGTTCGTCGGGCGGAACGCCCATTTTCTGCAGGCCGTTGATGTCGGTCTCGGCGAACACGCCGCATTTGCCGGCCACCGGGTGCAGCTTGACCCCCTTGTAGCCCATTTCGCACAGCTGAGACGACGGGATGCGCAGCTTGGCGTTGATCTTGTCGATGACCGCGCCCGTTCCTCCGGCGCACTTGTCGTTCATCGACGGGATCTTCTTTTTGCGGCCGGTTTCCGGGTCGGTCTTGAAGATGATGATCTTGGCGTCCTGGCCGCCCAACTCGATCACCGAACCGCATTCCGGATAGAGCTTCTCTACCGCCAGCGATACCGCATTCACTTCCTGGACGAACTTAGAGCCCAGATACTTGCTGAGGCCGTTACCGCCTGAGCCGGTGATGAACATCCGCGAGCGTTTGGCATCGAACCCGGGGATCTCGGTATCGAACCGTTTGCAGAACTCGAGTACCTTCTCCGGCTGCCTGGTATCGTGCCGCTGGTAATCGCTCCAGAGAATCTCGTCAGTCGCGGCATCCTGCACCACGGCTTTCACCGTGGTGGAACCGACATCCATTCCAATCAGGAAATGTTTTTCCATGGTCGATCCGATTCGCCTAGTTCGCTACCGCAGCGAGTTCCTGCTCAACCTTCGGAGCGCTCTCGGTCTTCATCCGCTCGGCGATGTGCAGCACAAAATTGGCAGCGAGTCCGATGTAGCCCTTGGCGTGGGGCACTTGATAAAGCGGCTTCCTGGTTTCGGGATGCTGCGCCACCCAGGCGCGGCACTGATCGAGCGTGAGGCCGGTCTTGGCAAGCGCCTCGGCGAATTCCTTCTTCGCCTTGTTCTTGGCTTCGCCCAGCGCCATCTGCACGCGCGAATGAGCGTTGATTTCGCCTTCGCCCGAGGTCTCGACCGGCAGGTAGATCATGTCTTTGAAGTTGGAAACCACGGCCGATTGCGCGCCGTCCGACTGCGTGGACGGCATGCAGCCGAAGGGCTTCACCGAGAGCACCATGTGGGCCAGATCTTTGTTCGAGTAGTAGATGTTCTTCGCAACTTCCAGGTGACCTTCGCCGCCGCCGGCTCGCGAGTTGTAGAAGGGATGGCCCAGGCGCTGTAGTTCGTACTGATCCGCCAAATGATGTGCGATGCCGCCGAGCGCGTCGACAATCTTGTGATACTCACCCTTGAAAATGGCTTCAGCCAGTTTCAACTTGGCGACCTTCTGGCGGTAATTGATCTCGATCTTGGCCCGCTGCCCGACCTTCCATACCGGCGGCAGTACGGCGCCTTCTTCGAGTCCCTTGAAGTCTTTGTACTTCTGCACCACCTGGTGGATCATGTACATGATCCAGGTGCCGATGGGCTCCACCAGCACTTGCGCGCCTTCCTTTTGCAGGAAGTTGAACATGTTGAAGTTGCCGTCGCCCTCGGTGGTCTGGGCCCAGAATTCGCCGGTGATCTTGACGATGGGCTTCACGCGCAGACGGTCAACCTCAATCTCGTTAAACATGTCGCGGCAGTGCTCAAGCGCCGGCAGATAGTCGTCGCCCTTGAGCTGCTTCACGAACTTGCCGATGTATTCGGCCTTGTCCGAGAATCCTCCCAAATACTTCGCGAGCACGCCCTCCAATTTCCACGGCTGCTTTTTGCGAAATACCTCGTGCAGGTAATCCATGCCCGCATCGAGGACTTCGTCGGTTTGGCCGGGATTCAGTTCGTATGGGCGGAGCGCGTACGCCACTTCGTTCATCACATCGCCGCAGTTCAGCGCGTTGAGGATGCCGAGGAAGAAGTCGAGGTTCATTTCCAGGCCGGCTTCGGCGTCCGACTGGTTGAGGCCGCCGGATTGCTGGAAGAGAAGCACGCGGAACCCGTCGAAACCGGAATTGCGCAGCGCCAGACGGTATTCGGCTTCATACATACCGAAGCGGCAGGGACCGCAGGCGCCGGCCGTGAAGAATACGTACCGGTCGATGATTTCCTGCTTGGTAAGACCCTGCTCTTCCAGGCTCTGCAGATATTGCACCAGGTTTCCGACGGTAAAATAAGTGGGGTTGCACTGCCCGTTGTTGCCGTATTCCTTGCCGGCCTGAAACGCTTTGACGTTCGGCGTAGGGACGGCTTCGGCGCGGTACCCTAGTCCTTCGAGGGCGCCGTGCACCAGCTTTTCATGCTTCCAGGTCAGTCCGCCGAAGAGCAGCGTCGTGGAACCGCGCTGTTGAGCGGTGAACGGCTTCTCCACGGGTTTCTTAAAGTGATGTGTCTCACGCTTGGCAAGCCCGGCTTCGGCCTCCAGACGCGCGCGCTCTTCAGCGAGTCTTTGCTGGATAACATCTTCCACGGAGGAGCCAATCTGGACCAGGTTGGCGGGAGTGGTGGCTTTTGGTTCGAAGGACTGAGTGCTCATAGTTATACTTTTCCCAGAATGAGGCCATCTTGCCGCTTTAACCGATTGAAAGAAATAGGTATCCATTGAACGGCGAGTTGGATGGTGGAATGGGGGAATTAAAGGGGTGAGCGGAACGCGATTTCCCTGGGGCTGGACTCCGAAATTAGCCCCGGAGGGCCGATTTGCAAGCCTCCGGACGTTTTTGCGCCTGTTGGGGCTGGTCTATTTCGTCGCCTTTGTGTCATTCGGAATACAGGCGCAAGGCCTGGTTGGCGTCCATGGAATCCTGCCGTTTGAAGATTATCTGAAGGCGGTAAAAGAGGCGTTACACAGCGCAGCGTACTGGAACGTACCGACGCTGCTTTGGATGTTCCCCAACGATAGCGCCATGTTGGCTCTTTGGCTGACCGGGTGCCTGTGGGCGCTGATCGCGGTTTTCGGCAAATGGCAGCGCGCGGCGATGGTGGTGTGCCTGGTGCTGTGGATCTCGCTGTGCTCGGTGGGGCAGGATTTCTATTCCTTCCAGTGGGACATTCTGCTCTGCGAAGCTGGTTTCCTGGCGATCTTCGCGGACGTTGCGCGGGTGCGGATCTGGCTGTTCCGCTGGCTGCTGTTCCGCCTGATGTTCTTCAGCGGCATGGTGAAGCTGCTCAGCGCGGACACCACGTGGCGCGGCTTGTCCGCCCTGACTTACCACTACTACACCCAGCCGCTGCCCACGCCGCTCGCCTGGTATATGCAGCAATTGCCCGCCTGGTTCCAGAAGGCGTCGGTGGGCTTTGTTTTCGTAGTGGAACTGGCCGTTCCATTTCTGTTCTTCGCGCCGCGGCGCCTGCGGCACATTGCCGCGTGGCTGACCATCGCTCTGCAAGTGCTGATCCTGCTCACCGGGAATTATACGTTCTTCAATTTTCTGACAATCTTCCTGTGCATGTGGCTATTTATCGAGCCCGACGAACATTGCCGCGCGTCCCGCCCCGTTACTATCGGACTGGCGGTAGTTATCGGCATACTAAGCGGGCTCACATGCCTCCAGTTATTCTCCATTCACCTGCCGCCCGGCGGGGAAGCGATCGTGCGAACCGCCGACCCGCTGCGGATCGTCAACAGTTATGGCCTGTTCGCGGTGATGACCACCACGCGGGAAGAAATTATCGTGGAGGGCTCTAACGACGGCGTCAATTGGAAGGCGTATGAGTTTCCGTTTAAGCCCGGGAACGTGTATCGGCCCCCTCCGATTGCCGCGCCCTATCAGCCGAGGCTCGATTGGCAAATGTGGTTCGCGGCGCTGGGAGATTATCGGAATAATCGCTGGTTTGTAAATATGGTTCTCCGGCTGTTACAAGGAGAGCCCAGCGTATTACGGCTATTTAGGTACAATCCGTTTCCAAAGTCCCCTCCGAAGTATGTGCGGGCAGTTACTTACTCATACACTTTCACGCACTTTGGCGATCACGCCTGGTGGGTGCGGGAGGAAACGGGGACTTACTTGCCGGCGGTTAGTTTGCGATGATATGATCCTGGGACTAGAAAGGAGGCTTGCAAATGATCAGCAAAGCAGCCGACGTCGCCGCATATATCGAAGAGGCGCCTGCCGAACGGCGTGCCGCCATCGAGCAATTGCGGAATTTATGCCGCCAGAATCTCGCCGGCTACCAGGAATGCATGGAATACGGCATGCCCGGTTATAAGCGCAACGGTTCGCTGGAATTCTCCTTCGCCAGCCAGAAGCAGTACATCGCGCTTTATGCCAAACCGGTGGTGGTGAACGAGTTCCGCGAGGTGTTGAGAAAGGCAAAAATCGGTAAGAGCTGCATCCGTTTCACCAAGCCGGAACAAATCGACTTTGCAGTAATTGCGAAGCTGCTGCGCCGCACGGAGGCTACGCCCGGGTGCTCGTGCTAAGCGGACGTCTCGCGGCCTTCGCCGCCATGCTCCTACTGACCGCGTGCGCCCGCGGACCCTTGCCCTTGGCCGACCCCGATTTGGCCGGCGAGATTGCACACATTCGCGCCATCGATAATCACGCCCACCCCGTGAGAGTGGTCGGCGCCGGCGAGCAGCCCGATCGCGATTTCGACGCCCTGCCCGTGGACAATATGGAGCCGCAGTCGGACCCCGTCGGGCTGCGGCCGGACGCCCCGGGTGTCCTGGATGCCTGGCATCGGCTCTATGGGTTCACCGGCAAGGATCTCACCGGCGATCGCTTGAAGGAAGCGCAGACACTCAAGGATGGCGTCGCGAAGCAGAAAGGGGATCAGTACCCGGCGTGGGTGCTTGATCGGATGGGCGTTGCGGTGATGCTCGCCAACCGCGTCACCATGGGGCCGAGTATCCAGCCGCCCCGCTTTCGCTGGGTGCCGTATGCCGATGCGCTGATCTTCCCGTTGGACAATTCCAGACTCGCCGCCGAAAACTCCGACCGCAAATCGTTCTTCGCGCTGGAAGATGTCGTGCGCCAGCGCTACTTGGATGCGGCCGGCCTGAAAGCCGTGCCGCCGACTCTCGCCGAGTACCTTTCGCGAGTGGTGACGCCGACCCTGGAACGCGAGCACAACGGCGGCGCGCTGGCCGAGAAATACGAGGCGGCGTACCTGCGATCGCTCGATTTCGACAAGGTAGACCGCGCCACGGCCGACCGCATTTACGGGCAATTCGCCGGAAAAAGCGCTGCCGGCGCCGCCGAATACAAACCGCTCCAGGATTTCCTGTTTCGCTATATCGCCGCGGAGTGCGGCCGTCTCGGCATGGCAGTCCACATCCACACCATGGCGGGCGCCGGCGGATATTTCCACGTGGCGGGCGCGAATCCGCTGCTGCTGGAATCGGTGCTGAACGACCCGGACCTGCGAAAAACCAATTTCGTGATGCTCCATGGCGGGTGGCCGTTTACCCGCGAAATCGGCGCGCTGCTCACCAAGTCGAACGCTTATCTCGATTTTTCGGCGCAAGCGTTCGTCAACAGTCCAACCAGCATGGCCGGTTGGATGCGCGAATGGATGGAAGCCGTGCCGGAGAAAGTGATGTTCGCGACCGACGCGTACCCTTACAGCCCGGAGATGGGCTGGGAAGAATCGGGATGGGTAGCCTCGACTCAGAATCGCCAGGCGCTCACCATTGCGCTCACAGGTATGCTCCGCGACGGCGAAATCACGCGGACGCGCGCGTCGGAACTGGCGCGTATGGTGCTCCGCGAGAACGCCCGCAAACTGTACGCCCTCCCAGACATTCAGTGACGTGGCGCGGACTTCAGTCTGCAGCGCCGAGACTCATCTCGGCGCGACGGGTCGAGATGAGTCTCGACCCAGCAGGCAGGAGTGCCTGCGCCACCGCTACGAGCCCACCGGGCCGTCGCCTCGCGACAATTCCTCGATGATCGATTGCCGGCGTGCGGTAGCCGCTTTGACGGCCGAATCCATGGCGAGCCAGTAGAAAACCGCCGCGATACCGGCGGCCATCGAGAGCACCAGCGCGAACGCCGCATCGCTATCGAAAGCGTAACGCGCGATGTAGGCCAGTACCACGGGCAACAGTACCACCGGGTAAAATAACCCCACCAACGCCTGGGCGCGATGCCCGCCGCCGCTTTGCGAAACCCGCTCGGGACTCAGCGCGCGCGGATAATGCACCGAACTGATGTTGCCCAGCGCCATGACGTACGTCGCGCAGATTCCGATGACGACGAAAGTTTCCACCGCCTGCGCCAGCGAAAAGTTCACGCGCACCGCGATCGTGAGCGCCATGAGTACTATTGCCTCCATGTATAGGAAAAAGAGACAGGCGATGTTCTTGCCCATCAACGTACGCGAAATGGGCTGCGGCGCGGCGAAGTAGAAAATCGCGGCCGAGCGGTCGAGGCCGAAGGCGTTCCAATAAGTTACCTGGCCGATGAGAGTCATGGCATAAATGCACACGATCGTCAGAAAGTTATGGGCCAGAAAGCCGGAGTGCGAGCTGTTCCGGCGCAGCACCATCGGCAGCCAGAACATCAGTCCGAAAGTGAACCCCATGACGAAAACCAGGCGGAACCGCGGCGACCGCATCAAAGTTCGCAGCTCTTTCTCGACGATCGCGGCCAGCGGATCGCTCCAGAGCAACGCCGGCAGACGGTAGAAGCGTTCACTCCACCGGCGCGTGCGCGCGGATGCCGGCTTCATTGGCGTGGCCTGCGCGGCGAGCGTGTCATAGCGGAGGTTGCGTTCGAACTGCGTGCGTCCGAACCAGGCGGCCAGCCCGACCCAAGCACAAAGCGAGAGCCAGGAGAGCGCCGCACTCCCTATCGATTGACTCAGCGGTAGCGCTGCCCGCGCGGCCGCGCTCCACGGCCATCCGAAGGCGCTCATCGCCCCGCCGGCGCCTTGCAGCCAGGTTGGTTTGGCACCGGTCATCATGAAGAATCGCGGCGCCACCCAGGTCATCGCCAGCAGCAGCGCAACCAATTCGCGTACCTTTCGGCGAGCCAACAAGCGCTCCAACAGACTTCGCGTGCCGGAGGCGAGAAATACGTTGAAGAGAGCGAAAACCAGCGCCGCTCCCGCCACGGAAGGAAATACTTTTGTGCCCCCGCAGGCCGGATTGCGTAACAGGCCGATCGCCGCGCCGCTGAGCAGCATGAGCATTTCGAGGGCGTTGGCGACTCGCAGAAGCAGCTCGATCCGGAACAGCTTTTCGTGCGGTGTGGGGTAGACGAGGAGCTTGCGCAAATCGAGCGATGAGCCCATGCTGGCCGACAGCACCGGCATCGCCTGCCAGTAAATGCACACCGCCATCAGTCCCAACGGGACTCCGTAAGGCAGCATGTCCGCCTGTGCGTGAGCGGCAAAGAACGCGGCGGTGCAGGAAACGAACAGCCAAAAGCCGTACCAAAAAACTGCGCTCACCACTCCGAGGCCGAAGCCGCGGTTCGATCCGGGACGCATGCTCAGAATTTGCGCGCGCAGGATGGCCGCAATCATAGCCAGTCGAGCCGCTCCATCCGGTGTTCCGCGCCCACGATGCGCACGAAAGCGTCTTCCAGCGATTCGCCGGCCAACCGCAGTTCCGCCATCGACCGGCAGACCGCGATCTTTCCGTCGTTGATGATGGCAACGCGGTCGCAGAGCCGCTCCACCACTTCGAGCACATGCGACGTGAGAAAAATCGTGGCGCCGCGGTGCACTTGATCCACCAGGATATCTTTCATGAGACGAGCGCCTACCGCGTCGACACCTTCGAACGGCTCGTCCATGAGAAATAATTCGGGGTGATGAATCAGCGAGGCGGCCATGGCGACGCGCTTGCGCATGCCCTTGGAATATTCGGCGATGATTTTGCGGTCGGCCTGGAGTTGGAAGAGATCCATGAGGCCTCGTGCGCGCTCAATAGCGACGGGACGAGCGAGGCCGTACATGCGTCCCACGAATTCCAGAAACTCCGCGCCGGTGAGCCGGTCGAACAGCAGCGATTCGTCGGGAACCAGGCCGATGCGGCGCTTGATTTCAAGATCTTGTTCCGGCAAACGATAACCCAGCAGTTCGACCGAGCCGCTATCGTACGGAATCAGGCCGGTGAGAATACGGATGGTGGTGGATTTCCCCGCGCCATTGGGGCCGAGAAAACCGAAGAAGGAGCCGCGAGGCACTTCTAGGTCGACGCCATCCACCGCCGCCTTCGTTCCATAGTATTTCCTGAGGCCGCGGACCATGATGGCGGGCGCCGTCGCGGCGGCTTCTGCGAACATGCCTATGAGTATAAAGGGTCGCGCGCTCGCGCCAGGATTTCTGCGATCGCCGCGGTCTTGGCGTTGGCGTAGTCATCCACGCTTGTCCACTCCCGCCGGGCGAGTTCGACCTTGGTGCGGGCGTAAAGATCGCGATCCGCGGGATGCGTTCGCAGCCAGTCGCGAAATAGCAAGATGTGCTCGATTTCCGGGCAGCCCATCGAGAAGACGTGAAGATTGACGTCGCTGCCGGAGCCTTTGAACATGCGGTGCTCGTGCCATCCCGGTTCGCGGATCCGCAGAACGTAGCCGGCGCCCTCCAGCGCCGGCCCGTATGCTGCTTCGTTGGCTGAATCGTCCACCACCAGAGTGATGTCGACGATTGGTTTGGCGGCCAGGCCAGGCACCGATGTCGAACCGGTGTGCTCCAGCCGCAGTACGCGCTCTCCCAGGGCCGCAAAAATTCGGTCCGCTTCGCGCTGGAAGAGCTCCGGCCATCGCGGATCGTACTCGGCAATCGAGATTTTCCGGTCAGGCCCCATGGCTGCCGGGATTGTCTCCGCGGCTCCAGGCGCGGATGCGGCTTGTTTCGTCTTGAGGAATGTGCAGGAATTCGAGGAATTCCTGGTGTTCGTCGGGCGCGCCCTTTTCGAATTCGGCGTGCCAGCGGCGCATATCGTCTTCACTGAATCCGGCGGCCTTCATGACGGCCACCCATTTCTCTTTCGTCACCATGGGAATGCTCCTTAGTTTATGTGCGCTTGTGAGTAAGCGGGCGATGGCGCGCTGCTGGCCGCGTAAACGTTCGATTCCGGCGCCGAGTTCCACCAGGCGCCGCCGCAACACGGCGGCGGCACCGTCGCGGGGGCCGTCGAGCAGCGCCCGAATATCGGCGAGTGGAACGCCGGCGTCCCGGTAAACGCAGACCTGGCGCAAGCGTTCGACATCCTTCGGCGTGTAGGCGCGGTAGTTCCCCGTGGTACGGCGGGGCCGCGGCAACAAGCCAATCGACTCGTAGTAAAGCAGCGTGCTGCGGGAAAGCTTGCAGGCACGCGCCAGATTGGTGACCGTCAGCGGCATCGTCCAGAATTCAGTGTCAACCCTCAAGTCTTAGACAGGTCAAGAGAAATCTACCAGTATTTCTCAGCGGACTTTAAAAATGAGTATATGCTGCCGCGGCAGCGTTTCAATGGTCTTGTCCAGGTGAAATCCCTCCGGCTCGACCTCGGCCTTTACCATGGCAACCGTCATCTTGTGCGCGGGAAGAATCGGAATCGACGGGTCTTCGCCGCGATATTCCAGCAACACCATGCGGCCGCCAGGCTTCAGCGATTCGCGCAGGTGGCGCAGCATTTCCTGCGGGTGCGAGAACTCGTGGTAGACGTCAATCATCAGTTGACGTCAATCATCAGTTCCAGGTCGACGCTCGACGGCGGTAGTTTGGGGTCGTCAACCAGGCCGAGCACGGTCTCTACGTTGGCGATCTTGCGCTGCGTCATGTTTTGACGGAGCAATTCCGGCATGCGCGGTTGGATATCGTTGGCGTAGACCTTGCCGGTGGGGCCCACGCGTTCCGCCAGCCGCCATGCGATGGCGCCGGAGCCGGCTCCGATATCGGCGACTGTCGACCCTTTGGCGATTCCGATCTCGCTGAGCGCCCGGTCAGGTTGTTCTTCCTCCTCGCGCTCCGGACGCGTCAGCCACGGTGCGCCATCGGCGCTCATCGCGCCGGCATAGGGCCGGCCCGTAATGGGATGGACTCCCTGCGCGTATGCCAGAATACACGCCACTACCAGGCCAGGGCTCAATTTGCGCATATGTAAACGATAGCTCGGAATTATCGCGCGTCCGAGACCGCAGGGACAAACAGCTATGGGACCCGCTTGCTCACGCGCGCGGCTCGGAAAAACGCAGCGTGCCGATACCGAGCCGCGGCCGTGAGGAGCGGAGCCTTCGTCTTATGTCTCCGCGTCCTCTCCGGTGAACATCCTATTGCAAAATCGCCGACACCGCCGGCGATGTCCCCAGCGCATTGGTCAGCGTCACGCTCACCGACAACACGGACGAGGCGCTGCCATTTACGTTGAACGGCTGCGTGAGCGTAAACTGACTGCCAAAAGGCGCCGAGCTCGCAGTGCCGTACCACTGCGTGAAAAGCGAAGTGATGGGCGTGCTCACCTGGCTGGTCGTCAACGTGGCGCCGCCCGACGGGGAGAAAAGGTACGTGGCCGTATCCACATCGCGATTGCTTGCATACCCCGTCACCGTCACGGTAAATCCGCTGCTCGTACGCGTCGCGGTAACACCGGTAATCACCGGCGCTCCAGGCGTCACCACAATGGTGGTGCTGGGAGCCGGCGTGGGCGTCACGTTCGTGCTTCCGGCCAGCAGTTGCGCAGTAATGGTGATGGTTCCGGCGACCGTGCCGGTCTGCACGCCGACGTTGGTCACTCCGGCGGTACTGCCCGCCGGAATGGTCACCTGCGCGGTGCGTCCGCCGGTCGAGAATTGGATCGACGGATCGTCCGCGCCGGAAGTGGGAGCGAACGTCAAAGTGAGGTTGACGGTCACCGTCGCGGGATACGGACTGCCAAGGGAGACCGTCAGGGACTGCTGCGTCGCCGGCGCTGCCGATGTGGGCAGACCGGTGAAGCTCACTGGTGTGGTAGCCGCCGGCAGCCCCACCGTCAGCTGTTCCGTCCCGCTCGCCAGTACGCCGTTACTATCGACGGCATACACCGTGAAGGTGAACGATCCCGCGGCGGCCGGCGTCCCGGACAACGTTCCGTTGAGCGCCAGGCTTAATCCCGGCGGTAGAGTCGCCGACTGCCACTGGTAAGGCGGTGTCCCACCCGTGGCCGTAAGCTGGACAGCGGAGATTGCGGTCCCCACCACCGCATTCGGTATCGTCGCCGCTGTTACCACCAGCTTTTGCGCGATGGTTATGCTGAAGGAGCCCGAGACGGTGCCGCCGCTTACATCGGTTGCGGTCACGGCGATGCTAAACGTGCCGGCGGTGGCCGGAGTCCCGCTCAAAGTGCCGGTTGTCGATAGCGTCAGTCCCGGGGGCAGGCCGGTGGCGGTGAAAGTATATGGCCCGGTGCCGCCAGTAACGGATACCGCGGAGGTAAATGCAATGCCTACCGCTCCGTTGGAAAACGTAGCACCGGAAAACGTCAGACTTGCCGGCGCGATCGTCAGGGCGTAATTCTGCGTGGCCGTGGTCCCGGACGAATCGCCCACCGTCACCGCGATGGTAAACGGTCCGGACGCGCGCGGAATCCCGGCGATTAATCCGGTGGTATTGGCAATCGTCACGCCGGACGGTAACCCCGTAGCGGACCAAGTGTAGGGCGATCCAACTCCGCCGGTAGCCGTCAGCTGCGTAGTGTACGGTACGTTGATTTGCCCCGATGGCAGCGGCGATGGCTGCGTAATCAGCAGGCCCGGGAGCGCTATGTTCAGCGAATAGCTCTTACTCACCGATGCGCCCGTGCTGTCGTCGAGGAACACCAGGAACGGATAGCTGCCGGTCTTTGTGGGCGTCCCGCTGAGCAAGCCGGCGCTGTTGATCGATGTCCCCGGCGGAAGAGCTCCGAACTCCACAAAAGTGTACGGCGGTATGCCGCCACTCCCCGCGAATTGGATACTGATGGGCGTGTTGACCTGCGTATTCGCCAGCGGCCCCGTAGTAAGCGTAAGCGGCGGCGGCGCGATACTGAGGGTAAACACGCGCGATACCGTGTTGCCCGCGGAATCGGCCACCTGCACGGTGAATTGCGACGGCCCGTAAGCTGTCGGAGTTCCGCTCAGTATGCCAGCCGGCGAGAGCGCCAGTCCCGCCGGTAACGTTCCACCAATCACTGAGAACATGTAGCCGCCGGCCCCTCGGCTGGCCACAAAAGTAGTGCTATACGCGGTATTCACCATCCCCGGCGGCAACGGAGAGAAAGTTTGTAACTGAAGCGGCGGCGGTCCGGTCGACACGATAGTGAAGGGCAGACTGGGTGTGGAATACCCGTCGGCGGTGGTCACCCACACCGGCACGGTGCCCGCCTGAGCGATATCAGGCGCCGGCACGCTGACCATGAGCTGATTGTTCAGGTCGTTCTGCACCAGGGTCGCGGGAAGGGGGTTGGCATCGAAGTACACAACCATCCCCTGGCTGAAATAAGCGCCCGTCACCAGGAGCGTGAATGCCGGGCCGCCGGCATTCACCGAACCCGGCTTCAACGAACTGATGGCCGGCGCCGGGACGAACGTCAGCGGCTGCGCGATGGAAACGGTTGTGTCCGAATTCAATACTTCGATCGATGCTTGCGAGGGAACGTTGACTGTTGGAACCGTGGCCGTCAAGCTGGTGCTGTTCACAAACTTAGTCGGAAGTGCGCTTCCGTTCATCAGCACCGCGGCGCCGTTGGCAAATCCCGTCCCGGTTACGAGTAACGTGAATGCGGGAGTACCTACCGTGCGCATGTTCGGGCTCAAGGCGGTGATGGTCGGATTCACCTGGAAGTTAATATTGGCAGTGTAATAGCCGTCGACGGTGCTCACGCTTACCGGCAGGATGCCCTCCGACGCAATTAATGGCGCGGGAACAGTGGCGACCAGCATGTTGTTTTGTTGATTCGGGACCAGCGTCGCAGGGAGCGGATTGGAATTGAAGTACACCATCATTCCCTGCAGGAAGTGGCTGCCTGTCACGGTGAGTGCGAACGCCGGCCCGCCCGCCGCGGTTGAACTCGGATTCAGAGCGCTGATGGTCGGCGCCGGCGCCACCGTGAGATTTGCTGCGGCGGAATAGGTTTGGTCCGGATTCACCACCGTGATGGCCTCGACGCCCGGAGTGGGGATCGTCGGGACCGTCGCCGTCAGGCTGGTGCTATTCACGAAGGTGGTAGGAAGTGCCGTCTGATTCATCAGCACGGTGGCTCCATTAGCGAATCCCGCGCCGGTTACCGTTAATGTAAGGGCAGGAGCGCCAGCCGTACGGATGTTGGGGTTCAAGGCGGTAATGGTTGGATTCACCGGGAACGCGGCCGGGTTCGACGTTGCCACCGCGAGATTGCTCACGGCGAGCTGAAGGATTCCTTCGGCGGTCAGATAACTGGCCGGGAGATTCACCGTCAGTTGATTGGCCGAAAAACTGGTGGGTGTCAAAGTTACAGGGGGACTCGCGCCGACCGTTACCTGCACGGTGGATCCGGGCTCCGGCGTCGAGCCGATTGTAGCGGGCGAAACGAAACCCGATCCGTTAAGGGTGAGCGCGACCGTGCCGGATCCGACCACCGCCGAAGTCGGATTGACGCTCGTGACTTGCGGCAAAGGCAAGATGTAAGCTGCCAGATTTGCGAGGATTTCGTTGCCCCATGAGTCGGTCGGGATCACGCTGAACTGGAAAACTCCGGTTTGGTTTGGGGTCCCCGGCCAAATGGCGCTAGGAGGTAGGTTGGGCATGCCGTTGGGGACAGACCCGTTGTTAAATTCGTCTTCATACGGCGCAGTCCCGCCGCTGAATAATCTCCAGGCGACGGCAGAGTTAACGGCGCTGACGAAGACCGGCCCACCGGCTGCCAGCGGAGGATTAATCTGAAACGTGCCATTCTGGCCTGACGTAAACACTTGAGGGATGCTGATGTGGATTGTCACCGGGTCGGGTTGACCGGGAGTACTGACCGTCGCATAGAAACTGGCGGGCACGGTGACAATCAATGAGGTGGTCGACGCGGTTCCAACTACGGTGGTCTGTTGGCCCGTGTTGGTATCGGTCAGCGTCACGTCATAAATTTCACTTGCCCCGAAGGTACCAGTGAGGCAGATCTGCGAGGGCGCCGTTGTGCCCGCCGTGAAGCCGTTCAACGCCTGGGTAGGACCCGCCGGACAGCCGTACGTCGTGAACTGCGCGTGCAAAGGCACTGCCGCGCCCAGCAAAAGTAACCATAGTAGTGTGAGGATCCCGGGTCGAGCCTTCATGCGCCCCTCCGATCGGCAGTTCGCTCCCATATTATTGAGCGGGAAGCGTTAAAATGCAAACAATGATTCCCGCAAGGGTACTGTCTGTGAGCTTTTTAACGGGCGAGAACGGCGGCTAGCGAAGCGTGACGACGGTGGCGCCCCATCCGCCGGCCTCGGCGGGAGCGTCCCGGTAATCCGCTACGAATGGCGTTCGGGCGAGCACCGCGCGCACCGTCTCGCGCTGCACGCCGATGCCGCGTCCATGAATAATGCGGAGGGCCCGAAATCCGGCCGCGTGCGCTTCCAGCAGGTACTCCTCTACCACGCCTTTGACATCGCGCGGGGGCACGCTGTGGAGATCGAACACATCGCCGATGGGAATCCGGACCGGCTCGAAATCGGGGTCTTCGGCCACTAAAATCAGAAAGCCCGGTCAGCTGGAGCCGACCGGGCGATTACCGCTATTGCGACTGCGCGCATCCGATTCTAAGCGACGTGTTGGGCTCGATTCTGGGCAACGATCGCTTCCATCTGATCTTTCAACCGCAGTTTCATCTTCTTCAGACGAGTCTCTTCGATCTGCTCGTCCTCCGTCAGGTGGGGGAGCGACTCCAAGGCATCCAGCTTTCTGGCAAATTCTGAATGCTGACCAGACAGCTTCCGGTACTCCTCGTTAGTCGCTATCAGATGCGCTTTCAAGTCTTCTTGCGCGTTCCGTTCCATCATTGGCAAATCCTCCCAGTGAGGTCGCCACGCCGAGTCGTTCGGAACCAGGCTCGGTGGGTAATCTCGCGTCTTGAATGCATGGACGGCAGAGCCGTCTACTCGCACCTTAACATGAATGAAACTTCATGACAATAGCCGATTCAGACGGGTAGCTATAGTATTTTTGCCGAATACTAACCTCCTGAAATCCCATAGACTTGTAGCACATTCGGGCGGACAGGTTGGATTCCCGGACCTCCAGAAAAACCCGGCTGCCTCGTAAGTTCAGCAGCGGTTTCAACAGTTCCCGCGCGATGCCCTGCCGCCGGAACCGCGGAGCCACCGCCAGGTTGAGTAGTTCCGCTTCGCCCTCGGCCACTCGCCGCCAGACCAGGAATCCGGCAACCGTCCCGCCGCAGATCGCCACCGTAAACTCGTATTGCAGGTAATCGGCTGCCTTCCAGTGGGCAGCTTCCGGGCTGGCCGATTGAATCGCCTCCACACCTTCCAAATCGCCCGCCTCTCCGCGGCGGATAATTGGCATATTGAGTATTATGCGCTTGTTGCTGGTGCTGTTCTTCCTCGGTCAACCCTTTTGGGAGGCTAAGCCCCCGGAGCGCTGGAGCGACCGCGAAATTGAAGCCATTCGAAACGACAGTCCCTGGGCGCAAACCTTGGGCCCCGAGCCAATGATTCTGGCCTACCTGGCCACTGCCGCGCCCATCGAAGATGCCGAGGAAGAAGCGCGTCTCCGGACCAGGAACCCGCTGAACGAACCCGATCCGGACTACCTCGACTACCTGCGTGAAAACGGCGGCAAGCAGTTCGTCCTGGCGATTCAGGGCGTAACCCGCAGCGGCCTCGATCGGCCCGGCGAGGAAAAGGCGATGGAGGAGAGCACCGAGATGATCGTGGGCCGTAAGAGCTACAAAATCATCGGCCATTTCCCGCCGACGGAGTCCGACCCCGTCCTGCGCCTGGTTTTCCCGCGCGAGGCGCAGTCCACCGATAAGAGCGTGCTTTTCCGCTTATATTTGCCCGGGCTCGCCTTTCCCAACCGCGAAACAGAGTTCCGCGTGAAGGATCTCATGTACCACGGCAAACTGGCGATGTAGCGGTCTCGTGCAGTGCGTCCAAAGCACCGCTCGTGAGCCTCAAGAGAAAATCTGCGTTCTGCGTGACGCACTACCCTAGCTCTTGCGCGCGTAGTACCCTTGGCGGGCGTAAACGTTCAGTTCCTTGTGGCCTTTTACGCGAATCTGCACCTTATGGAAGAGACCGTCGTTCACTAGGGGTTCCGGCCGGTAGGTGATGTTGTACTGATGCCGCACTTCTTCCGCGATGGTTTGAAACGACTGCGTGAGGTCTTCCAGCTTGAACGGGAAATATGTCTTCCCGCCGGTCTGTGAAGTGAAATATTTCAAGACTTTATCGCCGTCGGTATCGCCGGAGCTCAGATTGTTGGTGGAGATGGCGTAAATAAAGGTGTCGGCCACCTGGGCCGCTTCCAGCGCCTGATCGCGGGTGGCGCGGCTCTGATTGTCCTCGCCATCGCTGACGATCACGATCAGCCTGCGGAACTGGTAGCTCGGCTGCTCCTGGCCGAGCCTGTCGGAGGCGTACTTGAGAGCGTCGTACATGGCGGTTCCGCCGCCCGGACGAAGCTCGTGCACGGCACTGCCGAGCTTGTCGGTATTCGAGGTAAGGTCGCACGGCGTTTGCACGCTGCTATCGAAGCTCACCACCATCGCCTTGTCCTGGGTGGTCCGCAGAATTTCGTCCAGGAACTGGCTGGCGGCTTCCTGCTCGAACTTGAATCGCTCGCGAATGCTGTTGCTGGTGTCGATCAGCACCGCGACGCGCAGCGGCAGGGTAGGCTCGGCGGTGAATTCCGCGATGGTTTGGGGGCGTCCGTTTTCCGTTACCTCGAAGTCTTCCTTGGAAAATCCGGTAACGAATCGGCCCTTTTTATCGGTCACCGAATACGCCATGCTGACGCGCGTGACTTCCACCGAGATGTGCGTGGTGGTGTCGTCCTGCGGCGGCGCGGCCGGCGGGGTTTGCTGCTGCCCGGCGGCCAGGACGGTGAGCACAATCGGGCTCAAGACCGCGCGAAGAAGCCAGGATTGCATATTGCCGATTATACCGGCATTGGGACAACACCTGTGGGGCATGCTTTAGCTTTGCTTTAGCTTGCCTGCCGGGCGTCAGCCCGGCCATGGACTTCATCGGTCCCCGGCGTGTTTCAGCCCGCCTCGGAACAAGACATTCGTCGTGCCCCAAAGGCAAAGGGCGAGTTCCGCTCGCCTGACAAGCTAAAGCAAAGCTAAAGCATGTCCCACGAAAAGGCCGAACTCCAGTCCCTGCGTGCCACCCTCTAAAGGTTGAGCAGCTTCTCGAGCACTTCGATCTGCCGCTCCGCCTTGTCGCCATATTCCTTGGCTGCCGTGAGATCCGACTGATTCAGAGCTTGCTCGGCAGAGCGGAGGTAAGTCTCCATCAGCCCCTCGGGCTGCGTGAATTTGGCGTTCAGAGCCATGCCCTGCGATTGCATCGTCCGCTTCAGATTCCCGAGGCTGTCGCGGATGGAACCGGCGCGCACCTGGAGTTTGGCGAAGTGCTCGCGGGCCTGCAGAATCTGCGCGCGGCTCGGACCGGCGGGAGCGGTTGGCGGTGGCGCAACCGGCGTGGCTATTGGCGGAGCGTGCGCGGGGACGGCGGACGGCGGTGGCGCAACCGGCGTGGCTGTTGGCGGAGCTTGCGTGGGGACCGCTGCCGGCGGTGGCGCAACCGGCGTGGCTGTTGGCGGAGCTTGCGTGGGGACCGCTGCCGGCCCGGAGTCCGGTGGTGGAGTGCTGGGAGCCGTGGCCGTCTCGGGTGGCGCCGGCGAGGGCTGCGCTTGCGCTTCGGAGGTTTGCGCCGCCGGCACGGCTGCGTGAGTCGGCTTCCAGGGCGCGAATTCGATGGCGCATACGATCGCCGCCGCGGCCGCTACCCCACCAATACTCATCCACAGCCAGCGTTTGCTCTTGGAAGGCGAGGCAATGGGCTGCGGAGGTAGCGCCGCCGCTGCCGCTACCGGAGCAACCGCGGCCGGCACCGGAGCCACCGGAGCAGGAGCGGTCGAAGGCACCGGTACGGGAGACGTCGGGATGGTCCCCGCGACCCCGATCAGCGCATTGCGAAACGCTCCCGCCGTCTGGAAGCGAGCGTTCGGATCCTTCGACACCGCCATCAGAATGGCGTCGTTGAGCGCCTGCGGGAGCCGCGGATCCAGAGCGATGGGCGGCACGGGAGTTTTCTCCAGGTGTGCCGCCATAATCGAATATTGACTCTCGCCGTCGAACGGCCGTTTGCCGGTTACCAGCTCGTACAGCGTCACGCCGACCGAATATATATCCGCCCGTCCGTCCAAGGTGGCCACGCCTTGAATCTGCTCGGGCGACATGTAGTAGACCGAGCCCATGGTGGTCCCGGTCATGGTCAGTTTATTGTCGGCCGTCGCTTTGGCGATTCCGAAATCCATCAGCTTCACCACGCCGGCCGGGGTGAGCATCATATTGGCGGGTTTGATGTCGCGGTGGACCACGCCCTGCTTATGCGCGAAATCCAACGCGGAGAGTACCTGTGCCACGCAGTCCAGCGCTTGCGGCAACGGTAGGGCGCCCTGCCGCAACCTGTGGTCCAGCGTCTCTCCTTCGACGAACTCCATCACCATCAGGAGCTGGTTGTTGGCGCGTACCGCGGTATGGAGCTGGGCGATGTTGGGGTGGTTCAGCATGGCCAGCACTTTGATCTCCCGCAGGAAGCGGTCCGCCAATTCCGGCGTCGCCACCAGATCGGGCAGCAGCACCTTCAGGGCCTCGACGCGGTCCGAAATCACGTTGCGGACCTTGTAAACCTTCCCCATCCCGCCGGCGCCCAGAACGCCGGTTACCTGATAATCTCCGATGGTGGAACCGATTTCTAGATCCATGGGCCCTCCTCTTACTTGCTGGTGACGATGTCCTTGACCTGCGGCGTCCCGTCTCCGCTAAAGGCGCCGACCGCGGAACCTTCGTCAACCTCCGTGATGGTAATTTTCCCAACGGTATCTTCGATGACGCGGATTACCTTGTCGGTAGTCGGGTCGCGGACCTCGCGAGCTCTGCGCTTGACGTTCAGCACGGCGCCGACCCGGACACCGTTCTTGGAGCCGATATTGATAATGATCGCCTTGAGGTCCGTCGCATCGGCCACTACGCCGTTGATCTCCGGGGTCACCGTCGGCAGACTCGATGCCTTGGCCTCCAATTGCGTCGCCGCTTGCGTTACGGCCTTGTTGGTGGCTTCCCCGAGAATGGTGCTCTGAAAACCGCTGGACTTCATGTCGACGCCGGCGCCGGCTGACGGCCCGTACACGCTGCCGCCCGAGCCCAGAAGTCCCACGCCGCCGCGCGACGCCTCGCCCTTGCCCTGGCAACTCGCCAAAATCTCGGCCGTATTGGTATCGATCACGCGGACGGTGATCTGCACTACCGCGGTGGATTTGGATTTCTGTGCACCGCCGAGCCCGAACCGGCCGGTAACGGAGCCGAGGGCTCCGGCGCCGGCCTTGGTGGTGGAGTTGTCGTTGCCGAATTGCGTAATGCTGCCGATGATCATCGCGTCCACGCCCAGAACGCGGGCCAGTTTGGCCGCGGTGGACGCGTCGGCGCGGTCGCTGTTGGAGAAATTCTGTTCGGCGATGATGCGGTTGAGTTCTTTCCGCTCGATCACCGCATAGGTGCCGTCGTTCACCAGGCGATCGACCAGGATATCGGCGATGCCCTTGCCGACGTCCTGATCGCTACCGAAAATCTGGGCGACGCTCGACTTGACAGTGCCGTAGTCGAAATCCAGCACGGCGACGCGCTTCTTCTGCGCGGCCACGGGGAACAGGACGGTCAGGAACAGTAGAGACAGGTTAAAGGCAATGCGGCGCATCGGGACAGACCCTCCAACAGGATAACGATAGGCTAGTCTGTGCCAAGAGTCAATGCTATCAGGTACTTGTGCCAGGGCCGCTGGGTCGGGGACGCGACGCGGGACGCCCTGGTTTCGCTCCTTCTGCGAATTCAGGCGCTTGGCGAAGCAGGCGTCGGAGTGAGCAACAAGTTCCGCAGTATAATTGGCCATCGGAGTTTGGATCATGCCAGAACCTTGGGGCACCGTTCTTGTAGACCAGGATGGCCCCTTGGCCGACTGGGAATCTCAGTTGCTCAAGGAATGGAGAAGGCGTCACCCCGAATGGCCCTTCATTGAATTGGACAACCGCCGGAAGCCTCGGGCTTGGCAGGACTATGCTGAGCTTAGCCTGCCGGTGGAATACGGCACAGATAAAACGCCTCGTTAACGACATTTCCGAAACGCCGGGCTTCTACCGGAACTTGCCGGCGGTCAATGGTGCGGTGGAGGCATTAAACGAAATGCTCGATTCCGGGGTTGACGTCTGGATTTGCACGTCGCCGCTATCAGAGTTCCGCAACTGCGTTCTGGAGAAATACGACTGGGTCCACAAGCACCTGGGTCAGCGCTTCGTTGACAGAATGATAATGTGTCGGCAGAAAGCATATGTTCGCGGGGGCTTTCTGATTGACGATCTGCCCGATCCAAGGCGGGAGTGCGCGCTGATGCCGGAGTGGAATCACATCGTCTTTGATGCCCCATACAACAGAGGCGCCTCTCCTAAACTCCGAATTGAAAAATGGCGTGACTGGCGAGCAGTCCTCAGAGAAGGCAAGGCAAGGTTCGGCCATTCCTGAGCTGCGTGATTCCAGTGCGTCGAGTGGGTATGACCTTGCTTTGACACTGATGCGATGGTCTTAGCGCCTGTGCCGGGCCCAGCGGCCACCCCCGTGGGGGTCCCCCGAGTATTTACTGAGACCTCCCGGCCACCTTTAACAGCCGATTGCCCCCAGCCACTCCTCGAGCTCCCGCGCCAGGGGAGATTCCACCGTGACCTCCTCGCCCGTCGACGGCAAGCGGAACCGAATCCGGTGCGCGTGTAGGAAGTACCGTCCGAGCGGCGGCATGCCCGCGACCTTCGCCGGAGCGCCGTACAAGGTATCGCCCACCACCGGGTGCCCCATCCCCGAGAGATGCACCCGAATCTGATGCGTCCTTCCCGTCCCGATGCGCACTTCGAGCAGCGTGAACCCCTCGAAGCGTCTCAACACACGATATTCCGACCAGGCCGCCCGCCCCTCGCCCAAGCGCGCCGTCATACGGGTGCGGTGCGCCGGATCGCGCGTAATGGGACGGTCGATGCGTCCGCTCTCCGCCTTCACGGCGCCGTGTACCAGCGCGATGTACGTCTTTTCCACTTGCCGGCCGGAAAACTGCTCCGCCAGAGCCCGATGGGCGGCATCGTTCTTGGCCACCAAGAGCACGCCGCTGGTAAAGCGATCCAGCCGATGCACGATTCCCGGGCGCAGCGCGCCGCCCACTCCCGAAAGCGCCTGGAAGCGATGCAAGAGCGCATTCACCAGCGTTCCCGAATGAACGCCGGCGCCGGCGTGGACTACCATGCCGGCCGGCTTATCCACGGCCACCAGGTCGTTGTCTTCATAAAGCACCTGCAGCGGAATGTCTTCTGGCGTGGCGTGCAGCGGCGGAGCTTCCGCCGGCTCCACCTCGATGGATTCTCCTGGCCGGACGGTGCGCGAGGGGCGTACCGCGCTTCCGTTCACCCGTACGCGGCCGTCGCGGATCCATTGCTGAATGCGTGCGCGGCTGAACTGTCCGAGACGTTCGTGTACCGCCTGATCCAGCCGTTTGCCGGCATCTTCCGGCTCGGCGCGCAGGCGAATAGGTTCACTCAAGCCTTCGAACTCCCGATATGGACCGGCTTAGTTGAAGAACATCGACGGTTGAGCTTCATTGGCCTCTGGTGGCCCGCAGGGACAGGCCTGGCTGTCGCCCGGCGGGGCAAGCTAACGCATACCCCACCATTTGAAATACGGGCCGTTTGTGGGACATGCTTCAGCTTGTCCAAGCGAGCAAATCTCGCCCTGGCCCGCAGCGCCATGATGCACTCCCTTGAAAAACCACTTGGTCGTGCGGTCCCGCCGGACAAGCTGAAGCATGTCCCACAAAAGCCTTCACGCGTCGGGACCGTCGGTATGGGGCGTTGCCGTTTCCGTTTCGTGCTGGCCTTTCGCCTCGGGTTCCTGCACCGCCGCTTCGTCCGCCATCACTTCCGCTTGCAGCCGCCGCCGATCCCAAAACTGAATGCGGCAATAGCGGCAATGGTACAGCCTCCCACCCGCCGCCTTTTCCAGCATGTTCAGCACGCCGGTGCGCATCGGGTCGATATGGTCGGGCTCCTTGAGCCGCGTAATCCGGAACGTCCCGCATCTGGGGCAGCGCGCCGCTTTCCCGCGATGCAAATGGTGGGCGCGCGGCAGATTATCTTCGGTGTGGCACTCCTTGCAGGAATAGATAGCGATATAGCTAAGCCTTTCCAGCAGAGTGCGGTGGACGCGCCGCATGCGATTTCCACAGTTGGGGCATTTTCGCATTCAGTCTAGTGTATGCTCAGTTTGCACATCCCGACAAGCCGCGCCACAATAAAGAGACATCTTTCCGTCAAGTTACCCCTCTATGCTGCAACGGATCACCGTGCATGGCGCGCGCCAGCACAATTTGAAAAATATCGACGTCGAGATCCCCCGCAACAGCCTCACCGTAATCACCGGGCTAAGCGGTTCCGGCAAGTCCTCCCTGGCTTTCGACACCATCTACGCCGAGGGCCAGCGGCGCTATGTGGAGACCCTTTCCACCTACGCGCGCCAGTTTCTCGACCAGATGGAGCGCCCCGATGTGGATTCCATCGACGGCCTGAGCCCGGCTATCTCCATCGAGCAGAAAACCACCAGCCGCAGCCCCCGCTCCACTGTGGGAACCATCACGGAAATCTACGACTACCTTCGGCTCCTGTACTCCTCCATCGGCGTTCCGCACTGCCCCATCTGCGGCAACGAAATCTCCCGCCAGACCACCGAGCAGATTCTGCAGCACGTCCTGATGCTCAAGCCCGAAGATCGCATCATGGTCCTGGCGCCCATCGTGCGCGGCCGCAAGGGCGAATATAAGAAGGATCTCGAAAAGCTTTTGCGCCAGGGATTCGAACGCGCCCGCATCGATGGCGTACTGCGCTCGCTCAACGAAGATATTCCACTCGATAAGCGCAAGAATCACACCATCGAAGTGGTGGTGGACCGCCTTCTGGTGAAAGCCGGCATCGAGAAGCGCCTGGAGGCATCCATCGAGACTGCCACGCGCCTGGCCAACGGACTGGTGGTGATCGCCGTGGTCAACGGCGAGGAGCGGCTCTATTCGCAGAAGCTGGCGTGCACGGAATGCGGCGCCAGTATCCCGCAGCTGGAGCCGCGATCGTTCTCGTTCAACAGCCCCTATGGCGCTTGCGAGGAGTGCCACGGCCTGGGCAGTACGTGGAGCTTCGACCCGGCGAAGGTGATCGTCGATCCCTCCAAGCCGCTGCTCGATGGCGGTCTCGGCCCTGGCGCCGGCTCCTGGGGAATGCAGCAGCGGCTGGAAGAGTTCGCCAAGAAGGCGCGCATCAATCTCAAGAAGCCCTTCGAAGAGCTGCCCCGCAAAACGCGCGACCTGCTGCTCGATGGCGGCAACGGATCTCCCGGCATTCTGGCCATTCTGGACGAGGTATACCGCGAAGCACCCGAAACCTATCGCGAATGGCTAACCGAGTACATGTCGCCGCGGCTGTGCTCCGCCTGCAAGGGCACGCGTCTTCGTCCCGCCAGCCTGGCGGTGCGGGTGAAGAATTTCTCCGTCGCGGAGTTCACCGCCATGCCCGTTTCTCGCGCCATGGTGACGGTGCGCAACTGGACGCTGAACGACCGCGAAACGCAAATCGCCGGGCGCGTGTTGGATGAAATCCGCCGCCGTCTGGAGTTTCTGTCGGCTGTGGGGTTGGATTATCTGAGCCTCGATCGCTCGGCCGCCACACTTTCCGGCGGTGAAGCGCAACGCATCCGGCTGGCCACGCAAATCGGGTCGAAACTGCGCGGCGTGCTGTATGTGCTCGACGAGCCGTCCATCGGCCTGCACCCGCGCGACAACGAGCGCCTGCTCGAAACCCTCACGCAATTGCGCGACATGGGCAACACCGTGCTGGTAGTGGAGCATGACGCCGAGACCATCGAGCGCGCCGATTATGTAATCGATCTCGGCCCGGGCGCCGGCCGTCTGGGCGGCGAGCTCGTGGCCTCCGGCGCTCCCGATGACATCCGCCATAATCCGGCATCGCTCACCGGACGTTACCTGAATGCGGACCTCACCATCCCCGTGCCCGCCGAACGGCGCCCCGCGGGCGGGAAGAAGCTGACCATCCACGGCGCCACCGAACACAACCTCAAGGACGTAACCGTGGATATTCCGCTCGGCCTGTTCACCGTGGTGACCGGCGTCTCCGGCAGCGGCAAATCCACACTCGTAAACGAGATTCTTTATCGCAGCCTGGCCAAGGAAATCTACGGCTCGCACGAAGAACCGGGCGCGCACGAATCCATCGAAGGCATCGAGCTGATCGACAAGGTAATTCGCATCGATCAGGACGCCATCGGGCGCACGCCGCGGTCGAATCCGGCGACATATACCGGACTCTTCACGTTGATTCGCGATCTCTACGCCATGCTGCCGGAATCGCGCGAGCGCGGCTACAAACCGGGGCGCTTCAGCTTCAACGTCAAGGGCGGCCGCTGCGAAGCCTGCCAGGGCGATGGGCTGAAGCGCATCGAAATGAATTTTTTGCCCGACGTCTACGTCACTTGCGACGTGTGCCGCGCCCGGCGCTACAATCGCGAAACCCTGCAGGTGAAGTTCAAAGGGTATTCCATCGCCGACATGCTCGACGCCACGGTGGAGGAGGCGCTGCCGCTGATGGAAAACTTCCCGCAGATCCGCGCCAAGCTGCAAACGCTCCTCGACGTCGGCCTCGGGTACGTACACTTAGGGCAATCGTCCACCACTCTTTCGGGCGGAGAGGCGCAGCGCATCAAACTCGCCAAGGAACTGAGCAAACGGCAGACCGGCCGCACCTTCTATCTCCTCGACGAGCCCACCACCGGCCTCCATTTCGACGATGTCCGCAAACTGCTCGACGTGCTCCAGCGCCTGGTGATGCTGGGAAACACCGTGGTGGTAATCGAGCACAATCTGGACGTGATGAAGACCGCCGACTGGATCATCGATCTCGGTCCCGACGGTGGGGAATACGGCGGCCGCATCGTGGTTGCCGGCACTCCCGAACTGGTCTGCCGGTCGAAAAAGAGTTATACCGCCGAGGCGCTGCGTAAAGTGCTGGGCGGGGGAGTGGCGGCGGCATGAGCATATATTCGAACAAACCCCTCGATTTCGCGGGCCTGCGAACTATCGGCTTAAAGGCGCGCGGTGGCAAGGTGAACGCCGGCCAGTTCGCGACACCTTACCGGAAAGGCGCCGGCGTGGAAGGCTGGCTGAATTCGCTGCCGAAGATTCTGGCCGGCGATTCCTTTCGCTCCGTCGTGGATGCCATGGTCGAGGCACGGCTGAAGAAGCGCGCCATCATCTGGGGGCTTGGCGGCCACGTGATCAAATGCGGACTCGCGCCCGTGCTCACCGACCTGATGGAGCGCGGCTACGTCACGGCCTTTGCGCTCAACGGCTCGGCCTCCATCCACGACTTCGAAATCGGCCTGGCGGGGCACACCAGCGAAGACGTGGAGGCGGTGTTGCCCGACGGCAGTTTCGGCATCGCCGAAGAAACCGGCCGCTTCATGAACCAGGCGATTAGCGAGGGCGATTCCAAGGGTTTGGGAATGGGTGAGGCTTTAGGCGCGGCATTGTACAACCACTCGCACCTCAATTGTCTGCAGGCGCAAGCGTACCTGCGCAAGACGCCAGTCACCGTGCACGTCGCCATCGGGACCGATACGCCACACATGCACCCGGCTGCCAATGCGGCCGCCATCGGCAGCGCCACCCATCGCGATTTCCGCCTTTTCGCCTCCTGCGTGGCCGATTTACACGACGGCGGCGTCTATTTGAATGTGGGATCTGCCGTCGTAATGCCGGAAGTTTTTCTGAAGGCCGTTTCGGCCGTGCGAAATCTCGGGCATCCACTGGCGAATTTCACCACCGTCAATTGCGACTTCCTGCAGCACTATCGCCCGCGCGTCAATGTCGTCGAACGGCCGCATGCCGGCGGCGCCGGCGGAAATGGCTACGCCATCACCGGCCACCACGAGTTAACGATTCCCCTGCTCGCTGCGGTCTTGATCGAGAAAGATTCATGATCGACGAGCAGCCGATCGGTCCAACCCCGGCTGCCCAACCGGAGCGCGTTCCGTTCTGGGGATACGCCGATGTCTTTCTGGTGGCCGGGCTGGCGCTGCCGTGCATGTTTCTCGGCTTGGCTCTGGTCCGCCTCGCCGTCCATATTACCCACCTGCACGTTGCAATCGGGGTGGAGGCCGTTCCCGAAATGCTGGTCGGGTACGGGCTGCTCTTCACCGCCCTGACGATGATTTTTCGCGTGCAGTACGACCGGCCATTCTGGCGATCGCTGGGCTGGACCTGGTCGGGCGTCCCGATCGCCGGATGCGTGCTGTACGGTTTCGCGACAACGATTCTGATGGGCGTAGTCGCGTGGCTGATCCATACCCCGCCCACCTCCGGCCCGCTGATCGACATGATGAAGGATCGCAACACGCTGATCGTTCTGGCGATTTTCGGCACCACCGCCGCTCCGGTAGCCGAGGAGCTGGCTTTCCGCGGCTTCCTCCAGCCGTTGCTGGTGCGCAATCTGGGCGCGGTAGCAGGGATCGCGCTGGCCGCGGTTTTATTCGGTGGGCTGCATTACTCCGAGTACGGCGCTTCGTGGCGCTCGGCGCTGTTGGTCGCGCTGGCCGGCGCGGCTTTCGGATGCGTGCGCTACTGGACCGGATCGACGGCGGCCGCGGCGATCATGCACGCGTCTTTCAATGGCCTGCAATTTCTAGCGCTCCTCACGGCGGCGAAAAGCAGACTTCCGTAACCGCCCTTTTGAAAGACAGGCCGAAGCTCGCCCTGGCCCGCGGGGCCAGGAACACTCCCTCACGGCCGCTGGCGTCGAACCGCACCATCCTGCCGTCGAGAAAGCATGTTGTACCTGCGATCCGCGCCTGTGAGAGAATCGCAGCACCTCGGGTCAATCTTATGTCCGTCTCCGCCGACTTCCTGCGCAGTCAAATCGACTACACCGCCTGGGCCAGCCTGCTTCTTCTGGATGCCGCCGCGGCGCTCAACCCCGAGGAGTTAACGCGCGATTTTCAGACCGCTGACCGTAGCGTCGCCGGCACGCTGGCGCATATCTTCGCCGGCGACCGCATCTGGCTCGCTCGCCTGTCGGGAGCGCCTGTGCCGGATTTCATCAGCGATGCCGACCGCTCGCTGGCAGGTTTGCAAAGTGGCTGGCCGCCGGTACTCGAAGGCTGGAAACGCTGGGCGGCGACGCTTACCGATGCCGCCGCGATGGCGCAGTTTGCCTATACCGATACTAAAGGCAGGCCGTGGAAACAACCGCTCTGGCAGGTAGTCCAGCACGTGGTCAATCACGGCACACACCACCGCGGCCAGGTCTCCGGCTTTTTGCGAAGTCTGGGTCACACGCCGCCCACGATGGATCTACATCACTACGATCGCCAGCGGTAGCGAGCTTCGCTCGCTTGGACAAGCTGAAAGCAAAGCTGAAAGCATGTCCCACAAATTTGCGGTCGAAACCGCTTGCTCACGCGCGCGGCTCGGTAGGTGTGCGCTGACACTGGTATGATCTGAGATTCATGCGACGTCTATTACTCTCATTCACCTTGATTTCCGCGGCGGCTTATGGGCAGGACCGGCCGCAAGCGCGATCGATGGTGATCACCGATCGCGGCATTGTGGCAACCAGCCAAACGCTGGCGTCGCAGGCCGGCGCCCAAGTGCTGGCACGGGGCGGATCGGCCATGGACGCGGCGATTGCCGCCAACGCCGTTCTGGGGGTGGTGGAACCGGAGAGCGATGGCATTGGCGGCGATCTGTTCGCCATCTATTGGGACGCGAAGACCGGAAAGCTGTCGGCCATCAACGCCAGCGGATGGGCGCCGACGGGGCTCACTATCGACTTTCTCAAATCGCAAGGGCAGACTACCATGCCGCAGACGGGCATCCACTCGGTGACCGTGCCGGGCTGCGTGGATGGCTGGGCCAAGCTGCATCGGCGCTTCGGCAAGCTGCCGTGGGCCGAGTTGTTCCAGCCGGCGATCTATTTCGCCGATCACGGCTATCCCGTGACGGAGATGATCGGCAACGCGTGGAAGACGGAGGAAGCGAAGCTCGGGAAGGACCAGAACGGGCAGCGCATCTTCCTGCGCGACGGGCACGCGCCCAAAATTGGCGATGTGTTTCGCGATCCGGAAATGGCCGCCGCTCTGAAGCTGATTGCAGCCAAGGGTCCGACGGCATTCTATAAGGGCGCCATTGCCCAGGCCATTCTGAAAACCAGCCAGCGGCTCGGCGGTAAGATGACTGCTTCCGATCTGGCGGAGTTCCAGTCGGAGTGGGTAGAGCCGATCTCCACCGAGTATCACGGGTGGAAGGTTTACGAACTGCCTCCTAACGGCCAGGGAATCGCGGCGATCGAGATGCTGAATCTCTTCTCGCAATTTCCGATGGCCGATTATCCCGCGCGCGGCGCCGGCGAACTGCACACCCAGATCGAAGCGCAGAAGCTAGCCTATGCCGATCTGCGGAAGTTCGTGGCCGATCAGCGGTTCAGCAAAGTGCCGGTAGCGGGCCTGATTTCGATGGACTACGCGCGCGAGCGCGCCAAGCTGATCGATCTGGGGCACGCGCGCTGCGATACGCCCGCGGGAACGCCGCCGGCTGTCCGCGGCGACACCATTTATATGTCGGCGGTGGATCGCGACGGCAACATCGTCTCTCTCATTCAGAGCGTGTACGATCACTTTGGCTCGGGAGTCGTGGTGGACGGCTACGGTTTCGCCTTGCAGAATCGCGGCGGGTTGTTCCTTCTCGACCCTGCGCATCCCGACGCGCTGGCGCCGCGCAAACGCCCGCTCCATACGATTATTCCTGCGTTTATGGAGAAGGGCGATGTGCACATGGGGTTCGGCATCATGGGCGGCCTGAACCAGGCGCAGGCGCATGCGCAGTTCATTTCCAACATCGTGGACCACGGGATGAATATCCAGATGGCTTTGGAAGCGCCGCGCTTCACCAAGAAAACGTTCGGCGGCTGCGACGTTTCCATCGAAAACCGTATCCCGCCGGAAATTCGCGAGGCGCTCACCGCACGCGGCCACCAACTGAAAGTGCTCGGCGACTTCTCCAGCGATATGGGCGGCGGACAGGCCGTGGTGCACGATTCCTCCACGGGCGTGAATTGGGGCGCGTCCGACCCGCGCAAAGACGGCGCGGCGGTGCCCGAAGCGGCGCCATACTTCACCGGCGCCAAGAAGTAGGTGAGGCATGCTTCTTCAGCTTGCCCGCCGGGCGGCAGCCGCCATTTGGACAAGCTGAAGCATGTCCCACGGGAGGCCGGCCTCTCTAACCGCCGAACTGTGGTAGATATCGAGAGTGACCGAATTCCTCGCGCTGGCGCTGGCCTGGTTTTTCCAGCCCGCCCAAACGCCGGCGCCCTCTCTATTTCACGCCTATTCGTACGATAGCCAGGTGCAGGGCGGCGCGCGCACATACCGCGTCCTTCTGCCCGCGGCATACTCGAAATCGCGGCAACGTTATTCGGTGGTGTATTGGCTGCACGGCGTGCAGCCGGAACCCGAGGCGCGCGAAGCCAAGCTTGCCACGTACGCCGCGTCGCACGACGTGATTCTGGTGGACGGCGGACCGGAGGAGTTCCAGGGCCAAGGCCCGTTGTGCTTTCCGGAGCTGGTGGAGCAGATCGATAGCACGCTGAGGACGGTGGCGGACCGCGGTCACCGCGCGGTTGCGGGTATCGGCGCCGGCGGTTTCATGGCCTTACTGCTGGCCGGCAAATATCCCGACCTTGTGGGCAGCGTCTCCAGTTTCGAAGGAACGACGGAAGCGTTCATCGGCCCCGATCCGTTCCCCGTCGAGTGCAACCATGACGACATGTTCGATAACTATGACGGCGTGCGCGTTCGCCTCACGCGCAGCTCCGCCGATTTGCTGTCCTTTTATCACCGCCGTCAGGACGCGATTTGGAACTACACCCGCGCCGCCTTCGAAAGCGCTACCTTCCTTGCCGGCCAGGACCTGGCGGAGATCGATCGCACGCTCGATTTTCACATGACCGCTTTCACGCTGCCGCTTCCGAAACCCACGGTATTCAGCCACGCCGATGCCTGGCCGAACTTCATGGTGTGGGGATGGGAGGTAATTTCCAATCGCAAGCAGCCGGGATTCACGGTGCTGGAAAATGTCTCCAACACCGGCTTTCGTTCGTCGGTGCGGCAATACCTGCCTTCCGGCGCGACGATTCCGGAAGCCAATATCTCCATCGGGTCGCCGGCCATCTATCCGCCGGGCATTATACTCACCGTGACTTACATTCACTCGATCGACGGCAAAGTTCACCGCCAAGACCAGCGCGTGGATGCGCACGGCCGATTGAATTTCGAGCTCAGCGGCGACGCTTGGGAGGTCGGCGTCTCCAACGGTCCACTGCTGGCGGTTTCCGGGTATGCCGTTACCGGCGCCAATTGGGCCACTGCCGGTCAGCCGGTGAATCTCAAGGTCCGCTTCTGCAATAAAGGCGGCGACAAAACGGGCACCTCGCCGATTCGCTGGGAGAGTCCCAATGCGGGCGTGAAGTTCGCCACCCCGGAAGGGCGATTATATTCGCTGGCGCCAGGCGAATCGGCCAATCTGCCGTTGACGTTTACGGTCGCCGACAAGCAGCGCGCGATGGTAAAGATTATCGCCGTGTCGGGTGCGGCCCGCATGGCGCTGGACGTACCGCTGTTTCCTCCCGCCGAGCCGGCCAAGGATTTTCAGATCGCCGATGGACGCTCGCTGACCGTTTTTCAACATGCCACCGAAAAGGCGAGCGTGCCATTCGGCGAGGGCAACGGCGACGGCCACGCGGCGCCGGGCGAAACGTTCGCGGTGCTGATTCCCGACGGCGGCGCCCTGCGCTTGGCGGAGCTGTTCACCAACGATACCTGCGTGGAAAACACCATGCGCGGGTCGGACTCGTGGAACGAATACGATCGTTCGGGCGCCTCGGCGAAATACTCGCTGCCGTCTATCCACATGGACTGCGAGCCTGGCTACGCGGTTCACATGTTGGGCCGCATTTTGATTCCCAACGGCGCGGAGACGCATTTCAAATATTTCTCGCTGGAATTTCCGGTGTGGTACCGGAACGAGGGCAAATGATGCGCTCCGTTTCCCCCGGTCAATTGTTGTGATTTGGCGGGCTGGCCGTATCTTTCCTGCGTGCGTCCGCCTTGCCTGTGCCCATCTGCCGGATTTGCACGCGTACTCGTTTGGTTCCGAACTGCTTGGCTTCGGCCTCTGACGGAATGTACAAATCCACGTGCATGCCCTTGACAGCGGCGCCGGTGTCTGTCACCAGATAATTTCCATCGTACGAGGTAGTTCCCGTGATGCGGATTCGTGTGCCCAGCGGCAGTACTGCCGGATCGGCCGCCACCGTACCCTCGTGCGCTTCAGTTCCAGCGGCGGTCGCCTGCGGTGCGCGAGCGAAAGCCGTCGCTTCCATGATTAGAATTTTCGAGGGTGGGCTCTGCGCCTGTGCCGGATCGCACCAAGAGACGCTGATGATTGCCACCAACAGGGCTGTTTTCGCCATTGCACGCTCCCGCAAAACATCCAACACTTCACTGGCCGTTGTGAATGGCACAGTTCTTGCTGTTTAGTTAGGAGTGCTATGGCAACGGAAATCGTCATTCTGGATGACCAACCTTCCGCAGCGGCGGCTGCTCTCGCCGTCCTGTGGGGCGAAGGAGTCAATCCGCCGGTGGGCTTCCGAGTTTCCCCGTGGACCCGAGTAAGAAGCAACTGGATCCGATCGCGCCTGACCGCCGGTCGCCCGCTAAAACGGCGTCCGATATGGGGTGACGGTGAACCGCGCCAAGACCGGGTTTCCTGATTCGCGGCGACGGCTCGCCCGCAAGGTTCCGGAACGGATCAATCAGCTCGGAGGGACGCCCAACTTCAATCCCGACAGGCTGGCGACAAGGTCTTGCAACATGTTGAAGCTTCCAGCTTGGTGGAGACGATCGAGGTAATCCCGATGTACCGTCCGAATATACCGGCCGCAGGTCCGATGAGCCCAACGAACAGACTCCCAAGCCCTTATTAATCAGCAGTTTAGTTTGACTCCTAGATTTCCCGCGCGATTTTCCACTTCGGCGCACACTATATCGCGTGGCCCTCTTTCAAACTCGTTCCGCGGCTGTCTACGGCATTGAAGCGCACGTGATCGACGTCGAAGTCGACATGTACAACGGCTCGGCTCGCGATTTTGTGACGGTGGGAATGCCGGACACCGCGGTACGGGAAAGCCGGGAGCGCATCAAGTCCGCCCTGCTGAATTCCGGTTTCGGCTACCCCAACAAAGCCGTCACCATCAACCTCGCGCCTGCCAACGTTCGCAAGGAGGGGGCAGGATTCGATCTGCCCATGGCCATCGGAATTCTGGGCGCCATGGGTCTGACGAAGGGGGCCGATCAACATCTTTTTGTCGGGGAGTTGTCGTTGGATGGAACCCTCCGCCCGGTCCGGGGAGTACTCTCCATCGCAGCCTGCGCGCGGCAGCGTGGGATCGTGAACGTTGTCGTGCCGGCCGACAATGCCGCGGAAGCGGGCGTGACCGAAGGGGTGCGGGTGTTCGGCATGCGGCACCTCGCCGAGGTCGTGGCTTATCTCCGGGAGCCGGAACGCTTTCAGCCGTTCGTTGCCGGTCCGCGGGTAGCCATCGCGGATGGTGAATCGGTTCCCGATTTCCGCGATGTGCGCGGTCAGGGTACGGCCAAACGCGCCTTGGAAGTGGCCGCCGCGGGAGGCCACAATGTGCTGATGATCGGGCCGCCCGGCTCGGGCAAGTCCATGCTGGCGAAACGGTTCGTCGGCATCCTGCCTCCGCTCACGTTCCAGGAAGCGCTGGAGACCACGCAGATCCATAGCGTAGCCGGTCTGCTGCCATGCGGTGTCGGGCTCTTGTCGCAAAGGCCTTTGCGGACGCCGCATCACACGGTGTCCGACGCGGGGCTGATCGGCGGCGGCTCAGGCATGCCGCGGCCGGGTGAAGTGAGCCTGGCGCATAACGGCGTACTCTTCCTGGACGAACTCCCCGAGTTTGCGCGCAATGTGCTGGAGATGCTGCGCCAGCCGCTGGAGGACCGCACCGTGACCCTGGCGCGGAGTAACATGACGCTGTCTTTTCCGGCCAGCTTCACGATGGTCGCATCCATGAATCCTTGCCGGTGCGGCTTTCTCGGCGACGCCACCCGCGAATGCCGCTGCACGGGAGCGGAGATTCAGCGATACCTGGGCAAGATCAGCGGGCCGCTCCTCGACCGTATCGACATGCACATCGAG